>Ga0123334_1000072_pt1 | contig 114536 bp, 108 predicted proteins | sample BiotimSIPDNA_FD_89706 | JGI IMG/M metagenome (GOLD analysis project Ga0123334, IMG submission 89706) | Anaerobic biogas reactor microbial communites from Washington, USA - Biogas_R1 time_0 SIP DNA | ecosystem: Engineered > Bioreactor > Anaerobic > Unclassified | place: Washington, USA...
GCGCAGGGATCGAACTACTTCGGGGATATCGTGACCGAGGACATCGATATGTACGGCGATGGCGTCGTGCGCGACTCGCTGAACGATACCGTAGCGATTCAGGTAACCAGCGGCGGATTGCGTGTCACGGGCGCGACGACATCGCCCAATATCATCGCCGGGTATTCCGGCAATGCCGCGAGCGGACAGGGATCGGTCGTCGGCGGAGGTGGGGCGAACAGTTACGGAGCGTCTACATCGGCCTTTAACTTATGCACGGGTGATTACTGTGGGGTCCTCTCCGGGCTGAGAAACTACAATTACGGGACGTTTTCTACTATTGGCGGAGGTAACGGGAATAGGATCGATTCGTGGTACGCGTTCCTGGGCGGCGGTGTGTCAAATCGAATTTACCTGGGCTATGGATTTATTGGCGCCGGACAAGGTAATATCTCAAATAACGGCGGCGCGGTGATGGGCGGGACGAACAATCGCGCCCAGGGGCAATACAGTGCGTTAAGCTCTGGACATCTTAACGAAATCAGTACGCTCAGTTCATACGGGTTGATCGGCAATGGAGCATGGAACGTGCTGGGCACTGGTAACGTGCGCGATGGGAGCACGCGTGAGTTTTCGCGCAATATAGTAAGTGGTGGACCAGGTACATACGGGACCATTATAAATGGGGAGAGCAACGCGGTGGGCGGTTATATGTCGCTCATCGGCAACGGTTTTTACAACACCATTGCGGACACAATGACGGCCACGGTCACGGGGGTGTACACAAATTATAGCGATTACGCTGAGTGGAGTGGAACAAAAAACAACTCGCACTATTGCGAATGGGATGACGAGACGAACGAGGCGACCTGTCACACATCGTACAATTCGATTCTGGGAGGATTTGGGAATCTGATTGCGAACGCCGCAGTCGTGACGTATACGGAAATGATCACGTCCTATAGTCCCATCACACCGGCCGTGGTGGTAGCATGCCAAGCTGGTTATGGGTTCGTGGGTAATGGAGTTTCTAATACGATCAGCGGACCAACTGCACAGTACAGCAGCATCCTCAACGGCTACAATGGGATGGTGACATCAACCTATGCCAGTTTGCTAGGCGGTTACGAAGGACAGGTGACTGGCGATTACGCGACCGCGCTCGGTGGGTACCGCCCTGACGCCAGTGGGAATTATGCCGTTAACCTCGGCGGCTATCTCTCCACCGCGGCTGGAGATTACAGTGTCGCCGGCGGGCGATCTACGACTGCGGCAGGAGATTATAGCATCGCCTTGGGGCGTCAGGCCCGGGCGCTGTACAATGGAAGCTTCGTTTGGGCGGACGATCTCGCCGAAAATTACGATTCTCCAGGAGAGAATACGTTTAGCGTGCGCGCCCGTGGGGGGATCACGCTGACGACGCATGGAGCAGGAGTGTCGCTCGATGGGCCGATCATCATGGACGGGATGCAGTTTACGTATACCGTTCCTATTACGATCTCAGGAATTTATACCAATGTCCGATTTCTCTTCTACCAGGTTCCATGATCTAGACGTGTTGTGTACGCACGCGCGGCCTGGATTGGTCCGTCGAGCCGCGATGCGGTTGCCTCCAGATGCCGTCGAGGATGTGGTGCAAGAGACGCTTTTAGCAGCAGTGCGCGCGATGACGCAATGGCATCGTCGAGCGTCTTTCGCTACGTGGACGGCGGGAATTTTGCGGTATAAGATCGCCGATTATTACCGCGTGCAGAAATCCACGGTAATGAGGCTGGAAGCGTTGGAGGCGCTGCATCCGGATCAGACTACTGATCACATTGTGGATGTGAGACTGATATTAGATGAACTCCAGCCGCAGTATTACACGGTGCTGAGATTACGTTTCACTGATGGTTTGTCATTTGCAGATATTGCTCAGGAACTGGGGGTGTCACTAGAGGCGGCGAAGAGCCGCTATCGCCGCGCCATGGCGCATTTCAGGGAGGCATGGGACGCATGAAACGCGCACTCCTGATCGTCGTTTTACTGTTGTTGGGTGGGCTGTTAGACTATGACAATACACTGGCGGTTCGTGAGTATCAGGATCCGGAGCCGTTAATTTACAACGTCAAACCGCGTGAGGGCGGCCTCGTGTTCGCATTGGAGAACACGGACATCCAACTGGCACGACTGACGATTGAGGAAGTATGGAGCGGGTCAGAATGGGTAGAGTTTCCAGCAGAGAGCGAGGCCGGATATGTTGTTACGTTCGATACAACCGCCCTGCCGCCGTTCATGGTATTGCGTTACTGGTGGGACGGCACACGAGACAATATGACGCCGTTTTGGACGGAGCCAGACTTCACGGAGGTTACAGACACGTCCCAGGACTGGCAAAAGCTGGAAGGCACTTATGCCGATGTATTTTGGTACGACAGGCCGCAGGACTACGGGCAACGAGCGCTGATGGATGCCGAGGCACAATTGACGCGCCTGGTGACGCGCTTCGGCGAGCCGATTCCAACAAAAGCGCGCGTGGTCATCTATCAACGCCAGGATGATTACGGGACGAGCGGTTTAAGATCAGGTGAGGCCCAGGCACGTTACGGGGTGACGGTGCAGTGGCCCTGCCAATATGACGAGGAATATCTATTCAACGTGACGATTCCACACGAAATCACGCACTTATGGCTATGGCCGTATCGCTTTTACATTCCAGCCTGGTTTGCGGAGGGATTCGCGGTGTGGAGTGAGCCGCACAATCATGCGGAACAGGTCACATTGCTGAAACGCATGGGACCACGGGATGAGCTGTACGAATGGCGCGCATTGCAATATCGCACATATAGCAACGCAGAGACTATGCAGCGCTGGTACGCACAAGCTTATGGCATGGTGGCCTACATTGACCAGGCGGGCGATCTGGGAGCACTCTTTGCGCAGCTCCGGCAGGAGAATGCCGATTTTGAATACGCGGTGCGCGCGGCGACTGACGGGCTGAATTCGGCGCAGGTGCTGGCGGCATTTAGCGAGACGATAGGAGCGCCGAAACGAGAAAGCACGAGCCGGACAACGGGCACGGTGATTGACCCGGGCGAAGTCACAGTCAAGGTGGACTGGCTGTTAGTTGGCGTAACCCTACTGACATTGATCGCGTTGCAGATCACACGCTTACAGATGCGGCGGGATGCACAAAGGAGTAAGAAATGAAGGCACTTATCTACTGCTACAAATCAGGGTGGCTAAACAACCTAATAGGACTGGCGTTGGCTAAGGCGCCCGCATTGCCACTCACATGCCCGCCGCTGACAGCGGACACGTTCCCTTACGCACGCCTCGGTGAGGTCGATCTGATTTACATCGCGCTACACGGGACGCCGGGGACGCCCACGCTGTGGGGCGATGAGGGGATCCCGGCATTGACGGTGGCGGGAGTGCTGGCGGGTCCGCAGTTGCGGCCAAGCTGCCGGGTGGTGCTGGAAGGCTGTTATGGCGCGCGCACCCCGTTTCCGGCAGCATTTTACGAGCGCGGCGCGCAGATAGTGGTCGCCAGCGACTATAAGACCTGGGATCGGCGGCGCGGCCTGGGGCGCGCCGGGCGCGCGGGGAGCGCGGTGGTGAAAAAGCTGCTGGCCGGCGTCACGGCGCCGGACGAGATAGCGGAAGACGATTTTTACATTGTATAGGAGGCGACGATGGTAGAGAACAACGAAAACGGATTTTGGCTATGCGTGCAACGCGCAGCGGCGCTGGTTGTTTTGCTGGCCCTGGTCGTGGCGGGGGTGTGGGGCGGCGCGGTGCTGTTGAGCGACCCGGAGGTGGCGCAGAGCGGGGAGTATGCGACGGCGTGTTACCGCGAGCAAGGTGGCGCGCGGTGGGTGTGCGGCGACGGCGGGACATTGGCGGTCGAGGCGGGTGGCGCGCTCGACGTGGCGGGGACTGCGGATTTCACTGGGGCGACGGTAACTGGGTTTTCGCCTAGTTCGCTAGATAGCGATGTGACGATCACCGGAAGCCTGATCGTCAGCGGCACGCTCACGGCGGTTGGCGCGATTACTGGCGATGTCACCGGCGATGTGACCGGCAACGTCAGCGGCGCGACCTATGTGACGGCCACCACGCTGTATGGCGACCTGGTGGGGGATGTGACCGGCGATGTGACGGCAGCCGACTACGTGACGGCGACGACGCTGTACGTCGGCGGGGGCAGCGACTTCGACGGCGCAATGAACGTGGACGCCAACGGCGACTTCGACAGCCTCAGTACGCTGAGTATCGACAGCAGCGCGTACACCAACAGCACCGGAGACATTGCGCTGAACGGCAACGTGGGGGTGACGGGGACGCTCACCCTGGAGAGTGTGGCGTTTTCCGGCCCGGTGCGCTTTGGCAGCGCGACCAGCGTGGTGAGCGGCACGACCATCGCGCACGGATTGGGAATCACGCCCACCGTGGCGCTGTTGACGCCCGGCGCGACCGGCGGGTATACGGCGACGGTCTATATCCTGGCGTCTAATGCGGTCAGTATCACCATCGGCGTGCAGGATGGGGTGACGGTTCCCACGCTGTACTGGTTGGCGGGGAAATAGGAGCGCGCTATGTTCGTAAAACGCGTTACGGTAAATGCAACCACCAGTTCCGGCGGCGCGGCGACGGTGTACAGCGGGCGCATCACCGGGAAGATCTTGGGTATTGTGTATCAAAAAACCGACTTCGCCGCCGGGGTGGATTTTACGATCACGACCGAGGCCGGCGGGGAAAATGTGTGGGTGGATACCAACGTCGATGCATCAGAGACGGTTTACCCGCGCCGACTGGTGCAGGATACGGCGGGCGCGGACATCGCGGACACCTATGAGCCGGTTTACATAGGCAATGACCGGGTGAAATTCGTGATCGCCAACGGCGGCGACACGAAGACGGGCACGTTCTACGTGTTGGTGGGCTAGATGAATCTGCGCCTGGTGAGCGGTCCCGACGTGGAGCCAGTGACGTTGGCGGAAGCGCGGCTGCATCTGCGCGTGGACGTGGATGACGATGATGAGTTGATCAGCGCGTTGATTGTGGTTGCGCGGGAACTGGTCGAGCAGGTGACGCGCCGCGCGCTCATCAGCCAGAGTTGGGAGCTGCTGCGCGACGCGTTTCCGGCGACGCCTACGGTGGCGCTGCCGCTGCCGCCGTTGCAGGCGGTGGACGGCATCACGTATACCGATAGCACGGGGGTGACGCACACCTTCAGCGCGGCGGACTACGAAGTCGATACGGCGGGGACGCCGGGGCGGATCGCGCTGCCCAGCGCGTCGGCCTGGCCGAGCGATACCCTGGCCGCCGTGAACGGCGTGCAGATCGCGTTCACGGCCGGGTATGGCGACGCCGGCGCGGATGTCCCCACGGCGATCCGCCAGGCGCTGCTGCTCCTGGTAGGGCATCTGTACGAGAACCGCGAGGCGGTGACGGATACGCGGGTGCTGGCGACGACGCCGCTGGCGTTTGAGTATCTGCTGCAGACCTATCGGGTTTTTGGGTGGTAGAGATTCCTCGGAGGACCTCGGAATGACAGCGGGGAACCGCAGAGTGACAATGGAGGACTACTGATGCGCGCGGGACGGTTGCGGCAGCGGGTGACAATCCAGGATAAAGTGGTCACGCAGAACACATTTGGCGAGGAGGTGATCACCTGGACGGACTATCTGACGGCGTGGGCGGCGGTGGAGCCGCTGCGCGGGCGGGAGTTCAACGAGCAGGCGATGGCCGGGGCCGAGTTGACGACGCGCATTGTGCTGCGCTGGCCGGGGACGCTGGACTATCGCCCGGAAATGCGCGCGGTGCATGCAGAGCGTTTGTACAACGTGCGCAGTGTGGTACGCGTGGATGAACGCCGCCGCGAGGTGCAGTTGTTGTGTACGGAGGTGCTCCCCGGTGGGTAGTGTGCAGATCAAAGGCGGTGAGGCGCTGCTGCGCAAGCTGAAGGCGCTCGACGCGGATGTCGGCAAGGCGCTGACGCGGGCGACGCTGGCCGGGGCGGAGCAGATCGCGGATGCGGCCGCGCCGTTGGCCCCCACGCCGCGCATCGCGGCGGAGGTGGAGAAGGCCGGCGCGAACTATACGACGGTCCACGTGGGGCCGCCCGATGATAAGTGGTATTGGAAATTCATTGAGTTTGGCGCCGGGCCGCACGGAATCCCGGGGCCGCTCCGGTTGGAGATCGAGGGCGAGCTGCGGCTGGTCGCCGGGGCGAGTCATCCGGGGATGAGCGCGCAGCCGTTTTTGCGGCCGGCGTGGGATGCGACGGCGCAGGGCGAGGATAGCCGGGCAGTGCGCACGGTGGGCGCGGTGCTCAACGCGGTGATTTTGGAGTTGTGCGAATGAGCCTGGAAGCGGATTTGTGGACGCTGCTCACGAGCGCGCCGGCGGTGTACGCGCGGTGCGGCAACCGGGTCTATCCGGTGTTAATTCCGCAGGATATAGTGACGCCGGCGCTGGCTTACCAGCTCATCAGCGCGCCCGGGCAGTATACGCACGACCAGGGCGACATTGGCCTGATCCGCGCGCGGATGCAGCTCACGGCGCAGGCGGAGACCTATGACGCGCTGCACGCGCTGGTGCGCGCCGTGCGCGCGGCGTTGACGGGGTACAAGGGCACGGTGGGGACGACGGAGTTGCAGGCGCTCTTCATCGACAGTGAGCGCCACGAGTGGGCGGATACGTTTGTCCGCCCGACGGGGCGGCTCGATGTGATTATCTGGTATAGGGAGGTAGTATGAGCGATGGGATAGCGGCTTACGGAACGATTCTGGCGATTGAGGGAAGCGCAATCGCCGAGGTGAATAGCCTCAGCGGGCCAGGCTTGAGTCTGGACCCGATTGAGATCACGCATCACGAAAGCCCGGATGCGTGGAAGGAGTTCGTGGGCGGGTTGCTCGACGCGGGGGAAATCACCCTGGATGTGAATTTTATCCCCACCGCCACGACCCACACGGCCAACGCGTCGGGATCGCTGCTGTATACGATGATCAGCCGGGCGGCGGCCGCATTTACATTGACCTGGCCGGATAGCACGGCCTGGTCGTTTGATGCGTTGGTGACGGCTTTCGAGCCGAGCGCGCCGGTGGATGACAAACTCGGCGCGAGTGTAACCCTCAAATTGACCGGCGCGCCGAGTGACATACTCTCCGGCGGCTTGAGATCGTAGGAGGGGACCATGAGTGAGGGGATGGCGGCATACGGAACGCTGTTGAGCATCGGGGACGGCGGTACGCCCGAGGCCTTTCAGGCGATTGCCGAGGTGAATAGCCTCAGCGGGCCAGGCTTGAGTCTGGACCCGATTGAGATCACGCATCACGAAAGCCCGGATGCGTGGAAGGAATTTGTGGGTGGGTTGCTGGATGGCGGGGAAATTACCGCCGATCTCAATTTCTTGCCCACGGAGACTACGCAGGTAGGCGACGCGGCGGGATCGCTGCTGTACGCGCTGACGACGCGCGCCGTGACAAATTTCACCATAACCTGGCCGGACACGAGTTCGACGGAGTGGGCATTTGCGGCATTGGTGACGGCTTTCGAGCCGAGCGCGCCGGTGGATGACAAACTCGGCGCGAGTGTAACCCTCAAATTGACCGGCGCCCCGACCGGGCTGCTGGTGTAGGAGGCGAGATGAGCGGCTTACTGACACGGGATATGATTCTGCAAGCGCCCGATCTGCCGACGCAGCGCGTCGCGGTGCCGGAGTGGGGCGGCGAGGTGCTGATGCGGGGAATGACGGGCACGGAGCGCGACGCCATCGAGCAGAGCGTGCTGACGAAGGACGGCAAGGGTGTGGGCGATGTGACGGGGTTGCGCGCGCGCGTGGTCGCCTGCTGCGTGGTGGACGAGCACGGGCAGCGGCTGTTCCAGAAGGGCGACGTGGAGCGGCTAGGGGCTAAGAGCGCCACGGTGCTGCAGCGGCTGTTTGAGGTGGCGCAGCAGCTCTCCGGTCTCTCGCCGGCGGACGTAGCGGAACTGGAAAAAAACTGAGGGAGAACGCCGGGCGGCGCTTCGTGTTCCGCCTGGCGTTGAGCCTGCACTGGCCGAGCGTGGCCTGGGGCCTGGCGCACATCAGCGCGCGGGAACTGGCCGAGTGGGAGGCGTACTATCGCGTGGAGCCGTGGGGCGAAGAGCGCGCCGATCTACGCGCGGGCATCATCGCTGCGACGGAGGCAAACGTGCATCGGGATGCGAAGAAGCGCCGCAAGGCATTCACACCGGAGGAGTTTATGCCGCGTTTTACCGCCCAGGGAAAAAAACAGACGCCAGAGCAAACGCGCGCATTTGCGCAGATGATGGCGGCGGCGGGCTATGGGAGGTTCACGGATGGCGACGCTGGCTAGTTTGGTCGTCAGTCTGACGACGGAGACGCGCGGGTTTAGCAAGGGCTTAGAGAAGTCCGAGCAGCAAACGCGGCAGTTTCTCAACGCGGCAAAAACCAACTTCGGGAACGCGCAGCAGCATTTTGCCCAGGCCGGCGCGGGTCTACGCCAGGCGTTTAGCGGCGTCGGGCAATTGGTCAGTCAAGCCGGGGCCAGCCTGGCCGGATTAGCCAATCGTATTCCGCTGGTGAGCGCACTTGGTCGCGTGGCCGGGCGCGCCGGTATGGCGCTGCGCGAGGGCATTGGCACGGCCGTCGCCGGGATTGGCGCGCGCATCGGCACGGCGCTCGCGCCGGCGCGGCAGACGCTGACGAACTTCGGCCTCGGCGCGGCGACGCTAATGGGGCGGCTGGGGCAACGGCTCGCGCCGGCGATCCAGGGCATCGGTACGGTGGTCTCCGGCTTGGGGAAAGCGGCCGGCGGCGCGCTGGCCGGACTGGGGCAACTGGGCGGGGCATTAGGACATGTCGCCCAGGCCGGGTTATCGGCGGCGGCGGTGGTGGGAAAAGCGCTGCTGCCGGGGTTGCAGTCTATCGGAAAAATAGCCCTGGGCGCCGCCGGTATCGTCGGCGGCGCGCTGGTTGCGGGACTGGTCGCAGTTGGCCCCCAGGCGATCAACGCGGCGTCGGATTTCGAGGAGAGCCTGAGCAAGGTGCAGGTGGTTTTTGGCGACTCGGCCGGCGTGGTCGAGCAGTTCAGCGCGACGACGGCGGCCTCGATGGGCATCGCGCAACGGGACGCGCTGGCGGCGGCGGGGACGTTCGGCAATTTGTTTCGGACGATGGGGATTGGGCAGGGCGCAAGCGCGCAGATGAGCACGGACCTGGTGCAGCTCTCCGCCGACCTCGCCAGCTTCAACAATCTTGACCCGACGGACGTGCTAGAGAAGCTCCGTTCTGGCCTGGTGGGAGAAACCGAGCCGCTGCGGGCGCTCGGTATCAATCTCACCGACGCGGCGGTGCGCGCCCAGGCCGTGGAGATGGGGCTGGCGAAGACCACTAAGGAGGTGGACCAGGCGGCGATGACGCAGGCGCGCTTTGCGCTGATCCTGGAACAGTCGAGCCTGGCGCAGGGCGATTTCGCGCGTACCTCTGATGGGCTGGCGAATCAGCAGCGCATCCTCGGCGCGACGTGGCAGGATATGCTCCAGAAGGTGGGGGTGGTGGCGCTGCCGCTGGTGAACGGCGCGTTGGGCGGGTTTTTGACGCTGCTGCAGGGGTCGATCATCCCGACGATTGATAAGGTCGTGGGCGCGTTCGGCGATTTCCAGTGGATGCTCTCCGTGGGGGTCGAGCCGTTGACCGCGTTCAAGATCATCCTGGGCCAATTCCTACCGCCGGAGACGGCCGCAGCCATCACCGACGGGATCGGGGCGATTGTGAGCGGCGTGCAGGCGTTCAGCGCGTGGGTCGCGCCGATTGCGGCGACGGTGGGGGCGTGGATTGCGGAGAATGTGAGCCTGAACGATGTGCTGATCGTACTGGGCGGGGCGATTGCGAGCGTGGTCATTCCGGCGATTATGAGCGTGATCGCCGCAGCCGCCCCGGTGATTGCGACATTCGTGCTGCTGGTGGCCGTGGTCGCGGCGCTGCGGGCAGCCTGGGAGGGGGATTTCCTGGGCATCCGCACGGCGCTGGAAAACGCGTGGGCGACTATCCTGCCGGTCATCCAGGAGCTGTGGGCCTGGTTGCAGACGAATCTCCCACTGGCGATCCAGGCGCTCAGCGACTTCTGGAACAACACGCTGCTGCCGGCAATTATGGCGGTGTGGAGCTTCGTGCAGGCCAACGTGATTCCGCTGATGCAGGCCCTAGGAGACCTGCTGACCACGGTGATCGGCGTGGCGGTGACGGCGCTGGCGGGGTTATGGGAGACTGTGTTGTTGCCGGCGTTGAAGAGCGCGGGGGATTGGATTAGCGGGACGTTTGGGCCGATCCTGGAAAAGTTCACGGGCTGGTTGGAGAGCGTGACCGGAGGCGTGGATGGGATTTCGGCCGCCTTCCAGACGGCAATTGGCTGGATCAAGGATTTGGCCGAGAAATTGGGGTCACTGACGCTGCCCGATTGGATGACGCCGGGGAGTCCCACGCCGCTGGAGATTGGGCTATTGGGCATTGGGGCGGCGACGCATAAGCTGGCGCGGGTGGAGTTACCCGGCCTGCGCGCGGAATTTGCCGGGCTGCGCGACGAGCAGGCCGCGCCAACGACGGTAAGCGCGCCGGTGACGGTCAACGCGCAGGTGGCGAACGGGATCGATCTGGAGGACCTGGCGTGGCGCATCAGTGAGCTGATCGGCCAGCGCGTGGCGGGGTACGTATGACCTGGTATTTGCAGATTGCGCGGTTTGAGTGGGGGGTGGGCGGTGAGGCGGCGACCGGATTCGATTTGGGCGACAAGGTGGTCGAGTTCGAGGTGGCGGAGCCAGCGTTGACAATCGAGCGCCGCCAGGGGCGCTTCGACGGCACGCGGGCTGTGGCGCACCGCGGCGAGACGGTGGTCGATAGCGCGCTGGTGCGCGCGGGGACGGCGGATCCGCACGGCGCGTGTCACACGGTGGCGACGGCGCTGCGGCGGGCGCTGCTATGGCAGGAGAGTTTACGCGCCGACCGGCGCGTGGTCGTGCGTTTTCGAGATAGTACGCGACACGGAGCTACGGAGTGGTATGAGGCGCCGTTGATCAACGGCACAGTGCGGTTGCAGAAGGGCCCGTTTTTGCGGCTCACGTGGGAGCGCGGGCCGTACTGGTCGGGGCCGGAGACGTTGCTCAAGGTGAAAAATAATTGGACGCAGTATAGCGGCGTGGTGACGCCCGACAGCGACGGCTTCTACGATTACGCGCAGGTGATGAACTGCGACGACATGGACCCCACGCACAATAACTGGGTGATCGTGGAGACGCCGGACGGCACGGTGGAAACGCCGCTGCGCCTACGCGTGCAGAACAACTACAACAGCACGCGCCGCCTGAAAACGGTGCGCGTGGGTTGGGGAGCGCGCCCGCAGAAGTTGACGCTGGAGGGCGAGGATAGCGAACTGACGCCCTACAGCGAGCCGGGCGAGGGGTATAGTAACATGGCGCGCGGGCGGACGACGGAGTTCCGCTGGACGATTGCGCAAAGCCTGGTCTCCGACCTGGTGGGCCGTTTTCGCGTGCTGGCGAACGGGCAACTGAACGGCGCGACGTGGACGTTCGCGGCGGGCTATGCGCTAACCCGGGAGCAGTACGCGGTGCAGGACAACGGGGAGACGACGGCGACCGGGCAGAACGGGTGGACAGACCTGGGCGAGATCGTGCTGCCGCCGGGGGGCTTCGTCCACCAGCCGCGCGCGGATCTGCGGCTATGGTTGAGTGGCAGCGCGGAGAGTTGGCTGGACTATGTGGTCCTGCTGCCGGTTGAAAACGATCAGTACCGGCGGATTTTCTTCAACGAGGGCTACAACTGCCAGTATGAGGCGTGCATGGAGGATGACGGCTGGCGCAACGAGTTGGCGTATGAGCTGGCCGGGGTGCGCTATGCCAGCCTGCAAGCGCACGGGAATCCGTTGTGGGTGACGCCGGCGGAGAGCGCGCAGATGCTCTCGTTCGCATTGGAGAACGACGGCAACGGCGCGGAGGCGCTGCGCACGGCAATTGTGCAGGTGTTTGCGCGGCCACACTATGATTGGTTGCCGTGATGCCGGTAGACGGTAGACGGTAGACAGCAGACGGGGGATGAGATGAGTTATACATACGATTCCAGTTCAGAGGAAATCAGGAAAGGCGGTAGCCGCGTAGGCTGGGCGGCGATGGCGCTAGGGGCGGCGGCCGCGATGGCGCTACTGGCTGGGATTTTGAGCGGGACACCGACGCTGTTGACGACGTTTAGTTCGGTGCCGGCGCCGCCTGGACCGCCGACGCCGTGGGTCGAGGCGTGGTACAAAAACGTGTATCGCAACGACGCGCAGGTGGCAGACTGGTGGAGCACGCCCATCGCGGTGACGGAGACAACAACGCTGGCGATTAGCGACCGCATCACGACGACGACGCCCTTCACGCTGACGGAGGTGTGGGATAGCAGTGTGCTCTCCCTGACGGCCTACATCACTGAAACGGGCGGGACGGTGATCAGCGCGACGGGGGCGCTGACGTGGATCGTAGCCGCGCCGGTAGTGACGACGACGCGCTACGAGTTGCTGAAGTCGTGGGCGGTGATTACGCGCGTATTCACGCTGGCCGGGATCACCGAAACGCTGACGACCGGCGGGGGGACGCAATCCGTAACCGTGTGGCTGGAACCGGGGACGCCGCCGACGCCGACGCCGACGCCGACCGCGACGCCGCGCCCGACCTTCACGCCGGCGCCGTATACGCCGCGCCCGTGGATCGAGACGCCGTTCCCCAGTTCGACGCCGTGTGCGGGCATCGGCTGCGGCGGCGGGCCGACTATCACCTACGATATGTATTTCCCCATTATTCTGCGGGATTACGAACCATGATGCAGATGCTCATCACCACGGCGACACGCGGTGCGGAGGACCTCACCGCGCGGGTGAGCGCGTGGAGTTTCGACACGCGGGTGGGGGTGGGCTTTGCAACGGCGCGCATCAGCATCAGCGCCCCCCAGCGCGATCTGTGGTATCTGCTCAATGCCGGCAGTGAGGACCTGGTGGAGTTCCGCTATGCCGGGGTGCTGGTGTGGCAGGGGTATTTTGCCGGCGCGACGCGCCGCGGGACGCAACTCGAGCTGACCGCCGAAGGGCCGGGGATGCGGCTCAACGACACGGAGGTGTGGCGCGTTTTCGCCGACGCCGGATATAGCGCCTGGGAGAGTGCGTTGGCTGAGGATTCAGCCTTCAATGCGGACAATAATAATCGCGTCTACGTGGGCGCGCCATCCGGCACATATACGACCGGCGATGAGGGGACGGTCGTTTATCCCGACGATCTGACGGTGCTCGGCGCGGGGATCGTGCGCGTCGAGGCCCACGCGCTGGTCACGCTCACCAGCGGCGCGTGGGTAGCGGAGCTGCGCACCGACGCGGGCGGGGTATTGTGGAGTAGCAGCGTGGATGCCGATACCGACATCGCGGTGACGGTGGCCGAGGCGGATGGCCTCGTGTGGGCGCTGCGCGCCACGGGCACGGGCAGCGGCGCGGCTGAGGCGCGGCTGACTCAGGTGATCGTCCGGACACTCTATCCGGGCACAAATAGCACGATTATCAGCGCATTGCTCACGGCGGCAGGCAGCGCCGCAGACCAGGTGGCAGACACAGGGCTGGCGGTGGACCGCGCGTTCTGGCAGGGGGTGGGGCACGGCACGGCGCTGCGCGAGATGGCCGAGTTGGGCGACGGCGCGGCGGCCTGGCGCTTTACGATGTACGAGCAGGAGCGTTTTGGCGCGTGGCCGGAGGCGGCGACCTGGTTGCTGGTGGCCGGGGAAGGGGACGTGGAAATTGGCTACCAGCGCGATGCCGTGTTCAACGCGGTGCGCGCGCGGCTGCCGGATGGGTATATGACGGATTGGCTAATGGACGCGGCGAGTATTGCGCGCTGGGGCCGGCGCGAAAAGACGCTGGAGTTGCAGCAGACGTCGCAAGCCGAGGCCGCGCGGCTGGCGGCGGTGTATCTGGCGGATTATGCGTGGCCGGTGGCCGGGCTGCGGATCGCGGCCGGGGCGGTGATCCGGGCTGCGGATGGATCGCTCTGGCCGGCGTGGCGGGTACGGGCCGGCCAGGTCCTCACGCTGCGGGATGTGTTTCCGTACCGCGATGTTGATATTCGCATCGCGGAGACGCAGGCGACGCCGAGCGGGGTGAGTCTCACGCCCCAGGGTGCGACGAATCGGCTAGAGGTGCTATTGGCAGCGCAGGAGCGCCGGTTGCGCCGGGCGACGGTATGAGGTAAAGAGACATAGCAGGACAAAAAGGGCAGTTTTTGCATTGTACGGTAAAGCGCCCGGCGATGATTCGCCGGGCGCTTTTGCTTCCGGGTACGGGGATTAGCAGAGGCTTTCTCTGTGCGCACAGAGAAAGAGAGAAAGAGATTATATAAGAATAGATCTCATTGGTTATTATTTTCTTTTCTTATCTAGGCGTTTATCTATGCTTTTGCATAGATAAACACTCGGTTATCTATGCAAATGAACGCGCCTTGCATAGATAAACACTCGGTTATCTATGCAAATGAACGCGCCTTGCATAGATAACGGGGTGGGTGTGGGCGGAGGGAGGCAAAAAAAAGCCCCTCGTTTTGAGGGGCTTTTTTCATTACTGTGGATTTATCTATGCAAATGCAATTCATTTGCATAGATAAATCTATTGCCAGTCGGATGGGTTGAGGCCGTGGTCGGCGATCCAGCGATCATGCTCCGCTTGGAGGTCGGCGGGGAGCTGATCGACCTGGGAGGGGTGCAGCAGTGGGAGGCTGACGCGCACGCTGATGAGGACGGCGGCGGCTTTGCGGTCGCCGTGACGCTCGATTGCGGCGACGCCTTCACGTTCCAGGATTTCGAGGGCGCCGGGATAGTGGCGCGCCCAGATCAACTCCGGCGCGCCGTTCCCGAGGCGTCGCGGGCCGCCGCGCGCGGCGATCTGCTGCGCACCGGGCGCGTTTTCATCGCAGCGGACGTTACGCCCGGTGATGGCCTGCGGGCTGCAGGGGATGAGCTTCGCCAACTGCGGGACGCTGAAGCGCAGCGCGGGGGTAAACTCTGTTTTTTCGCGGCGGATGTCGTGACGGCGGACGATTTCCCAGATGCGCCAGGCCGGAGCACCAAGCAGGGGCGCCCAGAAGAGCGTCGCGTATTCGGGGAGTGGAATCCAGCCGGTAACTTTTTTGGTGTCGCCGGGGTCGAACTCTGGGGCAACCCAATCATCGATTCTGCCATCCGTACCCGATGGGGTGGGGAGGGCGGCTGGGTTGGCAGATGGTGGCGGTGATGCGGCTGGGCGGGTGATGTAGCGCACGCGCGCTCCGTTGTTTGTGAGGCGGTGGAGCGTGCGATCAACGACAACGCTCAGGCGATTCTCCAGCCACTCGATGGCATATTCGTTTTTGACGGTGACGATGAGGGTCTGCCCATCCGTATCCAGGCCGGTGCATTGGGTGTCGCGCAGCCACGTGTTGAAGGTGGCGCGGGTCATTTGCAGTTCAAGGTCGCCAAGCGCGGCCTTCCAAAGTTGGAGCGGTTCAGTTATCTGCATTGATGATTTCCTGTTCTTGAAGCAGGGCCACGGCGCGCCGTAATTGGGCCAGCAGTCGCCGTTTGCGCATGATGAGGCGCGCGACCTCGGCCAATAGACCGGCCGCGTCTTTGACTACCGGCTTGGGAGCGGGAATCAGCGCCGCCACGACCCGCCAGCGACGAATAACCACAAGATGAAAGTCTGCTTGAATACCTCAGCCATACTGCCTCCCTATGATGTAGCCGCGCTTTCCATAGCGCGTTTTTGACTCGCTTTCCGTAGTAGTAGCACTCTCTCTGCTCGCTTCCCCGGTAAAAAGTAGTAGTAGCACCCACTACTACTACACCATTTCCAGTACAGCATTGACGCGCCCACTCGCCGCTCCGCCCGTGTAGCCATACACTCGTTGTTCGATGCCGCGCTTGCTCATTCCCTGCCGGGCCAATAACCGGATGCGCTCGTCATCTGGCAGGTTCTCATCATCGACCAGCATAGTGGGCATCGCGTTCTGTGGTCCATTGCCCGCTACCAGCATCTCGCCGCTGAGGTAGGGTGCTTGCAGTTCCAGCATCTCACGCCCCGGCAAGATAGCCAGCGCGCGCCCAGGTGTATCCAGATTCTCCGCTCCTGGTTGTTCGAGTAGGATGCGGCTTTGGGAGGCGCTCATCGCGCGGAACTGAATCCGCGTGGCTAACTGGTTACGAATCGCCGTATCCAGGCTGTTGGCCTTCCAGTCCTGCCCGGCCAGAATCGCCCACACGCCGTACTTGCGCGCGCGCAGCACGACCTCGCGCAGCAGCTTCTGCACCGTGTTATCGGCCAACAGTGCTGTAGCCTCATCGACGAAGAGCAGCAGCGGCTTGAGGGGTTCGGAGGCCCGCTCGTTGTACATATCCAGCTTGTCTACACCTGGATATTTCCCGAAGAGTGCTTTACGGCGCTCGATCTCATCTGTCACCGCGCGCAAAACGCCCTGCGCCCCGGCGAGATTGTCGGCCACCGGCCACAGCAGCCGGTCGGCCTGCGCAAATGGGGCCAGGGTGACGCCTTCCAGGTCGATCATTCCCAGGTATGGTTCTTCGATGGCGTGTACGGCTTGCCAGGCTAGATCGCGCATAAATACGGATTTTCCCCATCCCGATGATCCCCCCACTGCGATGTGTACCAGGTCGCGCATCGCGCCGGTGACGATCTCCCGTTCTCCCTGGGCGTTTAGGGCCACTCCTAACACCAGATTGTTGAGCGAGGGCGCGCTTTCCAGCAGCCCCCGCAAGGGCACGCGCGCCGGCAATTCTGGCACTGCACTGCCTGTTTCATAAGTCGGGAGCGTGGTTGCATTTCCGCTACTGCCGGCGGGATGATTCATGGCAGCATTGGCCTGGACCGCCAGCGCCCCTAACGTGATGATCTGCTGGCCCGGCTGATCTAATGGCATCACGATCACCTTGCCCGCATCCTGCGTCAGGCTGTAGCTGGTGATGGCGACGGTACTGCGATTGATGTCGTGGATTGTCGTCACTCCACCCATACGCACCTTGACCACGGGAAACAATCCGGCCTTATCAGGGTAGATGCTGGATGCGCGCGTGTGCAGCCACGTCAAGGCCGCGTAACCCACGCCCACGCTGCCCACCAATAGCGCCGCACGCCACAACGTCGCAAACGCCACCCGCACCGGCAGCAGCGCCGCTTCTTGTTGCATCTGGATCGCGTGCGCCTCTGGATCCACCACCGTCACGAGTTTCCATATCCCGTTTCCTAAGACCAAAGCCACTAACCCCCCGACCACCAACAGCGCGACCGGCGCAGCTACTAACCAACGCGGGGTTGAGTAGTTGGGCAGATAGCTATGCCGCGTTTGTGTGCTCATTTCGTGCCCCGCGCTTTCCGCTGCTGTTGGATGATAACGATGAGCAGCGCGATCACTCCACTACCGGCCAGCAGCGCCGCGATGCCCCATCCGATCACCAGCGCGCGCACCTCACCGCGTATCGCGTACCACTGTACCAACTGCGCATTCGTGGTTACGGTGTCTGCCGCTGCTTCCAACACTGCGCGCTCGCCCTCGGCCACGCTCACCTGGGCCTGCGCCTCGGCTAGTTCCCGCTGGGCTTCGGCGTACCGGGCTTGCGCGGCCATCTGCTGGGCTTGCGCTTCAGCCTGGCGCGCGGCGGATGTGCCGGTCAAGCTATTCAGAAATTCGGTACTCCCCAAACACGCCACCATCCCCAAAATCACAATCATACTTAAAATAACTGTTAGGATTCCACTTCCGTTTTGCATTTGTCTGATCCTCCGCTATACTAGATTTGTCTGATTCTCCGGGGCCGGGCTATGGATGGCGACCATAGCCCGGCCTCACTGTTTTTATAAGCCCAGGTTATCGAGCGCAGCGGCGAGGTCAGCGTCCTCGGCAGTGGCGTCTGCCGGCAGAGTGACGAGGCCGCGTTGCAGTTCGGCGCGTAAGGCGCGTAGCTCATCCAGGACGGTATCGAGTGTGGCATCGCGCGGCAAGCCATAGTAGGCGCGGAGAGCGGCACGCACGACGGCGCTGGCGTTTGCTTCGGCGGCCAGGAGGACGTCGAGTTCGTCGTCCAGGGAGAAGGAGCGTTTGATTTGTTTCATTAGTATCCTACTAGGTATTACCGCAGTATGATGTTATCCTACCGTTACCACAAGCGCCGGGCTAAATGGTAGTAGCCTACAGCGTTGGCATAGATGGGATCGGCGACGACGCGGGCGTGACGCCAGTAGGCACGGATGGCATCGCCGAGGAGCAAGGCGCCGCCCCCGGTGATGAGGATCGCGTCCAGGATCGCGCCGCCATTCCAGAGGTGTGAGGCTTCGGCGATGACTTGCCTGGCCAGATCGGCGGCGATGGCGGCAATGCGCGCGGGGAAGTCGTTCAGCGGCGCGCCATAGTAGCGTAGCTCGCGGGCCTGGATCGCTTCGGCCAGTTGGTGATCGCGCATGTCATCCAGCCCGGGATAGCTGCCGGCGAGCCAGTCGCGCACGGCACGAACCAGGGTCCAGCCGCCAACGTTGACGCTGGCCGTCTCGCGGGCGACTTCGGTCAGCCGGTTGACGCTGAGCAGGTTACAGGTCTTGCCGCCCACGTCGATGACGCCGACGTTGGCGCGGGCCAGTTGCGCGTCGGCGATTTGCCCGGTGGGGCCGAGGACTTCGGCCAGGACCGTCCCAAAGGGTTGCGGGATGACGCGCACGTTGTTGACGCGCACGGTTTGCGCGTTGCGGGTTTCGCGGCGCACCTGGTGGTCGCCAAGCAGCCGTTGCGCGACGACGTTTTTGTCGTCGTAGAAGGCCACGGGGAGACCGGTAACGACATCCAGGGGCACGCAGTTGGCCGTGCTGGTTTCGGTGATGGCGGCGAGAAAGAGCGTCAGCCATTCGTCGCTCTCGATCCAACGACGATCCTCACGGCGATTGAGGAAGCGCGACTGGTTGACGGCCTCGGCCCCCACGAGGACGTGGGTAGGCTGAGTCAGCACGATGGCGTGTTCGCTCGCGCCATTGAGCGAGAAGCGCGCGCGGTCGGGCGTCCCAACGGCGCTGGGGAAACTGAGGCGCGTCGTGGATGTGATATGTTTGACGGCGTTATAGCCGATATCGATTCCAGTATGCATGTCTGTATCTCCTTATCCTATCTAAAGTTTAATCCTACGGTGTTTTCACCTGCCACGGCCTCAGCCACCCTTCCGGCCAATCTCGTTGCTCCTTCTGCCGCTCAGAGAAGACTATCGGCATCCACGGCTCGGCGGTGCCATAGTCCAGATTGAGCAGCGTGATCGCGCCGTTATAACTCGCCCCGGCCTGCGTCTCGTGCAGCAGCGCGTTGAGCAACGTCGCCATCCCGCCGTCGCCGATCTCGTCCCAGTGCTTGTACAAGTAAGCTTGAATATCGTCCCAGCTATACTTCTCGTCACTATGCGGATAAAGCGCCGCGAACGGACCGCGCCACAAAAATGCGCGCGTGCGATGACTAAAAGCTGACCCGTTGATCTTATGGATAGCTTTCATCCATTCCAGGAAATTGCGCCGGGCCAGCGCTGCCCGCCCTATGCTGAACTCAGGCTGCTGGAAAACGTTGGGGAATTGCTGCCGGGTGAACATCTCGCAGCGCGGTAGCATCAGCAGCGTGGGGCTGCACAAGATGCCGAACTGAGGGGCGCTCCGGCCCTCTCCCCATCTGCTGGTCAGCGGATTGAGCGCGAACCGGCATGGCGCGTCGCCGTTGAGCGGCTCATATGTTCATCTCCGTGGTATGCTGTTTATATCCTCAGTGCTGGGCCGGGTAAAGGAGAAAAGCCCGGCCCAGCTTTCGAGGAGGTTGCCGGATCGCCGTCGAGTCACAGGGAGAACGATGGATGTATGAACGGGTGCGGGACTGGGGTTCAAGGCCGTTGTCACGCGCGATCAAGCGGAAACTATGACGATGCGAAAATTGCTGTATAATCGGGGTGAAGGGCCGGGGCGTACGCCCCGGCCCGGATGTCCCCGGGCGAGGACTATCCTGCTAGAATGGAGCCGGTTTCACATTTTATTTCAACCGGAGGATAGTCTATGTCAACAATCATTAAACTCACACAACCTCAGACTTTGCGCCTCGCGCGCCTGCTGCACATGGAGTATACGCCACGAGAGCTGGCGTATGAGATCGAGTGCAGTGTTCAGCAGATCCAACGGGCCGTCAAGGCCGGGTGCCCACAGCGTGTCACGGAGCGCCGCACCTGGATCACGGGCGACGAGTTCGCCGCGTGGTATCAGGCGCTGGTCAAGTCGCGCAAGTGCCCGCTGCGCCTGGATGAGGCGTTTTGCCTCTCTTGCCGGAAAGCGGTTCCGCTGGATGAGACGACCGTCACGCCGGCGCGCGCCGGGGTGGAACGGGTGAGTGGGGTATGTCCACGGTGCGGGAATCAGGTCCACCGCTTCAGGATAGCGACCCGGGGGGAGCAATGAAGCGTCGGGCGACTGCGCTGGTGCACCGGCGCAATTACCAGGATGTGCGGGCCTATCTCGCATTCTGTCGCGAGGTGCGGCAGAATGACGAGCGGTCGGTGAGTCTGGCGCGGGTGGCGCTGGATCACCTACTGGCCTGGGCGACCGATTGCCCGTTGGGTCGGGCCGCCGAGCTGCGCCCGGTGTTCCCGGCCTATCTGGCGGAGCGGGATGTTTCAGCGGGATACGTCGATAAGCTACTGTCGATTTGCCGGGCTTTCTTCGCCTGGGCCAGAGGCCAGTACCCGGAGCGGTATGCGGAGCTGCGCGGGGATTACGTCGCCGGGCTGCGGTCGAAGCGCGGGCCGGGCCGGGTGGTCGAGCGCGAGTTCTTCACGTTGGAACAGGTGCAGCAGCTCGTTGATTTCGCGCCGCAGAAGCTGATCGAGCGGCGCGAGCGGGCGATGGCGGCGATGCTCTTTCTCTCCGGGATGCGGGCCGGCGCGTTCGTGACGCTGCCGGTGCGGTCAGTGGTGCTGGATCAGCTCGTCGGAACGCATACCATGATCATGATCCACCAGTGGCCGGATTGGGGCGTCCAGACCAAAAACCGCAAAGCGGCGAACACGTACCTGCTGCCACATCCTGAGCTTGAGGGATTGCGCCAGATCGTGCGGGATTGGCACCGCGAGGTCGAGGCTGGGGTGGGGAGTACGGGAATGTGGTGGGCGCTGTTGGATTCCGATGGGGACACATTCAGCCTCGACCAGGTGCCCGGTGACAATCGGCGGAACGGCCTCGGTGCGCGCCTGCGCCGGTTGTGCGAGCAGCGCGGCGTGCCGTATATGAGTCCGCACAAGATGCGGCGCGGGCACACGGTATGGGCCGAGGGGAAATGCCGGAGTGTGGCCGAGTTCAAGGCCGTCTCGCAAAACCTGACGCACGAGTCGATGACGCTCACGGATTCGCACTACTCGGCGCTGAGTGAGGTCAAGCTCGTGGATCTGCTGGCCGGGTCCGGTGGGGAAACGATGGATGACGCGTTGTTGGATGCCCTGGCCGAGGCGCTGTTCCGGCGTAAAGTGGGGCAAAATTTGAGTTAGATAAGAGTCGGGCTGATAACCTTGGAGTTGTCAGCCCGACTCCTGTATGAATCACGCAGAGGTCACAAGTTCGAGTCTTGTATCGCCCACCAAGCAGGTTGGTTTGCCCAACCTGCTTTTTCGTTGTGTCAATCGCCTTGACAAAATCCGACAACCGGACACAATGCCCCAGAAAATGGACCTCAGACTACAAAGGGGAGTGTTTATGGTTCGCATCCAAGACTTGATTTGTCGCATAAGCTGCATTGCGCTGTTGGGACTGTTCCTGTTCACCGGCTGCGCCATGCCCACCATCGGACCGACGCCCACACCTACGCGCACGCCCATTCCACCCACCCCCACATTGACGCCCACACCTGTCCCGCCGTCTCCCACACCGACGCCCGCTTTTCCGGTGACGGCCGGCTGCGCGCTCGGTGTGCCTGAGGGAGCCTGCGACCGGCTTCATACTGCCGTCGCCGAAGCATCCGTCTATTTCGTCTGGACCGACGACGTGATAAACGCGGATACGCTGGTGGATGTCGTTCCGCCAGCCAACGCTATCCCGCTGGGGACGTGGATGTATGCCGTCGTCGCCCCCTTCTTCACCGTTGATGACGACGTAACCCTGGCTGACGTGCGCGCGACGTGGGCCGGAACGCCCACCGGGCCTTTCACGGAGCGGCCTTTACTCGTCACCGACGACACCCGTGATGCCATCAGTACGCTGTGGGGAGCCACTGCCGAGGGGGCGCTCTCCGTTGTCTCCGCTTCGGAGTTGCTCACCACGGCAGAGCAGACGAACGCATGGGCCATCGTCCCTTTCGATGCGCTCGAACCTCGCTGGAAGGTGCTGCGCGTGGATGGTCTTTCATTGTTGGAGAAGGGTGCGGATGTGACAGCCTATCCGCTGACTCTGCCCTTCTATTGGGGCAGTGCGGCCCGCCCCGAGACACTGTCGCTACTTCCACGTACACCTGAAACGTTCAACAACCGGCACGCGGAGCACCTGACCATTGTGCTAATGACGGGCGTCACGGCGATGGCACGTGGGACGGGCCAATTGATGGACCGCATGGGCGTCACCTATCCGGCGCAGGATGTGCTACCCTGGTTTACGGCTGCGGATATCGTCCACATCAGCAATGAGGTCTCTTTCAAGTCCGATTGTGTGACGGAGGGCAGTGGCACGATGTCGTTCTGCTCGCACGACGACTACATCGGCCTGCTGGAAGCCATCAATACCAGCGTCATCGAGTTGACCGGGAATCATCTGGTGGATAAGGGGATCATACCGTTGAGTCACACACTGGAGATGTATAGGGAACGTGGCTGGCAGTGGTTCGGCGGCGGCGAAAATTACACCGACGCGCGCCAACCAGCCTTGTTCGAACATGGTCCGAACAAGATCGCCTTCATCGGTTGCAACAGCGTTGACAACCCTTACGACTGGGCGACCGACGAACTGCCCGGCGTGTTCTCGTGTCGTCAAACCGATCGCAAGGCGCTCGATCCGGTCGATCTGGCCTACCTTGAGACGACCATCGCCGACCTGCGCAGCCAGGGATACAACGTCATCTTCACCGTGCAGGAGTATGAGACGGAGAGCTACGTGCCGTTTGCCGGGCAGATTGCCGATTTCCGCACCTTTGCCGATCTTGGCCCGGTCTATGTGCAGGGCAGCCAGGCCCACCAGCCGCAGACGATGGAATTCCACGGCGACATCTTTATCCACTACGGTCTGGGCAATTTCTTCTTCGATCAGATGTGGAACGAGGGGCGGCAGGGGTTCGTGAATCGGCTGGTCTTCTACGATAACCGTCTGTTGAGCATTGAACTGCTTCCCACATGGCTTGAGGAATACGGTCGCCCGCGCCCGATGACAGTCGATGATCCCAATCCGGCGGCCAATCGGCGTCAATTCCTGGAGATGATCTTTTTGCTGCGTCCGCAGTAAAATAATGACGGAAACTTTTAATCCTCAAGGAGGTTTGACTATGCTGCCTACAATTACAGTCATTGGCTCCGGTACGATGGGTGAGGCCCTGATCAAGGGGCTGCTGCGTCAGTCTTTGATCGAGCCGCAAAACATCATCGGAACGGATCCGTGGCGCGAACGGTTGGAGCTGCTCGAAGCACGCTATCAGATCCGCACAGTGGGGGACAACCTGCAGGCTGTGGAGTCCGCCGATATCGTGTTCCTGTCGATCAAGCCGCAGGTGATGGGGGCCGTGCTCGACGAGATTCGCGGTCACATCAAGCCGGAGGCGCTGGTCTTCTCCATTGCTGCGGGTGTCCCGATCAAGACGCTGCGCCAGGGAAGCGGGATGGAAAGCATCATCCGCGCCATGCCGAACACGCCCGCGCAAATCGGCCAGGGTATTACCGTGTGGACGGCCACCGCCGCCGTGACCGATGACCAGCGCAAGCACGCGTTGACTATTCTTGGTGCGTTGGGGGAGCAAATCTACGTTGATGACGAGCACTATCTCGACATGGCGACGGCGCTTTCCGGCACCGGGCCGGCTTACGTCTACCTGTTCATGGAGGCGCTGGTCGATGCGGGGGTACATTTGGGCTTCTCGCGTCACATCGCCCAGAAACTTGTCTTCCAGACGGTGATCGGCGCGGCGAACTTCGCGCAACAATCGGATATGCATCTAGCGACGCTGCGCAACCAGGTTACGTCGCCGGGCGGTACGACGGCTGAGGCGCTCTATCATTTGGAGAAGGGTGGTTTCCGCACCGTGCTCTCACGTGCGATCTGGGCCGCTTACGTGCGCTCGGCGGAGTTGGGGCGCGATAAAACGTAGATAGGACGCGGGGTTTCGCGGATCAAGTCAGCAAATCAGCGTGTATGGGTCTTCCAAACCGGATAGCACGCAGAAAAGCAGCGGGGAAAACTCCCCGCTGCTTCGATGAAATCACAACAAATGTTTACGCTGAACGATCAAACGCCCTGAAAAGGGCTGTCTTCAAGAGACGTAACGACTACGCCTCCAAAGCGTTGATTTTGTGCATCAACCGCGACTTGAGGCGCGCAGCCTTTTTGGGGTGAATTACGTTTTTCTTGGCTGCCTTATCCAGTTGGCTGGCGACGCTGGGCATCAAAGACAGAGCTTCTTGAGCATCACCCGCGGTAATGGCCTTGTTCACCATTTGCAACGCCCCGCGCATCTTCCCTTTGACGTAACGATTGCGCAACCACTTGCGATAAGAACTGCGAACCTGTTTTTTGGCTGATTGAGTATTTGCCACGCTTATTCCTCCGAGACTTCTTACTATCTATATCTTTGATTACGAACGCAAAGTATACCTTATATTTGCTTTTTGTCCAGTTTGGACGAAAAGAGCCATCGCCTCGGTATCGGGGAGATAGCTGCACGCAACCTTGTGCGGTTTGAGGCGTTAGCTACCGCTTCCAAGACCATGACATTCTGTCTGAGGCTGTATGGCAAACCGCCCGATGAGTCTATCACCTCCAGTACAGCATCAAATGCATAAAGATTCCGCCGATCATCACCAGACTGCCCAACGTGTGCAAGTCGCTCCATTGTGCCCGATCGAGGCCCAGGAACGCCGTCGCGAAGTGGGCAATGCGTCCACCAAGGAATGATGAAAATGCACTTGGAATTTCGGCAACCGCGATTATACTTAGGATAGATAATGGACTGGTTGATGGTAGGTAAGGGTAGGGTGTCATGGTCAAGGTTCTTCATGTGGAAGATAATGCGACGCAGCGCGAGTTGATGCAGCGCCTGCTGGAACTGGAATTGCAGGATTGCCAAATCCGGTTTGCCAACAACGGGATTGAGGGTCTGGCGTGTGCAGAGAGTTGGCAACCAGATGTGATTTTGATGGATTTGCGTATGCCGGAGATGGACGGATTCGAGACCATCGCGGCGCTCAAAGCGGCGTCGTTGACGGCGGCCATACCGATCATCGCCATTTCTGCCTGGGCCAACGTGAAGAATGAAGAACGTGCGCTGGCTTTGGGCGCAACCCAGTGCATCGTCAAACCTTTCGATCTTGATGAAGTCATGCAAGCGATCAATGCTTGCATCACTACTCCTCATGCTTCATAGCCGTGCCGCACGCAACCTATTTGCTTATTTTGCGTAACATCCATATAATGAATTTAGGATTTAAGGAGTGCTATGATTGAAGGATTACTGAACCTTGCTTCGGCTTTTGGGCTGTCTACATCGGCCGGGCTGAATGCGTACATCCCGATGCTGGTGTTGGCGCTGTTGGCCCGCTTCACCGGGCTGGTGGAGTTGGGCGAACCGTGGTCGGCTCTGACAAGTTGGTGGATTATCGGATTGTTGGGGGTGCTGCTAGTTGTGGATGTTCTGGCCGACAAAATTCCTGCCATCGACACTGTGAACGACGCCATCCAAACGCTCGTGCGTCCTACGGCGGGCGCCATTGTGTTTGCGGCCACGACTCAAAACACAATTAACCTGAACCCGGTGCTGGCCTTTGCCTTGGGCGTGGTGTTAGCCGGCGGGGTACACGTGGCAAAATCGGGCGGACGTCCCGTGGTCACCGCAACAACGGGCGGAGTGGGCAATCCGATTGTGAGTACCATTGAGGAGGTGGTGGCGACACTCGTTTCCTTGGCCGCCATTATCTTCCCCTACCTGATCCTGGCCTGGTTTTTCTTGTTGGTGGTGTTGATCTACCTGGTCGTGCGCTGGCGGCGACAACGTGCCGAAGCCCGGATAGCGGCTTCGGGACGCACAGCCCGTCCCGTGCAGCGCTGACAAGATTCTGTACCAGCGAGAACGAAAACGCGTCGTAGTTATCCAACACATCATTCACTGTTTCATTCGCAATTTGCCATTTTGTTAAGGAGGTTATGATGACCCAGGACCCTTTTTATGAACAGGATTCGTCACCCTATTACGCGAGTCCACCGGCGCAACCGCCGGCAAAGAAGAACAATACCGCAATCTATATCATTGTAGGTGTCGCGCTGCTGCTGCTGTGCTGCTGCGCCGGAGCGGCTGTCTGGGCGCTCTGGACTTATGGCGACCTGATTATGGAAGAATTGGGGCTGCTGTCTTTATTGATTAAATGAAAGGGGAAATTCCATGACTGATGATTTTGAGAAATCCGAACAAATCGAACCTGAAGCCGAGTTCCCGTCGCCATTTGACGAACTCGGAGCGCCGCCGCTGCCGGAGGAGGTCGAGGTAGCCGCTGCCGAGGAACCCTTTGCGCCACCGCCATTGCCAGAGGTTGTGATCGAGGAGGCGGTTCCCGAGATGGAAGTGATCGCTCCACCGCCTCTACCGGAAGCGCATCCCGAAACGGAAGTTATGGGCGCGCTGTCGCCCGAACTGGAGCCGGAGATACCGGCGCACCAGCCCATCACCTTTGGACCGCCGCCGGTCACTGCTGCACCACCGCCAATTGCGCCCGCGCCGCGCGCGGTGGATGTCAGTCCCGCCGAACTGACCGAACCCAAGAAAAGCAACCAGACGTTGATCATCGTGCTGATTGTGGTGGGAGTGTTGGCGTTGCTGTGTTGCTGCTGTATCGGGGTCATATTCGTGTTCCGGCCGGTGCTGGAAGAGATTATATGGGAGCTAGGGAATAACCTGCTCACGCTGCTCTAACTATGCGCACAGCAACTCCCCAGGCTTGATCCGGCCTGGGGAGTTTGCTGTATAATATGGGCGTGGACCGCTCAGAGAAAATTCAGCAGAAACTCGCTACATTGCCCGCCACGCCCGGCGTGTACATCATGCACAACGTCCGGGATCAGGTGATTTACGTGGGCAAGGCGATCAACCTCGCCAATCGCGTGCGCTCGTATTTCCATGCCTCGGCCCAGGAGAACGCCAAAACGCGCCGTCTCGTGGCCGAGATTGCCGACCTGGAATGGATCATCACCGAGTCGGAAGTCGAGGCGCTGATCCTGGAAGCCAACCTCATCAAGAAATACCGCCCGCGCTTCAACGTCCGCCTCAAGGACGACAAGCGTTACCCGTATCTCAAAGTCACAAATGACGACTTTCCCAAAGTCCTCATCACCCGCCGGATGCGGCGCGACGAAGGGCGTTATTTCGGCCCGTACACCTCCACCAGCGCGCTGCGCGAGACGCTCGACCTGCTGCGCCGCCTGTTCCCCTACCGCACGTGCGACCGCGAGATCACCGGGCAGGACCGGCGCGCGTGCCTCTATCACGACCTGAAGCTCTGTTCCGGCCCATGTATCGGCGCAGTGGATCGCGCGCAGTACATGGCGACTATCGAGCAGTTGGTGCAGTTCATGGGCGGCGAGACCGAAGCGGTGATGGAAGACCTCAAGCGCCAGGTGCACGAAGCGGCCACATCGCTGCAGTTCGAGCGCGCGGCGCAACTGCGCGACCGCTATCAGGCGCTACAGCAGGTGATGGAGCGCCAGCGCGTCATCACCACCGCCGCGACCAACCAGGACGTCATCGCTCTGGCGCGGGACAACGGCAACGTGTGTGTGGAAGTGTTCTTCGTGCGCAACGGCAAGCTGTTGGGCCGCGAGTTCTTTATGATGGAAGGCGGCAACGAAGAGGACGAGCAGTCGATTGTGGCGGCGTTCCTTCAACAGTTCTACACCGAAGCGGCGATGGTGCCGCCGGAGATCCTCTTGCCTGCCCAGGTCGCCGAGGCCGCCGTGCTCGAATCGTGGCTGCGCACCAAACGCGGGGACGTCGTCTACCTCACCGTCCCCCACGAGGCCGGCCCGGAGCGCGATCTGCTCAACCTGGCGACGGAGAATGCCACGGAGACGCTGCGCAACCTCAAGGCGCAGTGGGAGCTGGACAAACATCGCAGCGAGCAGGCGCTGACCGACCTGCAAACCGCGCTCGGTCTGCCCGTACCGCCCGTGCGCGTGGAGTGCTACGATATCTCCACCACGCAAGGCATTGAAGTCGTCGGCAGCATGGTGGTGTTCGAACACGGCGTCGCCAAGAAAAGCGACTACCGCCGCTTCAAGATCAAAACCGTCGAAGGGCAGGACGACTTCGCCAGCATGCGCGAGGTGCTCACGCGCCGCTTCGACCGCTGGCGGCGCATGGAGAGCGGCGAGCTGAAGGGCACGCGCGGCAGCCAGGCGTGGGCCAAGCTGCCCGATCTGGTGGTGGTGGACGGTGGCAAAGGCCAGTTGGGGATGGCGGTGGAGGTGCTGCAAGCGTTCGATTTGCAGGAGCAAGTGCCCGTAGTGGGCCTGGCCAAACGCGAAGAGGAAATCTTCAAGCCGGGACGCTCCACCTCGATTCGCTTCGATCCCGCTGCACCCGCCATTCTGCTGCTGCGCCGCATCCGCGACGAAGCGCACCGCTTCGCCATCACCTATCACCGGCAGCGCCGCACCAAGCGCGGCCTGGCCTCGCAGATCGACGAAATCCCCGGTATCGGCCCGGTGAAGCGGCGCGAGCTGCTCAAGCATTTCGGCTCGTTGGACGGGATTCAGAAAGCCAGCGTCGAAGACCTTATGGCCGTGCCGGGCGTCTCCAAAGTGCTGGCGACGCAAATCCGCGAGCATTTCGAGCGGTTGGAGAAGGAGCTGGAGGAGGAGGCATGATGCAGGATGCAAGAGGCAGGATGCCCAATCGCTAGGTGCGATTTCCAGACAATGGCGAAATGCCTTGACTTTCCTTCAAGCGCCGGGTATACTTTTTATATTGAATAAATGTTCTAACATTGAGGCCAGCAAGTATGAATTACGTGAATGAAATTCTGCTCGGTGATTGTGGCGAGGTACTTAAGGAGTTACCGGACAATTCGGTTGACCTAATTTTTACATCGCCGCCATACGCCGATCAGCGCAAGCAAACATACGGTGGTATTAGCCCTAACAGATATGTTGCGTGGTTTTTGCCAAGAGCAGAACAGTTTTTGCGCGTTCTCAAACCTACTGGAACGTTTATACTCAATATCAAAGAGCGCGTCGTTGATGGGGAAAGGCATACTTACGTCATTGAATTGATATTGGCGATGCGAAAACAGGGCTGGTTATGGACCGAAGAATTTATGTGGCACAAGAAAAACTCGTACCCAGGCAAATGGCCTAATCGCTTTCGAGATAATTGGGAAAGGCTAATTCAATTCAATAAAACCAAGAAATTCAACATGTATCAAGAAGCAGTGATGGTCCCGGTTGGCGATTGGGCAAAGGAAAGGTTAGCGAAACTGAGTGAAACGGATCGAATGCGCGATGAATCCAAAGTTGGGAGTGGTTTTGGTAAAAATATTTCCAACTGGTTAGGGCGTGACATGGTATATCCCAACAATGTGATTCACATGGCAACTGAATGTTACAACAGAAATCATAGCGCCGCATTTCCGGTGGAATTGCCAAAATGGTTCATCAACTTGTTCACTCAACCCGGAGATGTGGTTATGGACCCTTTTATAGGTTCAGGCACAACTGCTGTCGCCGCTCTACAATTGGCGCGCGATTACATTGGTATCGATCTCAACCCGGAGTACATTGAAATTTCACGGGCAAGATTAGCAGAAATTCAATTAGGTCTTCCATACATAGCTGAAGAACGTGAAGAGTACCAGGTGAGCGCGAACACGGCATAGCATTTTGATGGCTGGGGGCATGATGAATCCACTTGATCTGGACAAAGTATGTAATTACGTCAATGAAAATGTGGTTGATTTTCACCAACAACGTATCAAATCTCTGGAAGGATTGACACTTGAAAGGCTACTAACCAAGAACCCGTATTTATTCAAGGCTAAACACATTATGACCGCGGGTGAACTAGTGTCTGGTTTGTTGGAGGCCTTTCTATCTTCATCTGAAGAAAAGTTATTCGGGGATTTTCTCGAGGGATTAGCCATTTACATTGCAGAGATGACCTGCGGCGGACACAAATCTTCCGCACCTGGGGTAGATTTGGAGTTCATCAACGACAGCATACACTATATCGTGTCTGTGAAATCGGGGCCGAGTTGGGGAAACAGTTCGCAGCAGGCCAAGCTAGAACAAGATCTCAAGAACGCGGTCGCCAGAGTGAAACAATCGAAGCGTGGGGCCAATGTTCAATCTGTTCTGGGAATATGTTATGGTAAAACCAAGACAAGGTATTTGCGTGGCTACATGAAAGTTGTGGGGCAAAATTTCTGGTATCTCATCAGCGCCAACCCGCAACTGTATACTGAAATCATCGAACCAATTGGATATAGAGCGAAAGAACACAACGAATCTTTCCAAGGTGAAAAAAGCAAAGTGATCAACCGTTTTACAAAACAGTTTATCGAGCGTTTTTGTGACACAAGTGGGGCGATTGATTGGGTCAAACTCGTCGAGTTCAATAGTGGCAATCTCGATCTCGATCGATACGTGAAACTCTAGACGTTATATGCCCCTTGACGAAACAACTCTAACATATCTGCGTGCAAACCACAGCGGCGCGCAAGGGCACTTGCTCGCGTGGTTCGCGCGGCACGCCCGCGATTTGCCGTGGCGGCGCGACCGCACGCCGTACCGGGTGTGGGTCGCCGAGGTGATGCTCCAGCAGACGCAGGTGACGAAGGTACAGGACTACTACACGCGTTTCATCGCTCGTTTCCCCACGGTTGCGGCGCTGGCGGAGGCCCCACTCGAGGATGTGCTCAAGCAGTGGGAGGGACTCGGCTATTACAGCCGGGCGCGCGCGCTGCACCGCGCCGCGCAGGTCATCGTTGCGGAGCACAATGGCGAATTGCCCGCCGATGTGGACGCCTTGCGCCGGTTGCCCGGCATCGGCGCGTACACGGCGGGCGCGATTGCCAGTATCGCCTTTGGCGTTTCGGCCCCGGCGGTGGATGGTAACGTGCGACGGGTAATGGCGCGGGTGTTGGCGTGGGCTGAACCGAACGCCGCCGGTCTCGAAGCTGCGGTGCGCGAGTGGATGTCCGCCAACGAACCTGGCGCATTTACCGAAGCATTGATGGAAGTGGGGGCGACGCTCTGCCGCCCCAAATCACCGCAGTGTTTGCTGTGTCCCTGGTGTGATCTGTGCCAGGCGCGGGCGTTGGGACAGCCGGAGGCGTTCCCCGCGCCCAAGCCTCGCAGGCCGGTTCCGCACCACGACATTGCCACTGCCGTCACCGTCCGCGATGACGGTCGCGTGTTGGTGGCGCGCCGCCGCCTGGATGACATGCTCGGCGGGCTGTGGGAGTTCCCCGGCGGCAAGTGCGAGGAGGGCGAAACGCTGCCTGAAGCGTTGCGCCGCGAAATGCGTGAGGAATTGGGCATCGAGGTAACGGTGGAGGAGGAGCTGATCGTGGTGGAACACGCCTACACGCACTTCCGCATTACGCTGTATGCGTTCGCTTGCCGTCTGGCTGAAAATAGTCCCCCACCGCAGTGCATTGACTGCGACGACTTCCGCTGGGCTACGGCTGAGGAGATCGCGGCGCTGCCGATGTCGGTGGCGGACCGGAAGATTGCGGGGCGCGTGACTAAAGCGCGTGGCTGAAGCCCACGCGCCGAAAGGACAAAGCCCTGCGGGCTAGATTTTAGCCCGCAGGGCTTTGTCCTTTTGGCCCGGCCTCTTTAGAGCCGAGGCAAGGAAAATCGGGGTGCGGCGCGGCGGGACCTTCCCGCAGTACGCGCAGCATCTCGGCGTGGATTAGGCCATTGCTGGCGAGGACTTCGCGCCCGGAGTGTAACTGCGCCGTCCCGCCGGTGTAGTCGGAGCAACGCCCCTCGGCTTCTTGCACCAGCAGCACGCCCGCCGCCAGGTCCCACGGGCTAAGGCCCGATTCCCAGTAGCCGTCGAAGCGCCCGCAGGCGACGTAGGCCATATCCAGCGCCGCCGAACCGGCCCGGCGCACGCCCTGCGAGCGGCGCAGGAAATCATCCAGCCGGCGCGTGTTGTTGTCGGCGGCGACACGGCGATTGTAGCCAAAGCCGGTTGCCAGGAAGGCGTCCGCCAGCCGCGCCACGGATGTCACGTGGATGGGAGCGCCGTTGAGCGTCGCGCCTGCTCCACGCTGCGCGGCGAACAGCTCGTCCCGCAGCGGATCGTAGACCACGCCGACCTGGAGTTCCCCTGCAATCATCAGCCCGATGGAAACACAAAAATGCGGGAAGCCGTGCGCGAAGTTATTGGTTCCGTCCAGTGGATCGACAAGCCAGATGGGGCCGGGGACGTCCCACGGGCTGCCGCCTGTCTCCTCACCCAGGATGGCGTGATCGGGGAAGACGGCGCGCAGCCGGGCGAGGATGAGCGCCTCGGCGGCGGTGTCGGTCTCGGTGACGGGGTTGACGGCCCCTTTGAAGTCGAGGCGCTGCACGTGCCCGAAGCCCTGACGGACGACGTCGCCGGCCTCGCGGGCGACTTGGGTAGCAAGGGTAAGAGGATCAGGCACTATTCACCTTTCAGCGCGCGCCACCACTTTTGCCAGAAGGGCAGTGGGGTGGGCGTGGGCGTGGGAACCAGCGTCGGCGTAGGAATGGGCGTCGGTGTGGGTGTGGGCACAATTGGGACGACCAGTGTCTCTTCGGGCAGTGTCATGCCGGCGTGGACTTGCGACCACTCGGCGATGTAGGCGTCGCTCTGCACGTAGTCGAGCCTGGCTTGCAACGTGGCCTGTTCTTCATAGGCAGCGGTGAGCATCGGCGCGAGCGTGGCGATTTCGGCCTGCAACGCTTGGTTCGTCGTCCACGCGCGCGCGAAGGCAGAGATTAGCACGATCATCAGCACGGCCAATCCGCTCCAGATGATCCACGAGATGCGCTTGATGGCAGGACTGGGTTCCTCTTTTTTGGTCATATTGGCTCTCAGCGATCAGCGTTCAGCTATCAGCTTTCTTATTTTGTTGTAGTTGATTTGCAGTATAGCACGCTCTGTGAAAAATGGCGAATGAGCGAGTGAGCGAATCAGCGAATTCAGCAGCGAGCAACCAGCAGGGCTTGACCGGCAAGGGGATTGCTCCTATAATGAAGATACGAAGGCGCGCTGCATCTCCTGCGTGTCACCACTTCCTCTTGAACGATCGCATGTCTCCCTGGGTTACCTTTGATGTGGGTCAAGTTTTGATGAAGGGAGGGTAGGCTATGACGTTGTTGCAAGATGATTATGTATCCCCTGAGATTGTCGACGAGGGCGCCCTGGAAATCCAGGCGGGCAGCCCGCTGTCGGTTGTGGACTTTGAAGCTGAAGCGTTTGAGTGGTAAGCCGGCATTCTGGCCATGAAGCCACTCCCACTGACACCGTACCACCTTTTTGCTTATCGGGGTAACCCGTACGTCTTCGACATCGAGACGAGCGCGGTGCTGAAGTTGGATGCCCCGGCTTACGACGCGCTTGCGCTGCGGCGCAGTGGGATGGCGACCGAAACCATCGCCGCGACTCTGGCGCGCGACTACGATGAAACGACGGCCCGGACCGTACTGGGTGAGTTGCATTGGCTGGAACAGCGCGGCCTCTTCCGCACCCCCGTGCGCACCTACGACGACGCCGAGAACGAGGCCTACATCCAGCAGCTCACGCGCATGGGGACCAACAAAATCGAGCTATACCTGGCCGAAGCGTGCAACCTGCGCTGCCGCTACTGCTACGTCAACGCGAACGACGCGCTCAACCACGGACTGATGTCCTGGGACATAGGCCGGCAGGCCATTGACTTCGTCTTCAAGCGGGCGGGCAGCGCGGACTCGGTCAACATCACCTTCTTCGGCGGGGAGCCGCTGCTCAACAAGCCCGTACTCAAACAGGCCATCGCCTACAGCCAGCAGTTGGGGGCGGAACAGGGTAAAACGGTGGGCTATTCGATGACGACCAACGCCACCCTGCTCGACGATGAAATCATCGACCTTATCAAACGCTACAACTTCGGCCTGATGATTAGCCTCGATGGCCCGCAGGAAACCCACGACGCGATGCGCCCCTTCGCCGATGGGGGCGGCTCGTTCGAGACGGCGACCCGCAACATCAAGCGCCTGATGGCGCGCCGCCGCGCCGTGACGGTGCGCTGCACGCTCAGCAACCTTGACCTCGACCGGCCCAAGATTGTGCAGTTTCTGGAGGAGTTCGGTTTTGCGCGGGTGGCGATGAGCCGCTGCACCGGCACCGTGGATGGGCTAGGACCCTACGACATCGGCCCGGAAGAGAACGCCGTACTCCGCGCGCAGGACGATTATTTTGTCGAACGGCTCTTCGACCAATTGGCGCGCGGTGAGCGCATCAAGTTCAACCCATGGGCCACCGTCGTGCGGACAATCCACGACCAGCAAAATCGACGGATGCGCTGCGGCGTGGGGCGCGGCTGCACCACCGTGAGCATCGATGGACGGCTGTACCCGTGCCACCGCTACGTGGGAATGGACAAGTACGTGCTCGGTCACGTGACCACCGGCGTCGATCAGGCCGCGTTCGCCGACTACCTGCGCGGGTATTTCAGCACCAAGTCCAAATGCGAGACCTGCTGGGCCATCAACCTCTGCGGCGGCTACTGCCCGTGGTACGTCTCCGGCAACGACGGCGTGTTCGCCGAGCCGGAAGAGTGGTGGTGTGACGAGATCCGCCAGTGGTACGAGATGGGCATCTGGATGTACGATACCTTGCGCAGCGACTATCCCGACTATTGGCGGCAATTGGTGGGCGCAGAAGCGCCTGAGCCGCTTCTGCGGTAGGGAAGGAGGTGGTTACAAGAAGACATACTGATTCCCAATCGATTCCCTTTAGTTGTTAAGGAGGGTGTACGATGTTTAACAAAAAGATGGACAGACGCGACTTTCTCAAAGTGGTAGTCGCCTCAGCGGCGGCAGCGGGGCTGAGCCACTTCCGGTTTTTGAATTTTGGCGGGGCGGGGGCTGTGCTCGCGGATAACATTGGTTGTGATGTCGGCATCCCGGATTATTGCAATCCAGGAGAAGATTCAGATCTCTGCCCGGATCCGAATTCAGCCACTAGTTCGGACGTCTGCGTGCCCGAACAGATGCAACCCGACGAATGTATCCTTGGGAGCGAAGCAGATATATGTGATCCAGTCAATCCTCCTCCAGACATCTGCGCTCCTCCAGATGATCCTGATGAATGTGAGGTTCCACCTGGCGGCCCAGACACCTGTATGAAAGAGCCAGATGATCCCGACATTTGCCCCGACGGCGGCCCCCCTGTGGGCGATGGAGATATATGCAATGAAACCGCTCCAAATGCCAATCCGGACGAGTGTGTTCCGGCGGTCAATGAATCAGATGGGTGTACGGCCTCGGCGGAGCCAGATTTCTGCCGCGATCCCGATACCGGAGTGGTTATGCATGATCTTTGCATCCCTGAGTACGATACAGATATCTGCTCTGAGAGCGGTGTTAATGGGATTGATGTCTGTGCTCCTCCTGATGATCCAGATGCTGACCCCAATGCGGTGCGCCAGTTAACCACTGTAAAAACCCGCTCGAGTACAGCGACACTTGGTGTGGTTGCGGCCCTCGGAGCGGCGGCGCTGCTCCGCCCGCGCAAAGAGGATAAGCCTTCAGCGTAGAATCCTAAGGTGCAACGCACTCTCTCAAGTGCGTTGCACCTGTTTTTGTCTTACGGTCGAATCTCCCCGGCGAACCACATCCCTGACGACACCCACCCGTTGCCGCTGTCTCCCCCGCTTGGGTTGATGGGATTTTTACCCTTCCTTTTGTCGTCTTGCGCGCGCTGGGTATAATGGCGTTATGCTATATCGTCGCTGGGTTCTGATATGCGTTACTGTGGTTTGTGCTGTGTTGATGGGGCTGGTGTGGCACACTGCTGCCGCCGGTGAACCGCTGCCGCCTGATACCTTCGCCGGGCCGTGCTCCGCCTGGGTCCCCGTCAACGACGGCGCGTTCGGCACGGGAACCGGCCCCAATAGTACTGATTACAGCGGCGAAGAAGGCTTCGAGGTCGTCGTCTTCAACAATCAGCTTTACGTGGGGATGGAGGCCGATAACGCCTACGGCGCGCGGCTCTGGCGGACGAATGCCGGCATCCGCGTCCCCACCGGGCAGGCCGATTGGCAAGAGGTCATCGCCGATGAGGACGGCAACCCCTTTGACAACCCCAACAAGGAGCAAAACGACCACATCGACAGCCTCGCCGTGTTCCAGGGTGCGCTCTATGCCAGCACCGCCAATCGCAGTGGCTACAATCTGGGCACACTCGTCTACAGTAGCACCACCGGCAATCCTGGCTCGTGGACTCAGGTGATTTCGGCAGGCTTCGGCGACGTGCATAACGCCAACTTCAAAGACATGCAGATTTTTCAGGGATGGCTGTGCGGCGGCACGTGGAACGAGCGGAACGGTGCACAGGTATGGTGCACGGCAGATGGGGCGCAGTGGGTACAGAAAAATCACAGCGGTTTCGGGATCACGGGTGACGACAACACGGTCACGACCGTCTGGTCGGGTCACGTGTACAGCAACGCGCTCTACTTCGGCGTGCATCAGGCCCTCGACTGTAGCGGGAGCACATGCCTGCCGGTTTCTGTAGGGGTGCTCTATCGTACCAGCGACGTAACCGTCGCCTCACCCACGTGGACACGCGTGTTTACCGGCGTTCTTGAATCCTATCGCGTGGATATTCTAGGCGATCTGGATGGCTATCTCTATGTCGCGACAAGGAAACCGGAAGGCATCGCTATCTATCGCAGCATATGTGGCACACCCGGGACGTGGATACAAGTCAATCAGGATGGCATGAACGGCAATCCGGCCAACACCGGCACGGTCGTCGATGGCGCAACCGTCTACAATGGCGCGTTGTACGTTGCCGTGAACAACACAACTACGGGCGTCGAGATCTGGCGCACTACAGGCGACCTCCAGCCCACCGGATGGGTGGATTGGGAACCTGTAGGGAGTTCTGGCCTGGACGATCCCGAAAACTATTATAGCGAGATGGTCCCCTTCAACGGCTACCTGTACGCCTGGACCTCGAACTACACAACCGGTCAGCACGTCTACCGCGCTGCCTGTCCCATCTGCCAGACGCGCGCCATCGCCGGTTCCGGGCGCTTCGACTTCGACGGTGTCGGCGCGAGCATCACCGTCACAGCAGGATCATTGGGGACGTTGACCGTCTGCACTCGACCCGGCGCGCCACCTACTGCTCAAATCGATGCGCGACCGGTGGCGCGCACGTACCACATCACGGGCACGCCCGAAACGTCGATCTTCACCGCAGACGTGACGTTGAGTTACACGCCGCAGGAGCTTGACGCTTCAGACATCGGCGACGAAGCGAGCGTCTACCTGGCGCGCTGGACCGGCTCCACCTGGGAAAGCTGCCCGGAGACCGACCGCGCGCGCGATGCCGCCGCCCATACCGTGACATGCCACAATGTGGGCGAGTTTTCCACCTGGGCGATTGCCGGAGAAGGGGCGTTTCCTACTCGTCTGCGCCTCCTTGCCGTCCGGCCTGTGTGGGGCGTGAGGGGCGGCGCGCTGCTGCTTGCGCTGGCGTGCGTCGCCGTCTACGTGTGGGGTACGAAAGACCGACCTCGAATCCAGAACGAATAGACCAGGCGCCCATTCGTTTATTCGTGCTAAATTCGTGGTCGGCGCGCCGACACGACGCGCGTGATTTGCCTTCATTTTCGGTTGTGTTATGATGTGCATAGACGATCCATTAATTCTTGTCCCTCACAAATCAGGAGGTGCAACGCCAACGAGCAATCGAATAGCTTAGCCAAACCCCGTGTTCGATGATGTATTCAAATGCATACTTTTAAGGAGGAAACCTATGTACGAAGCACCGGAAATTGTATACGAAGGCGACCTGGAAATCCAGGCGGGCAGCCCGCTCAGCATCCCGGACGAGCTGGATTTTGAGGATTTGGAGTGGTAGGAGGCGGATCATGAACATGAATCGAATTTTGCGCGTAGTGTTGATGGTCACGTTAAGTATGGCGTTGGCTGTGGGGATGTGGGGCGTGCTGCCGGCGCAGAAAGTGGCGGCGGCGACGTGTGTGTCGGTACAGAATGGTATCTGGGCTGACGTTTCAACGTGGACTGATTGTAATGGTACCGCACCTGTTAGCGGCGATTCTGTCGTTATTAGGCACACAGTCACACTCGATGCCGCGGCTAACGTTGGAACTGGAGTTGTTACTGTTGAATCTGGTGGCGTGCTAAATTTGTCTTCCTATGCCTTAACAGCTAACACTTTACAAATTGACGACGGGGGTGAGGTGCAGCAAGGCGGAGAGTCAGAAGCTCCGTCTGGTACGATCACCACACGATCATATTCAACGAACAGTACCTATACATTTAATGGGACCCAGATTGGATTAAGTGGCATACACCCTACTTATGGAAATTTAAATTTCGCTCCTATGCCAGGGGGAAATGGTACTTTCGGAGTGGGTTTAGCTATTCAAGGTGACCTAACTATCAATTTAGGCGATTCATCCGAGGTTCGCTTTGCAACTGGTTCTACTCCAAGAACCCATGTCATTATGGGTGATCTCAATGTGCAAAACGGAATTGTCGTGGGTAATAACGGTAGTGCTAATTCGAGTGTGAGTATTGGTGGCAATTTGAATGTCACCGGTGGAACATTTCGAGGAACAAACGGTACAGGTGGGGTGATCTACACTATTGCGGGAAACCTTACGTACGATGGTGGAACATGGCAACTAGACGATGGTGGCTCAACTGGAGTATTTGTAATTAGTCTTAATGGGACGACGCAGCAGATTGGCGGCGCATACCCAATTTCGGTTGATAACCTGACAGTAAATGCCGGCTCAACAGTGACCATCAATCAAATTCCTATAGTTGACACTCTGACTAATAATGGCATCCTCAAGCAAACCCAAACCGTCAACAATGCTACCGTCAACTTCCTCACCATCAACACAGACAAATATCGTGGTGTGGACATTCAAACCACCAACGATCTGGGCGCTGTTACCGTCGCCATCCAGGGCAATGCAGATGCTTGCACCAACGATCCCGATTCCCCTGCTTACATCAAGCGCTGTTTCTCCATCACGCCGACCAACGACGATGCGGCTACACTCACTTTATGGGCCACCGATGGGGAACTCAACGGCATTACTAACGCCAATCTGGCTTTGTATCGGTACGTCGCCGGTTGGATTGAGCAGTTGACCAACTTCAATGTTGGAACTGGCACAAACAATTACAACTACGTCACGGCTGATGTCGACGGCTTCTCCAGCTTCCTAATGGGCCATACAGACAACGCACCTACCGCCGTCAACCTCTCCGGCCTGAACGCAACGTCGACCTTCGCCGCTCTCGCCGTGGGACTGCTGGCCGCCACCGGCCTCGTCGTGCTCCGCAAGCGCAAGTAACATTCGCGTTCGCAATTTCGCTTTCCTCCCGCAGGCTCCCCGTCTGCGGGAGTTTTTATTCGCGCGCGACGGGATTCCGGTTATACTGTGGCGAAAGCGGTCAGCCGTCAGCCATCAGCCATCTGGCTGATCGCTGAAAGCTCGCACGAAAGGACAAATAATGTGGACACGATAACCAAACGCTATTACTTGCTTCTGCTTGCCGTGCTCGGCGGGCTGCTGTTGCTCATCCCGGCGCTTGGCGCGAGCGCAACCCCAGCGCCCCCCAATCCGGACGCCCTGCCCGACAGGCCCACTGACGCTTTCCCATCCGCCCACACACCCTCGCTCTCCCTCGCCGCCGCGCTGCCTGCTCCCGCCGCCCCCATCCCACTGCCCGATCCGGTCTGGCGCATCGGCGTCATCACCGACGGCGTCTACACGCTGGACTATGCCACGCTCGCGGCGGCGGGCGTCCCCGTCACCGGTGCGGCGTTGGCCGATGTGCGCCTGTTCTGGCGCGGGCAGGAAGTGGCGCTGCACGAAGTCGGGACAGGGCTGTTCGATCCCGGTGACGCGCTCGTCTTCTACGGCGAGAAGTTCCACGGCAACCGCCAGGACGAGGAGTACACCGACGAGAACGTCTACTGGCTCAGCGTGGAAGCGTCCACGCCCGGTCTGCGAATGGCGACGCGCGACGTGACGCCTTTCACCGCGCCCGCCGGCGTCTGCCAGGTCACCGTCGTCGCAGAGCAGAACCTGCGCTACTGGGCGCGCGCCAGCATCAACCCCGGCACGCTGACGACCTGGTTCTGGGAAGATGTCAACGTCGCCGCCACCACCACTCGCACCTACCCCATCGCTTTATCCGCACCGGTGGCGGCCAGCGATGCGGCGACCCTGGTGGTCGAGATGGCGTCGTTCAACTACGACGATGACGTCAACCCCGACCATCACGTGCGCCTCGCCTTTAATGAGACAACGTTGGGCGATTTCTATTGGGATGGCCAGACCGGTCACGTCATCACGACGACAGTTCCGGCAGCAGCGCTGCTGGCCGGGAGCAACAACCTGCGCGTGGCCTACGTCTCCGTCTCCGGTATAAATGTGCAGCGCGTCTTTTTCGACCGCGCCGCATTGACTTACCGGCAGTCTCCCACAGCAAGCAGCGGGACGTTCGTCTGCGAAGTATTGACAGACGCAGCAGCCTCGTATGCCATCGCCGGCTGGCCCGGTGGGGCGCGCCTCTACGACGTGAGCGATCCGCTACATCCTGTGGCACTCGTCAACGGCGGCGCGACCTTCGCGGACAGTGCGCCGGTGGGGACGCGCTACGTGGGCGAAGTTCCGCGCCCGGCCACGCCGGTGCGCTACACGCCGGACGCCGACCTGCTCGCGCCATCCACAGGCGCAGACGAGATCATCATCGCGCCGCGACACTTCTTCGCCGCGCTGCAACCGCTCGTAGCGCAGCGCCAAAGCCAGGGACTGCGCGTGAGTGTGGTGGACGTGGAAGCCATCTACCCGTTGTTCAACGGCGGCGTGTTCCACCCGGAGGCCATCCGCGCCTTCGTCGCCTACGCGCGCGCCAACTGGCCCGGCCCGGCGGTGCGCTATCTCTTCCTCGTGGGCGATGGCAACTTCAACTTCAAAGGCTACAACCCGGCGACCTACGGCGCGTTCGTGCCCACGCTGATCCCACCGTACCGCGAGTTCGCCGATCCCACCCAGGGCGACGTGCCGGTCGATAGCCGCTTCGGCGACGTGGATGGCGACGGGCTGCCTGAGGTGATCGTAGGTCGCCTTCCGGCGCAGACCGTGGATGAGGTCGCCGCCTACGTGGCGAAGGTGCTGGCCTACGAGGCGCAGCCGCTTGCGGCGTGGCAACTGCACACCTTACTCGTGGCCGATAACGGCAAGGACTACGACGAGGGTTTCGACAGCATGTTGGAGCAGTTGCGGAAGTTATTCTCTACCGCAACGACGACGCAGACGGTCTATATGGAAGACCTCTGTACCGGCTACACTTTCTGCCCGGCGGCCACGAACGCACTGACCCAGGCGTGGAACGCGGGCGCGGGACTGCTGACTTACGCGGGTCATGGCTCTATCAACCGCTGGGCGCACGAACCGCTGATCCTCAACACGGATCTCACTGTTCTCACCCAAAAGACCGCACTGCCTTTCTTGCTATCGCTGGACTGCTGGGATGGCTATTGGATGTTCCCGCCGAAATATCCCGGTGTCTCGGACGTGCGCTCCATCGGCGAATGGGTCACGACGGTCTTGACGGAAACTGGAGCCATCGCCGCGTATGGCCCGGCGGGACTGGCTTACGCTGGCCCCGAGGAACAACAGGCGCGAGCGATGTTCAAGGCGGCGTTCCAGCGGGGCGAATTCAACCTGGGCGAGTTGTCGCAGATTGGGCGTGAGGCCATCCGTACCCGTTATGAGGCACGGACGTATACGTTGTTCGGCGACCCGGCACTTTTTCTGCCGTGGTGGCTGAGACTGCGCATTACGCCTGAGATTGCGACGGTGCAGCCGGGCAGCACAACGGAACTGGCGGCGCTTTTCGAAAGCGAAGGCGACACGCGCTTCGGGCAGATGTTCCCCGTCACGCCTACGTGGACGGTGGATGTGGGGACGCTGGATGCGTACGGCGTCTACACCGCGCCAGCGACGCCCACCACCGCGCGGCTCACCGGTCACCTCGGCTCGCTCTCGACGACGGTGCTGCTCGCCGTGTCAGATTCCCCGCCCGTCACGCTGGCGGTCACGCCGGACCCGCTGCGAATCGCAGTGGGGAAAAGCGCGCAAATGACGGCCATGCCCTACGACGTGTACGGCAATCCCTTACCCGTAAGCGCGACGCTGCTGTGGAGTACGGACGTAGGTCTCAGCGGCACCGTTGCCCTGGGCCAGATCGACGCGAACGGACTGTTCACCGCGCCGTCGATCCCGGCAACCGGCTGGATCACAGCTTCGCTGCCCATCAGCCAAGGGACGAACACCATCTTGCTGTCGGGCAAGGCATGGGTGGAGGTGTCCGAGATGGCCCGCATCTACCTGCCGCTCGTCCTGCGGCAGTAGGAACAAGGAAGTTTAGGGGGTGTTTTGCGTTTGCAGGCTGCGCCCGCAAACGCAAAACACCCCTTTTTAGAACTTTGTAGTCTTGACAAACTGTGCCATAATGCACCTGTTTCTTTTAGCCTGCAATCATCTTTCAAGAGGAGATCACACATGACGACATCGACGCAATCTGAACCGAAATCCACACGCTGGAAGACGTTGTTTGCCCTGGCCTTCGGCTACTTCATCGATCAAGGCGAGGGACAAACGATTTCCGTCCTCTTTCCCACGATCCAGAAATTATGGGGGTTGAATTATCAGGCATTGGGCCAGATCGGCACCATCCGCAGCCTGTTGCAGGCGGTCAGCGCGCCGTTGTGGGGCTATGCCGCCGACAAGCTGTCGCGCAAACGTGTCATCATCTTCGGCACGGGGCTGTGGGGGATCTGGACCGTCTTCTGCGGCTTCACGCAGAACTTCGGCCAACTGCTCGTCATCCGCGCCATCTCCGGGTTGGGACTGGGCTGTCTGATGCCCGCGACCTTCTCTCTGATGTCGGACACGTTCCCGCCGCGCCAACGCGGGCGCGCGCTCGGCCTTATGGAGGGCTTCGGGATGATGGGCCTGGTCATCGGCACGGTGGGCTTGGGGTTCCTGGCGACGCCGACCTTGTGGCGGTGGGGCTTCTTCCTGCTCGGCGGGTTCAGCGTGATCTCGGGCGCGGTGGTGGCGCTGCTGGTGAAGGAGCCAACGCGCGGAGCAGCCGAGCCGGAACTGGCGGGCAAGATCACCGAGGAGCAGGCCGCGCAGTACGCGATCAAGTTCTCCGACGTGCCGAAAGTGCTGAAAATCCCCACCATCTGGGTGGCAATCCTGCAAGGACTGTCGGGAAGTATGCCCTGGGTGGTGCTGGGGCTGTACCTGATCACCTGGATGGTGGATGTGCGCGGAATGACGGAGGCCATCGCCTTCGATCATCCGCAGGGCAGCGCGACGCTGGCCTTCTCCGGCATCGTCATCGGCACGGCGATCAGCAACGTGCTCGGCGGCATCCTCGGCGACTGGGCAGAAGGCAAAAATCCCAAGTACGGCCGGACGATCATCGGGCAGATCTCCGTCTTCTGCGGGATTCCGTTGAGCTACATCATGCTCACCACCGCGACGAGTTGGAGCTTTTGGCCTTTCTTCTTCCTCTGTTTCGTGACGGCGCTGCTCATCAGTTGGGCGGGCAAAGGGGCAAAGGAGCCGATGATGCAGGGCGCGGTCCCGCCGGAATTGCGGGGCACGGCGTTTGCCTTTACGACCTTCGTGGAGAGCGGATTCGCCGCGCTGGTGGCCTACATCGCGGGCAGTCTGGCCGACAAGATCGGCTTCACGCAGGCGATGCTGTGGACGATCCCGTTCCCGTGGGTCATTTGTTTTGTCTTCTACTCGCTCTTCTACTGGGCCTATCCCAGAGACGCCGCAAAACTGCGCGCGTTGATGGCCGAACGCGCTGCAGAAATCAACGGCGAGCTGGCAGCCGAGTGAGCGAGGAATTTATCACCACCCAATCGGGTACACAGATGAACACGGAAAACACGGATTTTTCCTTAAAGGAAATCCGTAGAATCCGTCAAATCCGTGTACAATTCTTTGGTTCTTGACTGCAAAATCATCGTGAGTATCACAAAAGTCGTGAAGATTCGTGGTTTGTCTTTGGAGGGTACACGATGCACGTTGAACTGATTGCGTTGACGCAGTATTTGCGCGGCAATGGGACGCCGGAGGAACTATTGGAGCACGCCGGTCGGGTGTGCTATCGCAGCGAGAGCCGGGGGGATCCGGCGAAGTTTCTGCGCGCGCGGATTCGCGAGGGCCACGAGAGCCTCATCGAGCACGCCAGTGCCACGTTCGAGATCAGCGGGATTAGCCGGGCCTGCTCCCATCAGCTCGTGCGCCACCGCATCGCTTCGTATTCTCAAGAAAGCCAGCGCTACGTGGATATGTCCGATCCGGCGTTGGTCATCCCTGACGCGATTGCCGAGGACCCGCACGCCCGCGCCGTCTGGGATGGCTTCGTCGAGAACGTGAAGTCGGCGTACCAGGAGTTGCGCGAATCAGGCGTGCTCAAGGAAGACGCACGCTTCGTCCTACCGAACGCCGCAGAGACGCGCATCATCGTCACGATGAACTTCCGCGAGCTGCTGCACTTCTTCCGCCTGCGCATCACCCCGGAGGCGCAGTGGGAGATCCGCCGGCTGGCGCTCAAGATGCTGGAACTGCTCGCGCCGCACGCCCCCGCCGTTTTCGACACCGTGTTGCGCGATCTCCGCGTCGAACATCCCGAGTTCTTCGCAGCCTAGACCACAAAATCCTCCAACAAAAAGGTATTTTGGGGGTGTTTTTCGTTTGCGGGCGCGCCCGCAAACGAAAAACACCCCTTTTTGCTCTAAAATTTGCATTGCACAAAAGAGAGACTTATAATAGTAAAGGTGGTTTCCACAGGGGGCCAAAGGAGGTGGAGGTATAAGCACACAGGCGTTTCATAGTTGTTTCCCGACCACGTTTTCCCACATCTTTGGATCGTTATGACTGCATCGCACCTAACATCGCGACACCATTTTTTTTCAATCATAACCACATCACCACAGTTTTCGGATTTCGAAAGGGGGTTTTGTCATGAATTCGATTCTCGTGTTGATTTTAGGCGCTGTCGCCATCTACGTTGGGTATTTCATATACGCCCGTCGCATTGACCAGAACGTGATCCAGCCCGACGGTAAAAAGGCGACCCCGGCCAAGATGTTCATGGATGGCGTGGATTTTACACCCGCCAGCCGCAACGTGTTGTTCGGTTATCAATTCAAGTCTATCGCTGCACTTGGTCCCATTACCGGCCCGATTATCGCCGTGCAATGGGGATGGTTCCCCGCCCTGCTCTGGATCATCCTGGGCACCTTCTTCATCGGCTGGGTGCAGGACTACGGGGCCATGATGATGGGCGTGCGCCGCGAAGGCGATTCGATGGGCGCGCTGAGTTACAAATTGATCTCCCCCCGGGCGCGCAACATCCTGATGATCTTCCTCTACTTCTATCTCTTGCTGATCATGGGCAGCTTCGGCAACGCCGTTGGCAAGACGCTGATGATCAGTCCCAAAGTGCCCTTGGGCATGATCGTCGTCGTGTTGATGGGTATCCTGGCAGGGCAGATGACCTACAAGTGGAGAATGGATATCATCCTCACCACTGTGATCACCGTCGCGGTCACGTTCTTTGGCATTTGGCTTAGCACCACAGGGCCAGTGGCCAACTTCTTCAACGGTTTGTATGGCCTGCCCGAATCGCCGGTCTGGTTCCTGGGCAACACGCAAGCGCAGGTCATCGGCACGCTCCTGGTCATTGTCTTCTGCTATCTGGGTTCGGTCATGCCAATCTGGTCTTTCGCGCAGCCGATCAACTACATCTCCTTCTGGATCGTTTCGCTGGGCGTGTTGGGTGGGGTGCTCGGTATGATCATCTGGCGTCCAGGGATGGGCGACTTCCCGGCCTTCACCAAGTTCACCACCGCCAGCGGCCCGCTGTGGCCCATGCTCTTCGTCACCATCGCCTGCGGCGCAGTCTCCGGCTGGCACAGCCTGGTGTCTTCGTCTGGAACGGCGCGGCAGCTTGAGGCCGAGACCGACGCCATGCCGGTCGGCGGCGGCGCGATGTTCATGGAAATGTTCTTCGCGATCGTGGCTTTCCTCACCGCGACGGCGGCATTTGGCAGTTTTCAGGGCTATCAGGATGCCGGCGGCGCGGCAAAGGCGCTCGCGGTGTTCTCCGGTGGTTTGGCGAACTTCCTCAACCGCATCGGTATTCCTCTCGAGTTCGGCACGGCCTATGGCTCGGTCTTTTTAACCATCATGGCCTTGACGATCATGCAGCTCGTGATCCGCTTCATGCGCGTCGCCAGCGCCGAGCTGGTGGGCGATAAGTTCCCGGCGATGAAGAACGTGCACGTCGGGACCATCGTGGCGTTGATCCTGACGCTGGTCTTCGTGTGGGTCATTCCCTGGCTGACGATCTGGTCCGCGTTCGGCGCGGCCAACCAACTGATGGCCGGGCTGGCGTTGATGTTGATCGCTTTGTGGGCGATGTCGGAGGGGCGCACGCATACCTGGGCGCTGTATCCGGCGGTGTTCATGATCGTGACAACCATCGCCGCGCTGCTCTACCTGGCCTACGACAACTTCTTCGTCAAACTACCGGCGGCGGCGACGAGCCAGGCCGGGATCGCGGCGGTCCTCGTGGGCCTCATCGCCCTGGTGTTGATCGTAGCGGCGACTATCCTCGTCTACGATGGGTGGAAGGCGCTGCGCAAGCCGCAGGAAAAGAAAGCTCCGGCTAAAGCATAGCTGTAGCATCGGAGGAGGGCTGGCCCCCGCCCCCTTCTCAACGTTAACACGTAGAACGTTGGAACGCTTCGCCGTCGAAACGTTCCAACGTTCAGTACTTTGTGAGGAGCAGACATATCGTGGAGCCGGGTAGCATCAGGAATAGACTACAGCGCATCGCACATGCCGCGCGTGAGATGCTCTACGGGATGACCACTTACGAGTGGGCGCAGAGCACCAGGCGCGAACGCGCCGAAGTCGAAAGCCTGTTTGTCCTGGTCAGTTTTGGCGATCTGGTGGGTCTACCCATTCTCCCGCCCTATTACACGCTGCGCCTGTTGCCCTACGTCGTCCCGGCGATCAACCGCTGGAAGCGCAGCCTGCTCCGCGAGCGCGACTGGACCGACCTCACCGACTTGATCGGCGGGATCGATTGAACCTTATCGAAAAATCTGGGGGTGGGGGGTTGGGGGCGGGCGCAGCCCGCCCCCAACCCCCCACTTTCCCCCTTCATTCGTGACGAATTTCTTAAGGAGAATACAAATGCCAGAAGAAGAACTACACGATAGCAAATTGAAGCAATTGGGCCGCTCGGTGAAGGAGTTCCTGTACGGCATGGCCGGTCACGATATGACCCGCTTTGCCCTCAAGACGCGCGGCAGCATGGAGCACCTGTTCATCCTCATCACCATGGGGGATTTGCTCGGCATTCCCATTCTGCCGCCCTACTATTCGCTGCGCCTGTTGCCTTACGTCGTGCCGCAAATCTCCACGTGGAAGCGGCGCATGCTGCGCGAGCGCGACCTGACCGACGCCCTCGCATAAGTCAATTTTGCCACAGAGAACACAGAGCACACAGAGGTTTTTCTGTTTTTCTCCTCTGTGAATTCTGCATCCTCGGAGGCTATCGTAAAGGAGAAATTATGTCACTTGCACAAGTTTTCCGCGAACATCCCAACCGCCGCTACATCGAGTTTGGCGGCAAAGGCGGGCTAGGCAAGACCACGTTCTCGGCGGCGACTGCCTACTGGCTGGCGCAGCAGGGCTACAAGGTGCTCGTCTTCTCCGTGGACCCGCAAGCCTCGCTCTCGGACATCTTCGAGCGCGACATCTTCGGCAAGGGCGCGGTGGAGATTTGCCCCAACCTCTACGCCCAGGAGATCGACGCCGACCAACGCATCCGTGAATATCAGAACGAGATCCGGCAAAAAATCCTCGATATGTACGGCCTGGACGAGGTGCCGAAGGAGATCGAGGACTACATCCAGGCCACCGCCGCCGAACCGGCGATGGAGGAGAGCGCGATCTTCGACGCCGTCGTGGATATCGTCGTCAGCGGTGAATTCGACTACTACATCTACGACCTGGTGCCGCTGGGTCACGCGCTCTACTACCTCAGCATGGCGAGCGTCTACGATGAGTGGATCGACAAAATCACGGCGCTGCGCACGGAGATGCAGGAGTACTCGCAGGTTGCGGCAGTCCTCGAGCGCAAGAAGGAAAGCGAAGAGGATCAAATTCTCGCCGAATTGCAGGACATCAAGCAGCGGATCAACACCTCGTCGGGCATCCTCACCGACCGCGAGAAGACGGCCTTTTTCTTCGTCGTCACGCCGGAAGAGATGATCATCCTCGACACGCAGAAGGCCGCGACGCTGTTCGCCAAGTACCAGGTGCCGATTTCCGGCTACATCGTCAATCGCGTCATCCCGCCGGAACTGGCGCAGCAGAACATCCCCGCGTACCTGAAAAACCGCATTGAAATGCAGAACAAGTACCTCAAGCAGATTGACGAAACCTTCGGGGTAGATGTGGTGGCGCAGGTGCCGGAGTTCGAGCGCGACATCACCGGCCTGGAGATGATCGGCAGGGTCGCAGCGGAGTTGTTTGGAGGTGAGGCATGATCACAGCATCGATGCAAGAGTTTTTCACGCAGCATCCCGATATCAAGTACGTTTTCTTCGGCGGCAAGGGCGGGGTGGGCAAGACGGTGATGGCGGGCACCGCGGCGTTGTGGCGAGCACAGCAGGGCCGCCGCACGCTGCTGGCCTCCACCAACCCTGTTCACTCGCTCAGCAGCCTGCTCGATCAGAACGTCTTCGGCGCGCCGACACCCGTGAACGGCGTCCCCAACCTCTTCGCCTACGAAATCGACACCAAAGACACCATCGAGCGCTCCAAAGTCGAGCTGACACAGAAGATCCAGTGGTTCCTCAAGTACGCGGACATCAAAACACGGGCCGACGAATTCGTCGAATCGGCGACGATGAACCCGGCCTTCGAGGAATCGGCGATGTTCGAGAACATGATCGACCTGATGTTCGAGGACAAGTACGACACCTACGTCTTCGACACCGCGCCGACGGCGAACACGCGCCGCTTGTTGGGCATGTCGAGCGTCTACGGGATGTGGGTCAACAAAATGATGCAGAGCCGTGAGGAAGCCAAGTCGCTCCGCGAGCTGCTTTCGTACAGCCGCAAGAAGGAGAAAGACCCCCTGATGGATTATCTCGTCAACCTGCGGATGCGCATGGAGCGCGCGAAGCACCTGCTCACCGACGCCGAAAAGACCGCCTTCTTCTTCGTCACCCTGCCGGAAGCGCTGCCCATTGCAGTGATCAAACGCTTCATCGACTGGTTCTACGAGTTCGGCATCCCTGTGGGTGGCGTGATCGTGAACATGCTGATCGACAAAGCTGGCATCACCGCCGACACGCCCGAATTTGTGCGCAACCGGGTGGCGATGCAAGACCACCACATGGAAGACATTTGGGCCAGCTTCTCCGACACCCGCGCGCTCGTCCCGCTCTTCGAGACCGAAGTGCGCGGCGTCGAGATGCTCAAACGCACCGCCGGGCAGTTGTTTGTTTGAAGTTACTATGAAACCCTAACCGCGAATCTCGCGAATGTCTGCATTCGCAGAATCTTCGCCGATCTAAAAAGATTCGCGCAGATTTGCGAGATTCGCGGTTCATTTTTGGAGAAGCACGTCATGCTCAATCATCCGGCATTTTTGATTCTTGCTATAGGACTGTTGTACATCCTGGGATTCGGCGGGCTGTCGCTGCTGCGCCGCCAGGGACTTTCTACGCGCTTTGCCGTCGAAAGCCTGATCGTCAGTGTGCTCGGCGCTGCGGTGACATTCGCGTTTCCGGGGTTTCCACCGCTGCTCTTCCTCGTCATGCTCTATCTGGTGACGATGCGCGTGCGGCTGCTGGCGGATCTGGCCAACGCCTTTCTGGCCCGTAAAAACTATCCACGGGCGCAGGCAACGTATCGCCTGGCGCTGCGCTTGTGGCCCGATCCTGTGAGCCGCCAGATCGTTCTCATCAACCGGGGCGTCGCCGAACTGCGCGCTGCCGAACCGGAGACGGCTTACGCCACACTCACCGAGGCTCTGGGCAACCAGGAATTCAAGATCGGCGCGCATTACCTGTCCGCCGGGTATTACAACCTGGGTTTGGCCGCCCGCCGCACCGGCCACGAAGCCGAAGCCATTTGTCATTTCAACGAAGCCATCGACACCCTGCCCCACTCTGTCTACGCGCGGGCCGCTGGCCGCGCGCTGAAAGAACACATGAAACACGAACCGCAAGCTACGGATACCCCCTCTCAATAAGCCCCGCTTACGCCCCAACGTAGTTTCCGCCAATATGATGCCTTTTTAACCTAAAATCGACATGTTTGTGCTACAATAAGAGTATCTATCCAGGTCAGAATCCTGGTGAAGACTCTATGCACAACCTCCGCAAAGACGGTTGAATATAGGTCGCAAATTTAGTGCGGAAGAGAATGTCGAAATGGATCCGCCGGAAAATGGTTGAGGGTGACGGTATGAGTGGCGATAGACTATTGGAAACCGAATTTGCCTCGGCCGAGCGCGCGTCGCAGCGCGAGGTCAACGCGCACTTCGATGGACTGACGGCGACGCCGCTGTTGCAGGACCTCATGCGTGCGATTCCCAACATCGTGTTGGTTTTGAATCAGAAACGCCAGATTGTGTTTGCAAATGAGCGCCTCTTGGAGCATCTCCAATTACAGGATGTACGCGAGATCATAGGACAGCGTCCGGGAGAACTGTTCGACTGCACCCATGCCTTCGAAACAGAAGGCGGCTGTGGGACAACCCGCTTCTGCCGTCACTGCGGCGCGGTGCGCGCCATCCTCCAGGCGCAGAAAGGCCACATGGACGTGCAGGAATGTCGCATCCTGCGGAGTGACGGGAAAGCGTTGGACCTGCGGGTGTGGGCGACGCCGCTCGCCTTCAACGGTGAGAACCTGGTAGTTTTCGCAGTGACCGATATCGAGGACGAGAAGCGCCGCGCCATGTTGGAACGCACTTTCTTCCACGATATCTTGAATACCGCCGGCATCATCCGGGGAACGGCGGAATTGCTGCCGACGACGGAAGAGGCCGAAACGACTCAACAGCTCCAAGGGATGTTGTTGAGCGCAACCCGGCGGTTGATCGGAGAAATCGAGATGCAGAACGAGTTGGTTGCTGCCGAACACGGCGAACTCCAACTCGCCTATGAGAATATCGAAGCGCGCAGGTTTCTGTATGAGTTAGCCCGTATCTACACCACGCACAAGGTCGCCCACAAAAGGCATATCCAGGTGTCACCGGTTGCCGAGGGGGTCGTTTTGCAAAGCGATTCCCGCATGCTGGCGCGGGTGTTGGGGAATTTGATCAAAAACGCGCTGGAAGCCTCACAGCCTGGCGATACAGTGACGCTGCATTGCACTCGCGTTGGCGATGCGGTTCAGTTCGCGGTCCACAATCCCTCGGTGATGCCGCCTGCGGTGCAGGAGCAGATTTTCCAGCGGTCATTCTCGACCAAAGGGAAGGGACGCGGTATCGGCACGTATAGCATTAAGCTGCTGACCGAGCACTATCTCCACGGTAAGGTGGCGTTCAGATCCAAAGCTGGAGAAGGGACAACGTTCCTGGTAACCTATCCGCTCCATCCTCCGCGTGAATGATCAGGCGTTTTCAAACCCCAACGTGCGTTCGCGCAGGCTGACGAACCGATTGTGCCCGATGATCATGTGATCCAGGACATCGATGTCCAGCAACTTTCCCGCATCTACCAGACGCCGCGTCAAAGCGATGTCTTCAGCGGAGGGGGTGGGGTCGCCGGAGGGATGGTTGTGCGCGACGATGATCCCGCCACACTGGCGTCGCACCGCGCCGCGAAAGACCTCGCCGGTGCGCACCAGCGAGGTGTTGAGGCTTCCTTTGTAGAGAATTTCCTGATCCAGCACGCGATTGCGTGTATCGAGGTAGAGAACCACGAAATGCTCTTGCTCCTTGTGGCCCAACAACGGCATAAGCAGGTTGGCGGCGTCTTGTGGTGCGCGAATCTGGAAACGTTCTTCCGGGCTTTCGACCATCAGACGGCGGCCCAATTCCAACGCCGCGAGGATCTGTGCAGTTTTAGCGCGGCCCATCCCGCGTTCACCAGCAAGTTGCGCAAACTCGGCACGCGCCAGGCCCGCCAGGCCACCGTACTGTACCAGCAGCCGCGTCGCCATCGTGAGCACATTCTCATCCTTGATGCCGGTGCGTAGGATCAGCGCGAGCAGTTCCGCCGTAGAGAGCGCCTGCGGGCCAACGCGCTCCATCCGTTCGCGCGGACGTTCATCTTGGGGCATTTCTTTGACGGTTAAGTAGGTCATCGTTAGTCACTCCTTCCCGGGCTGAGTGTAGCGAAAGCCGGCTGGTTGTCAAGTCCATGCTGAAAATCACCATCAGCACCGCGCCCAGATCCGGGATTTAGAGCAAAGTCCAGGTCAAAGCCTGGACTTTGCCGTTACTCTTCTCGCTTGACCGGCAGCTCAATCCGTGAAGCATATATACTGTTGCGCTGCATCGTAATCACCGGCGTGCCTTCGGCCGGATAGCGCGCAAACACGGAAGCATCGTGCCCGGCGATAGCAACGCGAATATGGTGTCCTTGTGGGATCAAGACCGAAGTGGCATACAGGGTGATGCGGAATTCGGCGGTTTCTCCCGGTGTAAGGGGTGCGGCGTCGCTGCGTGCAAAGCTATGGTACGGCCCCAGGTGGGCATAGGGAGGCGTCTCCGTGGAGGTGGCGCGGTGGACAGCACGCAGAATACCCTCGGTGATGTACGTCACACGCCCGTCGGGCGCCACGTCTTCAAGATAAACGTGAAATGCCCCATCGCTCTCCGTCGAGGCCGCGTAGAGGGTGACGACGGGATTTCCGGTGATTTCCAGTGCGGTTTTCAGTGGCGCGCCGGTGTAGGTTAGCAATTTCGCATCCTCGGCAGCGCGGTCGGGATAGACCACATCAGCCATAGCCAGGCCGGTATGCCAGCGGGTCATGTCGCCGGTGGTCGTGCTCCAATCTACGGTGTATTCATCCGCACCTGTAGCGTCAGATGGGGGATCCGGGGTTAGTGATCCCTCCGGGCCAAAATACCAGGGTTGTAATGCAAATCCCGCTGGCGGCCAAATCGTTGTGGAATGCCACGTTCCAGCCCCAAGGGTATAGTACGTGATGTCCCATACCGGCTGCGCCACATCGCCACCTTTGAGCATGGCGTCGAAAAAGTCTGTTAACATCTCGAATTGCTCCGCGACCGGTGGGCTGGTGGGGGTATCGGCGGGCAAGAACGGGTCGGCGTGTTGCCCGCCGCCGTGCGCCCAGGGGCCGATAATCAGCTTTTGCGGGTTGCTGAAGGTCAGGTAGCGTGCCAACGCCCCCTCGACCGATGCACTGTCCAGCCAACTCACCCACACATACATCGGCACGCCGGAGGCTTCGATGGCAGTCCGCTGCCCGTAAGGGCTTGCCGCGCGCAGTGTCTGGCCGCTCGCTCCCCACTCGTCCTCGCGGTATTCGATGGCTTCTACAACGCTAACCAGGTCGATCAGTGTCCGGCCCTGGATGGCGGCGGCAAGTTGGACGCTATCTGGGTCGGCATCTACCGGTTTGACGCCGGTAAAGGCGTATTGCAGTTCTTCACAGGCCATCCCCGTTACCTCGGCCAGGACGCAGACGTCGTTGGCATCGAGCTTGTGCGTGAAGTTTTCCCACTGCGCCGCAAACCAGCGGTTGTAGACGCCCCCCGGCAGGAGAAGCTGCGCCTGCACATCAAAATCGTCATATTGCGGTGCTACGGCCTTGACCGCCGGGTGGTTGAGCGCAGCCAGCATTTCCGCCGTGTTCCCTTCGTAGGAGACGCCATACGCGCCTACTCGACCATTCGACCATGGCTGTGCTATGATCCAGTCCACCACTTCGCCCAGATCGCTGATTTCCTGCGCCGACCAGAGCTGCGACCACTGCCCGAACGAGGCGCCGCTGCCGCGCACATCCACGACGACGAGCGCATACCCGGCCCGTGTCCAATTCTCAGCCTCGACATAGGGGTCGTTGCCCATCAAGGCTAACAGTGGCGCAATCGGGCCAAGCGCGTAACCGCGCCAGTAGCGCGTCGAACGCAAAATGGTGGGCAGCGTTTCCCCCGACTTTGAGCCTTTCGGCAACCACACATCCACTGCAAGTTGCACGCCGTCGGACATGGGTACGTACAGGCTGTGGCCCGTCACATTGGGCCGCGCAGCGAGCAGCACCGCGACGCCGGCAATCAAGACGATCGCCAGCATCCCTAGCACACCTATGAGCAGCCACTTGAGCAAGCGGCGCTTTGTCGGTGGATGGGAATCAGGAACGGTTGTATTCGTTTTGGACATCAGCATTCACCTCGCGAAAATACCCGGACTTTGTAGTCGAATGTATCACTGTGATTCTCTCGATTCAATACTTGTTGAAGTTTACTTTATGATACGCAGAAACGGTTATCCAGTTTCGTAGATGTGAGGGCAAATTGCAGAGCATACTGCCAGGGAGCGACACCTTGCACTCCCCGCCTTGACCGGCATACGCATGTCGCCCCATTACCGCTGCGATAAGGCTAGTCCACGCTGGCACGAACTTATTACCAGCAAGGACATTGACTGGTGGGACGCTCCTTCAACCAGCATTGTTCCCACCACGCGATACTTGAAGTAGCGTGTGCGCCGGCAGGGTCTGCCAGATCCCTTGCCCATCGTGGCTTCCATCCGTCCCCCGGATGTCCATTGCTTAGTGCCCCCTGAACGTTCAATTCTGCCCGCATTCACGCCATTGCCGCATAATGGCAGTATGCTGAGACAAAGTTTCCTAAATGCGATAGTCCTAAATACCCGTTGGCACGTTCCCATCCACCAACGCGTTTTCTTAAGCTCGCCTTAAAGTAATTCATGGCTTCTCTTAAAGATTTCTGTGTGCAAATCGGGTATCCTAAGAGTATAGTCTGATCCATAAAGCCAGGGTCAAACATCTGGCGAAACAGATTCGCGCGCTCTTCAAGATGTTCAGCCCTCAGCCCGGATCAGTGAGATGCCAGCGTCGGGCTTCAGCGTTTGTACTTATCCAGGGAGGATAAGGCGCTGTTGCCCGCTCGCTGGCACTGATGATAACAACGTTCCAACGCATTAGCGTTTGAACGTTTTTTTATAGTTTGACGTAAGGAGGTAAATATGGATACAAAAAGGTCATTTTATAGCATTGGAATTTTGGTCATTCTATCGCTTTTCGCTTTGACGGGATGCGGTGCAATAGGACAGTACTTTGTCGAAAGCGTACCGTCCTTAACCGGTGCTGCTGCGGCTCAGGAAACCACAGAAGTCGAATCGCCCGCACGTGGCAACACGGAGACGGATAGCGTGCCTGCGACCACCTTCACCCAGGGAACCGTGCTGGATGAACTGCAATCCACGTTGAGCGGCATCTACGAGGCCGTCAACCCCTCGGTGGTGAGCATCCAGGTCACGCAGAAAGTTTCGGCGATGATGCAAATGCCATTCTATGGCTCGATGCCGCAGACGGAAGATCAATACCAACAGGGCGCGGGATCTGGCTTCGTGTGGGACAAACAGGGCCACATTGTCACCAATTACCACGTGATTGAGAACGCGGAGAAGGTTCGCGTTCTGTTCCCTGATGGGACCAACGTTTTGGCGGAAGTTGTCGGTACAGATCCAGACAGCGATCTGGCTGTACTCAAAGTCGATGTCCCTGCCGCACAACTCCATCCCGTGACCATAGCTAATTCGGAGCAAGTGCGTGTCGGGCAACTCGCTGTCGCTATTGGAAATCCGTTCGGTCTGGGCAACACGATGACCGTGGGCTTCGTCAGCGCGGTGGGACGCTCGCTCCCGGCGCAAACCACGAGCACAAGCAACGCCCGCTACACCATCCCCGACGTTATCCAGACCGATGCGCCCATCAACCCCGGCAACTCTGGCGGTGTGCTGGTCAATGAGAAAGGCGAAGTCGTCGGTGTGCCGTCGGCCATCATCTCGCCTGTGCAGGCTTCGGTGGGCATCGGCTTTGCGATCCCCTCGGCTATCGTCCAGAAAGTCGTGCCGGCGCTCATCGCTGAGGGCAACTACACCCACGCCTGGCTGGGCATCAGCGGGACAACGCTGATCCCCGACATCGCGCAGGCGATGGGATTGGACGAAAACCAACGCGGCGCGCTCGTCATCACAGTGCAGGAGAACGGGCCTGCCGGCAAGGCCGGGCTGCGTGGCAGCGACGGTGAGATCACCGTGGACGGGCAAACCCTGCCCACGGGCGGTGACATCATCATCGCTCTCGCCGGTAACACCGTCAACACCTTCGAAGACCTGGTGGCCAACCTGGCGCGCTTCTCGGCTGGCGAAACGGTAACCCTCACCGTCATTCGCAACGGCGCTGTGCGCGATCTGGAGATTACGCTCGGTGAACGTCCTGAGAGCACAGCGATCGTGCCGGTCACCCCTGAGCAGCAAGAGGAGCCGAGTACATCGCAGGGCACCGCCTGGTTGGGGATTATGGCGATGTCGATGAATCAACAGCTTGCCGAAGCGATGGATCTGCCCGCCGACCAACAAGGTGTGCTGGTAGGCCAGGTGCAGCCCGGCAGTCCGGCAGATAAAGCCGGTTTGCGCGGCAGCGATAAAGCGGTCACTTTAGATGGACAGGAATTCGCCATCGGCGGCGACGTCATCACCGCCTGGAACGGCGAAGCCATCGCCAACATGCCGGAACTGCAAGCGCGCGTGCGCCGTTCGCAGCCCGGCGACGAGATCACGCTTACCATCCTCCGCAACGGGAGACAACAGCAGCTCATGGTGACGCTCGAAGCCAGACCGTAGAAGCCATTCTGGCGCTATGACAGCGTCGGTGTACAGCAGAGGGAGCCTTATCGCTCCCTCTGTTTGGTGATAGCTCTTGCTCTCCTGGCCCTTTCGTGTATCATGGGCCGCAACAGATCAAAACGCATCTGATACAATTTACACACAAAAGGTGAGGAGGTTTACTATGTCAGTGATTGAAGGGATTCTTGCGCGCGAGATTCTGGATTCGCGGGGCAATCCGACCATCGAGGTCGATGTGTACGTCGAGGATGGCGGCTTCGGGCGCGCTGCCGTGCCCTCTGGAGCCTCCACGGGCGTTCACGAAGCCCTGGAACTGCGCGACGACGACAAAGAGCGCTATCTCGGCAAAGGCGTGTTGAATGCCGTCGAGAACGTCAACGAAGAGATCGCCGATGAACTGCTCGGTTGGGACGTCACCGACCAGAAGGGCATCGATGAGATGATGATCGAATTGGATGGCACGCCGAACAAATCCAAGTTGGGCGCGAACGCCATTTTGGGCGTCTCGCTGGCCGTGGCGAAAGCCGCCGCCGACTACCTGGCGATGCCGCTCTTCCGCTACATCGGCGGGACCTACGCGCACGTGCTGCCCGTCCCAATGATGAACATCCTCAACGGCGGCAAGCACGCCGTCGATGGCCCCGATCTACAGGAATTCATGGCGATGCCCGTGGGTGCCCCTACCTTCAGCGAGGCGCTGCGCTGGGGCACGGAGACCTACCACGCGCTCAAGTCCGTGCTCAAGAAGCGCGGCTACGGCGTGGGCATCGGCGACGAGGGTGGGTTCGCCCCGAGCCTCAAAACCAACGAAGAAGCCATCGAAGTCATCCTCGAAGCCATTCAAAAGGCCGGCTACGAGCCTGGTCAGGACATCTGGATTGCGATGGACCCCGCCTCCTCCGAGATCTACGAGGGCGGCAAGTATAACCTCAAAAAGGAAGGCCGCATCCTCAGCAGCGAAGAAATGGTCGATTTCTATGCGAAATGGGTTGAGAAATATCCCATCATCAGCATCGAGGACGGCCTTGCGGAGGACGACTGGGCCGGCTGGAAGCTGATGGTCGAGCGCCTGGGGCATAAGCTCCAGATCGTCGGCGACGACCTGCTCGTGACCAACACCGAGCGCATCGCCCGCGCCATCAAAGAGAAGGCCGCCAACTCCGTGCTCATCAAACTCAACCAGATCGGCTCGCTCACCGAGACCATCGCCGCCATCGAAATGGCCCACAAGCATGGCTGGACCGCCGTCACCTCCCACCGCTCCGGCGAGACCGAGGATTCCACCATCGCCGACCTGGCCGTGGCGCTCAACACCGGGCAGATCAAGACCGGCGCGCCCTGCCGCTCCGACCGCATCGCCAAGTACAACCAGCTCCTGCGCATCGAGGAGATATTGGGCGAGCAGGCTGCCTACGCCGGCATGGACGCTTTCACGAATCTGTAAAGCGCAATCGCAAGTGCACCCCAAGTCCCAAGCCGCAATGCTTGGGACTTTTTCATTCTCTATACAAGCGCTTGTCTGCTCGTGTAGACACGGTATAGTTGACAGCGAGGTGTATGATGAGGACGCTAACAAGCAAATACCGTGTGATCTGTAGACACAGCGCAATGTGCGCCTTGCTGCTGGCGTTGTGCGCCTGCGCTCGCGCCACAACGGACACAGAAAGCGCGCTTACCTCCACGTCGCCACCACCCGGAACACCGGCGCTCGTCGTTGAATACGTGACGCCTGCGACCGCTACTGAGGCAACTGCCGCGACCGCTGACACTTCTGGAACCGCCAATACTCCCAATACCGAGGACGCCTCTAGCGGCGCATCCGCTATGACAAATCAACTGCCCGCAGAGTCACAAGTGTTCATCAAACACCCCGTTGAACCGGGGGATACACTGTGGGGATTGGCGGTGCAGTACGGCGTGCCGATGGCGGCCATCCAGTTGCGGAACAAGCTCGGCGCTTCGACGGTCGTCAAAGCTGGACAGGTCCTCGAAATCCCGCCACCCGACGCCTGGGAAGCGGCTTCGACGTACTGGGTAGTCTACGAGGTCGCCGGCGGGGACACGTTGAGCGGCATCGCGGCGCGCTACGGACTGACGACGGCGGCGCTCCTCGCGGCGAACGAGCTGGCCTCGGCGGACTTCCTCTCGATTGGACAATCACTTGTCCTGCCGCTGCGGGCGCCTGCGCAGGTGCTCGTGGAGGCGCCCACGCCGACCGCGACGGCCATCGTCCTGCAATTGCCTACGCCAACGCCGGCCTCGGCTTCACCCGATCCCACCGTTGCGCCGACGGTTGTTGCGGTGGCAACGGTTGCCCCGCTGCCCGCCGACATCGCCGCGTGGCCGGGTGAAGTGTGGCGCATCATGAACGAGACGCGCGCCGCGCACGGCCTGCCGCCCTATGCCTACAACGACACGCTGGCCCAGGCCGCGCAATTGCATGCGGAGGATTGCTCGCAGCGCGGCTCGTGCAGCCACACCGGCTCCGACGGCTCTGATATCAAAACGCGCGTTCAACGGGTAGGCTACACCGGCAGTTACGCCGAATGTTGGGCCGTGCGCCCGTCTCCGCAAGGCGTGATCGACATCTGGATGGACGAAGTCGCGCCCAACGACCCGCATCGCCGCACCGTACTGCACACGTGGTTCACCGAAGTCGGCATCGGCGTTGCACCAAGTCCATGGAAGGGCTATTACTACGTTATCGCGGATTTTGGTCGACCCAGGTAAAAGAGGCAAGAGGCAGGAAGCAAGACAAAAAAACTCCGGAGTTGATATAAGCTCCGGAGTTTTGTAGGTGCGATTTCCAAATCGCGCCTTTGTGTTTACCCAATGTGCGTCTCGATCTCGAAGTGCGGCGGGTTTTCCAGGTGGCGTTTGACCGTGCACAGTTGCGCCGCTTTGACCAATGCGCCCTGGTACTTCTCCGGGAAACCGGCCGGCAAGTCGATGTCGAACTTGACCTGCGAGACCAGATGCGTTTGCGGATCCATCGCCATGCTCTGGCGAATACGTAGGCCATCCGTCGGCAATCCACGGTTCTGACAAAAGCTCAACACGTAAATCCCCGCACACGTTCCGAGCGACGCAAGGAACAGCATAAATGGTGAGGGCGCCGAATCTTCACCTCCATCTGAAAGCGGCTGATCCGTCTTGATGACAAAATCGCCGCACGTCGCATCGACGCGCGCGCCGCCCGGGAACGAAATCACCATCTCCATTGCCATGATAAACTCCTCCTTTCTCCATTCCCACAGTAAGATGTTGCGGAGTTTACCCGAATTCGAGGTTTCTGCAAATCGGCGACGACGTGCCGGGTGGGACGCACTTACGCCTAAAAAGCGGTGGGAAAACGCTAAAATGCCCGATAACGGTCAACCAAGTGCGTCCTACCTCAAAATTGGAACGTACTCGCTATCCTGTCCAGAAGGCAAGTTGGCGTGGAGATTGTCGCCCGTTCAACAGAATGTACGGCGCGGCGCGTTTTGTGGAAATGCCGAGCTTGCTCAAATCGCTGAGGAAACGCAGCGTGCCCTGGCGACGCGCGCGCAGAATCCGGTCGGCGCTGGTAAGGCCGATGCCGGGGATGCGCAGCAGCATCTCGCGCGCGGCGGTGTTCAACTCGATGGGGGCCTGGCTCAAATGAAGGTTCGCCCAGGCGATTTTGGGGTCTTCGTACAGCGGCAGATTGCCGTCTTGCTGGAAAGGTAGCTCCTCCACGTCGAACCCGTAATCGCGCAGAAGGAACGACGCCTGGTACAGCCGGTGCTCGCGGTGCAACTGGATGGGCGGATTGTGCTCCAGCGGCGTGTCGGAAACGGGAGCGAAGCCGCTGAAGTACGTCCGCGCCAGTTTCAAATCCCGGTAAAGATAAGCCGACGTCATCAGAATCTCTACGTCCGGCTCGCCTACCGCGCCGACGACGAACTGCGTGGTGATGCTTGGTTTGCGCGCCGGCAGGTTCTGGCGCAACTCGTGAATCCAGCGCAGGCGTTGGAGTAACTCGTCCGAGAACTGTTTGTGCGGCGCGAGGTCGGCCAAACGGTGCGCGTTCGGCGCTTCGAGGTTGACCGAGACGCGGTCCGCGTACTGTAGCGTCGCGCTAATCTGGTCCCGCTCGGCCCCCGGCATGACCTTGATGTGGAGGTAGCCCTGGAAGCGATATTTGCGACGCAGAATCTCCGCCGTGGCGATGATGCGATCCTGCGTGCGCGGCCCGCCGCCCAGAATCGCCGAGCTGAGAAAGACGCCGTTGACGAGGCCCTGCCGGTAAATTTGCGCGGTGAAATCCGCCAGTTCATCGGGGGTGAAGGTGGCGCGGCGGAAGTCCCGCCCGGAGCGAAACGGACAGTAGCGGCAATCCCGCTCGCAGGCGGAGGAGACGAGCGTTTTGAGCATCGGCACGCGCTTGCCGCCCGGCAACGTGGCGTGCGCGATGCAGCCCGCGAGTTCGCTCGGTGTGTTCGGCATCAGCGCCCTTTCGCCAAGCGGGCTGACTTCCTCCGCCGGCTCGTAAGCCGCTGCCGGTCCCAAAAGCTGTAATTTCTGCAAAGCGTCCATCATCGACTCCTACTTCTATTATACGAACAAATGTTCTATAGTCAAGACTACAAAAGTCTCAGCTTGTACTGTTTCTTGCGAAGCAGTCGTTCAGAGCAGGTATTTGCTCAACCGGGCGTCGCGTGAGACTTTTGTAGTCTGGCTTCGATTGCCAAATTTGCAGAGTTGAGTATTCTATACGTAGGATTTAAACACATTTTTTATCATCAAGGAAAGGAGAACTCTATGGCCATCAAGATCATCGGCAACCCTCTGCCCAACATCCCCTGGGAAGATAGACCGGCGGGTACGCGCGGTGTGGTATGGCGCTCGAAGCGCAACCCTATCATCCCCCGTGATCTGCTGCCTACCTCGAACAGCATCTTCAACAGCGCCGTCGTGCCGTACAAGGGCGCGTTTGCGGGCGTCTTCCGCTGCGACGATACCGCGCGCAATATGCAACTGCACGTCGGGCATAGCCAGGACGGCGTGACGTGGAGGCTGAACCCACAGCGCATCCACTTTGCCTGCAACGACGCCGATTGCGATTGCGCTGAGGTGAACCGCTGGGTCTACGGCTACGATCCGCGCGTGGTGTGGATTGAGGATCGCTACTACGTCTCGTGGTGCAACTGGTTCCACGGACCGACCATCGGCCTGGCCTACACCCACGATTTCGAGACGTTTTGCCAGTTGGAGAACGCCTACCTGCCCTTCAATCGCAACGGCGTGCTCTTTCCGCGCAAAATCAATGGCAAATACGCCATGGTGAGCCGCCCGAGCGACAACGGGCACACGCCCTTCGGCGACATCTTCTACAGCGAAAGCCCGGATATGCGCTACTGGGGCAACCACCGTTACGTCTTTGGGACGGTTGGCGGCTGGCAGAGCACCAAGGTCGGCGCGGGGCCAATTCCTATCGAGACCTCGGAGGGGTGGCTGATGATCTACCACGGCGTGCTGACGTCGTGCAATGGCTTCGTCTACAGCGCGGGTGTGGCGTTATTGGACCTCGACCAGCCGTGGAAAGTGATCGCGCGTAGCCGCCACTACATCATGTCCCCGCAAACACTCTACGAGTGCGTGGGCGATACGCCCAACGTCGTCTTCCCCTGTGCGGCGCTGTGCGATGCGGAGACCGGGCGGCTCGCCATCTACTACGGCGGTGCGGACACCGTCGTCGCGCTGGCTTTTGGCTACGTCGAGGACTTGATCGACTTTGCTATGCACGATTCACTCGTGTAAAAAGCTTTCATCTAGAAAATCTCATACGAATTTCACGGACGCCACGGATTTTTCGCGTTGAATAATCCGTGGTTTTCGTGTCAATCCATACACTGGATGCAGATGTAGGAAGGTTAGGACAAAAAATCTCATGTTGTGGAAACCTGCTGGCTCTTGGCGCGTATTATTGGTAGTCGGGTTAGCGTTGCTCGGGGGGATGCTCCTGCCCAGCCATGTCGAGGCACAGCCGGGAGGTACGAATCTCCTGGTGAATGGTGACTTCGAATGGGGAAGTGCGAGTGATCGCACGTGGCCGTTTCAGGACGACATCCCAGAAGTACAGGTTTGTCCCAGTTGGCGCGCTTTCTACGTAGACAAAGCGCCCGCGAAAGCCAGCGCCACCACATACTGGCGGCGACCTGAGTTCCGCGATGTAAAAGCCATCGAATATCCCAATCGCGTTCGCAATGGACTTCGGGCGGCCAAATATTTCTCCTTCGGCGGCCAACACGAAGCAGGGTTCTATCAACAAGTCGCCGGTATCGAACCGGGAACAGCTCTGCGGTTCTCTGCCTTCATGCAAACGTGGAGTTGTTTACCCGGATCACAGTGGAATGCCTGCCCTACAGGAGACAGGTCGAACAATCCAGCCAAAATGCATACCAAAATCGGCATCGATCCAACTGGGGGGACCGATCCCTGGTCGGCGAGTGTAGTATGGTCACCGGAAATCGACGCTTACGACGCCTGGACGTATTTTCAGGTGGAAGCCATAGCGCAGGCAAACACGGTGACGGTCTTCACGTATTCCTGGACGGATTGGACGGACGAGCGCTTCCGCATCAATAACGATGTCTATCTCGACGACGCTAGTCTCATCGTGTTGGAACAGGCTCCGGCAATAGCCACACCGGAGGTGGCAGAAGCGCTCGACAGCGAACCGGTCGCAGCACCGGTCCCCACTCAAGTGCCGGCAGCGACCGCAACCCCGCGCCCAGATGGCACGATCATTCACGTGGTGCAACCGGATGATACCTTCTACGCCATCGCGCTCATGTACGACATCTCTCCAGAACGGTTGGTGCAATTGAACGGCTTGACCGACATCAACATGCTATCGATCGGGCAAGAATTGCTGATTTCTGCTCCCGAACCGGCAGCAGGTCCGGTGACAGAATCGACCCCACTTCCACCGGCAACGTCAGCACCGACAATGGCGGCGCCGATAATGGCAACAGCGACACCGGTCTCGATGCCGTCCGACGTGATGGCACTCTCAGTACCTACAATGACAACTGCAGCCATGGATTCAACACCGGTTCCAACGTCAGAAACCAAAAAAACCTTGGTACCGTGGGGGCTTGTTGGTAGCATTGGTCTGCTTCTGGGATTCGGCCTTGGCTTCATCGTCGGGAAAATGCAACGATAACCGGCGAGTTCCCACTCGTTGACGAGGAACGTATGACAATGAACAATCAGACTTCCACGCGACCGCTCAAGACCGTCATCCTGGCGGCAGGGCAACAATCGATTACCGAGAACGGCGCGCCAGGGAGTGGTGTTCCCATCGTCCTGCAAACGCTGGGCGACCGCAAAATCGCCGATTACGTCATCCACAACGCGCTGCGCCTGGTCGCGCCGGAAGACCTCTACATCGTCGTCAGCCAGCTGCAGGACGAGGCGCAGCGTTGCCTGTGGGGCGTGGATGCAGCGTGCCCCTATCACTACGTTGTGCAAGACGAACAGCGCGGCACGGGTCATGCCGTGCTACAACTCGCCCCACTGCTCAAGGATTTTAACGGCGATTTGCTCATCCTGTATGCAGACACGCCGCTCTTCCGGCTGAACTCGATCCGTGGCTTGCTCAACCGCCATCGCCTCAAGCAGGCCCATTTGACGCTGCTCTCCGCCGTGGTGGATCGGCCCTTGCCCTACGGGCGCATCATCCGCGACGCCGCCGGACGCATCATGGACATCATCGAAGAGACCGACGCCTCACCCGAAGTGCGCGAAATCCGCGAGCTGAACGTCGGCGCTTACGTCGCGCAGGCGCGGGCGCTCTTCCCCGCGTTGGAGAAGTTGCCGCCCTCGCCGGTGGACGGCGAATATCGCCTCACCGACTGCGCGCACCGCCTGATCCACGCCGGGATGCGCGTGGAAAGCTACCAGATTTACGATCAGGACGAGGTGCAGGGCATCAACAACCGCGGTGATCTCGACGCGGCCACCTTCATCCTGCAAAAACGCCTCTACCGCCCGCGCCGCACCGAGGAACAGAACCTCATCGCGTTTGGCACCGGCGGTTGGCGGGCCGTCATCGGCGAGGGGTTCACGCTGCACAACGTCCGCCGCCTCTCCCAGGCGCTGGCGAACGAAATCACGCGCCAGGGTAAAGAGAAAGCCGGCGCAGCACAGCGCCCGGGCGGCGTCCTGATCGGCTACGACCGGCGCTTCCTCTCCGATCGCGCCGCCGAGGCTGCAGCGGAGGTCTTCGCCGGGAACAACATCACGGTCACCTTGTTGAACGAGGCCGCGCCGACGCCGCTCATCACCTACGCGACGGCGGCCGTAAACGCGGCTTACGGCCTTGCGTTTACGGCTAGCCACAACCCGCCGGAGTGGAACGGCCTCAAGGTCTTCCGCGGCGACGGCTCTCTCCCACTGGACGACGAAACGCGCCAGATCGAAACCGAGGCCAACGCCTTGTGGTTCGAAGACGTGGTGAAAATCGACCTCGACCTGGCGCTGGAAGCCGGGATCGTCAAACGGCGGGATTTCACCAACGCGTACGTGGATGCGGTCGAGGCGTTGATCGACCTGGACGCGATCCGCGAGGCCGGGCTGAAAGTCATCGTCGATCCGATGTACGGCGTGGGGCAGTTGACGATGGGCATCATCCTCACCGAGGCGCGCTGCCGTGTGACGTTCATCAACGAGCGGCACGACCCGCTCTTCGGCGGGCGCTCGCCCGCGCCGAACCTCGACGCGCTGCGGATGCTCGTCACCCACGTCCGCAACGAAGGGTACGACCTCGGCCTGGCGACCGACGGCGACGCCGACCGCATCGCCATTGTGGACGAGCAGGGCGAGTACGTCACCGTCAACGACATCCTGCTGCTGCTCTACTGGTATCTGCGCGCCGTGCGCGGCGAACGCGGCGGCGTGGTCCGCAACCTGGCGACGACGTACCTGCTCGGCCGGCTGGCGGCGCACTTCGGCGAGCCGTGCTACGAGACGCCGGTGGGCTTCAAGCACATCACCGCATCGATGGTGGAACACAACGCGCTTCTCGGCGGCGAATCCAGCGGCGGCTTGACCATTCGCGGGCACATCCTGGGCAAGGACGGCATCTTCGCGGCGGCGCTCGTCGTGGAGATGCTGGCGCGCACGCGAAAGAAAATCTCGGAATTGTTGCAGCAGGTCTACGCGATCACGGGCCGGCTCTACGCGGAGGAAGACGGCATCCAGGCGACGCCGGAGATGCGCATCGTCATCCCCCGGCGGATCAAGGCGCTGGCGCAGGAGCACGCCGTTACGCCGGTACACCTCGGTCCGTATCCCGTGGTGAGCATTTCGGAGCTGGATGGCACGAAATTCCTGCTGGAGAACGATAACTGGGCGCTGCTGCGCTTTTCCGGCACCGAGCCGCTGCTGCGCTTGTTTGCCGAGGCGGATTCGGCGGAGAAGGCCAAGGAACTCATCGAAAGCCTCAAGGTGCTAGTTTCATTGTAAGGTGTGGGCAATAGGTCTGACAGGTTTTGGGAATCTGTCAGATCTGGCGGTTGCGCGGACAGGAGGCTTCTATGTGGCTAAGTGAGTTTGGTGAGTGGCTCCTTGGTTTTGTCAACAGCGACCGGTTCTTGGACTGGTTTTTTACAACACTTTTTGGATTTTTTGTATGGTTACCTGCATCTGAAAATAAAAAGCACCTTCGGTCAAAGCCTGCTTGGCCGATAACATCTTATAGAAACAAGCAGGAGAAAATGCTTTACGTTCGTAGTTACATCACACAAAAAGTAGGGCTGCTCGCAATGTTGTGGAGTTTATTGTTGGCGTTTGCAGTCGACGATCACCAACAACGCGTGAACCTATATTTTACGGGATTTCTCGTTCTATTGGTGTTGGGTTTTTGTATCGTGATTTTTGTCGAACTTACAAGTTAGTTTCAAACAACCACATAATCATACTTTACCACATAAATTTGCCCATATTCCAAGCCGTACTAGGCTTGGAATAGAAATTAAACAACAGGCATAAACTAACGGCTGGGGTCAGGCGGCGGGATATTGAAACGTTGATCGATTCTACACACCGAGGTAAAAAATGCAAGATGCTCGTATACAGGATTTGATAGTAAGTTATCTATTGTATTGGCTAACCTTATGGGGAATCGGTTTTGTGGGGCAGATATCCGTCAATCTTTATTTCAAAGTCAATGCTGAAACAATCTCGCATGAAGACCTAGTAGAAATTAAGAAGAAATCAGTATTTCTGCAAAGAGTCCCAGTGAAGTGGTATTTGCGTCCTCTATTTGGTTATCCACCAACGTCGGGAACTGTAGCATTACGGGTTGGAATACTGCAAATCGGGGCTATTCTGTTTGCGACTTTTGGGCTGATGATTGCGTGCTTTATCGGCTTTGAACAACTGCACTTTCTTAGACAGATTTTGTTATGGCCATATCTTGTATTTGTAATAGGCGTTGGTGCTTTTCTAAATTCTAAAGGTTCATCAAAACCCTGACCAGCCGGCACTAACTATCACGTCAGACTGAGAGCAACGCTTTCGCCAATCGAATCGCACCTTGCGCTGGTTCGTGAACCGGCGTCAAGGGCGACAACGTCAATCCCCGCTCGACGGTCGCCGCCACAAACGCTGCGCGGACACTCTGCCCCTTGAGGATGACGCTCCCCGTCAACGCGCAGGGGATCGCGCCGGTCAGCGCCAGACGGCGCGCGACGGCTTCCACAGAGATCGCCAGTTCCCGGCCCGCATCCTGCAAAATCGCCCCGGCTATATCATCACCCTGCAAGGCCACCGCCTGTACCAACGCCGCGAGCGCGGCAATGTCGGTACGCTGCGCGGATTTGTACACGTGACCGATCAAGTCCTGCGGCTGTCTTAGCGACCAGTGTTCCAGGATCGTCTCCGTGAGCGCGGTCTGCGGCCCACGCTCGTCGGCGGCGCGAGCTACGGCGCGCAACGCCGCCCGCCCGATGGCGTACGCACTGCCGTCGTCGCCGAGCAGATAGCCCCAGCCGTCCGCGCGGGCAACCTGCCCGTGTGAGTCCTCGCCGTAGACCATCGAACCGGTGCCGCAGAGCACGGCAATGCCCCACCCCTCCGGCGTCCCCGCTGCCAGCGCCAGTCGCGCGTCGTGCGTGATGGCGACGGGCGCGCCGGGATAACGCGCATCGGTCCATGCGCGCAGCACCGCCTGGTCGTCGGGACGCGCGGCCCCTGCCATGCCCAGGCACAGCGCCGCCGGTCGCAGTGGACGCCCGCCCGCCGCAGCCTCCACCGCCGCATCGAGCGCCGCGTAAGCCGCCTCCGCGCCGATAACGAGGTAGTTCGACGGCCCGGACAGCCCGCGTCCCAGGATGTTGCCGTCCCGGTTGGCGATCAACGCCGTCGTCTTGCTGCCCCCACCGTCGATGCCGATGAGAATGTCGTTTAGCAAAATTTCTCCTTTTCATCAGCAGATTGAGCAGATGAAGCAGATTTTTTGATTGCTCAATGAAAATTTGCTCAATCTGCTCAATCTGCTGACAGAAACAAACCTTCGTGAAGATTCGTGTAGATCCGTGGTTAGCTTTTGATCGCCCGGCGCACCACACCACCAGCGGCTGCGAGTTGACGGCGCGCCTCTTCCGGCGTTACATCGTTGACCAACGCCACAATCGCCGTTTTGACCTCGCCATTGCAAGCTTCCAGCGCGCGCGCAGCCTCTTCCTCCGTGATGCATGATGCGTGATGCGTAACCCGTGATTCGCCATTCGTCATTCGCCATTCGCCGATTCGCTGATTCGCTGATTCTTGCCCCTTGCCTCTTGCATCCTCCACCGCCTCGACGACAATGCGCCGCGCGCGCTGGCGGAGTTTGGTATTGGTGGCTTGCACGTCGACCATCAGGTTGCCGTAGGTTTTGCCCAGGCGGATCATCACGCCGGTGGAGAGCATGTTGAGCGCCATCTTCTGCGCGGTCCCGGCCTTGAGCCGCGTGGAACCGGTGATCACTTCCGGTCCGACGACCGGCGCGATGACGACGTCCGCCAGCTCGTGAACCGGCGCGGGACGGTTGCACGCCAGGCTGACGGTGAGCGCCCCGCACCGCCGCGCCTCGGCCAATCCGCCGAGCACGTAGGGTGTGCCGCCGCTCGCCGCGATCCCGACAATGCTGTCTCGCGCCGTCACGTCGAGCGCAGCGATGTCGTGTGCGCCGGCTTCGCGGTCGTCTTCCGCGCCCTCCACCGCCGTCGTGAGCGCGATCTCCCCTCCGGCGATCAACCCGACGACCTGCTCCGGCGCAGCGTTGAACGTCGGCGGGCACTCGGACGCATCCAGCACGCCCAGCCGCCCCGACGTCCCCGCCCCCATGTAGATCAGCCGACCGCCGTCACGCATCCGCTCGGCGATGCGGTCGATCGCTTCCGCAATCGCGGGCAGTTCCGCCTCCACCGCCGCCGCCACCTTCGCATCCTCCGCGTTCATCAAACGCGCCATCTCCAACGTGGAAACGGTGTCGATGTTTTGTGTGGCGGGGTTGCGAGACTCGGTGATAGGATTGGAGATTGGGGGATTGGAGATTTGTTGATTCGTGATTCGTGATTCGTGATTCGTGATTTGGTGACCCGCCGATTCGCCGATTCGCCGATTCGCCGATTCTTGCTTCCTGCCTCCTGCATCTTGCCCTGTGGGTGTGATATCGCCGAGGATGACCGCGTGGCGCGCGCCAGTGGCAGCGGGGAGATTGCCGGGGCGACCGTGCCAGGTCTCGTAGGCCAGCACGGCGAAGGCGACGGCCTCTTTAGCTTCCACGCCCAGGCCGAGGCCGTCCGAAGGGATAACGCGGATGCCGGGAAGGTAGTCGCGCAACAACGCCATCAGCGTGGGATTGCGCGCGCCGCCGCCGCTGACGATGACTTCCTCGGGCATCGTCGGCAGGAAGTCGCGGTACGCCTGCGCGATGGACGCGGCAGTGAAGGCCGTGAGCGTGGCGATGATGTCTTCCGGCAGCAGTCCGCGCGCGATCCCCTGCTCCCACACCCGCGCGCCGAACTGCGCGCCGAACAACTCGCGTCCGGTGGTTTTGGGCGGCGGCTGGCGCAGGTATGGCTCGCGCAGCAACTCGCGCAGCAAAACCTCGTCCACGCGACCGCGCGCCGCCATCGCGCCATCGCGGTCGAAGGCAAGCGCATTGTCCGTGGCGCGATTGGCAGCGTAGTCGATGAGCATGTTGCCGGGGCCGGTGTCGAAGGCGATTGGGGATTGGGAATCGGTAATCAGGGATTGGGGATGGGGGATTGGCTGACTGCTGAAAGCTGATCGCTGAGGGCTGAGATACGTCACATTGGCGATGCCGCCGATGTTTTGCGCGGCGCGGGTGAGCGTGGGATGCGTGAGTAGCAGGGCATCTATGTAAGCGACGAGGGGCGCACCGTGCCCACCGGCGGCGATGTCGCGCGCGCGGAAGTTACTTACGACGGGGAGACCAGTCATCTCTGCAATCACCGCCGGTTCGCCCAGTTGTAGCGTCGCGCCCTCCGTTCGATCCGTTGAATCCGTTGAGGGAGGGATATGCCACACCGTTTGCCCATGGCTGCCGATGAGATCAACTTGCGCGGGGGTCAATCCGGCTTCGGCAATCGCGCGCAATGCCGCCTCGCCAAACGAGCGTCCCAGGGCAAAGTTGAGGCGGCACAGGCGATCCACGCTGCCGGTTTCGGGGCGGAAGCAGGCGAAGATTTCGTCGCGCAGCATCGGTGGGTGGGGAACGTGGGTGTGGTGCAACACTTCCCACGCAAGCGTGGGGGGCGCACCTTCCAGCCGCACAATAGCGGCGTCCGTCCCGTCGGCGGAGGTGCCGGACATAAGGCCGATGACGATCAACGGTTACCACTCCCGCCAATTGTCAACGAAGTCACTTGTGGGGTCAAGTCCCACAATCTCACCAATCATGTACAATTGCTCGCAAAATTCCTCGCGCTCAATGGTGTCGATTCCATAGGAGAGGTCTTCGCTTTCATCCATTTCATTCAAACGCTCGACACAACGCTGAAAGACGAGCAATCTTTCCGCTTCGGAGGCATTCTCCGGCAGGTGGATAAGATCGTCGATCAATGCCTCGAAAATGGGCTTCGCCGCCGCGATGACATCTTCGTACCCGTACTTGAGGTATGGGGTTACCCTGAACGCCGCCAACTCTTCCCGTTTCATATTCCCTCCTATACACTTTGCTGCTGGAAGCCTGTGATTTCGGCCTCAAGCTGGAGAACGTAAGCCTTCATAAACGCAACCAGTGGACGCCCAAGCTGTTTCGCCGTCTCTGTGTGCAATTCTCCATAAAAGCTGATTTGAAAGTTCACCTGGTCGATGATGTGCTCGCCGATCCCTTCTCCGGCGGCAAATCGCGCCTCGAATCCTGCCATAGGCATCTCCCAGGTGTCACCCTTGATGTTATCAGGGGCATATTCCGGCCTGGCATACTTCGACGTGAACGCCCGCATCAGGCCCACCGCGCCCAATGCGTCCAATTTGTCGGCGTCACGCAGGAGCGCGCCCAGCGGGCCGCCGCCACGAGGTGCACTGTGATAGCGTATCGCATCGGCGATGATCTGAATTTCGTTCTCATCGAACAGCCGGTGTTCACGCAGAAACTGCGCTGCGATGTCCGCACCCACCGGTCCATGCTGGCGGCGCTGTTCGACTTCCACGCGCGTCAAACCGATGTCGTGGAGTAACGCGGCAGCTTCGACGAGTTCCAGGTCTTGGAAGGCTTCTCCGCGGGCAATACGCAACGCCCACCCGCGCACTCGATCGACGTGTTTGAAGTCGTGAGCGATTCTTAAGTCGGGCGCCGTCACCGTCTCCATCGACCGTTTGACGTAGGACTCTATCTGCTGGATTCTGTCACTCATCACTTTACCCCATATCACCGAGGAAGGCCACGAAAGGCAGCCCATCCAAACGTTGCACCAGACGTGCGTCCGCGGTCACAAATATCGCGCCAACGCTTTCGGCCACAGCCGCAAAAACGGCGTCATAGACCGTGGTATCGTAAGTACGGGCGATGTTCACCGCACACTGCGTCAAAGCAGATGAGGCGGGCGCCCATTCCAAACCCAGGTCAAATAAACTTTGGAGCGCCAGTTCAACATCTGCCGTGGACAATTCAGGTTTGTAACGCAAAACATTGGCGACCTCGTAAGCCAGCAACGTCGGCACAATCAGCCGATGGCGACCTTCAAGATAGGTGTGCAAAATGCTCAATGCACGATCCGCTAAAATTTCTTCCCGGCGAATCCACTTGAGCACCACCGAGGTATCCAACACGAACGACGACGTCATCTGCGTTCATCCCGCCAATGCCGCACAACGTCGGCGCTATCCTCGCTGACGCCAGGAGATATCTGCGCCAGTGTAGAAAAAGATTCTACCGCTGCGCGTACTTGAGGCAAGTCACCGGGTCGCAGCACGCTGGCTCGGGTGGCCATATAGTGTCGCAACGCCTCACGCACCAACTCACTGCGGCTGCGTTGTTCGGCTGCAGCCAACGTATCGACTTGCGTCAAAAATTCATCGGGAAAAGAAAGCATCACCTTAATGGTCATTCTGCACCTCCGTATATCTGTATTATATCTAAAAGCTATATAAAATCAATAACCGCAAAGGTGATGATCAACAACCTCCACAACCGCCCGATGCACAGCGATGCGCAGCCCCGCGATGCCCCGGTTCTGCCGCCCGTTGTAGACCTCGTTGGTGAGCAACGCCACGACGAGATCACGTTCGGGGTCGATCCACAGGCACGTGCCGGTAAACCCGGTATGCCCGAAGGCGCGTTGGCTGAACGGGTTGCTGCTGGCTTCGGGGTCGTCCAGCCACAACGCAAAACCCAGGCCGCGCCGCGTGCCGAGGCCGCCGGTGTAACAGCGCGTCATCGCGTCCACTGTGGAGGATAGCAGCAGCGGAAAGCCACGCCGCTGCCCGGTTGGACGATCCAGGAATATCTGCCCAAACGCTGCGACGTCCTCCGCCGTGGAGAATATCCCCGCGTGCCCGGCGACGCCGCCGAGACAGTAGGCGTTTTCGTCGTGGACAACGCCCTCGATACGGCGTCCACGCCACGCGCAGAATTCCGTCGGTGCGATGTTCTCAACGGATTGAATGGATTCAACGGAAGGTAGCGGGAGGTAGCGGGTATTGTGCAGTTCTAACGGGGCGGTGACGCGGTTACTCACGGCGGCGTCGAGAGATTGCCCGGTAAGGCGCTCGACCGCCATCCCCAACAGGATCAGGCCGATATCGCTATAGACGACCTGTATGCCGGTGGGATAGGAAAAGAAGGTGTCCAGCGCCATCTGGCGGGCGGCGTCGGCACTTGATTCGCGGTAAAGCGGACGCCATGCCGGAAGGCCCGATGTGTGGGTGAGTAAATCGTGAAATGTAACACGACCGGCATCCACAAAGCCGCCGTTTTCAGAGACAGCAACCATTTCGCCAGGATTGAGCGGGGCTTCGTAGGGTTGGATCGGACGCAAGCCGCTGAACTCCGGCAGGACTGCGCCGACCGGCGTATCGAGCGCGACGCGGCCTTCTTCCACGAGCGTCATAAAGGCCGTGACAGTGAACAGCTTGCTCACCGAGGCCATGTCGAACAGCGTGTCGCGTTGCGTGGGGCGCGTGCAGGTCTCCGGATCGAGCCAGCCGAACGCCTCGGAGAACACGACGTCCCCACGAACCCGCACCACAAGCTGCGCTGCCGGTGTGACGACACCGGCGGCATTCTGTAAAATTCTATACGCATTGGTCAAGTCCATTTCGATTTCCGGGGGGGACTATTAAACGGTAACCGGTAAACGGTAACTGGTTATCGGAGTATGCCCGATCACTGATTATCAATCACTGATTACCGATTATTAATCACCAGTTACCGATTACCGACAATCTGCTGATCGAAAAACACCCAATCACAGATACGCCTTGCGCAGTGCCTCGAAGCGCTTCAGGCTGTCCGCGAGGCCGCCGGGACGGTTGCGGGCCAGCCACAGCGTTTTGTGTTCGGCTATCGTTTCTTCCAGGTCGGCGAGCATGACGGACTTGTCCGTTTCTTGCCCCAGAAGTTGCAACGCGCGGCGACAGGCGTGTTGCAGCAGTCGCCCGGCGTTGGCAAACTCACGTTTGATCAAGTCTGCATCCGGGCAGGTCATACGTGTGTCATCCAATCGCGCCAGAATCGCCGCGATGCGTTCTTGCGCGCCTTCGAAGTCCTCGGCGGTCACATCCTTCAAGCGATCCTGATAAGCGGTGTCGCCCTGCAACACGCGGAAGAGCACGCTTGAGTTGTGGATGCGCGGGACGTGGGGGATCTGGTAGACGTTGCCCAGGTCGTAGGCGAGTGCGCCCATCACACCGCTCGGATCGTCGAAGGCAAAGCGGCTAAGAGCTTGCGGAACGTCCAACACACGATTCGCCTCCAGGCACCACGAATACGCCGCCCCCGCGCCGAAGCCCAGGTAGCTCACCGGCAGATATTGCCAGTGCCCGTAATCGCCCCAGTCGGTGTTGAGGTAGCCCGTCGCGCCGTGCTTGAGGCCGTTCTCGGCGGCGTTGTGCAGGTTGCCAAGGGCGTTGTCGGTACGTCCGGCGATAGAATTCCACGACGCGGTGCCGGGACAGACGTAGAAGGGCACGCCCGCCGCTGCGAACTGCGCCCCGTGCTCGTCGAAGGGGTGATCGAATTCGTAGCCCCATTCCAGCGCGATCACGTCGCGGGGCAGTTGCGGCACCAGGTCGGGGTGTTGGGTGATGATGTCGCCCCAGAACTGCATCGTATAGCCGCGCCGCGTCACGTCCTGGTAAATCTTCAGCAGGAAGTCGAAGTAGACCTGACCCTCGCCGCGCGCCTCGCAGGCCGCCTTGCTCGCGCCCTGGCCCAGGTCAATCGTCTCGTCGCAGCCCACATTGATCTGGCGGCTGGTGAAGTGCGGCAGCAGCTCGTCGTAGAGACTGCGGACGAGTTCCAGGCTGCCGGGATGCTCCGGCGCGAGGCTGAACGGCCCCTGCATCGTGTAACTGCCCCACGGCGTCTTGATTGTGCCGTGCGTTTCGGCGAGGTGCGCGTACCGCTCGTGGATCAGCCAGGGCTTCATGTGCCCGAAGGAGTTCTGGTTGGGGACGAGTTCGACGAAACGCTCGCGGCAGTAAGCGTCGAGCGCCAGAATCTCCGCGCCCGTCAGCGGGGAAGCGTGTTCCCACACCTCCGGGTGCTGCCGGTAGGCGAAGGTGTGCTCGGTGTACAACTGCACCTGGTTGATCTTCCAACTTGCCAGGCGATCCACCAGCGCGAAGAGCGTCTCCAGCGTGGGGACTTTGTCGCGGCTGACGTCCAACATCACGCCGCGCGCCGGGAAATCGGGCCAGTCGGCAATGTCCAGACACGGCAGCACGCTCCCTTCGGCCTGCTGCACGAGCTGGATGAGCGTGCAGACGCCGTAGAAGACGCCCGCCGCATCGCGCGCGTGAATCGTGATTCCTTCTGGCGCGACGCGCAGCCGGTAGCCCTCAGGCTGCGCGACCGCTTCCGGCATAATCGCCAGCGTCAGCCCCACCTGCTCGGCGGGCACAGCGCTGCTGGCGGTCACGTCCCAATCCAGGCCGAGATGCTGCCGCACCGCCGCGCAGAACCGCAGTCCAGCAAACCGCACTGCTTGCGACTGGCGTGGATCCAGCAGCACCAATCGCCCATCTGTGAATGTGAAGTTGCCTTGAAGCCATGTGATCTGCCGTGGCGTCGGTAAAAGTACAAAATTTTCAGTCATGTCTACCTCCGTAAAAATAATTACTCTATCCAGATTTTCAACTGCTCGCAATACATCAAAAGTTTATCGGCTATGTGATTTCCCACATACTCGAAATAGTTGCCGCCTTCCTTTTCCGTAAAGTAGTTGTGACTTTCGATAAACCTTCCACGCGAGATACTTGTGTGTAGAAGCGGGAATATGTTTATACGGCTCGGGTCGAAAGCCTCTATCGTTTTTCTGAACTCAACGCCTAGACTCCTTGCCCCCCAAAGTTGAAAAGGACGATTGTGCTCTTGTCTAAGCGCACGTCTGGCAAATTCAAACGAAAAAGCTCCGAAACAGAATAGAAGCGCGGGACGATACTGACAAAGATATTGGTGGAACAGCTCAATTGATTGTTCCACCCCCTCGCTCCAGTTTGCTTTATTGCTGGGCGGTTTAGCGCGCGGATCCTCAATCGCGTTTCGAATATAGAGTGATGAAGTATCAACACGCCTTTGACATTCTCTAAAAACCTTATCCTGGATCACATCAAGCACTGACGTCCAGATGTTATGCCGCGCAGGGTGGCGTGAATCAAGAGGGCTTAACAAAACATCTTGCCAATTTCTAGGATTAGAGTCCCCTAACAACCAAATTGGAAATTCTTTCTTGCCAATTTCACTTTCCATAACATTTTCCTCAAGAAAAGAGCATCGTTTATCAATATGTTGCCGATCAAATCTGCCAATCTAAGCGTCCGTAAAAGTACAACTTCCCGAGAGCTGTGGCCGGTCTCCGACGGTTCGCCTGAGTTCACCGCAGGTCGCGCAGCAGCAGTCAGACGCGGGTGGAGTCTCGTTAACGATCTTCTATAGAGACAGTACACGTATACACATAAAAATGACGCGGACTAACTACTTGGCCGTTATGCGATTTACACTCTATCATCGAAGACGGGCAAGTGATCCGAATTTCCGATGACACTACATCCATATCGTTGCCCGTGGTAGTCATCGTCACTGTAGCCAATGGAAGCTCATCAGAATTGGCGACCAAAACATCCCAGGCATATGGCGAAATCGCTATATGCGGTCGTTGCCTTGTATCAAGATTAGCATCAATGACATAACGCCTGTTGTGTTTTGCGGCAGCTTGAATAATCTTGCTCATTGCACTATCTGGAGTTGGAAAGCGAGAGTTAAGCAGGTGAACACCATACAAAAATGTACCTAATGATAGCAAAGCTATCACAAGGACAAGTGTATAACTGATCAAATGCTTCTTTTGTCTTAACACACTCTATCCAAGACCTAAAACTCATCAAGCGGATACATCGGCCTCTGCACGCGCCGGTATGCCAACTGCCGCACATCGCAATTCGTCACGCCTGGGCTGATCGCCAGGATCGAGCGTGGGCTGATGACGTGCAACGGTGTCGTCAAATAGCCGCGTTTGGGGACGACGATCTTGTACGCCAATGGCTCGATGCCCAGGCTTTGCAGGTGCGCCGGTTCTTCGATGCTGAGACGGTTGGCGGAGAGCACCACGTCCACGCCCTCGACGGTGAGGACGACGACCGGCCCGCGCTGTACCAGGCGATGCGGCTCGCGGACGCCGCCCCGGTAGTAGTCGCCGTCGGAGATCAGGCGCACCGTCCCTGTGACGGGCAATGGTTTGCTGTGGCGCGTGTCGAGCTTGCCGCCGATTTCAAGGCTCACGCGCTTGCCCACACCCGCCGCGATGCACGTTTCCACGGCGGCAGCGTCCCAGATCGCGGCAACAACTGTGTTGGTCACACCCTGCCGCAGCAGGCTTTCGAGCACCGCCGTCACATCCGTGGTTCCGCCCGCTCCGGGATTGTCACCGGAGTCGGAGAGGAAGACGGTGGATTCGGGCGCAGCCATCGCCACGCGCACGGCCTCGTCCACGGAGTACGCCTCGGTGTGGAAGTCGAAATCCGCGCGGCGCGCCCAGAACGTCGCGGCAAGCTGGTCGGCCTCCGCCTGAGCCAATGCTTCGTCGCCATCGGTGACAACGACGGCGATCACGCCGATGTCGGGCACGTCGGCCCAGCAGTGGCCGTTCATCAGCGAGGTGGAGACGATGCCGGGTTGCGCTTCGAGATCGGCGACGCGCTGCATCATCTCGCGCATCGCGCCGACGGACGTTTCGGCCTTCTCGCCGGGCAGCAGGAACGGAACTTTGGCGAAGCCCATCGCCAGCCGCCCGCCATCGAGCCGGTGCAGCAGCATCTCGGCGGCCTTGACGCCCGTTTCGTAGGCGTCGTCGTGGGGCGCGGTGTGGTAGGCGACCATCGCCTCGACGGTGCGCGCGGTCTCCGCGACGATGTTGGCGTGCATATCCAGTGCAATGACGATTGGAATGTCCGGCCCAAGCTTGGCGCGCAGGGCCATAAGAATGTCGTTTTCTGCATAATCCACGCCCTCCGCCCGCATCGCGCCGTGCAGGAAGATGCACGCGCCATCCACGTCGTGAGCAGCTTCGAGCAGCGCACCCTTCAACGTCTTGAAAGCCCCACGCTCCACCACACCGCCGGGCATCGCGTGCGCCGTGACCGACGGAACAAGCATGACATCGTCGCGCGCCTGCAATGTGGCGACAATCCCGCCGAACGCGTTGTGGCGAATCGGAGGCGCAAGCGTCTCATCTCCGTAGCGCGCGCGGAAGTCTTCCAGGCGCGTCAAAAATGGCGTAAACGTATTCGATTCATGTCCAATCGCACCAACCAAAATTTTCATGACGACCTCCAAGAATCAAACCACGAATCCGCACCGATTTGTATTCTATTCGTGAAGATTCGTGGCAAAAAATGATCAAGCTATTCTATCAACGAAACGCACTCGCGTCCAGCGCTCGGGAATGTGCATGTTGATATAGCCGTGCCGATTCCACGACCAATCAACGGAAATGTTGTTGCCGTGTTCGTCGCGGAAGTGCTGGCAGCGCGAGACGCCGATGCGCCAAACGTCGCCGGGACGCGGCGGGGTGTGCGGATTGCCGAGCGCCTTCAGCCCTTCCCAGGGCAGCGCGAATTCGACGGTCCAGCCGTTGTCGCGGATCGCCGGGCAGTTGAGCGCGCCATCCACCTGAACAGCGTGCTTGAGGCCGGGCAGTTCCCAATCCCGCTCGCCGATGCGGCCCATGCGCTCGTCCAATCGGGGTAGGAAATAGAAGAAGCTCTCAAGGGAGAAAAAGTGGTTCAGTCGTGCGATGTCGTGCCGCTCGACCACCGGTTCCACCCATGTCCAGAATACCTCGTAGATCGTGTTGATCGGGTTGACGCCCAGTTCATAATAGACGCCGTCGCCATCAACAAAAATCTCGGCGTCGCTGTCGCGGTGATAGACATGATCGTGATGTTCGACGTGCGTTCCCCAGATTTCGTGATCCTCGTACTTGAAGGCGGCGTAGAGGTAGGCGTCGTCCCATAGCAGCGCCACGCGCGAGTCGAGCGACACCGGCACGCCCGTATCCATCTTGACGAGCGGCGTCGACCACGTCACGCGCTGCCACACCGGTTCGTCGAGACGCCCATCGACGGTGATCGGCTCGTCCACGCGCAGACAGTCGTATTCAGCTACCGGCGGCAGTCCTTCCAGTGGTCCCTGCGGCAAATTCAACGTTCTTGGCATTGGAAACATAAGCACTCCTTACGAATTACAAATCAGTGAATGAACAAATCACCCAACTACCTGGTCTCTATTCCTGGGCATTGCGTATAGAAAAAGGCAGGTGACGCTGCCTTACGGTAACGCCACCTGCCGGGTTGGGATTCACTGTCTTACTGGTTGCAGGGATAGAGCGTGCCGTCCATAATCCACAGCACAGCGAAAGAGTCGTTGTAGGGGCTGTTCTTGTAGCCGAGCGCATCGTCAGCCGGCCAACCGCAGGTGTGCAGACCGTCCATGATTGGGTTGTTGCCGTAGCGTTCCCACAGGGGGATGACGGGCAGCAGTTCGTTGAACGTCTGCGCGGTCTTGCTGACCATGGCCTTCTGCCCCTCGACGTCGAGGCCCTTGGTTTGATCCGTGATCAAGGGTTCGAGGTCGAACTCGCCACAGCACTCGGTTGTCACGTTCAAATCGAAGCTGATGCCAGGGCCTTCCGCCGCATTGATGTTATAGCTGAAGAACGGAACCACGAAGGAGAAGTGCGGATGCGGGTTGCCCGAACCCCAGTCACGAATCGCCATTTGGAACTCACCCTTGCGGACATCGATGGGATGCTGGTTGAACTCCACACCGCGGAACGTCGTCTTGATGCCGAACTCGGTTAACTGCCCGGCCAGGTTCTCGGCGGCAGCGGACCAGTCGGCGAACTCGGCCGGCGCGGTCAGCTCGTATTCCATTTTCTCGCCTTTGTCCGTCACCCAAATGCCATCGGAGCCTTTCTTGAAGCCCAGGCCCTCCAAAAGCTCGGTGGCTTTAGCGGTATTGTAGTCGTAGGTGTTAAGCAGGCCAGGATCCATCCACAGCGGCACCATGTTGTCGCTGAAGCCGGCCATATACTGCACAGCCTTGCCGGAATCACCCAGGGAAACAACGCCATTCTGGTTCCGGTCTACCGCATAGGCAATGGCCTGGCGAACTTCCTTCACAGTGAAGGGATACATCGTGTGGTTGAGATAGAGGGCGGGGCCAGAGTAGATGGGTGGGCGGACGATACGCACACCGGAAGACGCAAAAGCTTTTTCCGTCGCAGGTGGGAAACCGTGGGTCGCGTAGTCAACCTGTTGTGCGAGGACGAGTGGGGTCACGGTCGGGGTTTCGCCGTTGTAGAGATAGACCACGTCAAATTTGACCTTGTCGGCCCAGAAGGAAGTGGGGTTCTTCTCTAGCGTCATGCGTGCTTCGTTGATGCTGGCCACGTCGATGATGTAGGGGCCGGTGGCGTTCAACGCCTCCGGACGGAAAGCGTTGAATTCCTGCAAAAGCGCATTCCACTCTTCAGAAGCATCGTCCTTGCCTGCATCGACCAGGTCTTGGAGCTTTTGAGACCACTCGCCGTAGGTCGCGCGGTCGACGATTTGCTCGTTGCGGATGACGTAACGTTCGACAACCGTTGAAGGATCCGACATCTTAAAGACGACCGTATAGTCGTCCTTCGCCGTGACGCTTTCCAGGAAGCGCCAGACAGTACCCTTGACCAGACGGCGGCAGTTGAAGGTCACGATAACGTCCTCAGCAGTGAAATCGTCACCGTTGCTCCATTTGACGCCCTTCCGCAGATAAGCGGTCAGAGTCGCGGCATCGGCGTCGATTTCCCAACTTTCGGCGAGCATCGGCACCCAGGAGCCATCACCCCACATGTACATCGCCATCGGGGGGTGGAACAGTGTGCGGTAAATGCCCACGCCCATGTTGTTGGTGGCGAACATGTTCAGGTGTCCGACCGGTGGAACCTGATAGGGGTACGCGCCATTGAAGACACCAGGGCCGGTAGATGCGGCTGGCACTTCGACCTCGACCGTCTTCTCAACAACCTTCTCCACCTCAACCGTCTTCTCGACGATCTTCTCCACTTCGACTGTCTTCTCGACGATCTTTTCGACGACTTGCGGCGTCGGCGTAACGCAACTGCTCAAGAAGGAAAGGGTCAGAACAGCGCACAACACCACCATCAGCCAATTGCGCTTATGTAACTGTTGGATCTTCATCGATACTCCTCCTTAGAAATGAATAGTAAGTCTTTAAAACGCAAATGCACGAAATGTCCTTCACGTATTTTCTATACACACCTCCTTCAGGAAATCACTTGAACGTTCCAATGTGCTAGCGCGATTGCCGGCGCACGAGCACGAAAAGCGCAACGCCACAAAGGATTCCAATCGTTAAAGTGACAATCACCACAACAAATTCAGCACTCTGCGGCTTTACAAAGGGCAGCAAGATGAACGCGGTGACGATCACAAACATAATGATCCGCAGAGCCGCCCGCCCCAACTGTGGACTGATCATGCCGATCCCCGCATCTCTCTCGCGGCAATGTGACAGGCTACATAGCGACCTTCGCCCACTGGGAGAAATTCGGGCCGCTTAACGTCGCATAACCCTGGCTCGAAATACGGGCAGCGTGGATGGAACCGGCAGCCGCTCGGCAGGGCCAACAAACTCGGGATATCCTGGCTGCGCAGTTCGACACGCTGCTTGCTGCGGGTCAGCTCCGGATCGGCCTCCGGCACAGCGGCGAGCAGCGCCTTGCTGTAGGGGTGCAGGGGGTTGTTGATTAATTGCGGCGTCGTAGCAAACTCGACGATGCTGCCCACGTACATCACCGCGATGCGGCCTTCCCATGCGAAGAACTTTGCCACCGCCAGGTCGTGCGTGATAAAGAGATACGTCACGCCGAGATCGCGTTTCAGATCCGCCATCATATTCAGCAGCCCCACGCGGATCGACACATCCACCATCGACACAGCCTCGTCTGCCACAATAAAGCGAGGGTTGACGGTCAATGACCGCGCCACCGAAACCCGCTGACGTTGCCCGCCGCTCAACTGGTGAGGATATTTGTATAGGAAATCCTCCACCGGCGACAACCCGACAATGCTGAGTAGTTCAGCTACACGCTCTAACGCTTCGCGAGTGTTGGCGACCAGTTTATGGTGCAGCAGTGGAGCGCTCAAAATTTGATAAATCGTATGCGAGGGATTGAGCGAAGCGTAGGGATCCTGATGGATGATTTGCACGCCCAGGCGGAACTTCTTGAAGTCCTCGCCTTTTTCGCCCCTGGGATTCCATACCGATTTCCCCGCGTAAAGAACCTGCCCAGATGTGGGCTTCAGCAAACCGGCGATCATCTTGCCGCTCGTCGTCTTGCCGCAGCCGCTCTCACCAACCAGACACACCACTTCTCCTTCCCGAATCCCGAAAGAGACGTCATCCACCGCCGTGACCCGTTCGCGTCGCGAGCCAAACATGCGCACCAGATTACGCGCTTCAATAAGGTATTCCGGTTTCTGCGATTCGCGCTCTTGTAAATCGCTCATGCGGCCTTCCCTCCCATGTACTTTGCGTAGCGTTCCTGGAGATCGAGCGTATCTTGCTGCACCCGCTGAACGTTGAAACAGGCGACACTGTGCATCTCCCCATAGAACGGCTCGAGTTTTGGTTCCTCGACACGACACCGCTCGGTGACGTAGGGGCAACGCGGGTGAAACTTGCAGCCTGGCGGCGGCGCGACAAGGTCCGGTGGCGCACCGGGAATCGACACCAGAGCCTCGAACTCGCCAGTGACGGTCGGGACGGCGCGGATCAATCCCAGGGTGTAGGGATGGACCGGGCGATAGAAAATGTCCTCCACCGGTCCAACTTCCACGATGCTACCTGCATACATCGTAGCGACGCGATCCGCCAATTCGGCAGCGGTCGCCAGGTCGTGCGAGATAAAGAGCATCGAGAAACCGATCTCCTCCTTGAGCCGCCGCAGCAGGTCGATGATCGTTCGCTGCGTCAGAATGTCCAACGCCGTGGTCGGCTCGTCCAGGATAAGCACTTGCGGATCGAGCAGCAGACTCATCGCCAGCAACACCCGCTGGCGCATTCCACCGCTCAACTCGTGCGGATAGGCGTCGATGACGCGCTTGGGGTCCAATTGGACGTACTCCAGCAGTTGCAGCGCGCGCTCGCGTACCTGCCCCCTGGACATAACGCCATGTGCCTTCGCCGTGTCGAGAATCTGATCCCAAATTCGCAATACCGGATTGAACGCATTCAGCGCCGATTGGAACACCATTGCACACTCCCGCCACCGAAAACGGCGCAATTCCCGTTGTGTCAGTGAAAGGACGTCGATCCCCTGGTTGCCACGCCAATATGTGATTTCACCCTTGGGGATGCGCGCCGCCTGGACCAACAGGCGAATCAACGCCACGCCGAGCGTCGTCTTTCCACAGCCGCTTTCCCCGATCAACGCCAGACTTTCGCCCCGCGCCAGCGCGAAGCTGACCCCGCGCACTGCTTTCACCACGCCACGCTCGATCTGGTACTCCACCCACAAGTCTTCGACCGTCAGAGGCACTTTCGACTTGAAAACATCAACGACTTTGTTTTCCATCTTGCTTCTTGCCTCCTGCATCTTTACCCCGTGCGCAGACGTGGATTGAAAATCTCTTCCAACGAGCGGCTCATCCACACAATCGAAAGCTGGAAGAGCGCAATTGCCGTCACCGGCGCCATAATGAAGTACACACTGTCCTTGAAGAAAATCGCCCCCTGCGTCCACGCCAGGTTAATCATGACGCCCCAATTGCGCGTCAGCGGCACCAGCCCCAGGAAGACGAGGCCCACCTGCGCGTAGATCGCGGATGTCATCCCGAAGGTGAAGCTGATGGCGATGTAGCTCAGCATGTTGGGCAGCACTTCGGAGAAGATAATGTGCCACATCCCCAAATCCAGCGCGGTGGCGGCCTCAATATAGTCGCGTTCTTTGATCGAGAAGACCTGCGCGCGAATCGAACGGTACAGCCCCGCCCATGACAGCACCGAGAGTAACAATGCCAGGAAAAGCATATTGTCGAGCTTGACCAGTGTGGCCAACACCGCTAACAAGGGGAAGCGCGGAATGGTCAACCAGATGTCGGCCAGCATCGTCAAAAAAGCGTCGAACCCACCACCGATCAACGCGCTCAACGATCCCAACGCGACGCCGACGAACGTCGAGATCAGGCCGGTCAGCAGCGCCATTTGCAGAATGTCCCGTCCCCCGTGTACAATTTGAGCAAAAATGTCCTTCCCTTGGCTATCCGTTCCGAGTAAATGTTCCGAGCACATAGGTGCGCTGCTGGCCTTGATCTCGCTGTGTGGGACTCTTTCGAACCAGGAAGTGCGCAGGAATTCCACCCATTGACTGAGTTTACAAGGTGGCGCGTAGATCTCCATGATGTTAGCGGACTTGGCTTGAGGTACAAACAAAGGGCCTACAGTCGTTAACAGGACGAAGCCGATGAACAGCAGAAATCCCACAAATCCGGTTTTGTTGCGGCTCATCAATTTCAAAAAGCGGACAATACCCCGCAAGAAGCGCGCCGGCCAATAGCGAATGCCGGTCTTCGGTATCAAGGCCTCAGTCGTCATCAATCACCTCCGGCAACACGCACGCGGGGATCGAACCAACCGTAGACGAAGTCTGCCACCAGGTTGGAAACCACCACCGAGATCGTGATAATCAAGAAAATGCCCTGCATCAGCGGGTAGTCGCGCGTACTGAGGGCTGTCAGCAGCCGGTAGCCGATTCCCTGGTAGACGAAGATGCTCTCGATGAGCAGCGACCCGCCAACGACAAACCCAATGCTGACCAGCAGTTGTGTGATCAACGGCAGCATCGCGTTACGGCCCACGTAAGCTGTGGTGATGCGTCCCTCGGAAAGGCCGCGCGCCCGCGCCACTGTCACGTAGTCCTCACCCAGTGTGCCAATCGTGCTGCTTTTCATCGATAAAATCCACCCGCCGATGGACGAGAGCACGTAAGTGAGGATTGGCAGCGCCGCGTGAAAGAAAATGTCCTTGATAAAGACCCAGGTAAAGCCCGGCTCGATGCCCGGTGACCGTGAACCGCGCATCTGGTGAATTGGCACGAGGTTCCAGTAAACGCCCAGATAAACAAGCAGCACAATACCGATGATATAGTTGGGAATAGAACTCAAAATTGAAGCCACACCGGACACCACCGGCTCCCAAAACGCCCGGCGATTGTAGGCCAGCAACATCCCGATCAACACGCCCAAAAGAAAGCTAATCAACAACCCTAACCCCACACTGAACAATGTCCAGGGCAGGAAGGCAACAATGATTTCCCACACAGACGTACCCGGTGAACGCAGTGAATCCCCCAAATTCCCCCTGGACAGTTGCGCCATATAGTCCAAGTACTGCAAATGCAGCGGAGCATCCAGATCAATGGCAAAAAGCGAGGCCGCTTGGTCGCGCGCTTCCGCATACGGCAGACCATATTGCACAATCAACTCATTGATGTATACCTCAATGGGATTAGATGGCATCAGGCGCACAAGAAAAAAGATCAGGCTGGTGACAAACCAGATCGTAAAAACAGCACGGGCAAGCATCCTGACGATGTAATTTGAAGTGATACGTTTGAGCCAATACAGTAGTGGCGTCTTTCTAGACACAGCGTTTGTGCTTATAGTTGTGCTGCTCAACGGAACCTCCTTTATGCTGTGTAGTGGCGACTTGAGTCGCTTTCGTTACATATAAAGCCAGTATTGACGGGACGTTTGCTCGAACCCCGCCATCCCTTCCGCCCACCCTGCGACCAATTCGGCTACACCCACGCCCGCGTCCAGTGCCAGCCGCACCTGATCTGTGCCTGCCAGCAGGTCGATGTGCGGATGTGCGCCCTCCCAGCTCTGGGACAGCCACTCGAAATTCACCGGATACAGCGCCTTCAACGCCGCAAGCACATATAGTCCCACCGTCACCGGGTGAAACACCGCGCGATCTATAACATAAACTTGTATACCCCCGCAGGCTTCCCCGGCGTGTTTGGAAGATAGCGGGACGAATTCCGTGGGACGAAAGCGCACGCCCGGCAACACCAGTGCGTTCAAATACGCCGCAAGCGCCTCCCCATCGATCCATGGTGCGCCGCAGACCTCGAACGGCAGCGCCGTCCCACGCCCCTCCGAAACGTTTGTCCCCTCCAGAAAGCACATTCCCGGATAGACTACCGCCGTCGAAATGTGCGGTATCGCTGGAGACGTTGGAACCCACATCAGATCAGTTTCGTCGAACCATAATTCCCGCCGCCAGCCTTGCATCGGGATCAGAGTCAGATCGGCGTGGAAGCCCTGCGTGTCATTTATGTAGCGAGCCAGCTCCCCCATCGTCAACCCATAGCGCAACGGGATGGGCAACACGCCGACGAAAGACTCGAAACCCGGCGTCAAGACTGGCCCTTCACGAACTATACCGTTGATCGGATTGGGGCGATCCAGCACCACGACCGGCACACCCGCTTTCGCTGCGCCCCTGAGCACGTAAAACAACGTGCTGATGAAGGTGTAAAAGCGCATCCCCACATCCTGCATATCAAAGACCAACACATCGACGTCCGCCAGCATGTCCGGCGTTGGCTCCTGTGTCGTTCCGTAAAGGCTGTAAATGGGCAATTGGGTGCGCCTGTAAACGGCGTCCCGTACCTGTTGACCATCGGCTACGGTCCCGGAAAAGCCATGCTCCGGCCCAAACAGCGCCGTCAATGTCACATCGCAGCGCAGCAGTGTTGTGACTGCGTCCGCTAGATCACCCGTCACGGCGGCGGGATGCGTCGCCAGCCCCACGCGCTTGCCCTTGAGCTGTGTCGCTCCGCCAATAACCAGACAATCCAACCCCGTCAGCACGCGCATGGTGGCTTACCGGTTGAAAGGGAACAATCCCATCTCATGGTGCAGCAGCAACGCTGCCGCGCCGAGCAGCACAATATCGCCGCCCAGACTCACAAAATCCACTTCGGACACCTGCGACAGGGCCGCGAGAGAACGTCGCGACAGTTCGGCCTGGATAACGTCGAGCAAAAACCGCCCGAAACACAGAAGCCGTCCCGCGAGCAAGATACGACATCCGCCGAGAACCCCCACCAGATTCGCCGCCGCCGCGCCAAGGTAGTATCCTACCTCGCGGATCACCTGGCGAGCGGTCTCATCGCCGGCATCGAAAGCCCGGCACACCATCTCGAAGGTGAGCGCTTCAGGGTCAGGAGCCAGTTGGTTGAGCGTCGACTGCGGCCTATCCACCGCGAGCGCGCGCGCCCGCCGGACGATCCCACGGTTGTTGATGAGCGTCTCCAGGCAGCCGGCATTTCCACACTGGCAAGGCTCACCGTTCTCGACGACGACCACGTGACCGATCTCCCCCGCCCCCAACGGATTGCCGTGAAACAGCCGCCCTGCGAGTACAATCCCCGCACCCACGCCCTTGCCCGTATGGATCACCACCAAATCATTCGGCCTCTGGCGCTCTGACGCATCGCTTTCGCCGAACGTGTACTCGCCTAGCGCCGCTACCTGGCAGTCGTTCGCCATGTAGACCGGCAACTTGTAGCGTGCCTTAAGCAGGTCGCACAGGTGGACGTCACGCCAATTGAGGTTCACAGCCTGGTGGATGACGCCATCCACGGCATCCACCAATCCTGGCGCGCCAATACCAATGCCCAACAGCGGCGGCGCAGCAGCCGCAATCAATGCATCCACCAACGTGTAGACCAGATTCAGAGCGCCGATTCCGTCATTGCCTTGCAGCGGCAGGGTCACACGATGGTGGATATTGCCGCGCAAATCGATCAATGCACCGCGAAAATCCTCGCGCGCCAGGTCAAGCCCGATAAGACACCGTGAACCCGCATCCACGCGCAGCAAAATGGCGCGCTTGCCCCCCGTAGAAGGTGCATGGCCGACCTCTTCGATCAACCCTTCCTCCATCAGTTCGGCGACGACATCGGAAACTGTGGGGCGCGTCAGGTGCGTCACCCGCGCAATCTCGGCCCGGCTGATTTCCCCACGCTCGTAGATGGTGCTGAACACCAACTGTGTATTGTGAATTCGTGTCTGCTCGTGCGTTGCTTTTTTTGTCACAGCCTGCACCATGATGAGTAAAAAGAGAGGGATGTTAGAAAGTTAATTTTACTTACGAAGTAAGTATACATCCCCTTGGAAAGTTTGTCAAGCATTTTGGGGCTTCATGGCCACAGATTTTCGGGATAAACGCCCTGCTCGATCAACGCACGGATGGCCCGTTCGACCCGTGGGCGATCTTCTTTGTACGTCACCCCGAACCACTGCGCGTTGCTGGCGAGCACTCTGACGCTTGCTTTCCGCTCCCGCACCATGTCGCCCACAATGTTGGGGAGGAAGAACTCCGCCTTCTGTATATTCTGGCCGTTGTTTTCAAGGAAGATGGGAAATCGGCGTTCCAGTTCGCCGAACAGACTCGGGGTGAAGCCCCAGATGTTCATCGAGACTGCCGCCTCTGCCGGGATGTCGATCCAGGTTGCGCCGTCTTCGGTATAGGCAATAGCCGCTGGCGCTTCCGAGGTTGCACCGCGCCGCTCAATGTGCGTTCGCTCGCGGATATGGACGAGGAAACCGTTGTCATCCACGGTACAGACGCCGCGCGAGACGTGACCGTGCTCGGTGACCGTGTTCCCCAGCACGTAGCCGATCATGCAGTAATCGTAGAAACTGCCTTTGTCCTCTGCGCTGGCGAGATAGCCGGACAACGTCTCGAAGGCGGCGTGCCCGTAGAAATCGTCGGCGTTGATGACGGCAAACGGCCCGCCGACCACATCCCGGCAACTGAGCACCGCGTGCCCGGTCCCCCACGGCTTCTGGCGCTCCGGCGGCAGTGCGAATCCCGGTGGCAGATTCGTCAACCGCTGGACGACGTAGGCCACGTCGCAATGCCGCTCGATGGTCGTCCCGAAGCGTTCTCGAAACGGCGCTTCGATGGTGGCGTTGACCACGAACACCACCTTGCCGAACCCGGCCCGCAACGCGTCATACACGGCATAATCGAGCAACGTCGCACCATGCGGCCCAATTGGCTCGATCTGCTTGATGCCCCCATAGCGGCTTCCCAATCCGGCAGCCATCACAATCAACGTAGGGTCTTTTGACATAGCTTCTCCTCAAGATAGGGAGTAGGGCCTTCTCCGTTCCTAATCCTCAATCCCTTAACTGAACATCTCGATTCGCGCTGCAACCTCCTGGGCCAGGCGCGTAATGAAGCCCTGCACGTAGGCTGCCACGCTCAGGTTCGGGTCTTCGATCAGCGGAGTGAGGTCCATTGCAAAGATCGCTCCCGTGGCAATATCGGTTTTGTGCGAGGCGAAGTAGGTGGCATTGGCTTGCCGCCGGCCCATCGTCGCCAGGTCGTAACGTTTGCCGCCGCACACCTGCGAATCAAAGACGCCCAGCAGTGCGGCCTGCAATCCCTGGTGCGTCGAAACGTCGAATATGACCTTATCCGTGTCCACTATCCAATCCAGATTGCGCCACACCTCACAGCCATACAGGCGTTTAGGACGCACCTCGGCGGGGAGGCGACGCAGCGCCTCGATCACCCGCAACGTCACAGCGACGTGGGTATCATGCTTGTCCGCCAGATTGTGCGTGTAGACGATCTCAGGCCGCGCCAGTTCGAACAGCGCATACAGGTCTTCGATGGGCGCCCTGTTGGCACTGTCTTTCAGCACGACGCTGGGATAATCCAGCAGCACCTGCGCGCCGTATTCGCCGATGACGGCGGCCTTCTTCTGCTCCCTGCGCCGCACAATCTGCATTTCCTCGTCGGTGTAATGGCTGTACAAATCCGCGCGTGGCGATCCCGCGCCGTCGGTTACAACGACGCCAGTGAACCAGCAGGTATTGCACTGAAAGCTCTTGAGGATACCGTCGAAGGCCATAATTTCCAGGTCATCCTGATGCGCGCCGACTGCCATATACGTCGTGCGCGCCAGGGCGGCTTCTGTCGATACCCCATCCGGCACAAAAATCTCCGCCGTTTCACGTTGTAGCTTCATCTCGACTCCTTGCATATGGTAACTGGTGATTCGTAACTTGCATTCAATATTCCCTGATTACCGATTACCAGTTCCCAATCCCTGATCACCAATCGCCGGCAAGCTCGCCGCCGCAATCGATTGCCCCACGCGACGGCTTTTCTCGTCGGGCAGTTGAATGTGGATACGCGCCGCCAGTTCCGGGAATTCCGCGTTCAAGACCATGTTCGCCCCATCAAGGATAAGCTGTCCGCCGCTTCCGGACGTGCAGCGCCCCAGAATAAGGACGTGGCGCAGATCGTAGAAATCGGCGTAGTGCGCGATAGCATAGCCCATATACACGCCCATCGTCTCCCAAATCTGCCACGCGCTCGCGTGCCCGGCTTCCAACTTTTCCTGGACGAACTTCAGTTTCGCCGCCGGGGTGATATTTTCCGGTAGCGTAATGCCCGCGTGCAGAGCTAGACGGAAGACGCACTGCTGTGAAAAATAAGACGCTCCCACCCCACGATCTCCCGACCACTCGTCCACAGTGGCATCGGGATTGTAATCGACCGGCACGAAAGCCAATTCGTTGAGCCATCCGGTGATCGTCCCATCCACCGCAACGTAACCGGCCGCCTGGCTCGAGCCCAGGGCGATGCCAAGCACGCCATCATCTTCCAGTGACATCGCACCTGCCAGCGCCGTCACGTCGCCGTCATTCACCATCTCAAGTGGCGCGCCCATCTCGTTTCGGATGCGCAGGAAGAGTGTCCTGATCTTGCTATAATGGTCTTTGGGAACGCCGCGAAACAGGGAGGCTACTCGGACCTGATTATCGACGTAGATGCCAGCGGCGCTGCCGCCAATCGCATCCACGCGGGGCAACTTCGCCGCCGCCGCGCGCAGGCTTGCCATGATCTCACGGTAGTGATACTCGGGATCGCTGTGGATGGCCGGCTCCCACACCACCTCCTCGCTGTAGATCGGCTCACCATCCACCACAGCGGATACTTTGCGATCCGAAGCGCCCAGGTCAAAGCCGATACGATACCCTTCCAGGTGACGCCCCAGCGGGCGGCCACTTTCGCGTGCAGGAGGCACGTCCTCTGGCGCACAGGGGATAATGGTGAACGGGCGTTCGTACACATCCTCGCTCATAAAGTGATAGTCGAATTCCCGCGCACCGCCGGGCGCGTAGAGCGCTTGCAAAGCCGCGCCGATTTCCAACGGCCCGCCCACGTAGACGCGCCAGCCGCCGCGCTGCCAGAGCAGAAATTTGAACAGTCGTTCGGCATAGGCCAGATTTGCGCCAGCCTGAGGATGCCCCGTGGGAAACACACGCGTCTCGAAACGGGAAATGACACCATTGAGTTGTTCCACACCGAAGATTAATGGGACGCCGCCCGCTTGGATGACTGCAGATTGGAAAGCCCGATTCGCCAGGACGGCTGGTCGAAACCCAGAATCGAGGGGGGGTATAAAACGAGGCTTTATGAGTTGAAAATCCTGACGCATTACCGTTTCCTTGAACTTAAGATAAACCATAGTTGCCGGGGTACTTAGAAAGTTAATTTTACTTACCAAGTATTATAACGCAGGATATGGGGAGTGTCAAGGGGTAAATTTGAAAAGGCGGTACGGCCTAAAAGCTAATCGACTCGCTTGCACCGTTCTTGCTACGCACGAGCAATGTCCACGTTCCTTTTTGAACAGCCCTGTTATTCTGGTTGAAAATGGTGACGTAGAGCGTGACCAAACCGCCATTGTAGCCAGGCATCTCACGCTTACTGTGGAACTTGAGTGTGGCCCAGATCGTGTCGCCGACCTTGACCGGAACGCGGTATTTCCAGTCCAGGGCGACGAAAGCATCTACAGTGCCGGTCAAATAGCCCAAGCTATTCGCCAATCCGGTACCGATGGAGAGGACGAGTGCGCCCTGCACGATCAATTCACCAAAAGGTGTGGAAGCAGCAAAATTCTCGTCGGTGTGCAACGGGTTGTAATCCCCGGATAGCTTGGTGAAAGTCTCCAGGTCTTCCTTGGTGATTGTGCGCCGGATGGTCTCGAAATACAGGTCGGGGTGCAAGTCCTCGTAGTACAGCTTCTCGACGGACATAACAAACCTCCAGGTCAATGGTGGGATGTCAAAGGGTCTGCAACAACTCCTCAAACAGAGCAATGTAACCTTGTGTTGTGCGTTCGGTGGAAAAAAGTTCAGCGATTTCCTCGCGGGGGCGGATGTAGGCATCGCGGTGATCCAGGACTTGCAGCATAGCCTCCGCCAGCCCCTCGGCATCGCCAATGGGAGCAATTTCGCCCATGCCAGTCTGTTGGATGGGTTGACGCACGCCGGGCAGGTCACTGGCCACGCACGGGACGCCGCATAGCATTGCCTCCACCTGTACCAGGCCGAACGATTCGGTGGAGTTGAGGCTCGGCACAACGAGCAAGTCCAGGTTGGGATAGAAAGCCGCTATTTGGACCGGGTCTAGCACATCCAGGAACTTCCATTTGTCCATATCCTCGTAACGACGAATCGCTGGAGCCAGCTTGCGGGCGTAAGCCTCCTCTGCCAGCACGTCCCGGTACTGTCCGGCAAAGAGGATAGATGCGTTGGGGTAGCTTTCCAGGATGCGCGGGAAGGCATTGAGCAACACCTCCACGCCCTTCTCCGCAGCCATGCGTGCCGCCATACCGATGACTGGATGCGCACGCTGGGGGTTGTGCATTTTGGCGAAGGCGGCAATGCCAGAAGGCGTCATCGGCGGTAATTCAACGGGTGGGGAAATAACGTGCATTTTGTCGCTAAATCTACGTAAAAGTGGGGAATGATCGGCAAAATCCCGGGTATATGCGACAATCTTGTGGGAATATTTCCCTGCAAGGTTGTTCATAAGATCAACGACCCGGTTCACGAATCGGTTGAAAGCACTTGGGGGAAGTTGCAGATCGCAGTGATAGGTGAGGACAGTCGGCTTCTTAAGCAGACGCCCACGCAGAGCTACCCCCGCCGCGTCAAATTGGGGCAGATGCAGGCTGATGACATCGGCCTGCGCGACGAGCTTCCACGCTAGGAGGCCAAACGTGGGCATGATCACGCCCTTACTGATACGGAAGAGTACCGGCGCACGCACGATATTCACACCGTCGATGGCTTCTCGACGCGGCAAGTAACGGTTGTAGCGCGAGGTCAGGATCGTGACTTCGTGACCCTGCCTGGCCAATCCCTTCGCCAGCCGTTCCGCGTAGATGGTCAGGCCGCTGGTGTGCGGGCGGTAATACGTCAAAACGATGAGAACGCGCATAGATGACTCCGTAAAACGTAACGAGTAATCAGTGATTGTCAGGGGAACAAGGCTCGGTTTTCCTTAACCCAGTGATAGAGATGCGTAATGCCTTCTTCGACACTCACTTTGGGACGCCACGCCAGGTATCCGGCGGCTTTGCGGATATCAGCCACGAAGATGCGCTGGTCACCGGGCCGCCAGTCGCTCCACTGGACCGGGATTTCGCGCCCGGTCAGTCGTTCCAACAGTGGACGGAACTCCTGCCACACTGAGAGCTGATTCGCCGGTCCGCCGCCGACATTATAGATCTGTCCTGCGACCCGGTCGATGTTGTCGACGGCGGCGTCGTAGGCGTCCAACAAATCGTCAATGTATAGCAAATCGCGCACCTGTTTGCCGTCCCCATAGATCGTGATGGGATGCCTCAGTACCGCAGCAATCACGAACCACGCCACCCAGCCCTGATCCTCCACGCCGAACTGGCGCGGGCCATAGATGCAACTCTGGCGAAAAACGACATTCGGCAGGTTGTAGATACGCGCATAATCACGCACGTACTGGTCGCCCGACCCTTTTGAACACCCATAAGGCGAGTGGAAATCCAGCGGGTACGTTTCGGGAATGCCTCGCGGATAATCGCGGTAGGCGTAGCGCGTCTCTTTCTCCTCCACAATCAGCGATTCCATGCCGCCATACACTTTGTTCGTCGAGGCGAAGATCACAATGGGATGATTGCCCATCAAGCGGGCTGCCTCCAGCACGTTGAACGTGCCGGTAACGTTGATCTCGAAGTCTTCGCGCGGATGCAGCACCGAAGTGGTGACGGCAACCTGCGAGGCCAGGTGAACGATGACATCGACGTCGCGGACAGCAGTGGCGAGTAACGTCGCATCACGCACATCACCCTGGATGAGCCGGAAAGCGTCGGCGCCAAACGTCGCCCGCAGCCAGTCGAGGTTAGACAACGCGCCGCACCGCGAGAGATTGTCGTAGATGGTCACGCGCTCCCCACGTTCCAGGAGCCGGTGGACATAATTCGAACCGATAAACCCGGCGCCGCCGGTGATCAAATAGTGCATTGAAGAACCCTCCGTGTTACGATGGATCAGGAGAATTTGACGCTGGTGAGGCTTCGACCTGCTGCGCGTTGCTGACGAGGCTCTTGAAAGAAATGCCCCAGACCAGAAGCGTCAGCGCGCCCAGGATGATGCCGGTGAGGTAAGCCAGCGCGTGGACAATCACGGCGTAGGTTAGTCCAGACTCGCGGGCAATATCGAAGCCCCAAAAAAGTGCCTCACGCACTGCAAAGTGGAATGATCCCAGGCCGCCGGTCGCCGGGAACACCATCCCAAAAGCACTGGACCAGGTGACGACCGCAGCTTTAAGCACACTATTGCCGCCGGGGATGAAGGGGCAAGTCTGCAATCCGGTCAAAAAATACAGCGGGGTCACGATCCACAAGAGTACCGACCACACCAGCACCGCCGCTCCCTCACGCACCGAACGCAGTACAATAAAACCATCCAACACATGCTGTACAGGCTTTAGCCAGCGTTCCGGATTGGGGATGTGCAGCATTGCCAACACGCGCCGCGCCAGTGTTTCGATCTTTTGTGGAAACAGCGCCACCAAAACGAAGGTCACCAGCAACCCCAAAGCCAGGACACCGCTCAGACCGATAATCAATTGGTAAGAAAGCGACCCGGCCACTTGCCCGCCGGCCAGGTACGTGCGCAGCCCGGGCACAAAGGGCAATGTCACAATGAGCATGATGACGACGAGGAACATATCCAGCACGCGTTCTACCACGACGGTGGAGAGCGCTGCGAGCGCCGAAACCGGACCGCGTGCACTGGCGGCGACGGCGCGGGCAGGATCGCCGGCCCGCATAGGCAACACCCCGCTGACCAGATAGCCGATGTTGATCAAACCGAAAGTATCGCGGAAGGAGATTTTGCGTCCCAACAAAATCCGCCAACGCTGCGCGCGGATGACGAGCGTCAGCAGGATCAACGCGAGGGTCAGCAGAAGCCACCCCACCCTAACCTGTTTTAGTGCGGCGCCTACCTCGGAGAAATTGACACCGCGGAGCGCAAAATAGAGGGCCACTGCGCTCAAGATCAGGGTAACGGCAATCTGCAGGCTTCGCTTTTTCATACGCCACATTATACCACATGGAGCATATTTTAAAGTCCACCTCGCATTACGCGAGATACGTCAAACGACAGACAGTGGTTCGAGGGTCACAATTGCATTTTCCCCATTCGACGCTATCATTGCCCATTTGAAGGAGGCAATCATGACAACAACATCTATTTTCGTAGACAGCACCTCGGACCTTGATTCCACATTATTAGAACGGTATCAACTTAAAATTATCCCTCTGAATGTACATTTGAATGGCAGCAGCTACCAGGACGGGATCGATTTGACTCTTGAACAGCTCTTTGCGCTGATTGACGCCCACGGCGCCTTGCCCACCACATCGGCGCCCGCGATCGGCGATTTCGTGAAGGCGTTTTCGGGCTGCCCGGATGGCGTCTTTATCGGCATCTCGTCAAAGCTGTCCGCCACCATCAACAATGCGCGGCTGGCAGTAGAGACAACGCCAGACAACCGCATCCGCGTGGTGGACTCGCTGACGCTATCCTCGGCCATTGGACTGCTGGCGCTCAAAGCCGCCGATTTGCGCGACGCCGGTGCCGGCACCGACGCGATCCAAGCGGGCGTCGAGGCCGCGCGCGCCAATGTGCGGATGTCTTTTGCACTGGAGACGATGCGTTATCTCCACATGGGTGGGCGCTGCACAGCACTCCAGAGCCTGGCCGCCGGGATGCTGAAAATCCGTCCTATCATCGGCGGGATGCCCGACGGAACGTTGGGCATCAAAGCCAAAATCCGGGGCAGCCGCGTTCGCGCTTTGGATGCATTGCTCAAGGACTTCAAACAGGCCTTGCCGGCGGTAGACCTGCGGCGGGTGTTTGTCACCCACGCTGCCGCCGCGGAGGATGCTGCTTATCTGGCGGAGCAACTCGCCACGCTGGCTGCTATCCAGGAAATTCATATCACAACGGCGGGCGCGGTCGTTTCCAGCCATTGCGGTCCTGGCACGGTGGGGATTTTGTATTTGACGCAAACCAATGGCAAGGAGGCATTGCAGAGCGGACAATGAACAAATGTCTGACATTCGTCTTGGGGGGTGGTGGAGCGCGCGGTGCGTTGCAGCTTGGCGCAGTGCGTGCCCTATTTGAAGCCGGCATTCAGCCTGACATGCTGGTAGGCACATCGATTGGGGCGGCCAACGCGACCGGATTGGCGCTGTGGGGCGTCAATCAAACCGGAATCGAAGCCCTGGAGCGAGCCTATCAAAAAATGGCGGCTTCCAACTTGATGAACCCACGTCTCGCCCAATTGACGCGGCGCATCTTGTCTGGACATCCCAGACATTATGGCAGCCGCCGGGTCGCTGAATTCTTCAGCGCGGAAGGCATCACCCCCGATCTACGCTTCGGACATGTCGCCAACGTCCGCCTGGGTTTGGTTGCCGCCGACCTGGTTTCCGGCCAGCCCATAATTTATGGTCAGGACCCGGGGCAATCAATCCTGGAAGGACTGTTAGCCTCCGTCGCATTGCCGCCCTGGTTCGCGCCGGTCGAGCATGACGGTCACTTTATCGTGGATGGCGGCGCTGTCAGCAACCTGCCCATCGAACCGGCGCTGCGTATGGGCGCAACGGAGATCATCGCCCTCGATGTGGACGATCCGGGCACGTCAGCGGAACATCCACAGGGGCTTAACCAGCTCGTGGCAAAGCTTATTTTCACCGTCAGCCAGCGGTATATTCAATTGGAAACCGCACTGGCCGAGGCCCGCGGTGTGCCTGTCCATCGCATCGAACTACGGAGTCCCGAAACGACCCAACTCTGGGATTTCCAAAACTACCAGCAGTTGATCGAGATCGGCTACAAGACTACCGTCTGCAGCGTTTGTGGTGAGTGAAGCCGTGTAAACGGGTGCAACTGCGTTCGAAAATGGCTGTCCCATCTGCCACACGTTTTGTAGCTTCAATCAAACCGTGCTAGAATAGCCATAGAGGCTTGGGCATGACGGTGCAAAAGACAACTTGACCCAAGTCACAGAGGACACCATGCTCTTAGCAGTCAATGTAGGAAACACGAACATCGTTTTTGGCCTTCACGACGGTAAGAAGTGGCTGCGCCAATGGCGCGTGCGGACGGTGCGCGACAAGATGCCCGATGAGTACGGTCTGCTCTTCCGCGATTATCTGCGCGAGACGGACGTGTCGCTGAAGGAACTGGAACAGGCCGCCATCAGCAGTGTCGTCCCGCCGATCACCGACCGCATGGAGGAGATGCTCATCGCGCAGATGGGTGTAGCCCCGTTGATTATCAACGCGACGGTGAAAACCGGGCTGACGTTCGCTATCGACAATCCGGCGGAGCTGGGGGCCGATTTGATCGCTGACGGGGTCGCCGCCTTCCATCGCGTGCAGGATGCGTGCATTGTGGTGGACTTCGGCACGGCGACGACGTTCTCGGCGGTAGCGGCAAACGCAACGTATCTCGGCGTCGCCATCGCCCCCGGCGTCAATATGGCGATGTCGGCGCTGGCAGGGGGAACGGCACAACTGCCGCAAATCCGCTTGAGCGCGCCGGCGAAGCCCATCGGCATGAACACCGTCCACTCGATTCAATCTGGCATCGTGTTGGGCTATGTGGGGATGGTTGAAAGCCTCATCGCCCGTTTCCGCGAGCAGATGGGCGTGCCCGCCCAGGCGCTGGCGACCGGTGGCCTGGCGCGGTTGATCGCCCCGCTAACCTCCTGCTTCGCGGTGGTGGATGAATGGCTGACCTTGGATGGGATTCGCCTGATCGCGTTGATGAACCAGCATGGCGCATAGGAAATGGAAAATGGCGAATCAGCGGATCAACGAGTCGGCGGATTAGCACATAGCCCACAATCCATAACCTACGATCCCAAAGTCACAACCCTGAATCTTACCGTCGGGATACTGTTGCTGGCGCTGTGCGTGCGTGTGGCGTGGCTGGCGATTTTCCCAACCCACCCCATTGCACCGGTCGATGCTGAGGGATTTCACCTGCTCGCCGTGAACATGCTGGATGGGCACGGCTTGGCGATTGGATGGGAGCCGCCCTTCTGCCTGGCGACGGTGCGCACACCGTTGTATCCCCTGTTCGTCGCTGGAATCTACACGCTTGTGGGACGCGATCCCATACGGGTGCTGCCGCTCCACCTGCTGCTCGAAGTGCTGACGACGGCGTTGGTAATGTGTCTGGGACGCGACCTCGGCGGCAAGCGCGTGGGGTTGTGGGCCGGCGTCCTGTATGCCTGCAATGGCACCACACAACGATACACCGGTTACCTCCTCTCCGAAGCGTTGCTTCTCCCACTGTTGACGGCGGCCCTGTGGATGACCGCGCGCTGTCTGCGCCGTCCTTCGACCAGGAAAGCTGCCTGTGCCGGACTGCTCTGGGGTCTCGCTTTGCTCACCAAACCCAACGTGCAGTTTCTCACGTTGTGCGTGGGCGTGTTAGTTTTCAGCCGTCAGCTTTCAGCGGCCAGTTTTCGGCCAAGCCGTTCGGCGACTGCGTCCCCCAATTCTCGTTTCGCGTTTCTTTTTTTCTGGCTTGCCCTCGGCTTGATACTGTTTCCCTGGTTATTGCGCAACCGCGCGGTATCCGGCCGGTGGATGCTATCCACAGCGTTCGAGGAGAACGTGGCGCGGGTGAGTGCCGTGGCGACATTGGCCGAAATCAATGGCATACGCGCCGAACCGTGGACGGAGACGTGGGAATACTATTACGATCGTCTTGTCACCGCTGTGCGTGAACGCTGCGAATGGGACATCCGTGTTCTGCACCGTGATGCATGCGTCGAACAGCAACAACGTCAGACCGAGGTGGCCCGTGCAGCCCGCGAGGTCGTGCTCGCTCACCCGTTCAGCTATCTTCGCACCCACGTGCGCGGCGTCTTGACGAGCCTGCGCGATCCCGGTCATCGACTGTGGTATCGCGTGCTGACGGGCCAGGACTGGGAAAACACCGGCGCCGTCGCCGATATCGGGGCGCGGATGGCGTGGTCACTAGAACGCGGCGCAGTGGGAGACGCGCTGCACGCACTATGGACAGAACGGATCACGCGCCCGCCGTTGCTGGCGGCATTGCTATGGTGGGGATTGAGCGCCGCACGCATCACCGTGTGGGGGCTATGTGGGCGCGGGGTCTGGCGACTGCGACACGAACCATGGCTACTGCTGACGTTGACCGGCAGCATCGTCTATCTGCTGCTGCTGCCGGGGCCGATCGCACACGATCGGTTTTATGTGCCCGCGGTTCCGCTCGTGGTCGTGTTGATCGCCGTGGGAGGTTACAGGGGAAGGTGCTTCACTCTATGACAGCGCCTCCCAAAGACTTAGTCTCTATCCGAAAATTATGCTTTCGAGCGTCTCGAGTGCATCAACGGTGAATTCTAGGATAGGTTCTTGACAGAAAACTACCAGACTAATCACTGAGTTGACTCTTCCTCGGGCGTCTTGGCAAACAATTGCTCGCGGATATCCTGATTACTGGAACGCAATTTGAGCGCCAGTTCTGCCGCGATACGGTGCATGATGTGAAAACCAATTTCGGGATAATCGTAACAAAGCTTGAGCAAGCGATCGCGCGAGAGACGCAGAAGCTGCGTGTCCACCCGGCACCGTACGGATGCCGAGCGCGTGCCCTCATCGACCAACAAAATCTCGCCGAAGGTATCGTTGTCACCAAGCGATGCCACCGTAATCGGCTCACTGTGAGTCGTCTGCGACTCCATAAGGATATCTACTTGCCCGCGCGCTACAATATAGAGCGCGTCGCCGGGATCGTTTTGATGGAAGATGAACTCCCCGGCGCGATAGCTGATCTCTTCGCACACCATCAAGACCAGATCGAGATGAATCTCGTTGAGGTCGCGGAAGAGATCCGATTGCCTTAGAACACGTTTGCTTTCCTGGATATGCATACTGATACCCCCTGAATCGGATTACAATTCAATCCACTGAAGATTGTCGGTCGCCAGGTCCAAAATCGCGCAAGTGGGGCAGCGCCATCGCGTGTGGCCAATCGCGCCGGGATTGATGATCCGCGTGACGCCGACCCTTTCGTCATTGGGAATGTGAGTGTGGCCGTGAATGACATAGCGATGCTGGCCCTCGTCAACGGGGGCACGGACCAAAGCCTCAAGGCGCTGCCAGCTATCGCCATGTGTCATCACAATGCGCGCACCGTTGAAGCTGAGTTCGTGAACGCGGGCCAACCGCTCCGCGCCAAAACATTCGGTCACTGCCAGAGCCAGTTTGGGATCGTGGTCCATGTTCCCCCTGGCAATCCACACATCGAAATCCGCGAACAGCTTGAGCGTAAATGCGCCGGTCACATCTCCCGCGTGAAGCACGGTTTTCACCTGCGCCTGACGGAAACGCGCCAGAGCCAAGCCGAGTGTGTACTCTTCGTTATGCGTGTCTGAGATCAAGCCAATGCGCATGGGTCGTATGGACTCACTTCCGGTCGACGCCGCGTGCGTTCAGTTCTCGCGCACATCCGCAACGGTGACGTCGATCGCCTTCATCGCCTCGACGAGGGTAGCGCGCTCAACCCCACAGACCTTGACCATCATCGCGCCGCCGCCATCTGCCCGGTGAAATGTACCCAAGGCGACAATGTCACCGCCGAGCGCCGCGATGTGGCCAGTGATACGGCTGAGTGCACCGGGTTCATCGACGAGGTGCAGTGTCAAGCGCACGCCAGCCTGGCGCGCCCCCATCATCTCCAGAATGGTCTTGAAAACATCGGTTTCCGTAATAATGCCCACCAACTGCTCGCCGTCCATGACCGGCAAACCACTGATTTTACCGTCAGCCATAATGCGAGCCGCTTCTTCCAAAGGGGCGTCGGGTGAAACGGTGACGATTTTCTTGGTCATAATCTCCTCGACCTTGAGCTTGGAGAGCAAATAACCCACTTCGTAAACACTGAGGCTGGTGGCAGGCGACGGCGAGGCATAGAGGAGGTCCTTCTCGGAGATGATGCCGACGAGTTTCCGCTTCTTGTTGAGGATCGGCAACCGGCGCACATTGTGCTGGCGCATGAAACTCAACGCCTCAGCCACCGGTATATCGGGGTTGATCGTCACAGGGTTAAGGGTCATACAATCTTTAACTAACATATACGCCTCCTCTGTTATAATTTCAGAACGCACCTATTTGGCATTGCACAATACGGATGCCCATCTGATCGGCAACGTAAGCGACCAGCATTTTGGGGATGGAAAACTCGGCCGCAACTTGCCACGCGTGAATGCAGTGCAGTTTGCCATCGACATCCAGTGCGGCCCGGATAGCGTCCGCGAGGTCTTCAGGCACCGGGCGCTCCGCTATCTTGGCCGTATCCCATCCTTTGGCGTGGCCCGGATAGCCAAACAGACCCAGTTGACAGTAAGCGAGGCCCACGCCCACTGCATCAGCGGTCTGACCAACGATAGACGGCGCCACTTGCGCCGTTTCCGCGATCGCAAAGGCCTGCGCGCACGCCAGTTTCCCTGCCTTGGTACGCGCTCCTATCGCCGTAGCCAGTGCAGCGTCCACCACAAAATCGGCAGGCACTTTTTTGTCTTTCACCACATCCTCCTCGCAGACAGCCATGGCATCTTTGATCCGGCGCTTCTGACAATACACTGCCAGATCATTTCAGCGTCACCTTGATGTAAGCATATACTGACCTTTGAAAATTGCAAATAAGCAAATCGGTATACAATAGTTTGTAGGCCATGGCTGATAAAAATCTTCAGGCCAAACTCTATTGCGCTGTTCATACATCAAGTCCTATCTTTCATCATTAGACATACTTAAGGAGGTTTTGCGATGTTGCAAGAGTTCAAGAAGTTCGTTATGCGGGGTAACGTTTTTGATCTGGCTGTTGGCATCATCATTGGCGGCGCATTCGGTAAGATTGTGACGTCTTTTGTCAACGACATCTTGATGCCGCCCATCGGAGCGATCCTCGGCAAGGTCGATTTCTCGAGTCTATTTATCAACCTGTCGGGGGAGAAGTACGCAAGCCTGGCTGCAGCGCAAGAAGCCGGCGCGGCCACAATCAACTACGGCATGTTCCTTAATACTATCTTGGATTTCCTCATCGTTGCGCTCGTGATCTTCTTACTCATCCGTCAGGTCAATAAACTCAAGAAAGAAGAACCCGCCGCGGCTCCAATAACCAAGCCATGCCCGTACTGCAAGACTGATATTCCTCTAACGGCGACGCGCTGCCCGCACTGCACGTCACAATTGGAGGCCTGATGTCTCAACTTGCTTACACGGACCGCGTTGATCGCGGGCCGTGTGATTTACCGGTAGTCAGACTTTTTCCAAGGGAGTGAGAACAAAGTGCATTCAGACACCAATGACAAAGTCCGCGCTGTTTTTTGTGATTATAAGGCCGCCGATGACGCCGTCTACGCAGCGCTGCGGCGTGCGGTGTTGCCTCTGGACCGTTCCTGGGCCAAACTGCGGCGGGCGAAACGCATTGCGATCAAATTTAACCAGGACTGGGTACTCCACCATGTGGTATATTTCGAAGGCCAGCGCCGCCAGTTGGTGAGCGATAGCGTGGCGCGCGCGGTACTGCGCCTGCTGCGCGAAGAAACCTCTGGCGAATTGCTCTGCGTGGATGCCAGCTATTACGTGATGTATCAGGAGAATGCCAAAACTGTCGCCGACACGACAACGCTGGAAGCAATCCTGCGCGAATTCGACGTGCCGTACATCGACGGGACGAAGCCGCCGTACAAGATCGTCGCTGCGCCAGACGGCGGGCGGATGTTCGCGCAGTACGGGATGCTGCAGGACGTTGTCGAGGCCGACGCGGTGGTCTCCGTGGCAAAGATGAAGAACCACGCCTACATGGGTGTCACCGCTTGTCTCAAGAACCTCTTCGGACTGATGCCGACGGCCATGCCAGGCCGCCCGCGCCACTACTATCACCATCTAGTGCGGATGCCCTACATGCTGGCGGACATCGGGTGCATTCTTAACCCGGCACTCAACATCGTGGACGCGCTGGTGGGGCAGGCAAGTTCCGAGTGGGGACGTGAGCCGGACATCGGACGCATCGTCAACGCGCTGATTGCGGGTGACCAGGTCATCGCCACTGACGCTTGTGTGGCACACCTTATGGGCCACGATCCTCAGAGCGATTGGCTCACTGAACCCTTCCACCGCGACCGCAATGCGCTCCTGGCAGCAGCAGAAGGTGGCTTTGGGACGGTTAACCTGGATGAGATCGACTTCACATCAGAAGTTGCGCCGCAGCCGGAGGGGACGTTCTTCTCGCAGAAGGGCGATGACCTGCGTACCGTCGTCACTTGGCGGCGGACGATGTGCGAACAGGCACTCTACTACCGCGATCACATGCATGCATTCACAGACAAATATGCCGGCGAATTCATCCTGCTGCAAGATGGCGAGGTGAAGTGGCACGCCACCGACGGTATGCTGCGGGTCAGCCGCCGCCAGCTTTCAGGCGCGCACCCCGATCACGCAATGTTCCTCAAATACGTCGATCCCGACGAGATCGAAGGTGAGCGCTTCGAAGTCTATGAGCGCGCCCTGGCGGACATCGCGACGCGGGGGCTTCCGCTTGACAGTGTTTAATCCACGGCGGTTGCCGCAGGCAGTATAGCGCGGCGCCTCCGCATGGGAAGCGCCGCGCAGTAGATGCAATTTGGCTCGCTGTCGAAAAGATCACCGGTGGGGTGGACCAAACTTAGACATGCCGTGCCAAGAGCTGTTGTAAAACCTCCGGCGCAAATGCCTGCCCATGGGTAATGTAGATGATCTTGGGCTGGCGATCCAGCACGGCGCGCAGACTTTCCCAGTTACGATCCAAATCCCACGCGATGCGGGGCGGCATCGGGCGTTTGGGGAAGAACATGTGCCCCATCACCAGATCACCGACGATGGCCTCACCGCTATCCAACAACAACGAGACGGAGCCGGGCGAATGTCCCGGTGTGTGAATCACTTCACCGGCGACGCCGTACTCGTCCAGCCGCCATGGCGCGTCAAAGACGATGTCCGGCTCCAACGTGGAGTTCGAATCGGCCGAGGCAGAGCGTGTGCTCAAACGCATCAACATTCCAAACAAGCGCGATGTGGGGAGCGCATTAGCAGCGAGATCCTCCTCACCGCGTAGCCCTGCCGCATCGTCCGCGTGAATGGCGACCGGCGCGCCAGTGCGTTCCCGCAATTCGCGTGCGCTGCCGAAGTGATCCACATGGCCGTGCGTGATAAGAATCAGGCGGATGGACTCCGGAGCCACCCCACAGGCCGCCAGTCCGTCCAAAATCTGCCCGGCCTGACCGGGCATCCCGGTGTCGATCAATATCGTCCCCTCGCCCTGCACCAGAAAGACTTTGCCCATCGCGCCGAGGGCGATGGGGATAACCTGCGACTGCGTTGATGTAGCCATTTTTCTCCTCGAATAACCACGGGGACAGGACTGCAATCCTGCTGCTGTGTCTCCGTGACGAATGAACGTTTTACTGAGAACGCCCTATTTCCCTGTAGAGATCCGCCATCCTTGCACCATCTCGGCGATGGATGCGCGCGTCGCCTCTGCGCCGAAGCCCCAAGCCAGTAGCGTGAAGTAATCACTGATGCCTTTTGCGCCGAAGTCGATGCGCCCGCCGTATAGTTCGACGAATCCGGCAAGCGCCAGGAAGATGACAGCGAAAGCATATGTGAGCCACGTAAACCAGCTCAGACGACGGCGCGCGCCGGTCATTTTCTCCGGCAACGATTGCACGTAGATCGTCGGCGGGCCAGAGAGCCAGCTTTCCATTTGCGAGAGACCTTTGGGAGTGTCGAAGGCCATGTCGCCGGCCCCGCGCGACAGCGATTCTTCGCCTCGATACGTTGTTGTCGCCAGCGCCGAAACATGCTCCAGCGCCACATCGACTTCACTGTGCACTATCAAGTAAGATTCGGCGTCATTAGGAGCCAGTTCGGCCACGCGGGTTTGCAGCGCCGCGATTTTGGGCTGCCAATCCTGCGACTCTTTATCCGGCAGACGGTCACCCAACGATGCCAGATAGTCGACTTTTTCCTTGATCTGGGCGACCTGCGCTTTACCGATCGCCATTTCGACGTCGTCTTTCAGGCTCTGCACTGCGGCGCTGTTCGCCGGAGCGAGTGCGTAAAGGCGCTGTTGTAGTATCTGAGCGGCCGCGCGGCCCGTTTTGGTCGCAGCCAGCACGGAGAGGCGTTCACTCAGTGCGATAAAATCATTGACCTGGCGGGCCAGCGGTTCCAGCGTGGCGCGGAACAGTCCCGGCTCGTCCAGGATCGGCATGGACCGATAGGCGCTGCACGCGGCTTCCTTGATCTCGTTGACGTAGTACACGTCGCCCAATTTCTCCAACCTGGTGTTGAGGGTGTCGTGATACGCGAGCTGCACCAGCCAGTCGGGACGCCCACGCCGCCAGCGCACCCACACGTTCTCCGCCTCCAGCACGGATTGCTGGGCTTTCTCCCACTGTTGCGCTTCGAGCGCCACTTCGACATCCACCAGATGGGAATCAATGCGATTGTAGAACGGCTCGCCGGCGTTCTGCAAATCCCCGTCGGCCTTCATCTGCGTGCGGATCTGCCCCAAGCGGACCAGCACCTCGTCACGCGGGCGGCCCTGCGCGCGATACATCGAAACGCCGATCCCCAATCCCACACCCACGACAAGCGCTACCAATGCCAGCCATGGCGGATCCTTGACGGCGACGTTGAGCGGCACGGACAGGCTCTGCTCCCCGTAGGTGATGAGCAATTCGCCAGAGAACTGGCCGCTCGGCGCGCCCGCCAGGTTGAAGGTAACCGGCACAGTCAATAAGCCGCCGGCAGGGATATTGACCGCCGGCATATCGACGCCGATAGCGGCTGCCGGTAGAATGGTGTCGCCGTTCGCGTTGTTCAGATCCAGCGGCATGATGTTCAAGTTCGTCACCGATTCGTCCGCGTGGATGAGCAACATCCGGGTTTCGCGCTGATCCCGCATCGCCGCCACGGTCAACTGGCGCGGCGACACGCTCAGGCCACTGCCTGTGATGGTCTCCTGAGCCACCAGGGACACCGCCCACAAAAGGGACAGCGCGATACACAAGAAGATGATGTGTAATTTTTTCATTGCTGCACTCCTGTCAGGCGCACACAGGCCGTTGGCAACGTGATGCGGAAACGGGTACCCTGTCCGTCGCCACTCTCGGCCCAGATGCGACCTCCATGTTGTTCGATGACCTCCCTGGCAATCGCCAGTCCCAGACCCAATCCTCCGTGATGGCGAGTCAGGTGGTCCTCGACCTGGTAGAAACGTTCAAACACGCGCCCTAGCTCTTCCTTAGGGATGCCGATGCCATCATCAATCACGGTAATTTCCACACGTTCGGTGTGCGAAATGATTTGCAGGGTGATATTTCCATTTTCAGGGGTGAATTTGACGGCGTTGTTCATCACATTGCTCAATGCCAGGTCGATTTTGCTGCGGTCGCCGTGAATGAAGATCGGCACGGGCGGCACGTTGATCGTCAATGTTTGTTGTTTCGCAGCCGCGAGAGGCCCCCATTCCCGCGCGATGTCTTCGACGAGGGTTTGCACGGACAGGTTCTCGCGCTTTAGTTCGGAGAGACCGGCTTCGAGATAGTTCAGGTTTGTCATTTGATCGATGATGGCCTGCAGCTTGCTCGCGCCGCGCAGCACCATATCCAGGTCGCTCGTCATCTCGCCACTCGCCTGCTCGCGCAGGAAACTGGCGAAGCCTTGAACGATCATCAGCGGCGTGCGCAGTTCGTGCGAGGCGATGCTGATGAAATTGGTCTTAAGGCGGTCCAGGTCCGAAAGGCGGCGATTGGCCTCGCGCAGGTTGGCGACCAGGCGCGCGTTCTCGATGGCGATGGCCGCGTGTGACGCCATCGCCAGGAGGATGTGGACGTCACTCTCCTCGAACGGCTGACCGTCCAGCTTGTTAAGAGCCTCCAAGACGCCGATACAGCGCGTGCGCACTTGCAGGGGGGCGCCCAGCAGCGAGCGGGTCTGAAAGCTGATGCTTTGGTCTACGCCGGTGTAGTGACGCGCATCACTGGTGACATCGCCTACGATGATCGGTTCGCCGGTACTGAAGATGGCACCGGCGATACTGCCCTCGAGCGGGACTTTGATTTCACGCAGTTCTTCGCGACTCGAACCGGTAGAGGCGGCGAAGAACAATTCGCCGGTACGCTCATCCATCAATAGGATAGAGGCCGCCTGTGTGCTTAACAGATCGGCAGCAGTTTGGATGATGGTTTCCAGCAATTGCGCCAGGTCGAGCGTCGAGTTGAGCATTTGGCCGATGGTAACCACGCGCTCCAGACGCTCCACTGTCTTTTCGAGGCGCTGAATGTCAGCAGATTCATTGGTCCGTGCGACTTTTGCCTCCATACGATTCCTCCAAAATTGATCCAAGAGTCTTTAATCCAGTAGTTTTAATAAAGGTTTTGATTTGTTCAGGGTGTTGCCATTAAACCATCCATCGCACTGTGTTCCAGCATCCGTGAGACACGCGGCAGGACGATATGGAAGTGACTGCCGGGACAGGTCTGCTCGTCGTAGCCGGGGCTTTCCGCCCAGATTCTGCCCCCGTGGGCCTCTACAATGCCACGTGTGATCGACAATCCCAGCCCCGGGCCGCCGCCTTTGAATGACGTCGTCCCGGAAGAATGAATCAAGATCTCACCGGTTTGGTAGAACTTGGAAAAGATCAGTTCTTGCGCATCCGGAGCAATGCCAATGCCGGTGTCGCTGATGATGATTTCTACACCGCCCTCAGGGAATTCAACCTCATCGGGAGATAGAGCGCGCCCGGAGACAGTGACGGTTCCCCCGTCAGGCGTATACTTCAACGCATTTACCAACAGGTGATAGATGGCTTTGCGCATCGCTTCGGGGTCGGCCTCGATGATGGGGAGGCTCTCCAGCTCCTCTAACGCCAACGTCAAGTGGCGTTGCACGCACACATCGGTCAACGTCGTACGCACAGATTGGATCAACATCGAGAGAATAAGTGGTTCCGGATGGAGTTGTAACACCCGACCATCGATTTTCGCCATATCCAGGATGCTGCCCACAATCGTCTCCATCCGCGCAATGCCCGACTGGATGCCGGCAACAATCTGGAAATAGGCGTCGTTCTTCTTGACCTGGGGATCGTCCAACAGCATCTGATTGTACCCGCTGATCACAGTAAGGGGCGTGCGCAGTTCGTGGGAGGCCACGCTGATGAAGTCGGACTTGGTGCGATCCAGCCGCTCCAACTGTTGATAGGCGGCCTGCAAGTCGTGCGTGCGCTCGCTCAGTTGATGCACCGTTTTCTCCAACTGACGATTGACGGTGGAGAGGTTTTCGTAGAGCAGGGCGTTTTGTACCGCCATTGCCGCCTGACTGGCAAAGGTGGCCGCGAGCGCTTCTTCATCCTCGGTATAGGGATTTGCGTGTTCGCGGGTAAGGGAGAGCATACCGATGACGTTTTCCTGGTAGACGAGCGGCACGCCCATCCAGGAACGGGCCGGCGGCAGATTTGGCACATAATCCCAATCCGGCCGTTGCTGCACGTCAGGGATCAATAACGGGCGCTGCGTGCGGCGCAATTCCTGGAAGACGTCGTCCTCCTTGATGCGCACACGCACGTCGAGCGGCTGCGTGCCGGGCGGGAAACCCCTTTCGGCCACCACGACGACTTGATTGCCATACTCCAACATCACCGCTCCACGATCGAAGGACACGATGTCGACCAGTCCAGTGAGGATAAGGTTCAGGATTTCCGATAGGTCTAGCGTGCGCGAGAGCTGCATCCCTACCGTGTAAAGTTGCTCGGTAATCTGGCGACGGGCCTGCTCAGCCTGATAATTGGCGGCGTTTTGGATCGCCACGGCGACCTGGGCGGCCAGAGCCTCGAGCACTTGCACGTCTTCTGCATTGAACGCGCCGGGCGCGTCGTGCTCGATGTTGAGTACACCCAGCAATTGCCCGGCAACTTCCAACGGCAGCGCGAGTTCGGAAGCAATCACGGCCGCTTCCCTGGCCGCCGCTCCAGGGAATGCTGCTTCCTGAAGCACGATATAACGCGAATCCTCAGTGACGTGACTGACGTTGGCGACCTGGCGGTGTGCCGCCACCCATCCCACCACGCCCTCTTTGCCCACGGCGAGACGGCGGCCCTGTTCACATAACGCTCGCCCGACTTCGCCAGTGCCGGCGCGGGCGACGACAAACTCACCGGTCTCATCGAGCAGAAAGATACCCACGTGATAGTAGCCGTAGTCTTCCCGGATTAACGCGCAGACCTGGTTCAGCAACGTCTCCAGGTCGAACACGGCGGTGATATTCTGGGCCACGTCCATGGTGGTTTGTAGGGCTCGCTGGATGCGATCGGTGGTGCGCAGCGTCTGTTCAAGTTTGGTGCGTTGGTGCCGCTCCTGGATGCGCAGACGCTCGATATGGACATAAGTGCGGCGGTGAATCACGTGAACCAACAGCGACACCGCCAGGGCCGAAACCACCGCAAAAGCAAAATGCGTCCAGGCCGGGTTTGGGCCAATCAGCAGCGCCACGCCGATCCAGCCGAGAACCGTGATCCCCACAATCAATCCCCACCAGGCCGTAGAAAAGACAACGAAGCCGGCACCGATTAACAATAGGGTCACGTTTGTCGTCTGCAGAGGATCGGCGGTGAGATACAGGTGCAGCAGGATGTTCAACAGAGCCAGGAAGGTGTCGGCAGCCGCGACCGGATGCGCCCAGTGAAACGGCAACGCCCAACGGCGCAGCGCCCACAGCAGTCCAAAGTTGAGCAACGCCGTCACCGCCGCAAGTGTGATCATCACCGGAGCGATGTCGGGTGAGAGTACGAAGGCATGGCTGACGGCAAAAAACGCAAACAGCACGCCAAAGATCAGCGCCAGTGTGGGTAAGCTGTCACGCAGGTCGATATCGAGTACGTCACGCAGCCTGCTCTTATCCTGGTGTGCATCTTCTTCGACGAGCGTGTCTTTCAGCAGCGGCGTTTCCATGATAACTCAGGCATCCCGTCTACGAGCGGTGTCAGACGGCGAAAGAGGATGCATACCAGTGCTCCCTTTTCTCCCTAGAGGAATCACGAAGCTAAAAATACTACCTTCACCGACGGCGCTCTCGACCCAAATACGCCCTCCGTGTTGCTCGACTATCTCACGGCATATTGGCAGTCCAAGTCCCGTGCCACGCACAGCCGAGCCGGGTACAAGGGGGTGATTATCAACCGAAATCTGTTTGAACTTCTCGAAAACCTGGGAGAATTTGTCCGCCGGAATACCAACGCCGGTATCCTCGACTCTGACCCACAGCCAGAAGTCGGGCGTACCAGGCGTTTTCATGCTGCGGAGGGCTGCGGGAGCCTGTGTTGACCGTCCATTGATGCACCGCGCACGGACGGTGATTTTCCCCTCAGAGGTGAACTTCAGAGCATTGCCAAGGAGGTTTGTCATCACCTGCACCATACGGTCACGGTCGACAATGACGACCGGCGGAAGGTCCTTTGTCACAACCTCTATCGGCAGATTTTTCTGCAATGCCAGGGTCTGCATCCCGTTTACTGCCGTTTCAATGACTTCTTGGAAGGAGACTTCGTCTCTGGCCCATTCGGACTTGCCCGATTCCATCTTGGCAATATCGAGTACATCGTTGATCAAGCGCGTCAGGCGTTCACCTTCGCCGATGATGATTTTGAAATTTTCGGTGATGCGTTCAACAGCCCAACGTCCGCGCCGGTCGCTCTCATCAATCCGCGAGATCAGCTCTAATTCGAACATCTTCTGAATTAGCCGGACAAAACCGATAACTGACGTGAGCGGTGTGCGTAACTCGTGAGAGACCATCGAGATAAAATCGGTTTTCATCCGGTCTACGGCTTGCTCATGGGTGATGTCCTGCAAGACGGTGATTACCCCTGAAGCTTCAGCCCTGGTGACGCTGACCGACGGAACGCTTTTCCCATCCGTAGAAATCCGCTGAACCAATCCACATGCCGAAACCTTGTAGACCTTGCCCTCGACTTCCTCACGGTTGCACAGAGCCTCTCCGGGCATGTTCTGCATCTGCGCCTGGCCTGGATACTCAGATGCCGTCTCGATTAATTGAGACAGCGATTCGGATGACAATACCGTCGCCAGGGGAACGCCGACCAGCCGATCAATGGGAATGGCAACGATGTCGGCAAAGGCAGGGTTTGCCAGCACAATCCGCGCGAAGGGATCAGTGACCACCAGCGCGTCGGCGATGTTTTGAATGATGATGTCCAAACGGTCGCGCTCAGCCTCAAGCTGGCTCGTTCGCTCGGCAACCCGGACCTCAAGAGAACGGTTATAGTCCTGCAGCGTCTCGTAGAGCTGAAAGTTGTGCAATATGACTGCTGCCTGATGCCCCAGCAAATCCAGGTTATCAACCTCTTCACGGGTAAACAGGTTGCCGGATTTCTTGGGGCCGAACACGTAGATGCCGAGCAGGGTATTGCGCTGCATCAAGGCCAGACACAACTCTATTCCGTCAGCAGCGAGCGCCTCGGCGTCCCGGGCGACATCCTGCGGCAGGCGTTGGCGGTCGTGCATGACCAACGGATCACGGTGATCGCGCAACCAGGGAATCAGCAACGAGTCACTCGGGATACATATGATGTTTTCCCGGTCGCTGTATGCACACACACCCTCATTGGGTAGCAGGATACGGACTGAGGTCAGGCCCAGACGGTGTGAGATGTCATCCGTTAATAGCGTATACACATCATCCTGCATCACGGTGACGGATAATTGGCGTCCCACATCGCGCAGCGTGAGCGCGAAATTGTGCTGCTCTTTGTAGAAGACACGGTTGACAAACTGCTGTACATGAATCCGCAGGGGATTGAAAATGGCGAATAGTATGGCAGTCGCAATGATCCCAGCCCAGAAATGATTGGGCTGGTCGCCAACCTTCGGAAGCAGGTCTCTAGTGACTAAAAGCACAATAAAATAAAGCAAGATCAACGTGCCACCGGTCAACGCATACACCAGGGTGCGATTCATAAAACGATCCACATCCATAAGCCCAAAACGGAAGATGGACACCATGACCGCAATGGGAATCAACAGAAGGGGCAGATTGACCAGGGACAGCGGCAACCACGTGATATTGAAGAACAACGAGGGCACAGCGTAAAACAAAATCCATGGAATCAAAGCCAGCATCAGTCCCAGAATAATCCAGCGAATTTGGTTGCGCACCCCTGGACGGCGGCTGGTGAAGTAGGTATGGGTGAGCGCTACCACGCCCAGAGCCAATTCCACCATCATCAACGGGTTGGAGACAGCGAACATCGCATTACGCCGGCCCAGGAGTGTGTCGCCCCCGAACAAAAAACCGGCAGTCAGAGACACAACCGGCGTAAAGAAATGGATGACCCATGGCAGCCAGGGGAAACGGCGCAGTGGGGCCTTCATCTCTGGGAAAACCAACAACGCGTGCAGCAACAGGCTGAACGTCAGCCACACAGAAATGGCGTCGAGCGGGATGAAAAACCATGCCCATGCCACAGACATACTAGCGCTCGCGGTACGGAGCAGGTTATTGACCTGATTCAATGCACCCATCGTAAAACCCAGGCTAATCAGGCGCGTCGCCTTGTCGTGTCCCTTCCCACTAATGAGAATCAGGGCCACAATGATCATCACCAGGCCGATGAGCCACAACGCCCCGCCGCGCCACATCAACGGCAAAGCCTGATAGTCTTTCCAGGGGACGTAAACACGCTGTTCCACCCCGTCGCGGAGGATGGTGTACATCGCGCCATCGGCCGTCTTCTGGGGGAATCTCCATTCGGCATACTGCCGTAACCAATAGAACGGCTTCATGAGGTTGTCGTTGACATCCAAATCGTCAATCTTGAGGATAATGTCGCCAGTATGAAGAGGAAAATCAGGAAAAGCCTGTTCGACCACAAGCTGCGAGCCAAAGAAAATGCCGGTGCGATCGTTGTACGCGCGCTGGTACACGGCGAAAATCCAAACCTCATACAGCAACACCCCAATTGCCAGAATCAGCAATAAGGGTATGCGAAGATGGAAATATCGCTGCTTGTGTTCGACTGTCACACCGCCTCCTGCACGTTCATTGCGCAGTTCCCGGCCCATGCCAACGTCAGAAAATACAATTCAGGTGCATACCAATTCTATCATAACGCAGTTTACAAGCAAATACGTGTCTGTTCAAAATATGGGAAAGAACGGTAGATCAGCAGGGGTAAACCTCGGAATCACAGCGTTGGGCTTAAGCGAACAACTCCGTCATATCGTAGTGCCCTGACCGCACCCCCATGCGCGC
>Ga0123334_1000079_pt1 | contig 111749 bp, 88 predicted proteins | sample BiotimSIPDNA_FD_89706 | JGI IMG/M metagenome (GOLD analysis project Ga0123334, IMG submission 89706) | Anaerobic biogas reactor microbial communites from Washington, USA - Biogas_R1 time_0 SIP DNA | ecosystem: Engineered > Bioreactor > Anaerobic > Unclassified | place: Washington, USA...
ATCAACCAGATGTTTTTTCAATTCTGGAGTGAAATATTTGCAGAATTCGTCGAGAATACAGAAAATTTCTATTAAATTTGCAGTCGTCATAGGAGTGAGTATTATTTGTATCTGTTTGATTTTTACCTATAAAGGTACAAAAAATATTTCACTCCTACAACTTTTCGGGCACTTTTCTTACGTCGAACTCACGTTAATGATATGTAGTCAAAGCGACCTCCATGTTCATAATAAAGTCACTGACAGACCTAAGCCTTGAATGCGCAGGGTGTATCGTGCTCTTGAGCATGTTCTTTTGTTTGACTTTACAAGTAACTGTAAATCACCTATGGAATAAAAACATCTCGGATGACCAACATTCAGAGAGCTTTCTTACTCCAGACAGAGGACGTTAAATGTATTCATCTCCTCCCACTTCCACTTCTGCCTGCCTCTCTTCTCCTTTTTGCTTTCCTGTCTCTTGCTCATCTCACTTTTGATGAATCTTGTCAGTTTCTTAGCACCTTCTGAGTTGAGGTGATCTCCATCATAGAAGTCCTCATCGCAGAATCGAGGATCATCCTCCCAATCTAAATAGTCCACTTCAGGGTATGTTTTCAAGAGTTCTGACAGAATCTGTTGGTTGATGTTCACTTGCCGCCTGTCTTCCCATTTCCTGAAGTTGGGAGAGACGGGAGTATTCAGCAGTATTACTTTGATGTCCCTCTTTCTGCATTCTTCAAAGATTTCTCGCAGGAATCCCTCGTTTAAAGGAATGATGGAAGTGTCTTTATAGGTATTCTTTTCTGCTCTGATTTTTCCATTATCCCAAGGCTTCTCTCTCGTCTGTAAAGTGTAATCATTGCCCCAGCCGAGGCTATCCCAACCATTCTGTGCAGGAGTGTAAAGACTCTTCAGTTTTTCTCTCACGGCTGGCATTGACATGATTTCAAAACCATACCAACTGATGCGTGGATGAATGTCACAGTCCATATAAATACGGTATCGCATAGCCTGATACTTCTCGCCTGGCTGATGCTCAAAGTCTTCCCAAAGCGAACTGTAGGAAAAGGGCAGGATAATCTTTCTCAGATTCTTGAGGGGGTAATGCTTCAGCAGATAGGCGTCATACCGTAGGCTCTGCGATTGTTGAGCCAAAGAAAAAGTTCCCTTGCCCAGCACGTCTGGGCGAACACCATATAGCGTGTGGCTATGCCCGAGAATGAGCGTGGTCACCTCATCACCATGCTGGAGCATCCACGAGTGCTTATAGCGTGCAATGTTTGGAAGGCTCTCCACATACACTTCGGCAAGCGCAAGAAGGATGAGCCAAGGAAGGGAGAAAATGAATATTTTCAATAAAAACTTCTTCATGTTTTAGAATTGTGCATAGATAAATTCATGCGAGCCTCCCACTTTCAGGAGATAAAGCAACACCAACAGCATATACACACTATAGCGTCCCCATGCCTTCCACTCCTCAGAAAGTTGTAGGGCAAATTCCTTCTTTTTATGCATGGCTATCCATTCTGCAATCAACAGAAGGACTGCCAAAAAGAAAGTTGTCTTAGGGAATTGACTCACCTCCAGAGATTCATATTCCATATAGGGATTTCCCATGAGGAGTGTACTCACAAAATGCCCCAGGCTTATGATATTGTCCGCTCTGAAGATGACCAGTCCTATTGCCACAAGAAGATAGGTCATCAGCATCTTGCCTACATGTCTAATTGAAGGTAGATATCCTTCAGTCTTTACCTTTTTCTTTGAGGTGAAAGACCCATTCAGAATAAGAGGGATGAATAGTAGTCCGTGGTAGAGCCCAAAGAGAACAAAAGTCCAGTTGGCACCATGCCAAACACCTACAACTACCATATTGATGATGCAGGCAAGAATCATGCCCATGTTCCCCCAATCACGAAACATGATATTCAGTGGCATAAACACATAGTCTGTCAGCCAAGAGGTAAGTGAGATATGCCATCTGCGCCAATAGTCTGCCATGTTTTGGGCAAAGAATGGATAATTGAAGTTCTTAGCCACTTGGATGCCCAGCATCTTGCTTACACCAATAGCCATGTCTGAATATCCTGAGAAATCCATATAGAGTTGGATTGGATAGGTGAGAGCAACCAGTGCCAATGCCCATTGCGTGCTTTCGCCAGTCTTGTTCCACCCCAAATCCACAAAAGTTACTAAAGAGTCCGCAATGACCACTTTCTTGAAGAGACCCCATAGGGTCTGGCGAATACCGTCCACCACTTGATTGTGCTCAGACGGGTATGTAAATGTTCGGTTATGGCTTAGTTGTTGAAGAAAGGGCTTCGGTCTATCAATAGGTCCTGAGAGCAGTGTTGGGAAAAAGGCCACATAGGTGGCAAAAGCTACCATATCCTGACACGGTGGCATGTGTCCTCTGTGTACCTCAATGATATAGCTAATCAACTTAAAGGTGAAGAAACTGATGCCTACAGGCATGATGATGCCCAGCGTGTGGCTGCCTACCTGCAATCCCAAAGATAGAAACATCTCCGTAAAAGCATCTATAAGAAAATTAAGATACTTGAAATAAACAAGCACACCTACTCCTGTGAGTGTGCCAAAGGTGGTGAGGAGAGAAGCCTTTCGTTCATCTTTTCCATTGTTTCTGGCAATGGCAATGCCCAGAAAGAAGTAAAAACCTGTGACGCCAATCAGCAAGGGAAGCATTCTCCATTCCACCACGCCAAAGGCATAATAACTGCAGAGGAGCAACCATAGGTTTTGCCCCTTCGCATGGTTCTTCAGTGGTAAATAATAAATCAGGAACACCACAATGAAGAAAAGAAGAAAATGTGTGGAGTTGATTTCCATTTATTTCTTCAAGATGCAGTCCAGCATTTCTCCCACATTGTTCCATGAGAGAATTTCTCGGCTTGTGAATCTGATGGAATAAGCCTTCTCTATAGCCTTGATAAGCTGAATGTGAGTGAGCGAGTCCCATTCCTCAACATCTTCAGCAGTGCTCTCGTCTGTCAGCACAATATCTTCATCATCCAGAATGTTGCGAAAGATGTCCTGTACCTGTTCTAAAACTTCAGTTCTGTTCATTTCTCTTTTGTTTTGATATAACACTTGCGCGGCTGATATGCGTCCACCTCAAGTTTGTATTGCTTTGTCTTGGTTTCTTTCAGAGGTGTAAACCCCAAATGGTCATAGTGTTCTGCCACCATTCCATTCTTGGTTGTGGGCAGATATTCACCTATGATGTGTTTGAATCCATTCTGCTTTGCATAGCCCACGATGGTATTAAGCATCATATTCTCCATTCCTCGTTTCAGCACCCTGCACGACATGAACCATGTATCCACAAAAAGCGTTTCCTCATTTTCCTTTGTCAAGATAATCACACCAATCAGTCCATTGTCACCAAACTTGTCTTCAAGCGTAAAGCAGAAGGGTGCATACCGATGACTTGCCCCCATCTGCATAATCTGATCCTCTGTGTATCTGATTGTCCGTAGATTGAACTGATTGCTTCTTTGAGAAAGTTGTGCCACTCGTGGTGTGTTGAATGTGGTAAAGATGCTTACCTCGCTCTCCATGTTGAGACTTTTCAGGAAATCCTCCTCATTGGTGAAACTCTTTGATGCAGATACCCTTTGCGACTGCACTTGATATTGTCTGGTGCGTTCTTGGTCTGCTGAACTATAGGAGGCAGTCTCAAACAGGTTGAGCGAATAGAGGTATTCCAGATAGAGTCCAGGGTCTTCAGGTAGTTCAGGCACAGTGATGTCAGGAATGTTCTCTCTCACCAGATTCCTTTCAAAGGGATTGTCGTCGAGAAAGACCATAGAGTCAAATCCTATATGAAGGACTTCCTGAATGTGTCGGATATTATCTGCCTTGTTGTTCCAGTTGGCGACAAACACGGCGATGTCTTCCAGTTTCAGCACCATTTCAGGATTCTTTTCGAAGGGTGCTCTTGCCTTTTCCTCGTCATTCTTGGAGCAAACAGCCACAATGATACCTCTCTGCTTGAGTTTCCTGATCCATTCCTGAAACTCTGTGAAGGCTTTCCCTATGCCTAATCCATGTCCTATCTGGATGTTTTCCCATCCATCATCGCCTACCACTCCGCCCCAAAGTGTGTTGTCCAAATCAAGAATAAGGCATTTCTTCACCTTGCCCTCTGTGGCGCAAACGATGTCGAGGGTGCGCCCAGCCACTAGTGGCAGGGCATCAATGCTCAAGAGCATCTCTGTGCTCACATATACGGCAGGGTCGAAGAGCCTGTCTCTACCTATCTTGTTCTGAATGCCACAGAGATCGCAGATGAACAGACCTTTCTTCTCCTGTGCCAACTGCATCAGCCCAAGGTTGAGTTTTCTCACTTGATAGGAGAAGGAGGTTTCGACCTTGTTGGCATACGAACCGAATACGGCATCTTCTATTTCTGGATAATTGAAGTAGATGATATGTGTGGGGCAATGGTCACAGATGCTTCTCACAAACTCCAGTCTCTCCTCTGCCAGAGTTCTCTTCTCCTCTTCTTCCTGCATCAGGGCATGTTGCTCCATCAGTTTGTGAGTGGACTGAAACACAATGATATAGTTGAAGTCCTGCTGATGCAAGTCGCTCGATGCGTCCATCATCTGCCTCTCCACCTGACTATACTCCGCTTCCCAAAGGTGGATGTTGTAGCCACGCACTACTCCTTCTCCACGAATGGCGGTAGCCAGCATCTGTGTGGCACTGTCGCCCAATAGAGCCACCTTCAAGACAGGGAACGAACCGAGGTCTTGTTTCAGATTGCGTTTCAGTTGCTGATATGTGTTCATGACAGATGGGCGTAATAACAGAGTTTATAAACGGAGAACCAGAAGAGTGATGGCTTGTCGGAGGTCAGTTGCTGTTGCATGGGCGCATGAAAGAGTTGGAAGAAAAGTCGCATAACCCATCCCCACATTTGGTATTTCTGATAGAGCCGAGAGAGGGTGATGTGTTGCCCTATGTCCTGACGAAACTCATAAGCTGTGCGGATAGCCTCTTCTGTCTTCTTGAGAAAAACGGCATTGTCTTCAAGGTCTTGATTTTCCAGTGGGTTGTCTATGCCAACCACTTGTATGCCTGCATCCTGCAGATCTATGCCAAACTGCACGTCCTCAAAACCGTAGTGACGATAGCGTTCGTCAAATCTGATACGCTCTGCCACTTCTCTCTTGATGAGGAAACAGAAGGAACGAAACTGCTCGCTCACATATCCATGCTTTTCCTCATAGTCTTTTTCATACATCCATCTCAGCCTCTTCTGTGGATTGGGACAGGAGTCGGGAGTCTTGATGCCTCCACACACCACCTCGTGTTCCTTGCTGGCTTCCCAATATTTATGTAGAAAATCTTCTCTCACCACCTTGCCGTCAGCATCCATGAAGAGCAGCCAGTCGCCTTGGGATTCTTCTATCAGCACATTGCGGATAGCAGACCTGCCCACATTCCCTTTCCTTACCAGATGCTTGCAGTTGGACAGTTCTGTTATTTTGTGATTGGCAATGACATTCACCTGAGCCCGACTACCGTCTTCTGCTACAATGATTTCATAGGGAATGCCCAGCCGTTCGGCCTGTTCATGCAGGTCGAGAACAAGTTTGTAGCAAGTGTAGTCGTATGTAGGAATTAGAATAGACAGCATCTGTTTTTGTTGAAGATTATCCCTCTCGTGATGCAAAGATAGGAAAGAAATGGGAATTAATGACTTTTAAGAGGCTTTTTTCCTGCTTTCCGCTCACAAATCCTCTTGCTTCTTTTCTCATTCTTCTTTTTTTACACTACCTTTGTATCACGATCAGAATGAAGCGACTCATCATGGAACCTCTCATCTCATTTATCATTCCGGCCTATAATGCAGCACCTTATCTGGAGGAGTGTCTCGACAGTGTTTACCAACAGTCTGCCGTAGGCTATTACTTTGAGGTGATAGTGGTGGATGATGGCTCTACCGACCACACGTCTTCCCTTTTGGCTTCCTATCAGCAGACACACCGTGACCTGAACGTGGTTTCTCAAGAGAACTTAGGACTGAGCAGAGCACGAACAGTGGGGTTACAGCATGCAGAAGGGAAATACATCTGTTTTATAGATGCAGACGACCACTTGACGGGTGCTCCTCTTCCATTAAATGACATGTTGGAGAAAGAGGTGGACATCCTCTCTTTCAATCTGTTTGAGGTCAATGAGAAAGGTGAGTGCTTGCCTTTCCGTCGTTATTTCTCTCCCTATTATCAGGTATTCTCGCCAGCCCGTGAGTTTATGAGAGGACGCAATCTCATGCCATGTGTGTGGGCTTATTTCTTCAGGAGAGCCTTTCTGCAAGAGAAGCACCTGACCTTTATGGATGGTATCTATCATGAGGATGAGGATTTCTCCGTGCGCGCCTTTGCTGTGGCTGATTCCTTTATGGCACTTAATCTTAATTGGTATGAGCGTGTGCTCCGCAAGGAGAGCATCACCACCACCACAGATGTAGAGAAGCAGAAGAAGAAACTCCGTGATATGGTCACTGTCCTCGAAGGCTTGGAGGCTCTTGCCCAGTCGGACGATGAACTGAGAGGTTGCATGCAATATAAACTCGATTATCTGGCAGTAGATACCCTTCGCATTCTTTTGCGTCAGAAACACAAAAAGGTTTTCAGAAAGGAAATTGTAGGTAGGATGAGGACTATCGGCTATTTCCCCTTGCGAGATCACAGTGAATGGAAATACACTCTCTTCCGCTACTACACCAGAATGGTTCTATAGAAGAGAGAAGGGATGATGCTTCAAAGCCTCTATCATGGAGGCTTTGAAATATATGCATATCTTTTTTACAACCAGTGGCTTATGTATGTCTTGTGACTTAATGCTTATAAGCGTAAGAACGCACGCATGGTTCATGAGTCATCGCACCATTGTTCGATGGCACTTGAACCATTGTTCATTTGCCATTGAACCATTGTTCATTGGAGCATGAAAAAAGTTTCAATCATGTGATGTGTCAATTTGAGGGGGAAACCTACTGTCTTTCCCTCACAAACATCTGCTTTTTATCCCGAAATTCACGTATGGATGCTTAAGGTTTGGGGCTCTTGATGTGGTGCAGGAAACGGAACAATCTGCACACACCTTCCACTCCTAAGAGATTGACGAGCATTCCCTTCACTTTCTCCGCATGGCTCAAGTTGGCAGAAGTGTCAATCTTTTTCTTGCCCAAAGTCACCTCACCCTTTTGCTCATACACGTCTATCTGGATGTTTAGCACATGCAGATAAGAGCGGTCGTCCATCCATTCCGCTTGCAGGTTAGCCTGCAGAAGATCGTTCAAAGATGTCCCGTCGGCAGTGGCGGTAATGCTATCTGCATTCCAGCAATAATAGTAGAGTCCTTGTGGAATGGTGACAACTCGACGGGCATGCTCCAGCAGAAGGGGTAGAATGTGCATGTCCTCAAAGTGTTTCCCCTTCGGGAAACGCACTTGGTCAAACAGGTTTCTGCGAAAGATCTTGTTGCAGGCATAGGCATGTTCATAGGCACGACCTTTGAGCCAATAGTCCTGCATGTCGTCATAGAATTCTGGTTCAAAGGTCAGAAGAGACTGCTTCTTGCTTCCGAAAAAACGATAGATGGGGTATTCAAGAATATCTATGCAGTTATTGTAATTATTGTCGTGGCGGGGGAGCTCTGTGTCTTGGTTCTTGTTGTCGAGAGGGGCGTCTTGATGTGATGAATCTAAAATGACGTTCATGACACTTGACAAAGTGTCCTCTTCCAGATAGTCGTCTGAATCAACAAAGGTGATAAACTCTCCTTGAGCCACCTCAATGCCTGCGTTGCGTGCGTCGCTCAGTCCTCCATTCTTCTGATGTATCACATGGATTCTTGCGTCTTTCCTTGCCCAGTCGTCACACTTCTGCGGACACGAGTCGGGTGAGCCGTCATCCACCAATATGATTTCCCAATCGGCATACGACTGGTTCACAATGCTGGAGATACAGCGGTCGAGTGTGTCTTCCACACGATAAACAGGGATGATGACCGAGAGCGTCATATAGATTGGAGAGGTGTCATTTGATAATGAGAATCTTCGCTACAGCCCCGTTCTTGCCATCCTCGTCTGTGCAGAGCGCATAATAGATGCCAGAGGCCACCCTGCGTCCATTCTCCATGTGGCAGTTCCAGGAGAACTCACCTCCCACACTCTTGCCTTCCATCACCAGTTTGCCTGCCGCACTCACAATCTTCACGTCCGAGTTGTACATCAGACCTGTGATGTGTACATCTCCTTGGTATTCTGGTCTCACAGGGTTGGGGAAGACCTTCAATTTGTCAGACTTCATGGAGGTGGCAGGGTCTGTGGCATTGCCCCTAAAGGAACAAAGCCCTCGAGTCGTGGCAATAAACACCTCGCCAGTCTCTCCATTGATGGCTATGTCGTTGATTTCATTGCTGATGAGAGGGCTGTTTTCTGCGGTGAAGTGTTCCAATGTCTCCATGCCATCTGCACTCAGGAGATACACACCATTGTTGAGTGTGCCTATCCACTTGCGATTGCCTCCATCTATAGTGATGCTCTTCACGGAGATATTGTTGAGCAGGTAGTCGCCCAAGCCTGAACCGTCATTCCTGGGTACAATAGGCTGGGTGAGTGTTGGCTCGCTCTTGAACACCACGTCAGGACTCTTGGTGATAAAGATACCTGGTGTGCAACCTATCCAGATGGTGCCATCCAGATCTTCTGCCACACAGTAGAAGAGGTCGGGTGAGTAGCGGTCGCCATTCTGGTTGGTGAAGTAAGACATGTAGGCATGTTTGTCGTCCGAACGCTTGTCAATCGTGCCATTGGTGTTGATGACCAGAAGCCCCGAACTTCCATAGCTGTTGGTGCGTCGGCTCACCATCCATGTCCAGCCTCTTCGGTCAAACATGGTGTGGTCCCAAGTGGTGCGCTTCACCACTTCTGGATAATAGAAGGAAGTCCATTTGCCGTCTTTCTTCAGCACACGCACAATTGTGTCACACTCGTTGTTGCACATCCAGAGGTTGCCCTCAGCATCGTAGTTGAGGGCGGTCACACGCACAAAGTTCTGAAGATTAGCGTTGTCGGGGAGAATGCTTGTCAGAGGCGAATTGTGGTAACTATAGTGGTTCACAAGTTTGTAGTTTCTGAATTCATAGATGCCCGACCTCATTGTGCCCAGCCAATGGTGCTCCGAGTCATCAGGGTCTTGCACAATGTCGGTCACATTGTTGTATGTGTTCTTACCCACAAGGGCGATGGGCTCTTCCTCGTCAAAGGCTGTCCACTTGTCATTTTCATATTTCATGGCAGTGCCAGGGTAGAGCACGTTGGGGTAGTAGAAGTTGCCACCAGCCACCAGCAGACGATTGCCCTGCATGTTCAACTTGTAGGAGTAGTTTCTGATAGGCGACTGGATGTTGAAGTTCTTCACTTGCTCCAGCAGTTTTTCCTCCTCTTCCTTCTCTGCGGTTGTTTGCCCAAAGGTGACGGCACTGCTGTCCACCTTCTTCCAGTTGTTAGCATCCAGTAGGTTGGTGCTCTTGTCCCCTTCCATCACTCCATCCTTTGTCTTGACATAGAATTTGTTGCCCGACATGGTAGCATTCGTCACCTGACTGCTGAAAGGGTAGAAATCCACGAAGTAGCCTTCCTTGAGGTCTATCAAAACCAATCCAGAGTTGAGGCTGATAAGAGCATTTCCACCCACCACCTTCAACTCATTCACAGTCTTGTCATCCATGTTCTTCTGCTTCAGGTCGGGCAAGTTCCAGCGACTTCCCTCCAGTCCTATCAGGTCTATGTTGCCATTCTCATAGAGTGCCACAACCTGCTTGGTGGTGGAGGAATAGCCTATGTCCTTAATGCCGAAATCGCTCAACACATTGGTCTTGTCATAGAACTGCACCAGTTGGTCTTCTGTGTCATAGCTGTAGAGATTGCCATTTGCCAACACAAAGATACGTGCATCGGTCTTCAAGGCTCTGGTAGGATTGTGGTAGGAGGCATAGATTCTCCATCCGTCGGAAGCCTTGACTGCGCTCATTCCCAACATGAGAAGCAGAAGAGCCAAAATCCACCGCTGGCTCATGCTCCCTCCTGTTCTCTTAATCATATGTGTGATGTTCATTGTTTTCATGCTTCAATCTTTCTCATAATAACGAAAACCTCATGCTTTTATTGCCCTCACCATGCGGTCGTTGCCAAACTGGTCTTTCCGCAGTTCCACCTCTTGGTATCCCATCTCTCCAAGCATCTCTAAAGTCTCCATACCATATTGTCGGTTGATTTCAAAGAATAGCCTTCCTCCCTCTCTTAGAGAGGTGCGCCCCATCTCCGCTATCTTGCGGTAGAAGAGCAGAGGGTCATTGTCGGGCACAAACAGAGCCAGTCCAGGTTCATGCTCCAACACATTCCTTTCCATATTCTTCTTTTCGCTTTCGCAAATGTAGGGAGGATTGCTCACAATGATGTCAAACATCCTTTGTGATTCCTCAAAAATACAGCCACTCTCTCCTTCGAGATGCCTTCGAGACGCCTTCGAGATGCCTTCGAGAGCGTTTCTCTTCTTAAATACCACCCCCACATGATTCCTCTTCGCATTTTCCCGAGCCATCAGGAGTGCTTCTTCACTGATGTCCCAAGCCTCCACCTCAGTATCCTTCAGCAGATGAGCCAATGAGATGGCAATACATCCGCTTCCTGTTCCAATGTCCAGCAAAGCCAGTTTCCCTTCTTTCGACCCTTCCATCTCCTTTGCCTCTTCTCTCACCCAGTTCACCAACTCTTCCGTTTCATGTCTTGGGATGAGCACTCCTGGCGTTACCTTGAAGGTGAGTCCACAGAAATCAGCCTCGCCCACTACATACTGCACAGGCTCACCCTTCGCTATTCGAGTGGCGCAGGAGAGGAGCGTGGCTCGGTGTTCCTCCCCTTTAGGGTCATTCATGAGCACCTCGGCAGTAGTCATCCCAGCCACTTTCTCCATCAAGAGCATAGCGATGGCTTGGGCTTCTCCACTGGCAATGCCTCCTTCTGCCAATATCTGTTTGATGTCTCGATATACATTCTTCATCATGCAAAGATACGACTTTGCACGTACCTCTGCAACTTTTTGGGACAAAAGAACACTGTCCCCTTTTGTATATGGAGAGCGTTTCCTCTGCAAAAGAGATAATCCTATGCTCTTCAACATGTCTCACTTGTCTCAATCACAATTTCCCAGATGTGCGCTGTAGCACAAGAGGTCTTTAAGTAAAAGGTCATCAATGAACGTCTGATTTCACTGTATTGATAACCAGAAGAAGAACCTCTCAGACTAAGACATTTGTCTATAACAGGATTCATTGAACGCTCAGATTTCTCCATAATTGATAAAAACCCTCCAAAAGGAGTCTGTTTCTCGGGTTTTATTTGTATTTTTGCTATGCCAATCGATGAATTGTTTGCTTTTTGTTGCAACACTAAGGTGCGTGAATTTTTCGACATGGCAAAACCCTGAGTAACTTTTGTTGCCCAGTAACTTATAAAAGAATCTAAATTAAAGTGTTGCGGAATAAAGGAATAAATAAATTTGATGAATATGAAGAGAACAAGATTGAATATTGGTAGCACTCCTGCCCTCTTATTTGGAGAAAAGAGCAGGAAGGTGTTCTTATTTGTTCATGGTTTAAACGGACATAAGGGAGAGGCTTTGGCATTTGCCCAAGTGGCTGTGCCCAAAGGGTATCAAGTTTTGGGAATTGATTTGCCTGTAGGAAGAAAGCCATGGGAGGTGCTTCCGCTATTGAACATGGTCAGAGATTATCTCTACGAGCATTGGGAGCAGGTTTCTATCCGTGCCAACAGCATAGGTTCATGGTTCTCACTTCTTGCCTTTCAAGGAAGGAAAGTAGAACAGGCACTATTTGTGTCTCCTCTATTGGATATGAAGGCGTTCATTGAGGGCATGCCAACTCGCGAAGAAGACTATTTTCAGTGGGTGGTAGAACATCCTATTTCTCACTGGGATATTCCTACTTTTATTCTTCGTCCAGAGAAAGATCTTGTAGTCAGCGATTCCTGTGGCAAGGATTTTATGGAAAAGTACTCTTGTGAGGTGACCATCATGATGGATGGAGAACATTGGTTTCACACTTCTGAGCAAACATCCTTCATGAAATCATGGGAAAAGAGTGTGATTTATTAATTCTATAATCACAATTCAGGTATTATCTTCTTGTTCTCGGATTGATTATATGTCTGCCTCTGGCTTCTTTAAAATCAGAATAGAACATTAAAGGGCATGCGCATCAGGGGAATTGTGATTGAGACAATTGAGAAATCCTGTGTCAAGAAAAGAAAGTGACCGCCAAGTTTTCTTTCTTTTGATGCTGAGAACAAAAATACTCCTTGCCTTTGCAATGTCAATAGAAAAGAGAGGCGCATCACGAATGATGCGCCTCTCCATTATGTAATTGGAATTTGATTACTTAACAAATACCTTTCTTACAGAACCGTCAGAGTACTTCACGATGTTGATACCCTTCTGGAGTGAAGGAATCTGAGCACCTGTAGCAGTGAAGATGCCTGTGATAGCCTTATTGGCAGGAGCAACTTCTGTGCCTTCAATTGCTACGAGATCACCTTCGTCTGCATTGTCAGACTGAGCACTGCTATTGCCGAAGTACATGAGCTTGAAGTTGTCGCACATGAACCAACGGAATGGGAGATCGCCCTTAGACTGGAAGCCAATCTGAGCCTCGCCGTCCTCACCTACAGTGAAGATAACTGTATATCTGTTGGCTTCAGTTGCACTACCAATGTTAGGTACAACAGGAGTAGAGTATGCCTTACCGTCAGCGTATGCTACGAGGTATGCGCGACCTGTTGCGTGAAGTGATTCGTCCTCGCTGTTCCAAGCGTCTTCGTCAGCCTTCACGCCGTTAGATGCATTAGCGGCATCAGCAGAGAGCTCGTACTTACCTGCTGGAAGACCTGTCAGTTTCTGGAATGCAGAGAACTTGAGATCCTTGCCCACAGTGCCTGACCATGCTTCGAGTGAACGGCCTGTGATACCATCGCTACCCTTAACAGGACCATTGCCTCTTTCCTTCCAGAAGTCTTCCCAACCTGGCATGATGTTGTCACCATTAGCCTGTTCCATGTCAGGATTCTTGATGAATGTTGCTGTCACATCGCGTGGTTCATCGTCAGTGGCAGTTTCCAGAGCAGCCTTGTTGATTCTGGTAGTGAGTTCCTTTACTCTTGTGTTCAAATCATCAAGTTCTTCTGTGGTCAGAGCATCGAATGCTGCCAATTCAGCATCCATTGAAGTGATTTCATTCCAGACTGGGCTCTGCTCAGATGGGTCATACTTAGCAAGTTCGTCTGTAGCAGTATTGTACGCCTCAGTCAGAGTCTTGTTCTCTTCAACATTGAGGAGGTTCTGCCTTGCTGCGTTGATTGCTCTATTTGTCTCAATGAGCATATCCCACTTAGCATCGTTGCTGAGGTCGCTCTTGATAGACTCATTGTAGCGATAGTTTGCCTCAGAGAGAGCAGGAGTGGTCAAGTTGTCCTGTTCATTGTCGATAATCTTGCCGAGTTCAGCAGACTTCTGTTCAAGAACGTTTGTCAATACTTCAGGATTCTTTGCACGGTAGGTAAGTTTGAAGTTGTCCCAAAGTGTCCATACTGAACCTCCTGTTGGTCCTTCGAGTTTGCGAATGCCAATGCGGATCTTGCCACCCTGCACGAGACCGTAAGCAGACATGGTGAAGTTGCGCTCTGGATTAGCAATGCTGAATGCGTTAGATGCAGCATCCATGCTGTTGAGAGTGTAAACTTCTGTTCCTTCAGGATTGTATGTGCCAGTGTTGCTCTCATCCAACTCGCCGTTTGCATATTGGATTTCCATCACATTACGAACCTTAGAAGAGAATTCGTTGATGTAAACCTCTGGATAAACCTTAGCGGCACCTTCCATTGCTGGATCGCTCTGGAATGCAGCCCAAGCATCGTTGTTTGAACCTGTGCGGTAGAATGCCTGAACAGAGAGTTCATAGAGACCATCCTCCACATTGTCTATCTCCTGATAAACGTCGAAGTTCTGCTGGTATGCCTCAGCACCGTGGTTGTTTTTACCACCATGCCAGTTAGTCAGCTTGTCAGTGCCACCCTTAGAAGTATCAAGTTTCCAACCTACAGTAGCAGTTGATGTTCCTTCTTCGAAGCCTGGGTTCTTGATGAGTCCTGTCAAGTCAGAGCCATCTTTGAGAGAAGTTCTAACTGCTGCCTCATAGAGAGAAGTCAAGAACTCTGTTTCATTCTGGATAGCCTCAGTGTCGAGTTCTGCATTTGCAAGGATGTAGGCAGAATAGCCATTAGCAAAGCCGTAGTCTGCAGCTTCATCGCTTTCAGGACCGAAATCCACACCTTGTTCATCAAGGTAGTCAATCAGCTTGTCAGCATTCTCACCATTGAGATCCTCTTCTTCTACCTTATTCTTGTATGACTCTATCTTGTTGGCATAAGCCTTGTAGGCTGCGATATTAGCCTGAAGTGCATCACCGTTAGCAAGCATAGTTGCGTATGCTGATGTGATAGCATCTGCTGTTGTGGCAGACTTGTAGTCGGTTTCTGCTTGGATGTATGCATTGAGAAGATCCTTCTTTGCCAAAGTGTTCTCATCAAAAGAAGGAAGTGTCAATTCAGTGTTCTTACGAACATAGTCAAGTGACTCGTAGGAATCTCCTAAGTAATATACATGGAAGTCCTTAGCTGCCGCCCAGTTGAAGTTTACGCCCTCAAGCTGAATACCGAAAGTCAATTCTCCACTTTCTGGCACGATAGTATAGGTGTCAAAACCGTCCTTCCAGTAGAACAGCATGGTGTTGTATGTGCCGTATTGTGCACCATCAACTGCATTTGTCTGATCCTCTGCATCATTGGCAAAGAAACTCTTTCTGTTGCTGTTGGCATAGAGGTAAGCACCCTTCATGTATGTTGCACCACTTTCGTTGTAGAGACGAACATTACCAGTAATCTTGTAAGCACCTGGCTCTACAGTGATGGTCTTGCGATAGAACTTCTGATCAGAAAGCGTGCTGCCCTTAGCCACCCAATCCTCAATGAATGGGTTGGTCATGTTGGTACCGTCATTGCCTGCATTTCCTTCAGTGGACCAAGTGTTGAGGTGGAATGTGCCAACTGTACCTGTACCTGTGAATGTACGCTCCCAGTTGTCAATAGTCTTACCGTCAATGTTGGTCAGCTTATTGGATATGTCAGCAGGATTGTCAAGGGAAGCCTGATTCATCTTATAGTTGTTGATGATATCTTGAATCTTTGTCTCTGCGTTTGCCAAGTCCTCAGAGGTAGCCTCTGCGTTGTTGTATGTGGCAGTAGGTTCGGAGAAGTCGAGTGATGGATATTGCTCGGTTGCCTCGTTCAGTTTTTTCTTCAAAGAAATATAAGCATTGACACGTGCTTTCTCGCCGTCAATTTCTTCCTTGGTAGATGCATCGCTTGCATAGACACCCTCTGCATTGGTATATGCATGAGCGGCATCAAGCTCCTTGCCTTCGTTGATAGCCTTCTTCAAGGCAATGAGAGAATTGATAAGAGCAGTGTTTTCTGTGAAGATAGCATCTGTGGAAGATTCATCTGAGCAGATTGCCTCAAATTTAGCCCAACTGCGAGAAGCGTCGAACTCCTTTGCCTCTGCAATCACCTTCGCAAAAGCGATAGATGGGTTGATCTTCTTGATGGCAGCATTCAACTCTTCAAGTGTCACGCCGTCCTGTACCAAGAGAGCCTTCTCTGCAGAGAGATCCATGTCGAGGTTGAGTGTCTCGGCGTCATTGATGAGTTTCTGCAAGCCCTGGCCAGCATAGTAAAGAGCCAAGAGAGGTTGCACGCGGTCATACTCTGCCTGAGATACGATTGCCCAAGTAGCATACTTTGTGCTCTCCTTATCAAAATAAGTCATGATGTCGCCTTCCTCAAACTTCTGAGCACCGAAATAGCCCATAGGAGCGTAGTCATAGATGATGTTGCCTTCGTCATCCTTCAAGTCATTGCCTTCGGCATCTTTCTGAGCAGTCGCAATATAGTAGCCAAGCGAGAAAGTCTTGTCGCCATTGTCTTTTGCGATATACCAGTTAGTCACAGGGCGACCATTGCCACCATCCACCCAGATACCATCTGAAGCGTCGGCAGAAAGGTTGTTGCTGCCACTCTTGTTCTGGAATGTGTAGCAAGTCTGACCATTGGCAGTTTTCTCTGAAATAGAGATAAACCACTTGTTGCCAGTCACTGTACCATTACCCAAGAGGAACTTCTCATAGGTAATGATGTTAGATTGATTTCCCCCACCGATAATGCAGGCACGTGTGCCCCAGTAATTACCAGCAACGAGGAACATACCTGCTTCTACGTTGTAGAAGTAGATATCAGCTGTTTCTTCTACAGATGCCCAATCTGAGTAGGACACTGTAGGCTTCTTAGGCTGTGCCACTGCGCTAACGGCTGTGACCAACAAACCTACAATAAGAAGTACTGATTTCTTCATACTGAGTTAGTAATTAATAAATAAATAAAGATTAGTTAAACATTTATAGACTCTGCCCTATTACATTAAAGTATAAACAGGTTAAAGTTCTCCATTAATCGTTGAAAAGTTAGCTTTACATTTCTCTTTTTTGAGTAAACGGATGCTTTGCTTTAGGTGACAAAGGTAAGAAAGTTTTGAGATAACAACAAGAATTTCTCAAAAAAAATGCTTCGTGGGGATAAAAAAGAGGGAAAAAGACAAAAAAGAGAGGGTGAAAGTAAGTGGAAATCTATTTTTCGTGCGGAAAAGAAGCGTTTTTCTCGCTGATGGCTTTAGCCACGGCATAGGCTGTGGTCCATGCTGCCTGAAAGTTGAATCCTCCCGTGATGCCGTCAATATCAAGCACTTCGCCTGCATAGAATAGCCCTGGAATGGACTTAGACTCCAGTGTGTGGGCGTTGATTTGGTCTAATGCAACACCTCCGCAAGTCACAAATTCATCCTTATAGACACTTCTTCCTGCAATGAAATAAGTGTCATTTGTGAGTAAATCAACCAGTCGGTTGATGCCCTTCTTGCCCAGTTCTTGACATCTTTTCCCTTGCAACTGTGTTTTGCTGAGCAGATAGTTCCATAGGCGATCCTGCAAATTGAACAGTTTGATGTTCTCAATTTTCTTCTGCGGATTCCTCTCTATATTATATATAATGTGTTGATATGCATCCTCGGCATTGTTGTTGCCAGTCCAATTCACCAGCAAGGGCGACTGGTAGCCCTGTTCTGCCAGATGACGAGCGGCATAGCTGGAGAGTTTGAGGATGGCTGGTCCGCTCATGCCCCAATGCGTGATGAGCAATGGTCCTTCAGCCTTGAATTTGGTGGATGGGATGCTCACGATTGCTTCTTCCACCACAGTTCCCATGAGCGAGGTGAGTGCCTTGTCCTTGATGGAGAAGGTGAAAAGGCTGGGCACGCACCCTTCTCTGTGGGGTGTGCCCCCAATGGTCACTGCCACATAGTCAAATTCTTTGAGTAGATCCTCAGGCTGTTCAATCTTGATGCCTAAGCGCAGACGAACATGATGTCGTTTGCATTCGTGCGTCAGGCAATCAATGATTGCATGACTGTCTTGTGCTTTTGGGAACACACACTGATCCTCTTGGATGGTCAGTGGCACTCCGTGATTCTCAAACCACTGAAAGGCATCGCTCGGTCCAAATTGCTGAAAGAGGCGTTTGAGCAGACTTGCTCCACGTGGATATGCCTGCTTCAGGTCGCTGATTTCTGCAAAAGTGTTGGTGCAGTTGCAACGGCCTCCACCCGAAATCTCCACCTTTGCCAGCACTTTGCGCTGTTGCTCGAAGATGGTGACATCGAGTTCTGGCATCATTTCCTTTGCATTGACAGCCAAGAAAAAACCAGCCGCACCTCCGCCAATAATGGCTAAAGAGGTCTTCTTCTTTTCTTCGAGAGAAACCGTGGCTTCCTCTGTGGGGAAAACTTTCTTGTTCTCTTCGGACTGGATTTCTTTTTCTGCTTTCATGCTACGAAGGGGTTTTTGCTTGCTGTGGAAGAAGGGCGGTGTGATTCTGGCAGGTTTTCTTGCCAGACGACTTCTCCAAGAAGATGAGAGGCTTTTCCTGTGTCTTTAGAATCGTATGTATCTTGTTTATATTCAAATACTTATGCTTGGTTTGAAAAGAGATGCTTGTTGGAACGAAAACGCACGCATGGTTCGATGACCAACGAAGCATTGTTCATTGGCTCTTGAAGCATTGTTCATTTGCCATCGCACCATTGTTCGTTGGAGCATGAAGAACGCTTCGGTGGTGTGGTGCACCATATGGAGGAATCCCTGCTGTTTTTCCCTTCTCGCACATCTGCTTTTCCTTGCTCTTCTCGAAAGCCGAAACAGGGAGAGCCTTTTTAGTTCTTGCGCTATTTATTGCTTTGCCTTTTCAAGTGCCACATTGATATTGGGGCAGATGTTCTCTTCTCCAATGAGTTCGTAGAAGCCATTCTTTTCCAAAACCTCGTGCACATATTCGTTCACACCAGAAAGGATGACCTTGATGTTCTCCTTCTTGGACATCTTGATGAGTGTGGTTAGGTTGTGAATGCCTGTAGAGTCCACAAAAGGAACTTTGCGCATGCGGATGATGCGAACCTTTGGACGGGCTTTCATGTTGGCAATGACTTCTTCAAACTTGCTTGCCACACCAAAGAAGTAGGGACCATTGATCTCATACACCTCCACGTCCTCTGGGATGGTGAGGTGCTCAATGTTTGGATTCTTGGCAATGTCGGTCTCTGCTGTGGGGTCAATATCGTCCTCGTCTGTGAGCACTTTCACCTGAGTGGTCTCAGCCATGCGGCGCATGCACAGTAGGCAAGCGAGCAGCAGGCCCACCTCAATGGCGATTGTCAAGTCGAAGATGACTGTGAGGACGAACGTGAGAATCAGCACGGTCAAGTCACTCTTGGGATTGTGAATCATCTCTCGTATAGTTCTCCACCCACTCATGTTGTAGCTCACCACTACGAGCACGCCAGCCAAACAAGCCATAGGGATGTATTTGGCATACGGCATGAGGAAGAAGTAGATGAGAAGCAAAACTGCGGCGTGGATGACTCCTGCAATAGGGGTTTTTCCACCATTGTTGATATTGGTCATTGTGCGGGCAATAGCACCTGTGGCAGGAATGCCACCGAAGATGGGGCTAAGCACATTGGCGATACCCTGACCAATCAGTTCTTGGTTGGAGTCATGTCTATGTCCGATGATACCGTCTGCTACTGTGGCAGAGAGCAAACTCTCGATAGCACCCAACACGGCTATTGTCAGTGCGGGTGCGAAAAGCCCCTTGATGTTGTCCCAACTCAGTTCGGGCACTGTTGCCTCAGGCATGGAAGGGTTGATCTCGAAGCGGTCGCCAATCGTATCTACATGAATGCCAAAGTGGGTGGACATGATGATCCCTGCCACTGTCATGACAATAATTGCGACCAGTGACCCTGGTATCTTTTTGCTGATGAGTGGAGTGAGGGCAATGATGACTACGGAGAGGATGCCCACCATCGCTGTGGCAAGGTCGATGGTGCTGAAATTCTGAATGTAGCAAGCCCATTTCTCGATGAAATCAGCAGGCACAGCACCCTCGATGTGCAGACCAAGAAGGTCTTTCACTTGAGTGGAGAAGATGGTGAGGGCAATACCGCTGGTGAATCCCACAATGATGGGGTAGGGGATGTAGCGGATGATAGTTCCCAACTTCAGCACACCCAGCAAGATGAGGAACAAGCCTGCCAATGCCGTGGCTATGGCAAGACCTGTGAGTCCATATTCCTGAATGATGCCATAGATAATGATGATGAAGGCGCCAGTAGGTCCTCCTATCTGCACACGGCTACCACCAAACACACTGATGGCAAAACCTGCTATGATGGCCGTGAGAATGCCTTTCTCGGGCGACACACCTGATGCGATACCGAAGGCAATAGCCAATGGAAGAGCCACGATGCCCACAATAATGCCTGCCATGAGGTCGGCTGTGAATTTCTTCTTGTTGTAATTCTTGAGCGTATATAACAGCTCGGGTTTTGAAGGACGAAATTTCTTCATGTTTTCAGTCTTTTCTTTTCACTAATCCTTAAAAGTATATCCTGTGTAGTTGATTATTTCTTGATGATGGATCTGACCATGAACCAGATGTGTTGCAGAACGGTCTGTGCGTATCCGTAGTGTTGAGCCATGATTCGGAATCTCTCTTGGAGGGAGGCCTTGTGGTTGGCTGTGGTCATCCCCTCAGAGAGGTAGTCGGTGAGAGGCTCTCTCACATATACATTCACGAAACCTCGCTTCTCTCCTTCTTTCATGCAACGAATGCACCAGTCGAAGTCTGCTGAGAAGCGATATTGTAAGTCGTAGGTCAGGGCGAGGTGACGGTTGATGTAGAAGGATTGGTGGCATACCAGCATGCCTTCTTGAAAGGAACGCCAGTCGAGATGCTCTGGAGGAGTGAGCCTCCTCTTGCGCAGGAACTTCCCTTCAGCATCCACAATATGGGTGTCTCCATAGAGGACTGCCACGTCTCCTGCCTTGTTCGCATTCTCCCACGCCTCTGCAAGATGCTTCAACGTGTCTTCTTCGTGGAGTGTGTCTCCTGCATTGAGAAAACAGATGAAGTCGCCCGTAGCCTTGCTGATGCCGTGGTTCATTGCGTCATATAGTCCGTTGTCGGGACTGCTCCACACGGTGGCATGTGGATAGCGACTCGCTATCTCCAGGGTGCGGTCTGTCGATGCTCCATCCATGATGAGGTGCTCTACCTCGGCATATGTCTGCTGGGCCACACTCTTTAGGGTGCGCTCAATGGTGGCTTCTGCGTTGTAGGTGACAGTGATGATGCTGAACTTCATTGCTTTATAATATTCTTGAGGAATCCTCCCATTTCTCTTTTTTCCAAAGACCTTATCCCTCGTAAACCTCTATATACTTGCGTGCCACAACATTCTCACCGTATGTGCTTAGCACTTTTTCTCGTGCATGGTGGCACAGTTGGTCGTAGTTGGTAGTGAGAGTCCAGAGGATACCTTTGGCAAAGTCTTGTGCATCCTTGTATCGTGCCACAAAGCCATTCTTCTGATGGTCTATCATCTCTGGAATGCCTCCCACATTAAATCCCACGCAGGGAGTGCCACAAGCCAGTGTCTCCATGACGGTGTTGGGCAGATTGTCTTGTAGTGAGGGGGTCACGTAGATGTCCACTGCATTGTAGATTTGCACCATTTCCTTAGGGTCGCTCACATAATTGAGGGCGATGAGGTCAAATGGCACTTTGTTGCGAATGCTTTCTGCTGCTCCTCCCACAATCACCAGTTCAATGCCTTTGGCGAAATCTTCATATTGCTCCTTGATGAACTGTAGTGCCTCCACAAGCAGGCTGAAGCCCTTCCTCTCATCAGTGATGCGCTGACAGCTGAAGAGCAACAGATACTTGTCTTCATGTAGCCCGAGAGTCTGGCGTGCTTCCTTCTTGTTCGTGGGCTGGAAAAGTGCTGTGTTGATAGTGTTGGGAATGCTCACCACCCGATGCCCTTGCGTGAGCATGGAGGTGCTTGCCAATTGGGTGATCCATTCACTACACCCCACAAAGGTAAGTCTCGCATTTGCATAGACGCTCTTTTTCTTCAGAAAAACCTTTTTTGCTTGGTCGCCCATCCATGTACTGTTCATCAACTCACAGTGGTCACACATTCTCTCATATTTCTTGCAATTTCCCGAGTAGTGGCATACGCCAGTGAAGTACCATTGGTCATGCATAGTGATGACCACTTTCTTCCCGCTCTGTATAATCTTCCGAATATTGTTGAGGGAGAGGAAACCTTGATTCACCCAATGCAGATGAATGACATCAGCATGCTGAAACTCAGAAAGGCATGTCACATCAGTGCCTGTGTTGGCAAGGTCCACCTGAAAGAGATTCCTTCTGCTGAATTTGTTGGCCATGAAGATGCACAACCTTTCCCAAACAAACTTAATCGTTTGTAGGTAGTCGTGCCCAATAGGGAAAACAGTCAGATGGTCGGTCTGCTTGTCGCGCACCAGCATCTTCACCTTGACTCCATTCTTCTTCAAGGCTTCCATCAGTCGGTTGGCGGCAATGGCAGCACCACCGATGCGCTCAGATGTGTTGATGATGAGTACTCTCATGTTCCTAAACTGACTGCAAAGTTACGAAATAATGAGGAATGTGGTGTCACTAAAGTAAAATTAAATACTCTTTTGTGTGGGAAAAGATAGATGGACGTTGAGATTTGGGAAAAAATGTGTAACTTTGTCCCATAAATATATAAGTATATAGATGAAAGAATTTGTAATAACTGAAACGAAGGTCGAGACGGCTGTGATTGTGGGTCTGATCACCCCTCAGCAGAATGAACGGAAAACAACAGAATATCTCAATGAACTCGAATTCTTGGCAGAGACGGCTGGTGCTCGGGTGATTGAGCGATTCACCCAGCGTGTGCTTGGTCCAAGTAGCGTGACCTATATAGGGTCAGGCAAACTGGAGGAGATAGCCCAATTCATCAAGCAAAAGGAAGAGGAGGAGAATCCTGTGGGAATGGTTATTTTTGATGATGAACTCTCTGCTAAGCAGATTCGCAATATTGAGCAAGCATTACAGATCAAGATTCTTGACCGTACCAGTCTCATCCTTGACATCTTTGCCATGCGCGCACAGACTGCTGCTGCCAAGACTCAGGTGGAATTGGCTCAGTATCGCTACATGTTGCCCCGACTCACTCGGCTTTGGACACACTTGGAACGTCAGCGAGGAGGCAGCGTAGGACTACGTGGACCAGGCGAGACACAGCTTGAGATGGACCAACGTATTATTCGTCATCGCATATCCTTACTCAAGCAGAGGCTTGTAGAGATAGACCAGCAGAAGACCACTCAGCGCAAGAACCGTGGTCGTCTTATTCGTGTGGCTCTGGTGGGTTATACCAATGTGGGCAAATCTACCATGATGAACCTTCTCTCCAAGAGCGAGATCTTTGCAGAAAATAAACTCTTTGCCACACTTGACACCACTGTGCGCAAGGTCATCATTGGCAATCTTCCCTTCCTGCTTTCCGACACTGTGGGATTCATCCGCAAGTTGCCCACCGACCTCGTGGAGTCTTTCAAGAGCACTCTTGACGAGGTGAGGGAGGCTGACCTGCTCATTCATGTGGTAGATATTAGTCATCCTGATTTTGAGGAACAGATTCAAGTGGTGGAAAAGACATTGGGAGACCTTGGTTGTGCAGATAAGCCTCAAATGATTGTATTCAACAAGATTGATGCCTACACATGGGTGGAGAAAGAGGCGGACGATCTCACCCCTCCTACCAAGGAGAACATTCCGCTTGACGAACTCATGCGCACTTGGATGGCAAAAGCCCCTCTGCTCTCCTCGCAGATTCAGCCCACCGACTGCTTCTTCATCTCTGCCCGTGAGCGTCAGCATATTGATGAGATGAAGGAGATTCTTTACAAGCGAGTGCGGGCGCTCCATGTGCAGAAATATCCTTACAACGACTTCTTGTACGATCAATACGACACAAACGGAGAAATACAATGAGAGAATTGACAGTGAACGAAATCGCTCAGCTGGAGGAGCGTGGATGTTGGGCTGAAGACTGGTCTGACATCGTGGTGGATGAGGGCTTCATGCCTTCGCAGATGCAGGATGTGCAACTATACGGTCATGTGGAGATGGGCAGCGTGAGTGGCACGATTGAGGTGGAGGAAGGATTCCGCCGCCGCTGTGGAGTGAGAAATGCCACCCTTCGCGAGGTGACGATAGGCGATGACTGTCTCATAGAGAATGTGCGCGGGTATATATCCAACACCAAGATTGGCGACCGTTGCTACATTTCAGACATTGGTGTGATTACCAATCAGGAAAACTGCACCTTCGGCTGTGGCACGGAAATATCTGTGCTCAACGAGGGAGGTGAGGGCAACATCGTTCTCTTTGAGGGGCTGACCGCTCAGCTTGCTTGGCTGATGGTGAACTTCGAGAGTGCTCGACAACTGGGTCGTGTGTCTGTCTCTTCAGAGAAATGTGGAACGCTGACCAATCCTCACATCGGCTCTGGCTCTCGCATTGTTGGGGTGAAGGAAATGACAGGAGTGCACATTGGCGAAGGCTGTGAGGTGCAGGGAAGTTGCAAACTCAACAACTCAACGATTCTTTCCTCCGACGATGCCGCCACGTTGATAGGTTCAGATGTCATCATCTCGGACAGTGTCGTTGCGGCAGGTGCCAGCGTGACAGACGGTGCTAAGGTCTATTGTAGTTTTGTTGGCGAGTCGGTGCATATAGGCAAAGGGTTCTCCTCTGAGGCAAGCGTGTTCTTTGCCAATAGTTATATGGACAATGGCGAGGCTTGTGCTGCCCTGTGCGGACCATTTGCCACAAGCCATCACAAGAGCACCCTTCTCATAGGTGGCGCTTTCTCTTTCTATAATGCAGGCTCAGGCACTAACCAGAGCAACCACGCCTACAAGATGGGACCAATTCATTGGGGCATCCTCGACAGAGGAAGCAAGACAGCCAGTGGAAGCCATATCCTCTGGCCTGCCCATGTGGGATGCTTCTCCTTGGTGATGGGCAAGGTGCAGAACCACCCCAAGGTGCATAAACTCCCCTTCAGTTATGTGATTGCAGAGGGACGTGACACCTGGATTGTGCCCGGCATTAATATCCGAACGGTGGGAACGTGGCGTGATGTGAGCAAATGGCCTAAGCGTGATGTGCGTCCGCTTTCTTCACGCAACGACATCATCAACTTCGCTTTTCCCAACCCTTATATCCTTCAGTCTGTTTTGGAAGGAAAGGCACTTCTTGAGGATCTGCAACGCCAGCAGCCAGAATCCACAGAGGTATATACCTATCATGGTTGCAAGATTCGCCGCACCTCTCTCCTCAAGGGCATTCAATACTATGACCTTGTGGTCAAGCTCTTCCTCTACCGCTGTTTCCAGAGCAACACAACGGAGACTGATGAGGCGAACGGAGGTCGCTGGGTGGACATGATGGGCATGTTGGCACCTAAGAGCGAGATTGACAGTGTGGCGCGTGATATTAAGAATGGTGCTATTCATTCGGTTGCAGAACTCAACGACATTCTCCAGCAGATTCATCAAGACTATCAGCACTATGAACAGGCGTATGCCAACTTTGTCATGCAAAACTGTGGCGGCAACCTCTTCATTGACCGAGACCACTGGATGCGTGAGGCAGAAGAGGCTCATGCCCTCTGGCTCAAGATGGTCAAGGACGATGCTGAGAGAGAGTATCAGATGGGCGATGTGGATGCAGATCAGTTGAGGAACTTTATAGAGAAAGTGAAGTGAAAGAGACAGGATCTCCATGCAAATGACACTCCATCACTGACGGGATGAAGAGAAAAAAGGTGGTGGAATTATCTGAGACTCGTCTCGAAGGCGTCTCGAAGGCGTCTCGAAGGCTCGTAGAAGTATGGGGAGGGAAGATTTGTCCGTGAAGGATTATTCTTTGTTTTAGTTTCACTTCAATTGGAGAAGGGTGTGCGAGCATCTCTTGGTGGTTGGAAGGAGTCTGTGCTTGTGAAAAAATGAAAGAAGAGCCACGGATTTTGGCATGAGAAGGAGGATTGGGACGTGTGGTGTTTCGTTTTCTAAAGAAGATGTTTCATGAGTGAAAGGATTTGTGGGAGTTTTTACGTACCTTTGTGGCACACTAACGAAATGAATACAAAACTTTTCCATTATGAAGAAATTATTACTGACAATCTTGACTTTGATGCCGCTGATGATGTGGGCGGCTGACGATGACAACACCGAGAAACTTTGGTATGACAAACCTGCCAGCATCTGGTTGGAGGCTTTGCCTTTGGGCAACTCTCGCATGGGTGCTATGGTGTATGGTGGTACAACGACGGAGGAACTGCAGTTGAATGAGGAGACGTTTTGGTCGGGTGGTCCTCACGACAACAACAGCAATACTTCGCTTGGCTATCTGGATCAGGTGCGTCAGTTGATTTTTGACGGTAAGGAGTCACAGGCTGAGGGAATTATCAACAATCAGTTTGTGAAAGGACCACATGGCATGAAGTATCTCACGCTGGGCAGTTTGAAGATTACGCAGATGGGGCTGTCGGCTGATAATGTGAAGGATTATCACCGTGAACTGGACTTGGAGACTGCGACCTCGAAGGTTACTTTTACGGTGAAAGGAACGGATGGTGACTATCGGGTGACCCGCACCACGTTTGCCTCCATTCCTGATGGTGTGATTGTGATGAAACTGACTTCGGAAAAGCCAGCCCGATTCACCGTTCAGCATTCTTGCACGTTCACAACAACCTACCAGAAGGGGTTGGATGGTATGATTGCCACCATTCAGGGTGTGGACCACGAGGGCGTGAAGGGACAGTTGAAGGCTCAGTGTGTGTATAAGGTGGAATGTGATGCCAAGGTAGTGGCGAGTGCTACTAATGGCATGGTGGTGACTCAGGCCACAAATGAGGTGACCGTCACGATTTCTGCTGCCACCAATTTCGTAAATTATGAGGATGTGAGTGGTGATGCTATGGCAAAAAACCAGCAGTGTCTGGAGAATGCAGCAAACTATGACTACGACACCTTGCTGAAGCGACATGTGGAGGCTTATCAGCAACAATATAATCGTGTGAAATTAGAGTTGCCTTCCACTTCAAACAGTCAGTTGCCCACCGACCGCCGACTGGATGCCTTTGCTGGTAGTCAGGACTATGGCATGGTATCTCTCCTCTTTAATTATGGTAGATACTTGCTCATCTCTTCGTCTCAGCCAGGTGGACAGCCTGCCAACTTGCAGGGGGTGTGGAACGACAAGCGTGATGCGCCTTGGGACTCTAAATATACCATCAACATCAATGCTGAGATGAACTACTGGCCATCGGAGGTCTGCAACCTGACAGAAACAGCTGAGCCACTCTTCTCTATGATTAAGGATTTGAGCGTGACAGGAGCGAAAACCGCCCGACAAATGTATGGTTGTGATGGGTGGATGGCTCACCACAATACAGACCTTTGGCGTATTGCTGGTCCTGTGGATGGTGCTTTCTGGGGTATGTACCCTAATGGTGGTGGATGGCTTTCCACTCATATTTGGCAGCATTATCTCTACACTGGCGACAAGGAGTTCTTGAAACAGTGGTATCCTGTATTGAGAGGTGCGGCAGACTTTTATCTTGATTATATGAAGGAACACCCGACTTACAAGTGGCTGGTGACAGTGCCTTCGGTGAGTCCTGAGCAAGGACCTGTGGGCAAATCCACACCAATAACGGCAGGTTGTACAATGGATAATCAGATTGCTTTTGATGTGCTCTCCAATGCCTTGAATGTAGCTGAAATAATGGGTGAGGATGGTTCGTATATTGAACTGCAAGAGGCTATCCAGAAGTTGCCACCTATGCAGATAGGACGCTATGGACAGTTGCAGGAATGGTTGCAGGATGCTGATGACCCCAACAATCAGCATCGCCACATTTCCCATCTCTATGGCTTGTTTCCTTCCAACCAAATCAGTCCTTATTCTCACAATGAACTCTTTGCTGCTGCTAAAGAGACGTTGAGAGAGAGGGGAGATGAGGCTACAGGCTGGAGTTTGGGATGGAAGATATGCTTCTGGGCTCGTATGTTGGATGGTGATCATGCCTTGAAGATTTTGAGCAATATGTTGCGTCTGCTTCCGTCTGAATCGGATGCTGACACACAGAAATATCCTAACGGAAGGACTTTCCCTAATCTCTTTGATGCTCACCCTCCATTCCAGATTGACGGAAACTTTGGTGCGACTGCCGGTATTGCCGAGATGCTCTTGCAGAGCCATGATGGGGCGGTGCATCTTCTTCCTTCTCTCCCAACCAAATGGAAGAGCGGGGCAGTGAGTGGCTTGAAGGCAAGGGGCAACTTTGAGGTGAGCATGGACTGGGCAGAGGGTGCATTGCAGAATGCCACTATCCACTCATATATTGGTGGTGTGTTGCGCTTGCGCTCTTACGTGCCACTGGAGGGAGAAGGTCTGAAGGAGGCTACAGGTGCTTGTCCTAATCCTCTCTATGCGCCTGCCGATGTGAAGAAACCTCTAATTTCAGCCTCTCTCGCATCAACTCCTCAACTGACTGTGAAGAAAGTGTATGAATATGACCTTGAGACAGTGGCTGGTGGTGACTACAGGGTGAGTCAGGTGGGTGTAGGCATTCACCAAGTATCTGCCACTGAGGCTACTGCCGTCACAGGTGCTGTTTATGACATGAGTGGCAAGGCTGTGCAGGGTAAAGAAAGAGGTGTGTATATTGAGAGTGTGAAGAAAGATGGGCGCATGGTGAATCGCAAGGTGTTGAACAAATAATATTTGATAATCAAAAGAACATTTAGACTGAATGAAGAAGATATTTTTTTACCTTTCACTCTGCTTGATGGCAGGAGGAATGAGGGCTCAGAACCCAATTGTGTCGCATTGTTACACTGCCGACCCTGCCCCCGTGGCATTTGAGGGAGAGGACAGCCTGTATGTGTATTGTGATGAGGACATGAATGTGCCAGGTGTACATGACTTCTACTACATGAATCGCTGGAGGGTGTATTCTACAGTAGATATGGTAAACTGGACAGACCACGGCATTGCCATGCCTCGCGAGGCTTTCTCGTGGGGAAAGGATGGCACTTGTTGGGCAAGCCAGTGCATAAAGAAAGGACAGTACTACTATTGGTACATGTGTCTCTCCAAGCCAGGAGATTGGCGTCACTATATTGGCGTGGGCTACAGCAAGAAACCGTCTGGACCATTCAAAGATCCTATCAAGAAGCCGCTCTTCGACACAGGTGAGGGTGGTGATATTGACCCTACTGTCTTCATTGATGATGATGGAAAGGCTTATCTCTATTGGGGTAACAACAAGTTGCGCTATGCCAGATTGACCAGTGTGATGATGGGTGTGGACACAAGGATAGGCAAGAATGGTGTGGTGGAAGTGCCGCTCACCAAGGAGGCCTTCGGTGGAGTGAAGGTGAAGGAGGGCGACAAAGAAGTGATAGATGGAGTGGACTGTTATGAGGAAGGACCTTGGCTCTTCAAAAGAGGAGACAACTACTACCTCATGTATTCAGCGGGTGGTGTGCCCGAACATATCTCCTACAGCATGAGCAAGAGCCCTACTGGTCCTTGGGAATACAAGGGAAAGGTGATGTCTCAGGATAATAATACGGGTTCTTTCACCAACCATAGCGGCATGGTGCATTATCAAGGCAAGGACTATTTCTTCTATCATACAGGATGGGCGAAAGGTGGCGGTGGCTTCAATCGCAGCATGGCAGTGGAGGAAATGTACTTCAATGCTGATGGCACAATCAAGCCCGTTACGGCCACTCGTAAGGGAGTGAAGGCTCTACGCGCGATGGATCCTTATGTTCGTCAGCAGGCTGAGACACTGAATGCAGCCTACGGCATTAGCGTGGTAGGTGATGAGAGCAAGGGCGTATATGTAACTGATATACATGCCAATGACTCTATGCGCGTGGCTAATGTGGATTTTGGCACAGAAGGTGCAAGGTCTTTTACTGTGAGAGTGGCATCAACCGGAGGGAATGGCTCTTTGATTGTGCGTCAAGACAATGCTAGAGGTCGCATCTTGGGTAAGTTCAAGATAGAGAAGACAGGTGGTGATGATATTTGGGAGGAGCGCACCTTCGACTTGACCCAGACCCCTTCAGGTGTGCATGATGTGTACTTCAGTTTTTCAGGTGTGGACAGCAATACTCTTTTCAATTGGGACTGGTGGCAGTTTAATGCTGTTCCTTCAGCGGTGGAACATGTGGAGGCTTCTCCTCGAAGCGACTCTTCTTTCTTCTACACTCTACAGGGCACTCCTGTGGAGAATCCCACACGTGGTGTGTACATCAAGAATGGAAGAAAGATTCTGGTGAAGTAAAAAGCATTTTAAGCCTTTGATATTTTAGATTGAATCACTACGGTTTCATCGCTCACGAAAAAAACTTGTGAGTGCTAAATTTCACATCCCGAGGAAAAGTTTTATCCCCTCGGGATGTGAAAAGATAACCGTTGAGAGAACTTTCATTTATACAATGTGAGTTCGTCCCTTACGATTGAAGGTTTTCTCTTATGCACCCTCAGTCCCACATCCTCTCTACCCCTATTCACTATGCCTGCTCTTGCTCGTCATAGTGCATATTTATCGGTGAAAATATGCACGCATGGTTCATTGGTCATCGCACCATTGTTCATTGGTACTTGAAGCATTGTTCGTTTGCCATCGCACCATTGTTCATTGGAGCAAGCAGAATACTTTACTCAATTCGATACGAGTCTCAGATAATTCCACCACCTTTTTTCTTGGGTGGCATGAAGGGATGTGGGGCGAAATGAAAGCTGAGACAGATGCAGATGTGTGGGCATCTCGTGCCAGCAATGCCCATTTTGTGAATTCTGTGAAATATGAATATTGTGTATTTCTCACCATGTGTATATGTCCATGAGTGAGAAATCAGACACTTGGCGAGAGGCATCATGCTCTGTCCAGTGCCGTATTGGCTTATTCACAGGTGGGCTTCGCCTTTTATTCTACAGTTGCTTTATTTGTATTTGTTCTTTCCTGTCCAGATGTTGATGCGGTTGCGGATGGCTTTCCATATCTGAGAGAAGTTGCCGTAGCGTAGGTTGTTGAAGAGTTCTTCGATGGAGCGTCCTATCTTGATCCAGGGATGTCCCCATGCGTTGGTGCGATAGACGTGTTCCTTAAATGCTACATTCTCAATGACATGGGCAGGATGCCGAAGTGGAAACTCGAGGTCGAATCGCTTCATGGTAAACATCTTGCGCAGTCGCTTTGGAATGGTGTTGAGGTTGGTGCTGAAGTGAGTGCTGTCGGCTGTCACACCAAGGTTGTTCACAAGGTTGCGAGTAGGCATGATGGCCAGTTGATGGTTGAGGGCGAGGCTCATGCAGAAGATGGTCTCGTAGTATTCCTTGCCCGAGTCACGATGATGATAACACATGTCGATGAGGCTTGGGCGATAGCCCCTCACTTTCCACAGGTTGCGAATCTGGCTCATGGTGTAGTCATCGTCGAGGAAAGTGTATTTACCGTCCCAACTATCTATCACGCGACGCCAACTGGCCCATCCCCAGATGCTGAACACTGTGGTGAAGAAGTAGTCGTCAGGCACGTCAGGGGTGATTTCATCACTGTTGAATCCTGCAATCATGCCAATGCGGTCGTCATCTTCATAGCGGTCAAGCATCTCCTTGCAGAAGGGGAAGAAGGACTGTGAGGGCACATCGTCGTCTTCAAGCACAATGCATTTGTCCACAATGGAAAAAGCCCATTTCTGCGACAAGTATTCAGAGGGGTCACATCCGTAATTCTTTTCTTGATAGAGTTGATGCACTTCGCATTCCCAATCTATGTTTGACACGACTTCTCTGCATTGCAAGATTTTCTCCATGTCGTGCTCTCCTCTTGGACCGTCTTGGTAGAGGAACAGTTTGTGGGGACGTGCTTTGCGCACTTCGTCAAAGACCTTCTGCAAGAAATCAGGTCGGTTGAAAAACAGGATGAGTACTGCTACGTCGATGTTGGCTGGTTGCATGATGTGTGAATGAGTGAAATGTGAATAGTCTGTGTTTCCTTGGTTCATTAGAGGTGGCACTGCTGAGATTGGCTTTCTCCTGTTTCTTGAGATTTCTTCTCTTTCCTTCCAAAAAGGTATTCCTTAAGAAAAGGGCTGATGCGCAGAACATTGGAGATGAGCAGGCAGAAGGCGATGATGATAAGCCCCGTGCCGACTGAGAGCACTATGTCAAGAACGAAGTTGGGGTGGTGGTCATTGAGCCACTTTCCCACTTCAGGCAGATAGGGCAGAAGGATGAAGTGGAGGAGATAGACATCAAGGGTGCGTGTGCCAATGTATTGCAGTCCTTTGCCCAGTCTGTTCTGACGGGTGAAGTAAGACTGGTAATGACGGAAAGACATGATGACCACGAACATGAGTGTGTACATTGCCATTGTCTTTGGCAGATTGGTCCATTCAGATTTGATGAAATGCCACTTGAAGATGTCGGCACAGCACAGGAAAGCGAGAGTGACCGTGATGACAAAAAATCCTTTGGCATCAAAGAGGCGTTGCACGGCATTCCAATGACGGTGGACAAGATTTCCCATGAGGAAGAAGTGCATGAACTTCAGTGTTTCATAGAAAGAACTATACATCATCCAGTCGGTCTTCCACCAGTTGCCGAGGGTCTTGGGCAGATAGAGTGTCACATAGGCTGCAAGGCTGATGACCCACAAGGCACAGATGGCGATGTGCTCGGCTTTCTTTCCCAAAGACTGAAAGAATGCGGCCACCACGTAGTAGATGAGGAACATCTGCAGGAGTACCCATGTGAACCAATAGCCATCCTTGGTGGGTGTGCGCATGGCATTCATGAAACCTTCGGCAAATGGATCTTTCACCCTCAAGACAATGAAGATGCAGAGGAAGACAAGAGTGGGGAGTATCTGCACCTTGATCTTCTTCCAAGTGAGGGATGCAAAGCTTTGAGGAGTCCAGATCCATGTGGGTTTATATGCCAAGAAACCACTGACAAAGAAGAACAGGGGCATGCGGAACAGGACTAAGAAAGGCAAGGAGGCCGAGATTTTCTCTGACTCGGCAAAGCCAGACTGTGCTACATGATATGCCACTACGAGTATCATTGTGAATCCTCGCATGGCATCTAACCATTCCAATCTTTTGGTATTAGTTGTTTCCATGATGGTTCTCTATTATTTTTTTTATTAAAGCCTCGCTCTTCCCACTGAGGAACTTGCGGGCAAACATCTTGCCACTCTCCATGAGCATGTCGTAGTCCGATTCGTCCATCACCTTGATGATAGGGTCGTAGATGATGCGATGGAGTGGAGTGAGAGTGGTAAGTCCGGGGTACTTCCCTTTGTGGAGAATGCAGTGAGAACTCCATTCTTTAGAGTTGAAGGCGATGGTTTGAGGCAAGGTCTCAGAGGGTGCGAAGGAATCTTTGAAGTATTCATGCACCTCGGGTTGAGTGGTATATACATTATATATAGAGAGAAGCAGATTTCTTGACACGCACCACCAGTCTGCACCTTTGTAGAGATGCCAAGTCTCGCCATTCACTGTGAAATGGCGTTTCTTGCGTAAGCCTAAAAGCCTTTTGGTCTTTCTTGCAAGAATGCTTAGTCGCTGGTTCCATTTTTGAGAAAGGAAGCAGAGGTGAACGAAAGGGCGTGCAACTTCATAGAGTTCCACTTGATCTTTGGGCAATAGCTCTGTGTCCATCTGATAGCCAGAGATAAACTCTTCATTTGGATGCTTCTGCATCCAGGAAGTGATCTGATTGCAGTTCCATAGCGGATAGTCTAACCCGGAAAGGAAAAAGATGCGGTCGAACTTTACAGGAAAAGTGAGAGCGGACTGAATGAGTGTCATCTGATATTCAACCTGACGGATGCTTCCCCATACCACATCTGTTCTCTTTTCCACAAAATGCACATTGTCTTGATGAATCAGGCTTGTGAAGTCTTCCAATCGGCTCTTGAGATCTATGTGCACAAAAAACTCTGCATCGGGGTGCAAAGCCTCGATGAGTCTCTTGAGTTGAGGAGCATCAGTGTGGGCTGATATGAGGTAGGCGAAGTGCATATGCTTGATAAAGTTGTTCTTGTTTAGTGGATAGTCTAAGTTTTCATGTGACGATAAACTGGATTCCTTGTGGCTCTCTTCAGTCCTCTATTGCTGTTCGCTCTTTGTTTTCTCTTTCTTCCACCTGCCAGAGAGCCAAGGCACTTTCTCCACATACGGAACAAGCCATACGCAGAGAGGGAAGACAAAGAACGTTAGGATGATGATGTCGTCAATGCGACCGTAGATGCTACGACCAAAGACGATATGAGTGAAGCGGTAGAATTGCAGGATGGGGTAGTGTGCCACAAAGAAGACCATGGAGTGCTGACCTATATAGTTGATGACAGGCACTCGCTTGAGTGGCAGTTTGATGAGAAAGCCGGAAAGTCCCAAGAGGATAATGACCGTATTGGTGAAGGCTGCCCACTCGTTGCCAACAAATTTATTGGCGTGCATGATGTACTCGCCATGCCAAATGATGTTGAGCACAATGAACAATGCAATCAGGAAGATTGAGATGCTGAGGGCAACCTGTCTTCCCACCCTATCTATAATCCATCTCCACACACGTCCGAGATTGAAGAAGAACACACCCATAAATACGTTGCTGAGACTCATGGGCAGAGGATTGTCCAGTGTCCACATCCAATAACTGAGGAAAGGGCAAGCAAGAACTATCAAGGTCTGGAATACCGAGATCGGTTTGACAATATGTATCTTCTTGATGAGGTGTACAACCACATAGCAGGAGAAGAAGGAAAATAGAAACCACATGGGCTCATTGCCCCATACAGCACTGGTGCTCCACAGATGACTCCAATACATTGGTTCAATAGGGTGATGATACCGTTTGATTTCAAAAGGAAGGAAGAACGCATAGACGGCAAAGCCTATGAGTCCCCATATTACATAAGGGATGAGCAGTCTTTTTGCTTTGTCGGCAATAAAAGCCTTGGTGTTTCCTGCCACCGTCTTGTTGAAGTAGCCTGCCTTGAAGAAGAAAAAGCACATGAAGAAGAAAGACCATGCCATTACTTCACTCCACCAGTCGTCATTCTTGTGACCACAGAAAGTGATGATGTGGAGCATGATCATACGGATGATGCAGATGCCACACAGGAAGTCAAAGGTGTGATTGCGTTCTCTCATGATTGCGAAGTTACGATTTTTTTCTTATATCGCCCAGATAGCCAAGGCACTTTTTCAAGATATGGCGTTATCCATGTGCAGGTGATGAGGATAAATAACATCATCAGAATCACATCTTCCCAATGATAAGCCACTGTGTTGCGAAACACGAGATGGGTAAAGGTGAAGATATAGAGGAGTGGATAGTGTGCAGTGAAATAAATCATGGAGTGTTCCCCAATATACCCCACCACAGGTATTCTTCGGAGGGGCAGAGCCAGAAGAAGTCCAGAGATACCTACCAGAGCGCAAATGGTGTTGATGCCTGCTCCCCACGGGTTCTGTACAAACTTGTTGAGGCTCATATCATATTCTCCATGCCAGAGTCTGTTGCCTACCACAAATTCAGCAATGAGCAGTATGCTGAGCACAATGAGCCATTTCTTCTCCACGCGACCTTGCAGCCATCTCCACCCTCTTCCCAGCAAGAAAAAGAAAACACCCATAAACACATTGTCTATGCTCATCCACAAGGGATTGTGATATTTCCACAGGAAATAGCTGATGAAGGGGAATGAAACGGCAATCCATCTTAGGTGTTTCACCTTTTGTATGAAATGCACCAGTATATATGACATGAAGAAGGAGAAGAGAAACCATACAGGAGGGTTTCCCCACACATGGCTGTCTTCCCATAGGTGACTCCAGCGCAACATCTTATAGTAGCGTTGAAAATTCTCGGGGAAAAGGAACAGGTAGGCAAAGTAGATGATGCTACCAATCACTCCCCAAGAGATATAGGGTATCAATAGCCGCTTCACCCTGTCGATGAGATAAGGAATGGTTTCTCCAGATGTTCCTTTATTGAAGTAACCTGCCTTGAAGAAGAAAAAAGACATGAAGAAGAAGGTCCACGCCATGAGTTTAGCAAACCAAAACTCATTGCGATAACCACATGAACTCACCACATGAAGCATGATCATGCGCAGAATACAAAGTCCACACAAGAGATCAAAAGCGTGATTGCGTTGTTTCATCCTTTACTTCTTTTTGTCGAAAGTCAGTCTGTCTTCTACCATTCGCTCCATATAACTCTGAATGATTGCTTTGAGTTCTCTCTCCATTTGCTTTTCTGTCTTACCAGTCTTTCCAAGAAGATTCTTCTTTAAGAACCAGTCCTTCTTATAGTTATAGACAGCTTTGGCATGACCGTTGTCTGTAAACTGTAACACATAGTCACCCTTCACATATTGATAGATGCCCTCAGTGTTGTTTACCGCCCACGTGAGACTGTCAGGTGTGTTGAACAGGTCACAGCCAAATGCCACATAAGGGTTAGGATAGCCTAAGTAATTGAGCATGGTAGGCATCATGTCAATCTGCTGGGCAATGCAATGACGACGACCTGGTTGAATATCGCCTGAAGGGTCAAAGATAATGATTGGAACGCCAAACACGCCCAGATCTGTTTGGTATTCTGCTCGGGAAGACGTGTTGGTATGGTCTGCTGTCAAGATAAAGATGGTGTTGTTGTACCAAGGCTGTTTTTGAGCAGTCTCGAAGAAGAGTCGAAGAGCGTTATCAACATATCGGATACACTTGTGTATGGTGTTCTTGTCTCCTGGCTCATCATTATAGATGTCTCTGTAACGCTCTGGCACAACGTAGGGATGGTGTGAACTGGCAGTGAAGACAGAAGTGATGAAAGGCTCTTTCATCTCACTCATCTGCAAAGCGTAGAACTGTAGAAACTCCTCGTCCCAGATGGCCCACATGCCGTCAAAGTCCTTGTCTCCATTAAATCGCTTGTCCTTTTTATATTCAGTTCTTCCTATATATTTCTTATATCCAGTGGCTTTGGCAAAAGCCTCAAATCCCATAGAACCATTTTCTGCACCATGAAAGAAAGCAGATTCATAGCCTACCTTGCCCAATTCTCCAGCCAAGCCGCTTACTTTGTTAAGGGCTGCAGGAGTGAGGAAGAAAGGCTCGATGAAACGAGGAATACTGGAGAGAATGGACGGCATGCCGTCAATGCTCTTTCGTCCGTTGGCAAAAGTGTAGTCAAACGTGAGTGAGCGTTTGATGAGAGAGTCGGTGAAAGGCGTGTAGCCCTTGTATTTGCCACCATCCAATTGCTCATTATATCCTCCCATATACTCTCTTCCATAGCTTTCCATGATGAGTACCACCACATTTTTCTTATTCATCATCACACTGTCTGCAGGCATCTGGATAGGTTGATAAATCTTGTCGAGTTCTTGACGTGAATAGTATTTGGGATCTACAAACACATCCTTGTTGATAGAACGAATCATGGAGAAAGGTGTGTTGAGAATCAAGGCGACTTCTGCCGAACGATTCACATATTGGTTTGCATTGCTCAAGGTGATAGGGCGAACAGCGGTGGTCGCTCCGCCCCTCATGCCTGCAATGGTGATGGGAATGTAGAGACCAAAGCAGATGATATGGATGATATAATAAATGAAGAAATCTTTCAACATGCGCAGGCGGAATTCTCCTCTTGGCTTGGCATAGACAAGAATCGTCAAGACAATCAATACAACACCCACCAGCACCAAATACCAGTGATTCATGAGTTCTGTACTTATCACATCTCCAATGTTTCCTTCATTGCTGAACTCTTGAAACACCGACCAGTTGGTACGTCTGCCAGTGTATTGGAAATAAACAGCATCGGCCAAATTAGCAATGATGCAGAAGGAATTGACCAGTACGTAGAGCCACTTTGCCATGTTCTGCCACCAGTAGCTCTCCTTCCAATGCAGCGGGATAAGCATCAAGATGGCATAAAGTGCATTGGTGTAGAGGATGGCTGAGGTGTCAAACATCCAGCATCCCTTGAATGCCTCCCAGAAGTTGAGCGTATCAAAACCTTCAGCGATGACGCTCCAGTTTTCAAAGAGATAGGCTAATCTGCACAATCCATAGAGGATATATACCCATGCGAGATTCCATATCAACGCAATGGGATTGGAAATAAATGACTTCTGTAGTTGCAAGTGTTTCATCTGTTTCATCTGTTTTGGTAATGATTAGTTGTCAATATGCTTTCGTTGTTTGTATTCCTTGATTCGTTCCGCAAAGGCTTTGTCTTTCTTGTTGTTGAGATGAGGTGTGAACCTTATTTTCTCAGGAATGTCTCTACCTGCATCCCTGAGGCTTGATAGATGACCATGCTTGATAATCAGTAGTGAGTCATACTTCTCTTCATGAATGGCATCAGTTGTGGTCAGGAAGAGCGTGTCGCCATGTGTCTTGACTGTCTGATAATAACGACTGCCTGAGCCAAACTTGTCAAATCGCTCATCAAACTCAATTCGGTAGTTTTTGGGCGAGCAATGGCTCACTGTATAGATAGGTGTGGTGGCTGTTCCATCCTCATCATGCCAGGTCATGCGGGCGTAAGCATGCTCATGTCCTTGCAGTACGAGATCCACCCCGTATTCCCTGATGAGGTCGTCAAACATCCACCTCTGGATCAGATTGTTCATGTTGCCACGAATCGAGTATAGAGGGTGGTGAAGCACCACAATTTTCCATTTGGCGGTGCTGGCTTTCAGTCTCTTCTCCAACCATTCTCTTTGGGTGCTCAGATAAAAGAACTCCCTGTTGCTGTCCAAGCAGAAGAGTTGCACATTCTTGTAGTTTACCGTAAACACCTGATTCTCCCCCTCCATAGAGTCAAGGAAGTAGGAGTGAATGAGCGAGAAGCGACGTTCCAGTTTTCCAACGATTCCCTTCAGGTAATCATGATTGCCTGTAATGGTCAATATAGGCATAGCTTGTCCCACAGAGTCCAATGTCTCGAAGGTCTCTGCCCAATAGGCATCAGTAGGTCTTTCTGTCAGGTCTCCTCCGCTGACGAGGAATTCCGTGCGAGGATTCCTGAAGATGGCTCTCTTCAACAGTTCATTGGCAATCCCTCCAATAGAATCTTGAATGTCTCCCATAAAGAGGAATTGGGTCTCCTGCTCATCAGCCTTGGCAAGACGAAACGCATGCCAGTCTGAGGTTCTTCCTTCTGTGCAGACCCTGTATTGATATGTTCCTCCTTCTTCCAAATGTCTCAGTTTAGCCACATAGTAGGCTGCTTGTCCACTTCGAGAGACGAAGACCTCTCCTGTGGCTTCTATTCTTTGGGTGGCTTGCACCGAATCTGTCAAAAGTTTGATTTCTACATAAGAAGGCTTCACGACAGAGCCACACATCCAGCTGATGTTTCTGCTCGTCATTCCATCCTCGTCCCCAAAGGTCAGCAACACTCTGGTAGGCACGGCAGACACCTCATAGGGGGCTTCTTCGGGGTTGTCAAACCACACATCCCATCGGCTGATGCACCAGATGATGAGTGCAATCAGCAATATGATGAGTGTTGAGATGGTGATTCGACGCTTCATGGGCAATGGAGTTTATTCTGTGTAGAGCAATTTCACTCTTTCCTCAAAACGTTCTGGATGCTCCTTCAGTTCCTGAACCACCTCCTGATATGGACGTTCGGTGTCTAAATAACGCTGGCCATGAGCTGTTGGCAGATGCTTTGGGGTCATATAATCTTCGCCAAAATAACAAACCAGAGCCGCATGGGTGTCTGTTGGAGCAGGGAAGAGCATGTCTTCAAAAGGTATCCAGTCCTGCTTGTTATAAGCATTTCTTGGACGGATGAAATGATGTGTGCTGTATTTGTAGGAAAGCACAGACACACGCGTGGTTCTGTCCGCATCCACCATTCTGAAGAGTTTCTCATAGAGTGCAAAGCCCTTTCGGTAGTCTATCCAATGGTAGAGACCTTTAGAGAGCACGGCAACCACCTTCTTTCCAAAACTCATCGGTTCATTGAAGTTTGCCAAATAACCTCTGATGGATTTCTTCACAATCATTGTAGCTGTTCGGTGGAAAAAGCGACTCACTGGGTTCTCCAAGAAGCCATCCAGCACAAACACATCAATGTCGATACCTCTACAGTATTCCCTGTCCAGTTCGTAACTGCACAGAGCCGTTGATTCCGTATGTCTCAAGATGCCGTGCCCACAATAGTTCTTCTTGTCAGAATAAGTGGTCTGGAAGAAATAGGGATGCTGAAACTCCTTGTCGGCAATCTGAACCAACTTGTCATAATCTTTTCTCAGCATCACGAAATCAATGTCGTCATCCCAAGGAATAAATCCCTGATGGCGCACAGCACCCAGCAGTGTGCCACATTCCATCCAGATCTTCAGCCCGTTTCGGTCACACACCTCCAATAGCACGCGCGCCAGTTCCAGTTGCAATGCCCACACCTTTTTCATCTCTTTTGGAACGGTGTACCCGCATTGGTTTTCAGTCTCTAGGTTCATGAGTCTTTCATTTTTATGCAAAGGTAGTGAAAAAATGAGTTAAAATCATTACCTTTGCAAATAAAAACGACAACAACATGTATAGAGGATATAAAATCGTATGTAACACAGCCGCTGGGCGACGTCGTTACATGCAGTATCTCTTTCCGCAAGTTCTTTCCTCCAGCCTCATCGACCGTTATGATGTGTGGGTGAATACGGTGGATAATTGTGATATAGAATTCTTCAAGCAACTTGCCTCCAAGTATGATAAGATTAACCTTGTTTGGCAACCTGACAGGCGAGTGGATGGTATTGCCACCATCAATGCTTTCTATAAGTTCTGCATGGATGAAGACACCATCTACATTAAGATGGATGATGATGTGGTGTGGCTGGAGCCAGACTATTTCCAAAAGATGATAGACTTCCGCATAGACCATCCGGAGTGCTTCATCGTGTCTCCTTTGGTCATCAACAATGCCATGAGCACCTACATCCTTCAGGTCAAGGACAAGGTGAAACTCAACAAGTATATGAATGCTCAGTGCAATCATCGCATCATGTGGAAGCGTGGCAGCTTTGCCGTTCAGTTGCACCAGTGGTTTCTCGACAAATATCTCACCACAGGCCGATACCCAGAGCTCTATTGTGGCACTTTCACATGGGCAATGAACCGTTTCTCCATCAACTCCATTCTTTGGTTTGGCAAAGACCTGAAGGCGTTTGATGGCAATGTGCAGGGGGATGACGAGGAGTTCTTTTCCTGTCTGAAACCAACGCAACTCGGCAAGATGAACATGGTGAATGCCGATTGCCTCATCTCTCATTTCGCTTTTGCCCAACAGCGTTGGATGCTGGATCGCTGTGGCATTCTGGAACAATATGGCAAGTATCTGATGGAGGAGTGGAAGACTCGTCCAGAGGTGCAGCAAATCAGTGCAGATGTTCAGCAGATACTGAAAGACATCCAATCACGTGAGGCTGAACTCAAGGCTCTTCCTCTTATTTACGCCACTCGACAGGTTAGCGGACCAACAAAACTGAAGCGTCGTTGGAAAGCATGGATGAAGCAACTGCGTTGCCAGTGGGATGGCTACAAGAAGGTGAAGTATGTGATAGGCTGAACGAATAATAATTCACGGTCTATTGCCCCGAATTTTATTTGTGGTGAAAAAGGGTGAGCCGATGCAGACAGATTTTGTCGTTGCACGACTCATCCAATCACATGAATGATGTTGACCTGGCTTCTGGAAGTTGTTATAAAGTCTTTATATACAACGATTTATCTATATTTAAAGAATCAATGCTTGTTAGGGGAAAACGCACGCATGGTTCATGGGTCATCGAACCATTGTTCGTTGGCTCTTGAACCATTATTCATTGGCACTTGAAGCATTGTTCGTTGGAGCATGAAGAACGCTTCAATCATTTAGTGTGTTCTGTGAAAGAGGAAATGCTTGCTTTTTTGCCTTTCCCATAAGGATTTAACTTGACCTCCCTAAGTATTCAAGACTTATCTCATGAGGGCAACAGCCTTCTCAAAGGCTTTCTTGAAATGATAACCCTCATTGAGTTTCTCCTTGATTGCCATAGCCGCTTGTTTGTATTCGTCATACTCAGCCTGCGAGATGGCTTTGAGTTTCTCTGGCAGTTCGCTGAGGGAATTGACGGCAATGCCCAAATGATTGCTGGTGATGAAAGGTGACATGGCTGATTCCTTCCACACAATCACAGGCAGTCCCGCTCTCAGGTAGAATGATGCCTTGTGGGGGTTGTTGATGCGGAGGTAACTACCCCAAATGCCAGAACAGCCATTGGTGGTGTCGCCATCCCACACAAGTCCCCAGTCTGCTGATGCAGTCCTGATAAACTCGTCGGAGTCTATAGAACCATGATAGTCAATGTTCTTCCATTCCTTTTCAGCATCCTTTTCCAGCCCCGAGCCATAGAGGTCAAAGTGGCAACCATCCAAAGCAGAATCCAGTTCATAGATGAATGAGGTTTTTCTTCTGCTGATGCCTCCGGCAAACACAATAGTGGGCTTCTCGCTCAGGTGGTGCGGTTCGGAAGAGGGTTCTTCCTTTGAGAGATAGTCAAATATGTCAAGGTTTACGAGGGGACGCTTGCACCCATGTTCCACAAGCCACTGATTCATGCTCTCGTTGTGTACAATTATTACATCTGTGTGGGAGAGGCGTTTGATTTCTTGTTCAGCAGTCAATTTCCGACGTCGGAAAGTGCCCAGGTCATGAATGAGTGTCACAGTCTTAGCCCCCTTCATGTGGGCAATCTTACATTGTGTCACAAAGAACTTCTTGAATGGATACTGAATGACCAGCACATCTCCTTGCTTTAGTTTCAGCCATAGATGAACCATGCTGAACAGTTTGCGAAAGAAGGTGGCAGCCTTTCCTTTTCCTTCCACTACGGCGAGGTCTCTAAATCCCATGCCCTTCATCATCTTATCCACGTGCCTCTTGGCTGTGTTGGGCGAATCCATGCTGATATAACAATTCATCTTTTCTTAAATTTATTGGTAAAACCTTTTCTGCGATGCCAGTTGCGGTTATGTATGGCTTTCAGTCTCATCACCTCTTGTATGGTCTTCTCCACATCCAGTCCTCTTGCCTTTGCATACTCTTCGCTCACATATTTAATTAGGTCCAGTCTGTCTGTCCACCTCACAAAGTCATCCTTCGCATCTGTTAGCGTGAGTTGCTTTGAGGTCTTGTGGGTCATTCGGTTAATGTCAATCACGGAGATTTCATAACTTCCGTCGGCTTTGGGCTGATAGAGCACGTTGCCAAAGTTGAGGTCGTGATGCACCAGTCCGTGGTCGTGTAGTTTGGCTATGAACTGTGCAAAGGATTTTGCCATCTCATGATTGAACTTCTCTTCCAACTCAGTCCTCACAGATACTGCATCGGTAAAAGTGGTCAGGTAATAGCCGTATTTCAGTACTCCTCCCTCTCTCTCTTCCGCATAGGCAATTGGTTCGGGGGTGGAGAGACCGCATTGCAGGAGCATCATGCCGTTCTCAAATGCACGTTTGGCTTTTGAAGAGAAAACGGTGCTGTATGCCAATGTCTGGAAGATATTGCGTGCTTTGTATCGCTTGACCACTACACGCTCCAGCACAGAGTCGCCTTTTTTCACCACAAATTCCTTTAGCACGTTGCGTTTGTTGGTGAAGATTTCCTTGCCCTGAGAATCAAACAATGCCGAGAGGTGAGCAATGAAGTCGCTCACCTCCGACATTGCCACATATTTTTCGTTAATCTTGAATCTTAATGACATAGAGTTTCTATCCCACTTGACTTCCTCCCTTGACTGGTTTCTCAACGGTGGTTACACTGATGTTGCCATCCCAGTTTTCAGCGGAGAGAATCATGCCTTCGCTCACGAGTCCGTTCTTGAACTCACGAGGTGCTAAGTTGGCAATGAAGAGAACTTGCTTGCCCACCAGTTGCTCTGGTTCATACCACTGGGCAATACCACTCACGATGATTCGTCCCTTTGGTGTGCCATCGTCCAGGTGGAACTTGAGGAGTTTCTTCATCTTAGGCACGCGCTCGCAATTCAGCACGGTAGCCACACGGATGTCCAGTTTGGTGAAGTCGTCAAATGAAACGGTCTCTTTCACGGGAGCCACCTCTGCGTTAGATTCTGCATTAGCCTTCATTGTGGCTTCAAGCTTGTCCATCTGGAACTTGATGGTGTCATCCTCTATCTTAGAGAAGAGGAGGTTTGGGCTGTTCAACTGCTTGCCCGTAGGGAGTAGGTTCGTGTTGCCAAGTTCTTCCCAGTTCAATTCGTCCATGCCAATCATTTCACGGAGTTTGGCAGAAGAGAATGGAAGGAAAGGCTCAAAGGCAATTGCCAGGTTGGCAGTCAGTTGCAATGAGATGTAGATGATGGTCTTCACACGCTCGGGGTCGGTCTTGACGACCTTCCAAGGCTCTTCGTCGGCAATGTATTTATTGCCAATACGAGCCAAGTTCATGGCTTCTTTCTGAGCCTCACGGAATTTGAAACCCTCAATGAGCGATTCAACCCTGCCCTTCACAGTGGCAAACTCTGCCAGTGTTGCTTTGTCGCCTTCTGTCAGTTCGCCACATGCAGGCACTACGCCATCATAATATTTCTGAGTGAGTTGTAGGGCACGGTTCACGAAGTTACCATATACAGCCACGAGTTCATTGTTGCAACGAGCCTGGAAGTCTGCCCATGTGAAGTCGTTGTCCTTGGTTTCGGGAGCATTGGCTGTCAGCACATAGCGAAGTTCGTCTTGGCGGTTTGGAAGTTCCTCCAAGTATTCATTGAGCCAAACGGCATAGTTCTTTGAAGTGGAAATCTTGTTGCCTTCCAAGTTGAGAAACTCATTGGATGGCACATTGTCGGGAAGGATGTAGTCACCATGTGCTTTCAGCATGGAAGGGAACACGATGCAGTGGAAAACGATGTTGTCCTTTCCAATAAAGTGGATGAGGCGTGTGTCTTCATCTTGCCACCATTTCTGCCAAGTGCCCCATTTCTCAGGTTCGTTCTCACAGAGTTCCTTCGTGTTTGATATATAGCCAATGGGAGCGTCGAACCACACATAGAGTACCTTGCCTTCGGCACCTTCCACCGGTACAGGAATGCCCCAGTCCAAATCACGTGTCACAGCACGAGGCTTCAAGCCACCATCCAGCCAACTCTTGCACTGTCCATACACGTTGCTTCTCCATTCTGTATGTTCCTCCAGAATCCACTTTTCCAGCCATGGCTGATATTTGTCAAGAGGCAGATACCAGTGTGTGGTGTTCTTCTTCACGAGCGGATTTCCGTTGATAGCATTTACTGGATTGATGAGTTCTTCAGGAGAAAGGGTCGCACCACACTTCTCACACTGATCGCCATAAGCCCCCTCTGAGTGACAGCGAGGACATTCACCCTTGATGTTGCGGTCGGTAAGGAACTGCTTGGTCTCCTCATCGTAGAACTGCTCAGAGGTAATCTCCACAAACTTTTCCTCTTCATAGAGTTTCTTGAAGAAATCAGATGCAAACTGATGATGGGTCTTGCTGGTCGTGCGAGAGAAGATGTCGAAACTAATGCCAAAGTCGGCAAAAGACTTCTTGATGATGCTGTGATAGCGGTCCACCACATCCTGTACCGTACATCCTTCCTTCTTTGCTCGGATGGTCACAGGCACGCCATGTTCGTCGCTTCCACACACAAACATCACTTCTCTTCCTTTCAGTCTCAAATATCTGGCGTAGATGTCGGCTGGCACATACACACCTGCCAAGTGACCAATGTGGACTGGTCCGTTGGCGTAAGGCAGTGCTGCTGTCACAGTGGTTCTCTTAAAGTTTTTCTGTTCCATGTTCTTTTTATTGTTGCTGTTTGACTGCAAAGTTAGTGAATTATTGGGAATTAGGCGTGACGATTATGGCATTATTCGCATATTCTCAATGCTCAGACCGTAATTCTCAATTAAAATGTCTAACTTTGTGGCACTTTAAATATAGTGTGGTATTCTTATGCAAGCAATAATTTTAGCAGCTGGAATGGGTCGCCGATTGGGGTGTCTGACCAAGGACAACACCAAGTGTATGGTTGAGGTGAATGGTGTGAAGTTGATTGACAGGCTTCTCGGCCAGCTTTCTCGTCTCTCTCTGCGCCGTGTTGTTATTGTGGTGGGGTATGAAGGTCAAAAGCTCATTGATCATATTGGCAATCGTTATGAGGATTCACTCCTGATTGAATATGTCAATAATCCTATCTATGATAGGACCAACAACATTTATTCCCTCTCTCTTGTGAAGGACAAGATGCTGGAGGATGACACGCTCTTGATAGAGAGCGACCTTATCTTTAGCGATAATCTCTTCCCTATGCTTGTGGAGAATCCTTCTCCCAATTTGGCTCTTGTGGCTAAGTATGAGACATGGATGGATGGCACGATGGTATGTCTGGATAGGGAGAACAACATCATCAATTTTGTGCCTAAACAGGCTTTTCGCTATGAGGATGTGGACAAATACTATAAGACGGTCAATATCTACAAGTTCTCTCGTGAGTTCTGTATGAATAAATATGTGCCTTTCCTTGATGCCTACTGCCATGCTTTGGGGAATAACGAATACTACGAACAGGTGTTACGTGTTCTCACAATTCTCGATTCTGCCGACCTCAAGGCTTTGCCTATAGGTGACGAGAAATGGTATGAGATTGATGATGTGCAGGATCTTGACATTGCAGAGACGATCTTTGCTGAGGACGATGAGATGATTCGTCGCTTCAACTATCGTTATGGCGGGCACTGGCGATTCCCTAAGATGCTGGATTATTGCTACTTGGTCAATCCTTATTTCCCTACTCGACGCATGAAGGACGAACTTCGTTCGAGTTTCGATGATTTGCTCACTGAATATCCTTCTGGCATGTATGTCAATTCGCTTTTGGCTGGCAAGTATTTCGGATTGAGGCAGGACTATGTAGTGGTGGGGAATGGTGCGGCTGAACTTATCAAGAGCCTTATGGAGCGAATGGAGGGAAAGATTGGTGTGGTTTATCCTACATTTGAAGAGTATCCTCATCGCTTGAAGAAAGAAAATGTGGTGTCGTTCTTCCCTGTTCGTGAAGACTTGAAATATGATGAGAGGGATTTGATGGACTTCTTTGCGGATCGTGACATCAAGAATCTCCTGCTCATCAATCCAGATAATCCATCAGGCAATTTCATTCCGATGGAGGGGTTGAAGAGATTGTTGGAATGGACTGCCCAGATGAATATCAACTTGATTGTAGATGAGTCGTTTGTGGACTTTAGCGACGGCTTTGAGCACAACACGCTTCTTGTCAATGAGACTTTGGAAGCCAATCCACATCTCATTGTGATGAAGAGTATCTCAAAATCCTATGGTGTACCAGGACTGCGCTTGGGTGTTTTGGCTACGGCAGATGTGGATATGATCAAGTTCATCCGTAAGGATATTTCCATCTGGAACATCAATTCCTTTGCCGAGTTTTATATGCAGATATTTGGTAAATATGAGAAGGACTACAAGAAGGCTTGCCATCAGTTTATTGCCGAGCGTAGGCGATTTGAGAATTTGCTCAAGCAGATTTCCTTCTTGCATGTCATTCCTACCCAAGCCAACTATTTCTGTTTGGAACTGACAGAAAAATACACTTCTGCTGAACTCACCAAGATCCTTTTGGCTCAGTACAATATCATCATCAAGGATTGTAACTCTAAGACATTCTTGGAGGGAAAGAATTATGTGCGTGTCTCTGTGCGTGACCAGAAAGATAATGACCAGTTGATTGTAGCTTTAAAGGAACTTGACCGATGAAAGTCTGTATTTGTGGAGGAGGGAACTTAGGTCATGTGGTCACGGGCTTTCTGGCTGCTAAAGGTGATTGTGAGGTGAGTCTTCTCACTCGTCAGCCTGAGCGTTGGAGTCAGCAGCTTGGCATTGCCACTCCTGAGGGGGAGGTACTTCAAGGCAACATTGCTCGCATCTCTGCTCAGCCTGAAGATGTTGTGGCAGATGCAGACATCGTTCTCTTGTGTCTTCCTGGATTTTCCATTAGAGAGGAATTGGAGCATGTCAAGCCGTTCCTGAAGCCTCATGTGGCAGTAGGAAGCATTGTGTGCAGTACGGGTTTCTTTCAAGAAGCTTTCGAGGTGCTTTCGAGTGAAACTCCTCTCTTTGGCTTTCAGCGTGTTCCTTTTATATCCCGAGTGACAGAATACGGTCGTTCGGCTTCTCTTTTGGGCTATAAATCTTCGCTAAATATTGCTGTGGAACAGATTGAAGACAAGGAAACGCTTCGGCAAACAATAGAGATGCTTTTTCATGCACCTGTTCATCTGCTTGGCAGTTACTATGAAGCGAGCCTCACCAATAGCAATCCGCTCTTGCATCCTGCCCGTTTGTATAGTTTGTGGAAAGATTGGAAGCCTGGACAGATCTATCCTGAACAGAGCCTTTTCTATGAGCAATGGACAGATGAGGCTTCTGAGAATCTTATTGCTATGGACAAGGAGTTTCAGAATCTTCTTTCCACTCTTCCGGTCACTTCTGGCAGCATCCCCGCCATTCTTGATTATTATGAAAGTCATGACGTGGCCTCACTCACGCAGAAGTTGCAATCTATCAAAGCATTTCAAGGCATCGCATCTCCTATGAAAGAGGTGGAAGGCGGCTTTGTTCCAGATTTTGGCAGCAGATATTTCACAGAGGATTTCCCTTATGGATTGGAACTTGTGTGTCGATTAGCGCAGAAGCAGGGAGTGGATACTCCTGTGATGAAAAAGGTGATGGAGTGGGGCAACCGTTGTCTCCTGCACCAGTCGCTCCGCAAGCGTTTCAATCCTGATGGTTCTCCGCTTCGTCGGATGCAACTTCGCATGTTGGATATTCTTCTGGAGGTGGATCGCATCTGCCAGAAGCACCAGATACCTTATTGGCTCAGTAGTGGAACGCTTATTGGTGCTTTGCGCCATGATGGCTTTATTCCTTGGGATGATGACCTTGATATAGAGATGATGCGTGAAGATTATCTTCACCTGATGAAGGTGTTGCCGAGAGAATTGCCTGATTGGCTGGCATTGCAGAATCATGAGACCGACCCGGATTATTTCTTTTTCTATGCAAAGATTCGTGATCGCCGTTCTCGTATGGAGGAGAACACGGGTTATGATCGTCTTTGGAAAGAGAAGGGAGTTTACATAGACATTTTCCCAATGGAGCGACATCCTATAGCATTGCATCGGCTGACAGAGAAGACCGTGGGTCACATGTATAAGGTGTGGCGAACCAGCACTGACGATGCGAAAAGCATGCCTCAGGTGCGTTGCATCTTCAACTTCAACCGTAAGTTGGTCTTCCCTTTCCTGCGATTCGTTTGCAGGTTCATCCCTTGTGGTGTAATCACCAGTGGAATGGGCATTCCTTATCATAATCCACGTTTCAGGGATGAGATTTTCCCTCTTTCCACCCATTCGTTTGAGGGACATGGGTTTCCTGTCCCAGGCAATGCGGATGCACATCTTCGCCACATCTATGGCGACTACATGCAGTTGCCCAATCTTGAAAAACTTGCTCCTCATGTGGGCAAATTGGAAATATACTATTAAAGATGTAGGGAACAATACGCTTCTTTCGTTGTAAAAAGACAAAAAGGAAAGGGGTGGCAAACAGATTGCCACCCCTTTCATGTGTTTATTTTTTTTATGTCTTCTATTAGAAGTTTACGTAAGCACCGATAGAGAGATTAGTACCATCTACACCCATGTTGAAACGGTTGGTCTTAACGTCACCCTGCTTGCCAAACTGGTAAGAGAGGTCACCTACGTGAGCAACAAGGCTAACCTTGTCGTTGAGAGCGTAAGAGAAGCCTGGCTTGATGCCGATTTCCCACTGGTTGAGGTTGTCTTTCACGCCACTGGTGTGAGTGTACTGGTATGTGAAACCGCCGTCCACAAAGAAAGTGAAGTTACCAGCGCTTGCGAACTTGTAACGGAGGTATGGGTTCAAGATAAATGAGTTCATGTTAGTGTCTGATATGCCATCATCATTGTAGTGTGCCATACCGATAGTCAAAGCAACATCGAACTTGTCGTTGAGCTGATAACCAACCTGTGGAAGGAACTTAAATGTGGCATCGCTGTTAATCTTGTTACCATTGACTGTGGTCTTACCAGCGCTGAAGCCTACTTCACCACCAACCCAGTACTGAGCGTTAGCTGAAACAGAAACAATCGCTACGAGAGCAGCAAGAATCAATTTTTTCATAATTTTCTCATTTTACAATTAGTTTTTTCCTACTCTTTTAATAATGTCGCTCAGAGGTTTTCGGAATCCCCTCTTGTTGAGTGATGTTGCAAAGATATGTTGTTTTGTTGTATCCACCAACAGAAATTAACTAAAATATCCGTTATTGAATAAAAATAAAAACGTATAGGATAAAACAGTAGTAGAATTGTCCTTTTCTTGCAGAAATAAAAGATGATGATTGGCTGACGCAATGAGTTTTTAGTCCCTGAAAATCTTAAGTGTGTCGTTTGTATATGTATGGTTGGTCTTCCTTTTGTGGAAAAACGTGGGAAGGCAAAGGTCTTTTCGTCATTTCTCGCATGCTCGTTTGTGTTGTCATGCTCATAAGGATGTGAAGGATGTGGAAGTGACAGATTGAATCTGCCCAGCTCACATTAATTATCTCGAAATCATCTCGAAGGCATCTCGAAGGCATCTCGAAGGCTTGTGGAAGCATGGGGAGGGTGTATCGAAAGTGGCGTATTGTCTCACTTGTCTCAATCAAAATCCCCAGATGCGCACTGTGGCACAAGAGGCGAAAAAGTGAAAATCTGAATTGGGTATTTGAGAAACATGCGTATCAGAAGGGGCGAGACTGAGACAATTGAGACATTCTGGTGGAAGAAAGCGACCGCCAAGTTATCTTTCTTTTTGATGATGAGGACAAAAATACTCCTTGCCTTTGCCATGTCAATCGAAATCACCTGTTCTTCTTCTGGATTCGTCGAACTCACGTTGAATAGGACTTCTCGCTCGCTTAATCATACCGCTGAACTTTCCCCAAGGGTGCTCACGTTCGGAAAAACTCAAATAAATTTGTTTTTTCACTTGCATAATCGTACCTTTGCAATGTTTTTATAATTAAAATATGGGAGACAGTAGCGAATATAAATATTTAACGAAAATAGATGATCCTGCTGACCTACGCAAATTGAAGGTGGAGGAATTGCCACAAGTGTGTGATGAACTCAGACGCGATATTATTGAGGAACTGGCAAATAATCCTGGTCACTTGGCGTCAAGCCTTGGGGTAGTGGAGCTCACTGTTGCCTTGCACTACGTTTTTAATACACCTTACGACCGCATTGTGTGGGATGTGGGTCATCAGGCATATGGACATAAGATTCTCACTGGTAGGCGTGACCAATTCTGCACCAACCGCAAGTTGAATGGGTTGAAACCTTTTCCCCATCCTTTCGAGAGCGAATACGACACCTTCTGTTGCGGGCATGCCAGCAACTCCATTTCTGCTGCTCTCGGCATGGCTGTGACGGCAAAACTGAAGAAGGAGAATAGGAAGGTGGTGGCAGTGATTGGTGATGGAGCGATGAGCGGGGGATTGGCCTTTGAGGGTATCAACAATACCGCAAGCACACCCAACGATATGCTGATTGTCTTGAACGACAACAATATGTCCATTGATTGCAGTGTGGGAGGCATGAGGCAATATCTGCTCAACCTCACTACGAACACGACCTATAACAACATCCGATATAAACTCTCAAAGAAACTCTTTGACTGGGGTGTGCTCAACGAGAAGCGCCGTAAGGGCATCATTCGCTTCAACAACAGCGTGAAGTCGGTTCTCACTCGCCAGAAGAATATCTTCGAGGGCATGGATATTCGCTATTTTGGTCCTGCAGGAGGAAATGATGTGGTTGAATTGGTGCGTATCCTTCAGGTGGTCAAAGAAATGAAAGGGCCTAAACTGTTGCATATCCATACCACCAAGGGGTATGGTTATGCGCCTGCAGAGGAAGATGCCACCATTTGGCATGCTCCAGGCAAGTTTGATCCCGACACGGGTGAACGTATCGTCAGCCATGATGAAAAGCCCCATCCACCTAAGTTCCAAGATGTGTTTGGAAAGACACTTCTTGAGTTGGCGCAGCAGAACCCCAAGATTGTAGGAGTCACTCCAGCCATGCCTACAGGTTGCTCTATGAATATCATGATGAATGCCATGCCCAACCGTGTGTTTGATGTGGGCATAGCCGAGGGGCATGCGGTCACCTTCTCGGGTGGCATGGCCAAAGATGGCATGATTCCCTTCTGCAATATCTATTCATCATTCATGCAGCGTGCCTACGACAATATCATCCACGATGCAGCCACCATGCGTCTCAACATGGTGCTCTGTCTGGATCGTGCAGGTCTTGTGGGCGAAGACGGTCCAACTCATCATGGCGCTTTCGACCTTGCTTTTCTCCGCCCTATCCCTGATGTGACCATCTCTTCTCCTATGAATGAGCCAGAGTTGCGCAGATTGATGTACACAGCCCAACTGCCAGGCAAGGGCGTGTTTGTCATCCGCTACCCTCGTGGTCGTGGAAACACAATTGAGTGGCAGTGCCCATTGGAAGAGATACCGGTCGGGAAAGGGCGCAAACTCAAGGAAGGTAAAGATACAGCCGTGCTCACATTGGGCCCTATCGGCGTGGAGGCACAGAAGGCCATCGCCATAGCTGAACTGGCTTCGCTCAATGAGCATCCCGGGTCGCCACTCAGCATAGCTCACTATGACATGCGCTTCCTCAAGCCGCTCGACACCGACCTCCTTCATGAGGTGGGGCGCAACTTCAAGAGAGTGGTCACGGTGGAAGACGGAGTCATCTCTGGAGGTCTGGGCAGTGCTGTGCTCGAGTTCTTTTCCGACAATGGATATGAAGTAGATGTTAAACGCATAGGCATCCCCTGCGACCGTTTTGTTCCTCATGGCACGGTGGCAGAACTCCGCAAACTCTGCGGGATGGATGCTGAAAGCATAGCAAAGGTTTTGTCATGAAAATAGTCATTGCCGGTGCTGGCGCAGTAGGCACATATTTGGCTCGTTTGCTCTCCAACGACAATCAGGATGTTATCTTGATTGATGGGCAGGAGAAGAACCTGATCAGGGTGACCAGTGAACTGGACATCATGACACTGCTCCGCCAACCCACTTCAATCAAGGGACTGAAGGATGCAGAGGTAGGCAAGTGCGACCTCTTCATCGCAGTTACTCCCAACGAGAGTGAGAATATTGCTTGTGCCATGTTGGCAAAACAGTTGGGTGCTCGCAAGACTGTGGCGAGAGTGGACAACTACGAATACATGAAGCCAGAGAATGCCGAACTTTTCAAGAAAATGGGCATTGAGTCGCTCATCTATCCCGAACTCCTGGCGGCTGATGACATTGCAGCCAGTGCACGATACAGTTGGGTGCGCCAGATGTGGGAGTTCAACAATGGCGAACTTCTTCTGCTCAGTGTGAAAATGCATGACACTCATCCTATCTACGAACGTGGAATATGCAATCAAAACAACCTTCTGGTGGGTCACACCCTCAAGGAGATAGGTCTTGAGCATGGGCACAACTTCCATGTGGTAGCCATCAAGCGTGATGGGGACACCATCAGTCCTCGTGGTGATGAGAAGATTTTGCCTCACGATTTGGTGTTTTTCATGACAACCAAAGAGAATATAGAGGAGATCCGCCACCTCACAGGAAAGGATGAATACCCCTCTGTGAAGAATAGTGTGATGATAGGTGGTGGCAAACTCTCAGTTCGAGCAAGCTGGAAGTTGGCACAGATTCATGATAGTGTCAAGATTATAGAGTCAGACCTGCAACGCCTCGAACAGCTCCAGTCCTTGGTGGCACCTAAAACAATGCTTCTTGAAGGAGAGGGCTATGATGTCGATTTGCTCAACGATGAAGGGTATGGCAGCATGGAGGCGCTCATCGCCCTGACCAACAACGACCAGCAGAACATCTTGGCTTGTGTGGCGGCCCGACGTCGAGGCATCAAGAAGACCATCGCCCAGGTGGAGAACCTTGACTATTTCGACATGGCAGACGACCTCGACATTGGCACTGTCATCAACAAGAAAATGATTGCTGCCAGCCACATCTACCGCATGCTCCTCGAGGGCGATGTAGATAATGTGAAGATGCTTACCATTGCCAATGCCGATGTGGCAGAAATTGTGGTTAAGGCTGGTGCAAAAGTAACCCGAAAACTCATTAAGGACATCAAATTCCCAGAAGGGGTCAATATCGGTGGCATGTCGCGCGATGGCAAATCCATGCTCGTGAAAGGCATGACCCAACTTCGTGAGGGCGACCGCATTGTTGTGTTCTGCACCAGCAACATGCTCCGCAAACTCGACAGATTGTTTCAATAAAACCAATCCGATAGAAACAAGTACAACCCCACACAAAAAAACACTCAAGTAAAATAACCCCATCCAAACAACCCTACACCGTGGCTTCATACCGCCCCTTGATTTTGTTTGGAAAGCCCGAGTTCAAGATAGAAAATGGTCAATTGGAAACTTATATTTCGTATCCTTGGCTTCCTCGTCCTCATCGAGGCAGGCCTCATGACGGCATGTCAGATTGTCTCATGGATCTACGGTGAAGGCGTGGAGGCTTTTGTCCCTCCCATAGCCATAGCTCTTGCATTAGGCATCACAGGCATCCTCCTTGGTCGCAACGCAGGTAAGAAGATGGGTCGAAAAGATGGTTATATCGTGGTTTCCGTCGTGTGGGTGCTCTTCACTCTCATTGGGCTGTTGCCCTTCTTGTCCAGCCCCCAAGTGCCTGATGTGGCGAGCGCATTCTTCGAAACAATGTCGGGATTCACCAGCACGGGGGCCACCATCATTGACGACCTCGACTCTATGCCCCGTGGCTTGCTCTTCTGGCGCAGCCTCACTCAGTGGATAGGCGGTATTGGTATCGTTTTCTTCACCATCGCCATCCTTCCCGCCTTCGGAGTGGGCGAGGTCAAACTCTTTGCTGCCGAATCCACAGGACCGCTCCACGACAAGGTCCATCCCCGCATTTCTGTGGCAGCCAAATGGATAGGAGGAATCTACCTCATGCTCACCGTTCTCTGCATCCTCTCTCTCTGGATTTGTGGAATGAGTTTCTTCGATGCGGTCAATTACTCCTTCGTCACCACAGCCACAGGCGGCTACGGCACTCACTCTGCCTTGCTCGACGACTATTTCAAATCTCCTGCCATCGAGTACGTGCTCATTCTCTTCATGTTCATGTCGGGTGTCAACTACACATTAATATATTATACTATTCTCAAAGGAAAGTTCAAAAAGTTCTTCCATAATGCCGAGCTCCGCACCTACCTCGTCATCTCTTTGGGTATTTCACTCATCTGCACCATCACACTCGTGACCCATTCTTCCTCTGCTTACGATCTGGAGGAAGCCATTCGTCACAGTCTGTTCACCGTCATCTCTCTTGAGACCACAACAGGGCTTGCCACGGTCGATTACACCGTTTGGCCTGTGCAGCTTATGCCTGCCCTCCTCTTCGTGATGTTTGTAGGAGCATGTTCGGGCAGCACTAGCGGAGGATTCAAGTGCATGCGTATCAGCATCATTCTTCGTGTGCTCCTCAATGAGTTCACTCACATTCTTCATCCTCGTGCCGTCATTCCCGTGCGCATGAACGATAGCATCATTTCGCTTGGAGTGGTCAAGACCCTTCTGGGTTTCGTGGCTCTTTTTGTCTGTTCCCTCTTTTTCGGAGCCTTCGTGTTGGCGCTGACAGGTGTAAATCCCAACGATGTCCATCCCGATTTCGATTACTACGAAGCCTTTGGCATTGCCATGTCCAGCCTCAGCAATGTGGGACCAGGCATGGGCTACTACGGTCCAGTCCACTCCTGGGCCATACTCACTCCCCTTGCCAAATGGGTCTGCTCCTTCCTCATGCTCATTGGTCGTCTCGAAATTTTCCCCATCATCATCCTCTTCACTCGCGACTTCTGGACTAAGAGTTGAAACGGTGATGGGTAAAAAGAACCTATTGCCCCTGAGAGATATGATAGGGACGGCAATAATAAGTGGGGTAGAGTCCCCTTGTAAGTGCGCAGAAATAGAGGTGGTGGGAGGGGAAATTTATAAAAAAATCACAAAAACAACGATTCGCAAAACTCAAATTTTTACAAAATGTGAAGAAGGAGTGCTGTATCCCCCTCGCCATGAAAAAAGGGAATCATGTTATAGTGATTCCCTTTTGCGCTTCAGGATGGGCTTGAACCAACGACCCCATGATTAACAGTCATGTGCTCTAACCAACTGAGCTACTGAAGCCTCTTTTTCTAAGACACTGCAAAGGTACATCAAAAAATCGAAATGGCAAATGAAAAATCGATTATTTTTCATTTTTTTATTGCAGGAAAACCTGCCATAGTTGTGACATACTTATTGTGCTCATGACGAATTCTTCCTTTTCCCTGAAAAGCGCATCGTTTTTTCGGACTATATGGTTTGTGAGTAAATACCATATAGTTTCTGCTCGTTTACCATATGGTTTCTGCTCGTCTACCATATGGTTGCTGATTACAGAAGATACCTGTTTTTTTCAAGTCCTGCAATCAACCCGGATTCGCCAAACTTGCATTCTTACAGATAGTGCATTCAAGGCATAGGTCGGTCAGCAACTTTATCATGAACATGGTGGCGGCTCTTGCTACATATTGTCTCTTCGATAACAAGTCGAAAGCACTTGATAGATTTGATATAGAGGATACCAGGCAACCTTATGCTATTTTGACAATCTTTTTCCTTGATAGGGATATATGCGATAATTTTTAGGTAAATATAAATAAAATAATTCAAAATAATTCTCTTGGAAAGTTTTTGATCATCATTTTTCTCTAATAATTTAATTTATTAGGACAAAAAACAAGAAAATAAAGTATTTTTAGTGGTAAAAGCAAGGAGAAATACTATAATTATAAAAAAATAGTCCCCCTAAATTCGTTTTATCATTTTTTATTATTATCTTTGGCGCGTCTTTTCAGATTCGCCCAATTTCTTTTGCAACACTATGTTGGGTGGAAATCTTGGCAAGACCGCCTCCCCCTGACCACTTCTTTGGTGGACAAGGAGGAGAATGACACTTACTGATTAATAGTGTTGCAAGTTTTTTTATTTACCTAATCTAACACTTTATTAAAAAATGAAGTATTTAAAGTTATTACTGTCTCTTGCAGTAATGTTGGTAAGCATTCCCATTAGTGCTTACAAGTCAGAAAACATCACAGTGAATGTGAACGGTCAAAACCGCAGTGTGCTTGTTTACAAGCCCGACAACATGTCGGCAAACCTACCACTCATGGTGGTCACACATGGCATGAACCAGAATCCCGAGTATCAGTCGGAGGGTGACTTGTTCAGAGACATCGTGGATTCTGAAAGATTCATCGTTGCCTATCTCCGGTCAAATGGCGCCGCATGGGATATAGGCGGAACGGGAGATGCTAACTTCGTGAGAAGCTCCATTGACAAGATGAGCCAGCTCTATCAGATTGACACCAATAGGGTCTATTGGTCTGGTTTCTCTATGGGCTCAATGCTTCTCTACCATTCGCTCGCCCTGCTGGAGGACAAGATTGCCGCTTTTGCTCCTACCAGTGGCTACATGTCCACAGAGCAGCAGTGGAAAAACCTGAAGGGACAAATCAACCTGATTCACTGCCACTCCCTCTCCGATGGTGTGTTCCCTATCGCTCAGTACAACTTCATCAACTACGTGACTGGCCTTGCCATGAGCAACGGCTATACGAAGTACCAGAAGATAGAGAACTACTCCAACCAGAGTGCCACAGGCACAAAAGAGGTGTGGACCGACGAAAACACAGGAAAGACCGTGGCGCTCTTTTACTACCAGGAGGGTGGTCACTGGCCAACCGTGCGCAACCGAAAGGAAATATGGGATTTCTGCAAGCGTTTCACGCTCAACGGCCAGTCCTCTGCCCAGCCAGCAGGTGCGCAGCAGGCACACTCCAACCTCCCTGCGGGTGTGAAGTCTTACTTTGGCACAACCCCCGACCTCAAGGTGGACGGAAAGAACCTTGTCGATCCCAACGGACGTGCCGTTACCCTTCATGGTGTGATGGACACTCCCAGCGCGTGGTTCAACAGCGGTCGCTGGAGTGGCGGTATCCCTTGGGCAGACTACAACGACGATGCCAACATCTACAAGTGCCGCGCCTACTTCACCAAGATCTTCGAGGCCATCGCTAATCCCGCAAAGGGCACATACGCCAACGTGTTCCGTCTTCACCTCGACCCATGCTGGCTGAATGACAACAATATCAGGGCAAACGGTTTCTCGGAATGGAATGGCAAAGTATATGACCCCCACGGCAACGAAGTGGGCGGCGAGGCAAGCATCTACCACTTCTCGGAGACAAAACTCAGGAAATACCTCGATGCCCTCTACATGCCCATCGCCGAAGATGCCATTGCTCACGGGCTCTATGTAGTGATTCGTCCTCCAGGCGTGTTCCCTGCCACAGTTGTTGTGGGCGACTATTACAACGACTACCTCTACAAGGTATGGGACATTGTGTCAAACCACCCCATCGCCAAGAAGTACCCAGGGCAAATATCCCTTGAACTGGGCAACGAGCCAGTGGCAGTCTATCCTCGTGGTACGACCAACTTTGCCTGGTTCGACAATTCCACATCCTCAGTCCTCCGCGATTTCTTCCAGCCTATCATCAATAAGATCCGCACCAACGGCTACAAGGGTATTCTCTGGTTGCCAGGCACGGGATGGCAGGCAAACTACACCAGCTACATGTGGAGTCACCCCACTGACAATCTCCCCGACGGCTCCTACAACATAGGCTACGCCGTCCACTTCTACCCTGGATGGTACAGCACCGCCAGCAACGACGCCAACGCCACACGCACTCCACAGCAGGTGCTCGCACAGTTCAAGGCGCAAGTGCCCGTGGTCGATTACTGCCCCGTCATCATCACTGAGGTCGATTGGAGTCCGAAAGACGGCAACTCAGGGCACTACGACGAGCATGGCAACTGGGTGACCAGCAACATGGGCACTTGGGGCACAGGTAGCACCTCCGAGAAGAGTCGCTTTGGCGACCAGTTCAAGTACGTGGCTGACCAGCTCGGCAACGTAAGTTGGACTCTCCAAGGCTCAGACCTCTATGTGGACATAGAGAAATACCTTGCCAACGGTACCGTCCAGCCTGCATTCCTCGACAAGATGCGCAGAGCGGGCTATGCCGACGCCTACCAGGCATGCAGTGGCTCATGCTTCCAGTGGTACTACGAATATGCCTGCGGCGACAAAGTCCCAATGCCTTACGGCTTCAACTCAGGTGGCTCATCATCAGGTGGCACAGGTCTTGCACCCGACAAGGAATGCTACCTCGTCCATGCGGCAAGCAAGCTCATTGTGGGCAAAGGTCCCAACGAGACTGCAGCCATCACCAACCCGTGGTTCTGCCGACCCGTTACAATTAGAGACTGCGGAGGTGGCTACTTCAACATCGTCTATAGGGAAGATAACGGCACCGAGAAGTTTATGACGCTCGAAGGACCCTGGAACACCTTCTTCCGTCTTGACCCCACGACCGACAATGCCAAATATACGATTGAAGGCAACCAGTACGGCAACTTCCAACTCAAGTGCAAGGCCAACGGCCTGCTCGTTGGATCCGACTCTAACAACCTTGACGCTCCGCTCTACAGCGACAAGCGCGGCACCGACAGCAAATACTTCTTCTTCTTCTCCGATGTGAAATTCAACGCCAAAGAGCGTTCGGCACTCGACGAAGAAGACCTTTCTACAGGCGTGGAGAATATCACTATCTCCCCTGTGGCAGCAGAGCATTTTAATGCGGCAGGTCAGCGCATCAGCCCCGACACACGCGGACTACACATTATCCGCAGAAGTGATGGCACAACCGTCAAGACCATCATGAGATAACCTCAGCCCCAACGCTCAACATAGAAGAAGGCTTCTCGATTCATCCTGAACCGAGAAGCCTTTTTTGTTGCGTTACATTTGAAAGTGAAAAGTGAAAAACGAAAAATCTAAGTTTCTTTTGTCAATGAAAAGAAAAACTTGTAGCCAACCTAACCGAATGGTAGTGAAATGGATTTTTCTTGGAGACCCAGCGACCTTTTTTGATATTCATTTTTAAAGGAAGCGGACGATAATACTTCTTCTACTCTTTTCACTCTTTTGTACGTTCATTTGCACTTTTTGAGTTCCTCTTTGAGTCCTCCTCTGGGCACTCCGAGTTGGATGGCACGGAGGAAGTCGCGGCGGGCTTGTGACTTGTGGCGCAGGTGGAGGTGGAGGTAGGCTCGGGTGAGGATGAGGTTGGTGTTGTCGGGGGAGAGTTGGAGGGCCTGATCGAGGTCGAGCAGTGCGAGTTCGGGCTGGTTGACTTCTGCTTCTATCTCTGCGCGAATAGAGTAGAGTTCTGCCTGGTGGGGGTGTTGCTCGATGAGGCGGGTGAGGCGGACGATGGCTTCTTGGGGTTTGCCTGCGTTTTGGAATAGGATGGCGGTGCCGAGCAGGGCGGCGTAGTGGTCAGGCTGGAGGGTGAGTAGGGTCTCGTAGTCTTTCTGGGCCTGAAGGTAGTTGCGCTGCTGCTGGTGGATGTGAGCGCGGGCGAGCAGGGCGGTGGTGGAGGTAGGGAGAATGTCGAGAATGCGAGTGTAGAGGCGGAGAGCTTTGGGATAGTTGCCCAGACGGAGGAGGAGGTCGGCTTGCGACTGGAGAATAGGGATGTTTTCGGGGGCGATGCCGAGGGCGATGTCGTAGGTATCCACGGCTTTGAGGGGTTCGCCCATGGTGTCTTGGATACGGGCGATGTTGGCGTAGGTGAGGGCATTTCGGATGTTGTCGGGGGAGAGGCGCAGGGCCTGTCGGAAGTGTGAGATGGCTTCGTTGTATTGCTGCTGGCTGGCGGCATGGAGTCCTTGCTCGATATAGGACTCGTAGGTTTGGGCCTGCATGTCGGAAGGGGCGAGAAGGGTGAGGAGGATGAGGAGGATGAGGAGGATGAGGTGTTGTTGCTTGAAATGGCGCATGGGGAGTGGTTGAATGAGGGAAAAGTCAGAAGGCTTCCCGGTATTTGTTTTCGTTTTCGTCGTTGAGCATGGAGAGGTAAGAGTTGTAGCGGCTTTCAGCTATGTCGTGACGCTCGACTGCTTGACGGACGGCGCATTTTGGCTCGTGGGTGTGGGTGCAGTTGTTGAATCGGCAGGAGGTGGAGTGGAGAAATATTTCGCGGAAGTAGTGGCTCACTTCTTCTTTCTTCATGTTGAATGTGCCGAAGCCTTTGATGCCTGGGGTGTCGATGATGTAGCCGCCACCTTCCACTTCGAACATTTCGGAGAAGGTGGTGGTGTGCTTGCCTGTGTTGTAGGCGTCGCTGATGGTGCTGGTAGCGAGGTGGAGGTGAGGGTAGAGGGTGTTGATGAGGGTGGACTTGCCCACTCCGCTGTTGCCTGAGAGGAGGGTGACTCGCCCTGCGAGGAGGTTGCGGAGTTCTTCCACACCTTCGCCTGTCTTGGCGGAGAGGTGGTGGCAGGGGTAGCCAATGGTCTCGTAGAGGTGGGTGACGCTTTCGAGATAGTCCTGCCATTCGTGAGTGATTAGGTCGGTCTTGTTGAAGAGGAGGGTGACAGGCACATTGTAGGCTTCGGCGCTGGCGAGGAAGCGGTCGATGAACTGGAGGGGGGTCTCGGGCTGTTGGATGGTGACGATGAGGAAGCACATGTCGATGTTGGCGGCGATGATGTGCGACTGTTTGGAGAGGTTGGTGGACTTGCGGATGATGTAGTTGGTGCGCTCGTCGAGGGCGGTGATGAGTCCCTGGTGTGACTGCTCAATGCTGGAGTCCACTTCTTGGGGGGTAAAGGTGACTTTGTCGCCTATAGCTACGGGGTTGGTAGTGCGGATGCCACGGATGCGGAAGTTGCCTTTGACTTTGCAGTCAAAGACTTCTCCTGCATCTGTCTTTACGGTGTAGCTGTAGCCTGTGTTGCGGATGACGATTCCATGCATCGTTCTGTTTCTCCTTTCTTGTGTATGGGTAGATATGTGTGAGGGAGTCAGACGGTCATGATTTCCTTGTTCTTCTCCTCCAGCATGGCTTCTATCTTCTTGATGAATTTGTCGTGGAGTTTCTGGGTGTTTTCCTCCATGTCTTTTGCCACGTCTTCTGGTGTGCCGGTCTTGGTGGACTTCTTTACTTTGTCGATAGTGTCGCGGCGGGCGTTACGCACGCTGACTTTGGCTGTCTCCGCTTCTTTAGCGCACTGCTTGGTTAGGTCTCGGCGGCGCTCTTCGGTGAGGACTGGAATGCCGAGGCGGATGAGTTCGCCGTTGTTTTCAGGCATGATGCCTACTGAGGAGTCGATGATGGCTTTTTCGATAACGTGCAGCATGGATTTTTCCCAGGGCTTGATGGTGATGGAGCGTGCGTCAGGGGTGTTGAGCGAGGCCACGTTGCTGAGTGGCACCATGCTACCGTAGGAGTCTACGCGGATGTCGTCGAGGATGTGTACGTTAGCACGACCTGCGCGGATGCGGCTGAGGGCTTCTTCGAGGTGCATGGCTGCATATTCCATTTTCTCTTCAGCGTCTTCCAGATATTTCTTTACGTCTTCCATGTTGTTGTGGTTTTTTATTAGTGTGGTTAAAATTCTATTTTCATTTGCGATTCGTCAGGCAACCTGTGGGGGTCGAGGCGGAAGTAGCCTCGGCGGGGGGCTTGGGTCTGCTTGTCGATGACGCGCTGGTAGCACGAGTGCTCTTTCTTGCTTTCCCTGCCGAGGAACTGGTAAATTTCCTTCCATGCCTCGTCGTAGGGGTGGAGGTCGCCAAAGAGTGCTGGCTCAAGGTTGCAGATGTTGCGGACAATGTCGTTGATTCTGAGTCCTTGTATGCCTGCTTCTGTGAGGATCTTCTGTAGGTTGGGTTCAAACCAGCGCATGGTGTGTGGGACGGCATTTTTTGCGTTGTTACTTCAGGATGGTGCAGCCTGTGCAGGGCTTGAGTTGCTTGAAGAAGTCGTTGCCCTTGTCGTCCACGAGGATGAAGGCGGGGAAATCTTCCACGTCAATCTTCCAGATGGCTTCCATGCCGAGTTCGGGGTATTCCACGCACTCGATGCTCTTGATGCTGGACTGTGAGAGCACGGCAGCTACGCCGCCGATGGTGCCGAGGTAGAAGCCGCCGTGCTTCTTGCAGGCGTCGGTGACTTGCTGGGTGCGGTTACCCTTAGCAATCATCACGAGGGATGCGCCGTGTGACTGGAACTCGTCCACATAAGGGTCCATGCGGTTGGCTGTGGTGGGACCCATGGAGCCGCAGGGGTAACCTTCTGGGGTTTTGGCTGGACCTGCGTAGAGGACGGGAAAGTTCTTGAAGTATTGGGGCAGTTGCTCGCCTGCGTCGAGGCGGGTCTTGAGTTTGGCGTGGGCGATGTCGCGTGCCACGATGATGGTGCCCTTGAGATTGACACGGGTGGACACGGGGTATTTGGAGAGTTCTGCTCGAACTGCGTCGATGCCCTGGTTGAGGTCTATCTCGATGCCCTTTCCGCCTTCGCCTGGACGGCGGTATTCTTCTGGGATGAGTTCTGATGGGTTGCTATCCATCACTTCGAGCCAGATGCCGTCTTTGTTGATTTTTGCCTTGATGTTGCGGTCGGCAGAGCAACTCACACCCATGCCGATGGGGCAGCTGGCGCCATGTCGTGGCAGACGGATTACGCGGATGTCGTGGGCGAGGTACTTGCCGCCAAACTGTGCGCCGAGACCTATTTTGTAGGCTTCCTTGAGGAGTTTCTCCTCGAGGTCGGTGTCGCGGAAGGCGCGGCCTGTCTCATCGCCGCTGGTGGGGAGGGAGTCGTAATATTTAATGGAGGCGAGCTTTACAGTGAGGAGGTTCTTCTCTGCCGATGTGCCGCCAATTACGAATGCGATGTGGTAGGGAGGGCATGCGGCTGTGCCGAGGTGTTTCATCTCTTCCACGAGGAAGGGGAGAAGGGTACTCTCGTTCTGGATGGTGGCCTTGGTCATGGGGTAGAAGTAGGTCTTGTTGGCTGAGCCTCCACCCTTGGCTACCATCACGAAGCGGTATTCTGCTCCTTCGGTGGCTTCGATGTCGATCTGAGCAGGGAGGTTACACTTAGTATTGACCTCATCGTACATGTTGAGAGGTGCGTTTTGGGAGTAGCGGAGGTTGTCTTGAGTGTAGGTGTTGAACACGCCGCGTGAGAGAGCTTCTTCGTCTTCAAAGCCTGTCCACACCTGTTGCCCTTTTTCTCCGTGGATGATAGCTGTTCCTGTGTCCTGGCAGAAGGGGAGGATGCCTTTGGCCGCACTCTCCGCATTGCGCAGGAACTGGAGGGCGACATATTTGTCGTTTTCTGTGGCTTCGGGGTCACGCAGGATTTTTGCCACCTGAAGGTTGTGCTCACGACGAAGCATAAACTCTACATCGTGGAATGCCTGCTGTGCCAACAAAGTAAGCGCTTCTGGAGAAACCTTTACGATTTCCTTGCCTTCAAAATTGCTTACAGTGACACCTTCCTTGGTGAGGAGGCGATATTCTGTGTTATCCTTGCCCATCTGAAACATGGGAGCATACTTGAATTCGGTTGTTTGAGCCATAATTATGTTAGATTTTATATTATATGTTGCAAAGTTACGTCAAATCGAAGAGAATACAAAACGAAAGGGATTTTTTTTGTTTTTATAACTTTTTCTTAAGAAGATAGCCTATACATTCTTTAAGAATTTTGGCTCCAAATAGCCAAAGCGTGCCTGTGTAGATAAGGGCTGCAATGATGATGCGGGAAATGAGTAATAGCATGAGATTTTCAATCCTTCGTGTCGCAAAATATGTAATGGTCATAGTGGTGGCTGCAATGAGCATGAATGGTAGCATGTCCTTAAGAGCGGATAGGAAAGAATAGCGAATCTCTTGATAGAGAAATATGTGCCATATTCCTATCCAAAGGATGACAATACCAACGTAAGTAATGACCATGTGGGTGATGGTGCCTCCTGCTGCGTGAACGATGAGTATAGAGCATAGAATGACACAACCCTGAGCAATGATGTTCCACATGTAAATGTCCGACTTCCCTCGCGAAATAATAAGATTGAAATAGAGTGTGGCTATAGGTAGAAAGGCGCCACCTATGCAAAGGTACTGCATGAGTTGTGCTGACGAAAGCCATTTTTCTTTAATAAGAATCACGATAAACTCGGGAGCTACAAGTGAAAGGCCAAACATCACTGGAAAGGATATGAAGCATGTGAAACGTAGCATTTTGGAGAAGGCTCGTTGAAGTCGCTCTGTATCATCTCCCATCTCTACAAATGTTGGTTGTGCCACTCCTTGCACCATTCCCGTAATGGTGGATGAACCCATTGTGTTCCATTTGTTGGCTTGGGTATAAGTTCCTACTTCTATCTTGGTGTAGATTTTTCCTAAGACTAGTGAGAATATATTGTTGTTGATTTGATTGAAGATGCTGGTGATGAGCATTTTACTGGAAAACCCAAACATCTCTCGGATGGGGCGGAAACTGATTTGAGTGGAGGGTCTCCAATGTGAAAAGATCCAACTGATGATACTGACCATCAGGTTAAAAATGATCGTTTGGGTTGCGAGTCCCCAATATGCCATATCATTATACACCATCACAATGCCCACAGTTCCAGAGGTGAGTAGGGAAATGATTGCCATTATGGCCAGTTGCTTTTGCATGATTTTGCGAAACAAGATGGCACGTGGCACAATGCTAAATGAGGCGATGAAGAAACTGATGAAGTAATATCGTGACAAATCCGTAAGAATAGGCTCGTTGAAGAAGTCTGCAATAAAGGGTGCACAAAAGAAGAAGAGGATGTAGATACCCAAACTTACTGCGATGTTGAACCAGAAGACGGAGTTGTAGTCTCGGTGGGTGGCATCATGCTTGTTGGTGAGGGCTGTGACAAATCCGCTGTCTTGCAGGGAGTTGGCAATGAGCGTAAAGATGGTGAGCATGCCGATGAGACCGTAGTCTGCCTGGTCCAGTTTGCGTGCCAGGACAATGCCAAACACGGCATTGAGCACCTGCATGGAGCCACTGTTGAGCGCACCCCACATGAAGCCTTTGGCGGTCTTGTCTTTCAGTTCGGTTGGTTGCATGATTTTCTTTTTCTCCTTTTCTGATTGTCTCCTTTTTTACTTTTACGATATGTTTGTATTTTCTCATTTTTCAAGCCTTCTTCCCTTTCTCCTCCTCTTTTTTATCTCTCTGTTCTCCTCAGAAATCAGTTGTGAGGATTGACGATTTGCCCGTTGTATTCAATGCGATAGCGGTAGAGGCCACGGCGGACAGGGAGGTTTGCTCCTTCGGGAATCTCGTGGATGACTCCGTAGTTGTTCATGTTGAATGTCACCCCGCAATTGGCGCATTTTGCATAGCCGTCATTGGATGAGATGTCGAGGCGTCGGGCGGCTCTGTTGCAGATGGGACAGGCGAGGTCGTAGCAAAGAGCCTCTCCGTAGTGGTTGGTGCCCACGATGAGACCTCCCAGACCGAAGCCGAATTTTTCGCTGAGCGCATCGAAATTGTAGTCGGTGGAACTGGATGGGCTGGTGATGGTGATTTTTGTCACGCCATTCGTCACCTTTTTTCGGATGCTGGCATATTGACCAGGGTTGCCCATCACGGTGAAGAGTTCAGCATATTGCAGGGCATCAAAGCGACAAAAGACGTATTTTCGGTTGGAGAACATGTAGGTGGCATCATCGCTGCAACCACAGAGGAGCAGGATGGTGAGGAGCAGGGGAGTGAGTCTCTTGAGTTTTAGAACCATAATTCGGGATGGTTGATGATGGTGTCAATGTGTTGGAGTTCTTCTTCGTTGAAGGTGAGGTTGTCGAGGGTCTGGAGGTTGCTCTCCAATTGGGCTGCTGATGAGGTGCCAATGATGCAACTGGTCACTCTTTCATCTGCCAAAACCCATGCCAGGGCCATTTGAGCCATGCTTTGCCCTCTCTCTCTGGCGATGAGCGTTAGTTTCTTCACTGCTTCTATGCGATCGGGTGTCACTTGACTTTCCTGGAGAAAACCTGTACTGCAGGCGGCACGACTTTCGGCAGGAATGCCTTGGTTGTATTTGCCTGTGAGCAGACCTTGAGCCAATGGTGAGAAACAGATGACACCACTGCCGTTTTGTGCGGCGAGGTCGAAATTATTCTGCTTGGCTTTTGGATCGAGCATGGAACAACGGTATTGCGACAAGAGGCAAGGCACATGCGCCTCCTTGAGGATGTCGTAGCATTGCTGTTGCAGATGGGGTGGGTGTTTGGATATGCCCACATAGAGAGCCTTGCCTTGGCGCACGATATCAATGAGTGCCTGCATGGTCTCTTCAATGGGTGTCACACCGTCATAGCGGTGGCTGTAGAAGATGTCGAAATATTCCAGCCCTGTGCGTTTCAGGCTTTGATTGCAACTGGCGATAAGGTTTTTTCGGCTGCTGCCTGTGCCATAGACACCTTGCCACATGTCATGACCAGCCTTTGAGGAGATGAAGATTTCATCACGATGGCAGGCAAGGTGCTTTTTCAGTATGCATCCGAAGTTTTTCTCCGCCGACCCTGGCTCCGGACCGTAGTTGTTGGCGAGGTCGAAGTGGCAGATACCGCTATCAAAAGCTTTGATGACCATCTGGGTTGCCACAGAAATGTCATCCACACTGCCGAAGTTGTGCCATAGACCAAGCGACAACACGGGCAGCTGTATTCCGCTTTTTCCGCAATATCTGTATATCATGTCATTCAGTCAGCAGTTTTGCTACCGCTGTTTCCATTTTCTCAAATTTGAATCCACTCACGGCTTCCTCCATCAGTGCCTGTATCTTGTCGTTGCAGAGGTTGCCGATAGAGCCTTCGTGGGTGTGGTGGATGTCTTTGTTGGGCTTGAATTTGCCTGCCTCGATGTCGAGACCCACTTGCTTGTAGGCATCTCGGAATGGCATGCCTTCACGAGCCAGACGGTTCACCTCCTCCACAGAAAACATGGGGTCGTAGATGGGATTGTCAAGAATGTGCTCCTTCACTTCCATCTTGTTGATGATATAGGCTACCATTTGGAGGCAATCCTTCAACTCGTCAAAGGCTGGCAGGAAGGCTTCCTTGATGATTTGGAGGTCGCGGAAGTAGCCAACAGGAAGGTTGTTCATGATCATGGTGACTGTGACAGGCAGCGACTGGAGTTTGTTGCACTTGGCACGGGTGAGTTCAAACACATCAGGGTTCTTCTTGTGAGGCATGATGCTTGAACCTGTGGTGCAGTCGGCTGGAAGTTTCACAAAACCGAAGTTCTGGGAATTGAACATGCAGGCATCAAAGGCTAACTTTGCCAATGTGCCAGCAATGCTCGCCATGGAGAAGGCCACATTGCGCTCGGTCTTGCCACGTCCCATCTGTGCATAAATCACGTTGTAGTCCATCGAGTCAAAGCCAAGGAGGTCTGTAGTCATCTGGCGATTGAGGGGGAAACTGCTTCCGTAGCCTGCAGCCGAGCCCAGCGGATTGCGGTTGGTAATTCTCCATGCCGCTTGCAGATATTGCATGTCATCCACAAGTCCCTCTGCGTATGCACCAAACCATAGGCCAAAAGAACTGGGCATAGCCACTTGAAGGTGAGTGTAGCCAGGCATGAGCACATGCTTGTAACGCTCAGATTGGGTGATGAGTTCGTCGAAGAGGTTCTTGACCAATCCTGCTAGTTCCTTGATTTGGTCACGGATGAACAGTTTGAGGTCCACGAGAACCTGGTCGTTGCGGCTGCGGCCTGAATGAATCTTCTTGCCAATGTCGCCCAGTTTGCTGGTGAGTATCATCTCCACCTGAGAGTGTACGTCTTCCACTCCTTCCTCTATCACAAACTCGCCCTTCTCCGCCTGCTTGTAGATGACTTTCAGTTCCTTGAGGAGAACCTTGAGTTCGTCGTCCGTGATGAGGTCTATGGAGTTGAGCATGGTGATGTGGGCCATTGAGCCAAGCACATCATATTTAGCGAGATAGAGATCCATCTCGCGGTCACGTCCCACGGTGAATTTCTCTATCTCTTTCGTCATTGAGACGTTTTTCGTCCAAAGTTTATCCATAAGAGAAACGGTTTCTTATTCGTATGGTATGCGAGCCAGTGTGTCGGCCAACTTGTCCACTCCGACCTTGAGGTGCTTGTCAAGCATCTGTTTCATGAAAAAGTTGAGGTCTGCGTCGAGAGTCACCTTTATTTTGCTTTCTTCTTCGCTTGTTGGGAGCACCTGAATCCAGAGTTTGAAACTGACAGGCGAATTGGTGGAGGCGAACTTCACACACTTCTCTGGTGTGCGCTCTACAATTTTCACCGCTATACTTCCAATAGGTCCGACAGGTCCGCTGATGGTGTCAGTTGTGAACTCCATCTGGCTGATGGAGTTGCGAATCTGCTCCATCTTGTCGGCAGGAATTTCTGGTTGCACCTGTGGGTCGTCAAGACGGCTCTTGATGCTTTCCAGATTGGTCAGGTCGGAGATTTTGCTGTAGATGACTGCCTGACTGTAAGGAACTTGTTTGATTTGACTTTCGTATTTTGCCATAAAAGAAAAGTGTGGGGTAGTTCTGGCGTGCAGGCTTTCGAGTGTTGATGACTGCCTGATAGAACCACCTTTTAGTGTGAATGCATTAACCCTGCCACTGGCTCGGATTGCTTCTCCACTCGTGAAGCATAGGAATCTGAGCCTCAGTGATGTAGCCAGTCTTGAGTGCCACGTCGAGCACAGCCTCGTAGTTGGTGAGTGTGATGAGCTTCACCTTGGCTTCTTCAAAAGCCTTCTTCGCCACATCAAAGCCGTATGTGAAGCTGGCAACCATGCCTATCACCTCACAGCCGTTGTTGCGGATAGCCTCGACAGCCTTGAGCGAAGAACCACCTGTAGAGATGAGGTCTTCCACCACCACCACCTTCATGCCTGGCTTCAGTTCGCCCTCGATGAGATTTTCCAGTCCGTGGTCCTTTGGTTTGCTGCGCACATACACGAAAGGCTTGTAGAGCGCATCAGCCACCAGTGCTCCCTGTGGAATCGCCCCTGTGGCCACGCCTGCTATGGCATCTACACCCTCGAAGTTCTCCTCTATAACACGGCATATCTCCAGTTTCACAAAGTTGCGAAGGTCTGGATAACTCAAGGTTTTGCGGTTGTCGCAGTAGAATGGCGATTTCCATCCGCTGGCCCATGTGAAAGGATTCTCTGGCTGCAATTTGATAGCCTTGATGTTCAGCAGTTTTGCTGCAAAAATCTTCTCTAAAGTCTTCATAGGAAAAGTTGTTTTTTTAATTACTTTGTTGCAAAGGTACAAATAAATTTTCGTACCTTTGCACACAACAACTTAAAATTAGCAGTTTCATGGCAAAATTCAACCGTATCCTCCTCAAGCTCTCGGGCGAGAGTTTGGCAGGAGAACAGAAGCAGGGAATCAATGTGGAGCGTCTGAGTCAGTATGCTCAGCAAATCAAAGAGATAGCCGACATGGGTGTGCAGATTGGCATTGTGATTGGTGGTGGCAACATTTTCCGTGGATTGAGTGGGGCTGGTAAAGGATTCGACCGTGTGAAGGGTGACCAGATGGGCATGTGTGCCACAGTCATCAACTCGCTGGCACTCTCCAGTGCTTTGGACGCTGTTGGTCAGAAGAACCGTGTGCTCACTGCCATCCGCATGGAGCCTATAGGTGAGTTCTACAGCAAGTGGAAGGCGATAGATGCCATGCAGGCAGGTGAGGTGGTCATCATGAGTGCAGGAACGGGCTCTCCTTACTTTACCACCGACACAGGCTCGTCCTTGAGAGGCATTGAGATAGAGGCAGATGTGATGTTGAAGGGAACACGTGTGGATGGTGTCTATACGGCCGACCCGGAGAAAGACCCTTCAGCGAAGAAGTATCACGACATCACTTATGCGGATGTGATTGCCCAGGGTCTGAAAGTGATGGACATCACCGCTACAGCCATGTGCATGCAGAACGACCTGCCCATCTATGTGTTCAACATGGATGTGTTGGGCAACTTGAAAAAGGTGATGGAGGGCGAAGAGATAGGCACTTTGGTGCACAACTAATCTACTTTGTACGGGGGTGCGGGTGCTTGTTTCATGCCAGCCACTTTCTATCATGAAAGCCGTGTGCCTATTCCCATAAACCCGTATATATACAAGCTGCTCCTGCAGATGTAATATGTGAGTCAGCCTCCATCAGGCATGACTCACGTATTTTTATGTAGGAAAAACTCCATTCAGTCTTTAACTCCCCCCCCCCTCCCCCTGCTTCTGCCAGCCTTCGATAGGGCTTCGATATGCCTTCGGAATAATTCCATCATCTTTTCCGTTGGCATCATGAAGGGAGGGGAGAGTGATATACAGTCATTTCCCGCATCGGAAATGTCTAGGATGCGAGTTTCGTGAATTGTGTGTTTTATGAAAAAGGTGAAAAGACACACACATTTTTAGGGTGAACCCTCATCGCAGGATGTGCTCTTTCCGTTTGGCCTTTTCTTTAAATAAAGATTCGTGCGCGAAGAGAGACTGAAACTACTTTCCCAGAAACTTCCTGATGGCAATGGCATCTTCTTCGCCCTTGGCGGCATCGTCCCGCAAGTCCTGCAAGACTTCTGCACCGTCTTTCTTGTCATTGATGGCTTGCAGAAAGAGAGATTTTGCTTTGGAAAGGTTCTTGGTCGTTCCCTTTCCTTCGAAATAACATTCGCCCAAGGCAAATTTTGCCTTTGCATAGCCCTTGTTGGCTGATAGGGTGAAGTACTTGAAGGCTTTCACCCTGTCCTTCTTCACTCCTTTGCCTTTTTTGTAGCATCTGCCCACCTGATACTGCGATTTGGCATGGTTCTGAGCCGCCGCCTTCATGTACCAGCTGAAAGCGATCGTGTTGTTTTCTGCCACACCATGCCCCGTGTCGTAGCAGCGACCCATGCGGTACTGTGCTTTCTTGTGCCCTTTTTGTGCGGCAGGCAACAGTTTTTTGATGGCAAGGGAGTATTTCTTCTCGTCGTAGAGTTTCTTGCCCTCTTCATAGAGAGCGTCGGTGTTGGCGCTTTGTGCTCTTACCACCAAGGCTGTCATCATAAATAAAAATAGAAGTATTGGTCTCATAGAGTGGTTTTTGTTTCAAATGAGTTGTTATTTTTTTGTTTTCGGTTGCAAATTTATCACATTATATCAATTTTTCATAACATCTTGTCATTATTTAGTGAATGTTGCTATAAATATCACTACTTTTTCTTACCTTTGCAGCCGAAATTGAAATTTTCCAACAATTTTAGGTTTAGTATAAATGAAGAAGCAGGTTAAGAAGGTGCTTGTACTGGGTTCAGGAGCACTGAAAATTGGACAAGCGGGTGAGTTCGACTACTCTGGTAGTCAGGCGCTCAAGGCACTTCGTGAGGAAGGCATCCGGTCGGTGCTGGTTAATCCGAACGTTGCTACTATTCAGACGAGTGAAGGTATTGCGGACAAGGTTTACTTCTTGCCAGTCAATACCTTTTTTGTTACCGAAATTATCAAGAAGGAACGCCCTGACGGCATTCTCTTGGCTTTCGGTGGTCAGACCGCATTGAACTGTGGTACTGAGCTTTTCCAGAAGGGTATTCTGAAAGAGTATGGCGTGGAGGTGCTCGGTACAAGTGTTGAGGCAATCAAGAACACTGAGGACCGTGACCTCTTTGTGAAGGAACTCAACAAGATTGATCTCAAGGTGCCTGTTTCTCATGCATGCGAGACAATGGAGGACGCTATTGCTACGGCTCGTCAAATTGGCTATCCCATCATGATCCGTTCTGCCTATGCACTTGGCGGTCTTGGGTCGGGCGTTTGTCCTGACGAGGAGACTTTTGTCAAGACGGCAGAATCAGCCTTCACTTTTGCTCCACAGGTATTGGTGGAGGAGAGTCTGAAGGGATGGAAGGAAATTGAATTTGAGGTGATCCGCGATGCGAACGACCACTGCTTCACTGTGGCATCTATGGAGAACTTTGACCCACTTGGCATTCACACGGGTGAATCTATCGTGGTGGCTCCTACATGCTCTCTCTCTGAGGAGCAGGTGAAGATGCTCCAGGAAATCGCTGTCAAGTGTGTGCGTCACCTCAACATCGTGGGTGAGTGCAACATCCAGTATGCGTTTAATGCTGAGACAAACGACTACCGAATCATCGAGATCAATGCTCGTTTGAGCCGTTCGTCTGCCTTGGCTTCAAAGGCGACAGGCTATCCGCTCGCATTTGTGGCGGCAAAGATCGCTCTTGGCTACACTCTCGATCAGATTGGCGAGATGGGCACAACCAACTCTGCCTATGTGGCTCCTTCTCTCGACTACCTCATCTGTAAGATACCACGCTGGGACTTGACCAAGTTTGTGGGTGTGAGCCGCAAGATTGGCTCCAGCATGAAGTCGGTGGGCGAGATCATGTCCATCGGTCGTTCGTTTGAGGAACTGATTCAGAAGGGTCTCCGCATGATAGGTCAGGGCATGCACGGATTTGTGGGCAATGACCACACGAAGTTTGACAACCTCGACGATGAACTGGAAAACCCAACCGACCTGCGTATCTTTGCCATCGCTCAGGCTTTGGAAGAGGGCTACACCATCGAGCGAATCTATGAATTGACAAAGATTGACCCTTGGTTTATCGAGAGGCTGAAGAATATTGTTGACTACAAGCGCAAACTGGAGACATACAATGCGGTTGAGGATGTTCCAGCAGATGTGCTTCGCCAGGCTAAGGTGTATGGTTTCTCTGACTTCCAGATTGCTCGCTTTGTGTTGAAGGATGGTGAGGGCAACATGGAGAAGAAGAACTTGGCTGTTCGTGCTCAACGCAAGAAGTTGGGCATTCTCCCAGCAGTGAAGCGTATTCCTACTGTAGCAAGCGAGCATCCCGACCTCACAAACTATCTTTACATGACCTATGCTGTGGAAGGATATGACGTGAACTACTATAATCATGAGAAGTCTATCATCGTGCTCGGTTCTGGTGCTTACCGCATTGGTTCTTCCGTGGAGTTTGACTGGTGTTCGGTGAATGCCATCAACACTGCTCGCAAACTTGGCTACAAGAGCATCATGATCAACTATAACCCTGAGACCGTATCAACAGACTATGACATCTGCGACCGTCTTTATTTCGACGAACTTTCGTTTGAACGTGTGCTTGATGTGATTGACCTTGAGAATCCTCGTGGCGTGATTGTGTCTGTGGGTGGGCAGATTCCTAACAACTTGGCGATGAAACTCTATCGTCAGAGTGTGCCTATCTTGGGTACTTCTCCTGTGAACATTGACCGTGCGGAGAACCGTAATAAATTCTCTGCCATGCTTGACCAACTGGGTGTTGATCAGCCACAGTGGAGCGCATTGACCAGCATGGAAGATGTGAACGCTTTTGTGGAGCGTGTAGGCTTCCCAGTGCTCGTGCGCCCATCTTATGTGCTCTCGGGTGCAGCCATGAATGTCTGCTACGACAATGACGAACTCAAGCGTTTCCTCCAGATGGCGAGCGAGGTCAGCAAGGAATATCCTGTGGTGATTTCTCAGTTCATGCAGGAAACTAACGAGGTGGAGTTTGATGCAGTGGCTCAGAATGGCGAAGTGGTGGAGTATGCTATTTCAGAGCATGTTGAGTACGCTGGCGTTCACTCTGGCGACGCAACGATGGTCTTCCCAGCCCAGTCTATCAGTTTTGCCACTATTCGCCAAATCAAGAAAATCAGCCGTGCTATTGCTAAGGAACTGAACATTTCAGGTCCATTCAATATTCAGTATTTGGCTAAGGGTCGTGATGTGAAGGTTATCGAGTGTAACCTCCGTGCTTCTCGCTCCTTCCCATTTGTCAGCAAGGTGCTCAAGTGTAACTTCATTGATACAGCCACTCGCATCATGCTCGATGCTCCATACACAAAGCCAGACAAGAGCGAGTTTGATATTGACCGCATGGGTGTGAAGGCAAGCCAGTTCTCATTCGCACGTTTGCAGAATGCCGACCCAGTGCTCGGTGTGGACATGAGCTCTACAGGAGAAGTGGGTTGTATGGGCGACACTTACGAGGAGGCACTCCTCAGTTCTCTCATCGCTACAGGCTACAATATCCCATCTAAGGACAAGGCCATCATGATTTCTTCTGGTGGCACAAAAGAGAAGGTGGCTATGCTTGATGCGGCTCGTGCACTTGTCAAAAACGGCTACACCATCTATGCAAGCGAGGGAACAGCCAAGTTCCTCAACGACAACAATGTCAAGGCTGATGCTGTGGCATGGCCAGACGAAGAGGGAAGCGACAAGCCAAATGTGATGAAGATGATAGCCGACCACAAGTTCGACCTCATCGTCAATATTCCTAAAAACCACACGAACCGTGAGCTGACTAATGGCTACCGTATTCGTCGTGGTGCTATTGACCACAATATTCCTCTGATGACCAACGCTCGACTTGCTTCTGCTTTCATCGAGGCATTCTGCGAGAAGGGCTTGAAGGATTTGCAGATCAAGAGCTGGCAAGAGTTTGAAGGCTAATCGCCAGTCTGTATAGAAATAGAATCTCGGTCGTCAAGGTCGAGATTCTATTTGTCAGCATGTTAGAGTGCCATTAGGGAGTCGTTCCTGATGGCACTCTGCTTTTATGGCGTTGAATGAAGCGTGCATTTGGTAGAATATGTCTTGCGATAAAGCGTAAAAATATAAAAAAACAGAAAAATATGCCTTTGATACAATAAAGAAGAAAAAAAAGTCTTAACTTTGTAGTGGTGATTTGTGCCTTTGACAATCAAGACCAGAACTAAATAGAACTAAAAGAAACTTTTACAAACCGAAATAAAGAAGCAAACCAGGAAATGGGTAATGTGGACTGTACCATCAAGGAACTTCTATACTCGATGGCTCCTATCACATTGGAAGAAATGTCAGGCATTCGCCTGATGAATAGACTCGACACCAAATATGTGGCGTCGAAAGTCCAGCTTGTGCAGTTGCTGAAGCTTGCGCAGGATATGTACTATGTGCAGGAAACGCTGGACAGACGAATCATCCCCTATATGACCACTTATTACGACACCGACGATCATTACATGTATATGATGCACCACAACAAGAGGGCAAGGCGCATGAAGGTGAGAGTGAGGACGTATGTGGCAAGCGATTTGACTTTTCTGGAAGTGAAAAACAAGAACAATCATGCCCGTACCAAGAAGAAGCGCATTGAAGTGCCTTCGCAGGAGGAGTTTCGTGCAACGGAAGGTGCTTATGAGTTGGTGAGGCGAAAGACGGGCTTGAATCTGAATCGTTTGAACGCAGTGGTGAGAAACCAGTTTGACCGAGTGACACTGGTGAACAAGGAGAAGACAGAACGTCTGACCATTGATTTCAACATAGGATTCCACAACTTCGAGACACTGCAAGACCATGGTACAGACCAACTGGTGATTATCGAACTGAAGCGAGATGGAAATGTATTCTCGCCTGTGTGCAACCTTCTGCGAGACATACATGTGCATCCTACAGGGTTCTCCAAGTGTTGCATAGGAATGGCATTGACTGATGCCTCTTTGAAGCAAAACAATTTCAAGGCTAAACTTCGTGGTCTGGAGAAAATCAATGGACGAAGTTTCATTGACCGCGAATTAAACTGACGAAAACAAAAACACTAACAAAACTATATGGAAGCAATGAACGACTTTTTTGCAGTGCTGTCGAGCGATACCTGCCGTATTCTCGACCTCTTGCTGCGCCTCGTTATTAACACAATCTTCACGATCATCATCGCACGTGCATTCTACTTTCCTAAGGCACGTCGTCGTGACTTCTTCATGACCTACATCCTTGTGGGTTTCTGCATCTTTATGTTGATTCACCTGATGGGTGACGCCAAGATCAAGACTGGCATAGCGATGGGTCTCTTCGCCATTTTCTGTATCATGCGTTATCGTACGGAATCTGTGCCTATCCGAGAGATGACCTATCTCTTCTTGATTATTTCTTTGGCAGCTATCAACGGTTTGGCATGGGCTGCCGACATTAGTCCTAAGCATCCTGAGTTTGCAGGTCCACTGATGACCAGCATGGGTGAACTTATATTGACAGACCTCGTGTTTGTACTGGGTGTGTGGATTGCCGAGGTTAATAAGATGGGTCAGAGCCTTTCTTCCAAATATGTGAAGTATGACAAGATAGACCTGATCAAGCCTTCTATGCGCAAGGAACTGATAGAAGACTTGAAGAATCGCACAGGACTGGATATTACCAAGGTGTCAGTTGGCTCTATTGACTTTCTCAAGGACATGGCACTGATCAAGATTTATTATAACACAGATGAGCAGGACGAGTCTGTGCAGAAACTCCCTAAGGAATATGATTAAACAAGGATTTGTTTGTTGGAATACAGTCGGACGCAGGCTGATGCTGCTTCTGGCATTAGGTTCTTCGTGTGCTGTAGCGCAGGCTCAGAAGGATGACTTTGGTATGGATTTCTCCCTTGGAGTAGAAAAGAAAATCAAGAAGGGCATGAAGTTCTCGCTGGAGGGAAATGCACGCACACAAGACAACACTCGCAAGATTGATCGCTGGGATGTGGGTGCATCATTTGACATGAAACTCTACAATACCACCTCTTTTGACGTCAAAGGTTTTATAGGTTGGGAATATATGTGGGTGAATAATTTGGCGGAATGCAATCCTAAATACAATGTGAACACCTACAACGATCCTGTGAAGGGCTTATACACCCAGTTGGACTATGAAGGGTATAACCTCAAACATCAATACTGGCGCAATCGTCATCGCACCAGTGCAGGATTTGCCGCTACCTATACACCCAACAAGCGTTGGGAATTCTCGCTGAAGGAAACCTTTCAATACTCCCACTTCTGCAAGGCATCCACCACTACAGACAAATATCGCTTCAACGAGAGCGACATCCTTTATGTGAAATCAAGCGAAAGAAAAGACTATCAGCCTAAAGACCGAGTGGTGCTACGTTCCAAACTGACCGTTCAACACGACCTGAAGAATTGTCCGCTCGACCCTTATGCTTCGGTCGATTATGGCTGTGGTCTCAACTACAATGCCAGCAAGTGGAAGTTTACAGGTGGTACAGACATTAAGTTGGACAAACAAAATAAAATTGATGTCTTCTATCGCTATCAGACAGAAAACGATGATGACGAACCCAACGGACATCTCATAGGTGTTGGTTACAAATACAAGTTCTAATATGAAAAGGATTCTCTATCTGTTCGTGGCATTTGTGCTCGGCATCTCGGCTTTTGCCGAAGACTTCAACCTCTATTATCTGTCTGCTACCGACAATCAGGACACAAAGATTGAGGCTGTTGAAAATATTCAGAAAGTTGTCTTTGAGGATGGTGTCATCAAGGTCATCTACAAGGACAATACCACCAAGGAGATTCAGACCTCATTGGTCAAGCGTCTCTTCTTCTTCACCGACAATGGTCTTGTTGCCATTGACGATGTGAAGTCTGGCAGTGTGAAGCCAGGAAAAGAGGATGGGGAGATTTATGACTTCATGGGTAGAAGGATAAACGCAAAAGTGTCTGAACTGCCTAAAGGCTTTTACATTGTCAATGGAAAGAAACTTCTAAAAAAATAAGGTGATATGAGAAAGATTCTATCGATAGCAGTGTTGGCAATCATCTCTATTGCCTCTGCCTCTGCCCAGAAGGTCTATATTTGCAAGGGCGGAACATATACAACTCAAGACATCTCCGAAGGACTTGAAATCAGTCTGACAGAAGGCATAGACTCCATCACCTTCGCCAAGCCCCAGATGGGAAATGATGTGCAGGTGGTGTTTGACGGGACAACAGCAACTGTCACGATACCAAGCCAATTGCAGGATGTGGTGACATGTGCCAGTGGCAACAGCCCAGATGTGGTGCTGACCAGCACAACCACCACGGATGAAGTGACTTATCAGGTGAGTGGCAGCAGTTCTGCCGGTTCTCTCACCATTCATGGAGAATACAAGCTGACAGTGCAACTGAACGGTGTGAGCCTCACCTCTACCAAGGGTGCTGCTATCGACATTCAGTGTGGCAAACGTATAGCGATTGTGATGAAAGACGGCACAACCAACTCTTTTGCTGATGCGGTCTCAGGCTCTCAGAAGGCATGTTTCTACACAAAGGGACACCTTGAGATTTCAGGTGCAGGCACACTCAATGTGACAGGCAATGCCAACCATGCCATTGCCGCAAAGGAGTATCTGCAAATCAAGAAGACAGTCAAGACCATCAATATCCTCAAGGCAGCCAATGACGCCATTCATGTTGGTCAGCACTTCCAGATGAATGGTGGCGAGGTGAATGTCACCAGCACTACAGTGAGCGATGGCATTCAGGTGGAATACAAGCGAGACAACAGCAACCAAATCATTGTGGATGAAGACAACACTGGTGGAGTGATCATAAAGGGAGGCTCGTTGAACATCACACTGGACAACGCTCAAGATGCTAAGGGCATCAAGGCAGAAGGAAATATCGAAATCAGCGGTGGCACTTTCCTGATCAATGCCAACAGCAATGGTTCAAGGGGCATGCAGACAGATGGGGATATGACTGTAGGCGAGGAAAACGGCACAACCAACATCACCATCTATGCCAGAGGAAGCAGATGTACTGTTGCAGAAGACACTGCCGACCCTCACAGATGCATGGGCATCAAGGTGGATGGCAATATGACGGTCAATGCAGGAACCATTGCAGTCTATAACACCGGTGCTAAGTCTAAAGCCATCAAGGTGGGTGGCATGTATAAGAACAATGGCGGGACAGTGAGTGGTGAGGTGGATAACTGATACTGCTGAAAGAAAATAACTGTTGAAAAGAAAATGACATCGGGCAATGAGGCATCTCATTGCCCGATGTTTTTATTTAACGTCGCTGTCAATAAACCCTCCCCATGCTTCTGCAATCCTTCGGTGTGCCTTCGATAAGGCTTCGGTAGGATTCTTGGATAATTAAGACAGTACATGAGTGACATCCTTTGTCTATCATACTCTTGGGTATATGCTTCAGATAGTTCTTCAGATTCCACTTTGTTGCAGGTTCAACAGCAACTCTTCAAGTCCTTCTTTTGTCAAAACAAGCATGAGATTTAGTCGTTAAACTTTTGCGAGTGCAAAGGCACAACTAAACCTCATAGCCTACAACGTATAGTTTCTAGAATGTTTACGGATATTCAATAGTAATCATTTTCTGAGATAAATTAACATTCTCATGAGGTAACTTATATATTCGAGATAAGTACGGATCATTTGACAAATCGTAAATCTGTCTCTCTTTCACATCAACAAACGAAGGATAAACCCCAACATAGATAGTGTCTATATTCTCCATCTTAAAGAAATTTTCCCAAGTATCAGCAGTTCCTAGATACAAAAAATTTCCTTCAAGTGTTTGCGATGGAAATATAGTATCATTCCTTGATAATATACATTTAACCTTCTGATTATCTTTAGCAATATGGTGAATATACCATTTGAGAAATAAAGTATCAGAAGAATTATTGACAAAAGAATACTCCACATTATTAAATTCTTCATCTCCGAAATGAAGGCACGATGAGACTGTCACCATTAGAGAGGGGGGGTAATAAAAATGCAATTGCTTTTAACTTGTTCATATGTAATTTATTGGTTCGTTTCTTTATTTATATTCAAATACTCATCTTCTGGATTACTCGCATTTGTTGAGGTAGGACCAGTGTAGATTATTTGGTAATTTTTCTTTTCTAACTCTTGAATAGTATATTGATAATGCTCAACATAGTTCTTGCTAACTATTTCCTCTATTGAACACTTATTCAAGAATTTTTTATTGACGACAAAAATGTACTCCATTTCATATACTCCATCTACAATATGGACGTGGGAAATGTTCATGAGGTGGTATGAATTTACCACGCCCATACTGATATAAGCCAATGATTTCTGCAGGAGGAAGGGGATAACCTGAGTCTAACACATAAATTGTGTCTTCTGATTGATTTTCAAAATCCACTGATATGCGTTTTATGAGGATGCCTTCTTCACACGCCGTTGCTGGCTGAACCGCAATCAGGCTACATGAGATCAGCGCAAAGTTTGATTTCTTCATAATTATAATATTGATGACGATTTGCTATTAGCCCTTTTGTTGGAGTCTATTTATTCTACGTCACAACTCCGATGCGGAAATTGATTTTCGATTTTTTGTATAAAAGAGATCTGAACTTCAGCACAAAAGTAGTCTTTTGTTTTTTAATAGCACAAAAAAATCATTGTTTATTTTAAAAAAACTAAGAAAGTGGTGGCAAACATATACAAATTCTCCTAAAAAACTCTTCATGTGAGTTGTGTTATTGGTTGGGTTCTTTTTCTGATATGATTTTCCAAAGATAAGCCATTTGTTATCAGTGGGGTTCATCTACGTCTCCAGATGTTAGCATGAAGTCCAGGAGCTCTTCCTTTTTATTGCATATCAGATACTGCTTGCAACTGAAGAACCAGCCTGTTGAGTGTTTATTTCGCTGTGCAATGTCCCTGAACACCTTATGGATATGGGTGCTTGAGAAAGTGAAGCCTGTCAGGACAAAAACGCACCATTGTTCATGGGTCATCGCACCATTGTTCGTTGGCACTTGAAGCATTGTTCGTTGGCCATCGCACCATTGTTCGTTGGAGCATGAAGCGTGCTTCAATCATGCGACATGTCACATTGAGGGGCAATCCTACTGTTTAGCCCTGTCGCCCCCATCCTTTTGTCCACTCTCCCTAATGGCGGATTTGAGGGGACGGTGAATTTGTCTGTCTCACGTTAAAAAAGAATATAAATCTTTTTCAGATTTTCTTCCCTCATGTTTTTTTCGTACCTTTGTCACCAAATAGAAATAATAGCCTATGTTTAGTTCATCAAAAGGACTTCCCATCAAACGACTGCTGGTCATGAGGTTTGGCGCAATGGGCGATGCCGCTATGACGGTTCCTGTGTTGTACGCATTGGCAACACAGCATCCTGATTTGCGTATCACGATGCTGACCCGCACCCGTTTTGTTCCCATGTTTGAGTGGTTGCCAGCCAATGTGCAGGTGAAGGGGGTGGATTTTGCAGAGCATGATGGCATAGTAGGACTGACCAAGATGTTTGGCAATCTGAAGAAGGGCAATTTTGATGCTGTAGCAGACTTGCACAATGTGCTGAGGTCTAAATACCTTCGCACCTGCTTTGCCATGTTGGGTGTGAAAGTGGCGAAGGTGAATAAGGGCAGGATGGAGAAAAAGCAACTGATTGGTCATGGCGTGGATCATGAGCCACTCAAGCATATGACTGAACGCTATGCAGAGGTGTTTCGCTCTCTGGGACTTTCTGTTGATCTTTCTCAGAAGATGCAGTTGAACCTCCTTCATGAGCGTTGTGCCGTCTTAAACAATCTGGCGGGCGAGAAATCTTTGGCAGACCAATGGGTTGGGGTTGCTCCATTTGCAGCCCACTTGCAGAAGATTTACCCTTTAGACCGCATGCAGCAGGTGGTCAGCCTGTTGGCAGACCAAGGTTGCAAGGTCTTTCTGTTCGGTGCTGGAAGAAAGGAGGCAAAGGTGTTGGAGGCTTGGGAAGAAGAGTATCAGGAGAGGAAGGGTGGTGGAAAAGTCATCAATATCTGTGGCAAGATGGAAGGGCTGAGAAATGAGATGTTGCTCATGTCAAAGCTGAACCTGATGATTTCCATGGATTCTGCCAATATGCACATCGCCTCTATCTTTGGCACTCCTGTTCTCTCCATCTGGGGGGCTACCCATCCCAAGGCGGGCTTCTCAGGCTACGGGCAATCGCCAGACTCTGAGATGCAACTGGAGGAATTGAACTGTCGCCCCTGTTCCATCTACGGCAAGAAGCCCTGTAGGTTTGGAGATTTGAGGTGCATGAACATTGCGCCTGATAAGGTGGTGGAGAAGGCGTGTGAAATGATTAATCAAAAGATGTGAATTATGAGGGTGAAGTGTGCGAAATCAAATGAAGTGAATGGTGGTAATCCAGTGTGTCCTATGCGGTAAGAGGCTCATAGGCTTGCTTCTCATGGACCAATGGTGTGTTGGATTCTGCAGTTCGTGCTTTGCTTTACTCTCTTCGTTATTCTTGTTCGATTTCAAATATGACAGAAACATTCAAATTTAGATACAAACTGCTGAAAGGCTGGCTTTGGACCATCGGCATATTGCCGTTTCCAGTGCTTTATGCCCTTTCTGATTTTCTCTGTTTCTTTGTGAGAAGAATCTATCGCACCAAGGTGGTTCGCGACAACTTGCGCACTGCCTTCCCCGACAAATCAGATGCCGAACTCAAGGAGATAGAGATAAAGTTCTATCATCAGTTCTGCGACAACTGGGTGGAGGTCATCAAGATGCTCGTGATGGATAGGGAAGAGATCATGCGCAGAATGAAGTATAAGGGCATTGACGAGGTGAAGAAGAAATTTGAGGAGACAGGCAAACAGTTCAACTTCTTCTATCTCGCTCATTTCGGAAACTGGGAATGGTTGGCATGTCTTAACCATTGGCTTCAGCCCGAAGCCCGTTCGGGGCAGATATACCACCATGTGTACAATCGTTTCATGAATCAACTTCTGCTTGATTTGAGAGATCAGTATGGAGGTGTGAGCATTGAGATGAAGGAGACTTTCCGCCGTATTTTGCAGATGCGAGGTGATGGAACGAACTACATGATAGGTTTCATCAGCGACCAGCAGCCCAAGTGGAACAGCATTCATCATTTTGTCCCTTTCCTCAATCACGACACTGCTGTGTTCATTGGTGCTGAGCACATCGGAAGAAAGGTGGATGCCTTCTTCACTTATGGTCGTATGACTCGTCCCAAGAGAGGCTATTACGAAATAGAACTCATCCACATGGCAGACAGTGCCAATGACCTTCCGGAGAACACACTGACCAATGAGTTCTTCCGTCTCCTCGAAGAAGACATCCAGTCTCATCCTGAGATGTGGCTCTGGACTCATAAGCGATGGAGTCGCACCAAGGAGGAATGGTTGAGACGACAAGCAGAAGGAATCAAATGAAGGGTGTGTGCTGTGGGCAACAGTGCATGTCTTATCCCGAAGGCGTGTCGAAGTCATACCGAAGGCTCGCAGAAGCATGGGGGTGATAGGGCATGGAAACAAAAAAGGACGCATGCCTTGTGGTATGCGTCCTTGCTTGTTCTGGTCCGGAAGATTACTTACGGAGACCAAGCTTCTTGATGAGTGCACGATAGCGCTCGATGTCCTTCTTCTTGAGGTAAGAAAGGTAACGACGACGCTGACCTACGAGCTTCACGAGTGAACGGTTGGTGGCATAATCCTTGTGATTAGCCTTCACGTGCTCAGTGAGGTGCTGAATGCGGTAGGTGAGAAGTGCAACTTGGCTCTCGCAAGAACCTGTGTCAGTGGCAGAAGCGCCATACTCGGCGAAGATCTCTGCCTTCTTTGCTGAATCTAAGTACATAAATAATGTATTATATATTAATAATGTGTTGTCCAACGCGCAGGGATTCTTTCAGCAGAATGGCCTGCTCGCAGGAAATCGGTTGCAAAGTTAAACATTTCATCTTGATAATCAGTCATCTGACTGCTGTTTTTTTGTTTCTTCGCTTAAAAACGGTTCAAGAAACATCTATTTTGACTTCTTTGGGGGTTAAATGTAGGCGGTTCATGAAGATTATCCATTATTTTTCCGTAACTTTGCAACCGATTTCGAAATAACATATATGCAAGACATTAGAAACATTGCAATTATTGCACATGTTGACCATGGCAAGACCACGTTGGTCGACAAAATGTTGCTTGCCGGAAACCTCTTTCGTGAGAATCAGCAGACAGGCGACTTAATTCTGGATAACAATGAACTTGAAAGAGAACGCGGGATAACTATTCTTTCGAAAAACGTTTCTATCAATTACAAGGGTACAAAAATCAATGTCATTGACACTCCTGGGCACTCTGACTTTGGTGGAGAGGTGGAGCGCGTGCTCAATATGGCAGATGGATGCATCCTCTTGGTGGATGCCTTTGAAGGGCCAATGCCTCAGACTCGCTTTGTGTTGCAGAAAGCATTGGAGATAGGACTGAAGCCTGTGGTGGTGGTGAACAAGGTGGACAAACCTAACTGCCGTCCTGAAGAGGTGTATGAAATGGTGTTTGACCTCATGTTTGCACTCAATGCCACTGAGGACCAGTTGGATTTTCCTGTTGTGTATGGCTCTGCCAAGCAAGGCTGGATGGGACCAGACTATCATGTGCCAACAGACAACATCACTTATCTGCTTGATGTGATTCTGGACAAGATTCCTACTCCTGAGAGATTGGAGGGCACTCCACAGATGTTGATCACTTCTCTTGACTATTCTACTTATACAGGTAGAATCGCTGTGGGTCGTGTGCATCGTGGCACGCTCAAGGCAGGTCAGAACATCACCATTGTGCACCGTGATGGAAGCAAGGAAAAGACGAAGATTAAGGAACTGCATACATTTGAAGGTATGGGACACCGTGCCACAGAGGAAGTCAATTCAGGTGACATCTGTGCGGTGATTGGTTTGTCAAACTTTGAGATAGGTGACACCATCTGTGACTTTGAAGAGCCAGAGGCATTGCCAACCATCTCTATCGACGAGCCTACTATGTCCATGCTCTTCACCATCAATAACTCTCCTTTCTTTGGCAAGGAAGGCAAGTTCTGCACCAGCCGACATATCGGCGACCGCCTCTATAAGGAATTGGAGAAAAACTTGGCTTTGAGAATCCAGCTGAAGGAAGGCACTACCGACCAATGGATTGTGAGCGGACGTGGTGTGCTACACCTCTCGGTGCTCATTGAGACGATGCGTCGTGAGGGATACGAACTTCAGGTGGGACAGCCACAAGTAATCTATAAGGAGGTTGAAGGCCAGAAGTGGGAACCTGTTGAGGAATTGACCATCAATGTGCCAGAGGAGTTTTCCAGCAAGATGATTGATATGGTCACTCGTCGTAAGGGCGAGATGGTGAGCATGGAGTCTCAGGGTGAACGTGTGAATATCGAGTTTGAGATTCCTTCTCGTGGTATCATCGGTCTGCGCACCAATGTGCTCACAGCCAGTCAGGGTGAGGCTATCATGGCTCATCGCTTCAAAAGTTATCAGCCTTTTAAGGGTGAGATTACTCGTCGCACCAATGGTTCACTCATTGCAATGGAGTCTGGCACGGCATTTGCTTATGCTATCGACCACTTGCAGGACAGGGGCAAGTTCTTCATCAATCCACAGGATACGGTCTATGCAGGTCAGGTGGTAGGCGAGCATGTGCATGAGATAGACCTGGTAATCAATGTGACCAAGGCCAAACAGCTGACCAACGTTCGTGCCAGTGGTACAGATGAAAAGGCTCGCATCATCCCTCCGGTCATCCTCTCTCTTGAGGAGGCGCTTGAGTACATCAAGGGTGATGAGTATGTGGAGGTGACTCCAAAAAGCATGCGTATTCGCAAAATTATTCTCGACCACTTGGAGCGTAAACGTGCTAATCGTGATGAGTAGCATTGTCAAAACTGTTGTACAAAACATAGACTTTTAGCACATTTTATGCTCAATATGCCATAAATTGTGCAGTAAAAATGCTTTTTGTGGGGATATTCTTGTTTATATCAAAAAAAATATTCCTACCTTTGCACAGCGAAACGTATATAAGTGACAAAAAAGATAAATATCAATTAACAATTTAAAATTCAAGATTATGTCTGAAATTGAATCAAGAGTAAAATCAATCATCGTTGAGAAGCTCAACGTTGATGAAGCTGAAGTAAAGCCAGAAGCAAGTTTCACTAACGACCTCGGTGCTGACTCTTTGGACACTGTAGAACTTATCATGGAATTTGAGAAGGCATTCGGCATCAACATTCCAGACGATCAGGCTGAAAAGATCACTACAGTAGGTGATGCTATCGCTTACATCGAGCAGAACGCTAAGTAATTATGGAATTAAAGAGAGTTGTTGTAACAGGTATTGGCGCTTTGACTCCACTCGGCAACACTGCTGAGGAGTCTTGGGAAAACCTCAAGGCTGGTAAGAGTGGCGCTGGTCCTATTACTCATTTCGACGCTTCACAGTTCAAGACTCAGTTCGCATGCGAGGTGAAGGGCTTCAGTTATGCTGATTTCATTGATCGCAAGGAAGTTCGCAAGATGGACCTCTACACCCAGTATGCAGTCGTTGCTGCCAATATGGCCCTGAAGGATTCTGGAATGGACCTTGAGACAGTGGACAAGGACGAAATTGGAGTTGTGCTCGGTGTAGGTATCGGAGGTATTAAGACTTTCGAGGAAGAAGCTGGCAACTACGCTCTTGGTGGTCCACAGCTCGGCCCAAAGTTCAATCCATTCTTCATCCCTAAGATGATTGCAGATATTGCCGCTGGTCATATCTCCATTCAGTATGGATTCCGCGGACCAAACTACACAACAACTTCCGCTTGTGCTTCATCTTCAAATGCAATCGCAGATGCATTCAACCTCATTCGTCTCGGCAAAGCTAATGCCATTGTTACAGGTGGTGCTGAGGCTGCAATATGGGCATCTGGCATAGGTGGCTTCAATGCCATGAAGGCACTCTCTACTCGCAATGACGAGCCAGAGAGGGCAAGCCGCCCATTCAGTGCAAGCCGTGACGGTTTTGTCATGGGTGAAGGTGCAGGTATTCTGATTCTTGAGGAACTGGAGCATGCTAAAGCGCGTGGTGCCAAGATTTATGCTGAGATGATCGGTGCAGGCATGTCTGCCGACGCTTATCACATCACAGCTACTCATCCAGAAGGTTTCGGTGCAAAACTTGTGATGCAGCGCGCCCTCAAGGATGCTGGTGTCAAGCCAGAGGATGTGGACTACATCAATGTGCACGGCACATCTACTCATGTGGGTGACATCTCTGAGGCAAAGGCCATCAAAGAGGTGTTTGGCGATGCAGCCTACAAACTCAACATCAGTTCTACAAAATCCATGACAGGTCACCTTCTTGGTGCGGCAGGAGCAGTAGAAGCAATGATTAGTGTTCTTGCAGTGAAGAACGATATAGTTCCTCCTACCATCAATCACGCTGATGATGACCAAGATCCTGAAATTGACTACAACCTCAATTTCACTTTCAACAAGGCTCAGCAGCGCACCGTGAATGTCGCTCTTAGCAACACTTTCGGCTTTGGTGGTCACAACGCAAGTGTAATTTTCAAGAAATATCAGTAATCAGTGATTATTTCAGATTTCTTAGATAAAATAAGGCTTCTTTTCGTTTCTGAGAAGAAGCCTTATTTACGATTAAAGTCTATCCTCGGTTTTTATCCTCACGACACCAGTCTCTATCAGTTGGCATTGGTTCACAAGTCTGTGGCTTATCGCAAACAGGTGGGACGCAAGGAGACAAAAGGCGAGAAAAGACGTCGAATGGCTGTGGGGATGGCGAAGTTCAATACCAATAGCACTTCGGTATCCAACAGAGCAGATGGAGCAAGTGTCTCTTCCAGTCAAATCTCAAGGTCTTCAGCCGGTCATCATGTGAACAATGAGCGGCTGGAGTTCTTGGGCGATGCCATGCTGGGAGCGATTGTTGCGGATATACTTTATAAGCACTATAGTGACAAGCAAGAAGGCTTTCTCACCACGCTGCGCAGTAAGATTGTGTGCCGTAGTTCGCTCAACAAAATCTCCCACGAGTTGGGACTTGACAAACTCATTCGCCATGCAGGTGCAATCACCACTGGTCATAATAGTTTTATGGGTGGAAATGCCTTCGAGGCGTTCGTTGGTGCCATCTATCTTGATCGTGGCTATGCTTATTGCTATCGTTTTCTTGAGGAACAAGTGTTCCAAAAACATGTTGATATAGAGAGCATGGCAAAACAAGACATCAACTTCAAGAGTGGCTTGATAGAGTGGTGTCAGAAGAACCAATATTCATTCGATTTCAAGCGGAAAGAGTCCCGTGAGGAAGGAAACAACAATACACCAGTATTCCACTCCATTGCGTTTGTAGAGGGCATCTCTTGTGGAACAGGCGATGGCTACAGCAAGAAAGAAAGCGATCAAAATGCTGCCAGACAGGCTCTCAAGCGCATCAAGCGTGACAAGGAACTATTGATGGGAATCAAAAATGCAAAGGAGGAAAAGGTATAGAGTGGCATGTTTTTTGTTTTGTTTTAACCGTCTTTTTCTTGAAACAATAACAAAACTCTATGCCTTGCTTCTCACTCCTAACTTTTTTTCGTATCTTTGCAACATAAATATTATTGCAATGAATACTACGAGAATTCTTAATAAGATTTATTTCTCTCGCAGACAGAAGCAGTTGGAGAAATATTCCACCAGAGCAAAGGATTTACAACTCAAAATATTCCGTCACCTCATTCGTCAAGGCAACAAGACGGAGTGGGGCGCAGACCATCACTATGACGAGATTGATTCTTATGAACAGTTTCGCAAGAATGTGCACGTCAATACCTACGAGGAACTGAAGAGTTACATACGTAGGATGCGTGAGGGTAATGCCAATGTCCTCTGGCCAGGTGTGGTGAGGTGGTATGCCAAGTCTTCTGGCACGACCAACGACAAGAGTAAGTTTATTCCAGTGAGTGGTGAGGGTCTCAAGAATATCCACTATAAGGGTGGTACAGACTGTGTAGTGAGCTATCTCCACATCAATCCTAAGAGCAAGTTCTTCTCTGGCAAAGGTCTCATCCTTGGTGGTAGTCACTCTCCCAATCTCAACACACCCAAGAGTCTTGTGGGCGACCTCTCAGCCATTCTGATAGAGAATATCCCTTCTGCGGCAAAGTTCATTCGTGTGCCTCAAAAGAATATAGCCCTCTTGAGCGACTTTGAGGAAAAACGAGATAAGATTGCACGTGCGGCAATGGACATGAACATCACCAATATCAGTGGTGTGCCTTCATGGATGCTCAGTGTGCTCAACCGAGTGATGGAACTCAAGGGCGTGGATCGCCTTGACGAGGTGTGGCCAAACCTTGAGGTGTTCTTCCACGGTGGGGTGGCTTTCACCCCTTACCGTGAGCAATACAAAAACATCATAGGTCTGCCCAACATGCATTATATGGAAACATACAATGCAAGTGAAGGTTTCTTCGGTTTGCAGAATGACCTCAGCGATCCTAATATGCTTCTGATGATAGATTATGGAGTGTTCTATGAGTTCTGCCCTATGGACAACCTTGATAGCAATGGCTATCCGATAGACGAGAGCAAGGTCGTGCCACTTTGGGATGTGGAGCCAGGCATCAACTATGCCATGATCATCAGCACCTCCTGCGGTCTGTGGCGCTATCTGATTGGCGACACGGTCAAGTTCTCTCAGAAAGACCCTTATAAGTTCTGCATCACAGGTCGTACCAAGCATTTCATCAATGCTTTTGGAGAGGAACTCATAGTGGACAATGCGGAGAAGGGCCTTCTTCAGGCATGTGTGGCCACAGGTGCTCAGGTCAAGGATTATACCGCTGCCCCTATTTTCATGGACAGCAATGCCAAGTGCCGTCACCAGTGGATGATAGACTTTGCCAAGATGCCTGCAGATGTCAATGAGTTTGCACTTATCCTCGACCGCTCACTTCAGGCTATCAACTCAGACTATGAGGCCAAGCGTCATAAGAACATCACGCTTCAGCCCCTTGAGATTGTTGTGGCTAAGCCAGGGCTTTTCGATGAGTGGCTCAAAGGTAAAGGTAAGTTGGGCGGTCAGCACAAGATTCCACGCCTCAGCAACTCACGTCAGTATATCGAGGAACTCCTCGAAATGAACAAGCAGTGATTCCCTGATTACTTGCGAATTGTTTGATGCCAGATTTAATGAACAGATTCCATTCATCTCATTTCCGTCTCTTCACTCTCGTGCTTATAGCAGCATTCCTGTTGCTATGCTATGCTTGTGCACGAATTGGCAGTCCAGATGGAGGTCCTTACGATGATACTCCTCCTCGTGTGGTTCACACCTCTCCTAAGTTTGGTTCTGCCAACGAGAAGAATGTCAAGACCATCACTATTGAGTTTGATGAGATGGTCACCATTGAGAATGCAAACGAGAAGGTCGTCATTTCTCCTCCTCAGATAGAACAGCCAGAGATAGATGCCAATGGACGACGTATTACTGTCAAACTGCTCGACTCCCTCAAGGCCAACACAACTTATACCATTGACTTTGCAGATGCCATTGTGGACAACAACGAGGGCAATCCCTATGGTGACTATGCGTTCACCTTTTCAACAGGCGAAAGTGTAGATACCTTTCAGGTGTCAGGCCATGTGCTCAATGCCAGCGACCTTGAACCCATCAAGGGCATACTGGTAGGTCTCTACAAAGTAGAGAATATCACAAGCGATTCCATCTTCTATCAGAAACCTTTCGAGCGCATCTCTCGCACAGACAGTCGTGGGCATTTTGTCATCAAGGGACTCGCCTACGGTGAGTATCGTGCCTTTGCACTTCAAGACCTCAACCGAAACTTCATCTATGATCAGAAGGCAGAGAAGGTGGCTTTCTCCAAGCGTATCCTCACCACTTCCAGTGCGCCAGATGTGCGTACAGATACCATTTGGCACGATAGCATCCACTACGACTCCATCAGATACATACCTTATATCCACTACTTCCCCGACGATGTGGTGCTTACTGCATTTGAGTCATCCTTGCAGGACCGCCACTTGCTGAAGAGCGAGCGTCCTGTATTGCATAAGTTCACATTGGTCTTCACAGCCCCAAGTGACACGCTTCCTCGTCTCACAGGTCTCAACTTCAATAGCCAAGATGCCTTTGTGGTAGATGTCAATGAGCGTAAGGACACACTTGATTATTGGATTAAGGATTCTCTCATCTACAATCTTGACACACTCCAGATTCAGTTGGATTTCTTCGAGACAGACACGGCTGGTCGTTTGTCAATCACAACTGATACCCTTCGACTGGTGTCAAAGATGAGCAAGGAACGCATGGCACGTGAGGCGAAAGGACGCTATGAGGAGTGGGTGAAGGAATACCGACAAAGGGTGAGAACAGAACGCCGTGCTGCTGAGGCAAAGGCGAAGGAGGAGGCTCGTAACAATCCTGCCATCAAAGAAGAAAAAGAGGAGAGTTCCTCTTCAGAAGACAGGAGAAGGCGTCGAAGAAGCAAGGAAGAGGATGAGGACATCGTGATTCCTCCTATGCCAGAAGAGTTCCTTGACATTCGTTTGAGCAACAACATCCAAGCCATGAACCCTGACCAGAATGTGGATTTCACGTTTGAAGAACCGCTTGAAACTGTCGATCTCTCCAAGATACGCTTTGGCACACGAAGAGATTCCATCTTCACACCAGCCAACTTCATCTTCCGTCAGGTGCCAGGCCGTGTCAAGACCTACCGTCTCTATGCAGAGTGGGAGGCAGACTCATCCTATCAGGTGGAGATTGACACCGCTGCCTTTGTCAATATCTATGGCAAGCGCAATGAGTCTATGAAGCGTCAAATCCGCATGAAAAGGCTTGATTCCTATTCCACACTTTTTGTGCGCCTCGGTGGTCAGCCTCTCTCCGAAACAGGTGAGCCTACAGGAAACTGGGATGACGCTATAGTGCAACTTCTCAATGCAAGCGACAAACCCGTCAAGACCATCAAGGCTCAAGGTGGCAAAGCGGATTTCTATTTCATCTCTCCAGGCACTTATTTCCTCCGTCTCTTCCGAGACCTCAATGGCAATGGTGTTTGGGATACAGGCGACTACGACCTGCAACTGCAACCAGAGCCTGTCTATTACTATCCTGATGCTTTGACGCTGAAGGCTCGTTGGGAAATCACTCAGGACTGGAATCCTGTTTCTCTCGCTCTGCCAAAGCAGAAACCGCTCAAGATAACGAAGCAGAAACCCGACAGAGCCAAGTCTGTCAGAAACAAGAATGCTGACCGATTGAAGAGGAAGGGCCAATAATCAATGTCTGAAATACAGAGAAGCAAGGGCAGCACTGTCCTTGCTTCTCTTTGTTTATTTCCGTTCCTTCCTCTTTTAGCCGTTGATTGATGGTGTGGGAAGGTAAATGTACGGAAAAATAAAAGTGAATGAGCCTTCAGTGAAAGAGGGGCAAGGCGATTCTGGCAGGCTTTGTCGTTGGATGGCTTCTGCAAGAAGATGAGCGATATACTACCGACTTTCGAGAATCTTTATATCTTCTTTATACATAGCGGTTTATAGACAATCTGGTGTTTCATGTTTGTAAGGGCGAAAACGCACCATTGTTCGTTGGTCATCGCACCATTGTTCATTGGTCATCGCACCATTGTTCATTGGCCATTGAAGCATTGTTCGTTTGCCATTGAACAATTGTTCGTTTTCCCATGAAGAATGCTTCAACCATTTGTGAAGTTCTATGTCAAGAGAATCCTGCTGTTTCATCCTCTCAAAAGCATGCTTTTATTTACCCTCTCTAATAACGAGGTTGATGTCTAATGATGTCATCGTACTCACGTTTATTCCCTCTTCTTGATGCCTCACTTGCATCATTGAGGATTGTTTTGGGTAGAATAAAACGGGAGGTCGATGCAGAAAACATTTGACCGCATATAATATGTGGGGATGGATGAAACAGTGTAGGGCTGAGAACGTTTTACACAGTTTTTTTCATGTAATCATTTCTGTGTTTGTAAATTTTTTGCTAAACTTGCAATGTTTTCGCTACTTTCATCGTATATAAAAGTAGAAGACCTAAAGAATGACAACAAAAGAAATCGAAAAGGAATTGATAGAAGGGCTCAAGAGACAAGAGTCGCTAAGCCAACAACAGCTTCTTGAGCAGTGTGGAGGTCAGATCTTTGCTTTGTTGCAGAGAATGATTCCACGGCTCGAAGATGCCGAGGAGGTCTATCAGGATGTGTTTGTCAAGGTCTTCCGAAGCATAAGGGACTACGAACCCGAGCGTGCCGCACTCTCCACGTGGCTGAGTCGTATAGCCTACAATGAGGCAATAGATTTCTTGCGAAAAAGGCGACAACCCATCCTCTGCTTTGATGAGCATGAGGAGGAACTTGCCTGCATTTCGGAAGAGGAAGTGGACAAGGCCTTCGGACAACCCAATCAGGAGACGGTGCAACTCATCCAATCGGCACTACGACAGTTGCCTCCCGACGAGAAAGCCCTTGTTACCATGTTCTATTTTGACGAGAAAAGTCTCAAGGAAATAGCCTACATCACCCAGTCCATCCCCACCACGGTGGCATCGCGGCTGAGTAGAACAAGAAAGAAACTATACAGAATCATCAAAAACCTACAGTCATGACAGAAAACGAAATCAACAACAAGCGTTTGCAAGATGTCAATCTGCGAGAGGCATGCCGACAAGAAGAGGAGGCTCGCCCTCAGATGTCTGCCGACTTGAATACTCGACTCATGCTTCGGGTTCGTGAGGAAAAACCTCACCGCAATTATCTTATCTGGTCATGGTTGGTGGCTGCGTGTGTGGCTGGTGTGCTCTTCATCATCTTCACTCCGCCCAAGAAAATGGAGGGTGAAACAATGGAACATCAGCCACAAAGCATCGCTCAGCATCAATCCTCTGGACAGAAGGAGATGATAGTCCAAGCTGATTCTGACACCGCTTGCAATGTGGTGCAGGAAATAGAGCGCATGATTTACAAGAATGCCAAGCATGATATGGCTCAGATAGAGGTGAAAACCATACAGTCATCACAAGAGATGGAAGGGAATGAAGAATCCGATACTTCCATGACGATGATGCCTCTCATGACTGAGGACCACATGCAACAACTCATGGCAGAAAGAAGACTTCAGCAACTGATGCGAGAGTTTGACCCTGACAAGTTTCAAGAGGAAATCAGAAGAAATGGAGAGGATTTTCGAAATGCAGTCCATCAAGAGATTGCTGCTGTTCAAGATATTTATTAACAAAGAGGTTCGCCTTGCAATATGGAGATAATGAAAAAATACATAACATTCCTCATTGCTCTTGCCTTTACGCTTCAGGCATCGGCACAAGAAAATCAAACTAAGATTATCAACTGGTTCAATGATTTGGCAAAAGAAACCAGTAAGGTGACATATAGGAGGATGATGGATGAAGAAGTTCTTTCCTATTCCGTCCCTTTCAGTTATAAAGGCTACAGATTTGAAGAAGCGCAAGACGGTACAAGAAAGATTCGTGCGCTTTTTGATGAACTTGTTCCTTCTGCTACAAAGAGTTACAGGTATGAGGTGCATGATGAAAGGCATGATACCATCAGTTATTCGGTATCTTTAGGTCCTGCCACAGAAGAATCCCGAAATGTGTATAGTCCAGGACATGCCAATGTCTGGAATTCAAAAGAGATGCTCACTTTCGACTATCAATGTGGAAGAGGATTTGGGGTCTTGATGCTGTCCTATTATTTTAATCCGTCTCTTCAAAGGACTGATTCTGTCAAGATGGGCAATACAGAGGTGCTTCACCAAGCACTGACTGATTTCATGGAAAGCAAGAAGAAGCATCATCCAAAGTCTTATCCTGTTCAATATGAATATAGTGAAGATTTTGACTACGGCAAATCCAAGACTCCCCTCTCTTATGTCTATAGTGAATGGAATTGGCATGCATGCAAATCAGAAGGAACACACTACTATATTCCACTTGATGATGCCCAATTGGTCTATGATTACTATAAGGAATTGGCAGAACTGATGACAGCCATTGCCAAAAAGAGAACAGGTGAGAACTATGAGGTTGATATGAATGTAAACCCGATGAAGGATATTCAGACACAGCATGAGCAGAAAGAGGGTTATTCTTTTATCAATCTTGCTACCATCAAAGCCCAAGTGCCTGTCTCAGGGGATAAGGGACATCTGGCGCCGAGTTATGTGGTGGGAATTAACTGCGACAAGGCAGGACTTCACATCCTCGAACTCTATTCTAATAGTGGTTGGATCAACTACCCTGCTTACTGGCATGTCATTAAGAGTATGAAAAACAATGAGGTGGAGTTGGAGAAAGATTTCAAAAAGTTAATGGGATTAAAGGGTTCGTTCTTCTTCTAAGTTATAAAAGATTCTGATAGGACTGTGCTGTACTTTACGTCCATCGGTAATCACTGCCTGTCTCACAACTGGTATCACCTGAAGAGTTGGGATAATGGTGAGAAGGTGTATAAGGAAAAAGAGTTGGAGAAGAAAAACTGAAAGACCCAGGGAGAAGGGGCGTCTATATAGGAAGCAAGAGGCAACCAGACTGGATGACTCTTGCTCTTTGTTTTCTTAGGGAGATTGGGATGAGGCTACTTGCAGTGGATGATGATGAGGGAGAAGTAGGGGAGTCCTCGCTGAAGGATGGTGGTGGGGTCGGATAGATGGACTTGCGCAGGTGTGCCCACGTTCTCAAAATAGTCATATCGGAAATGTGGATGAGTCTGAAGAAAGGTGGTGAGAATGTCTCTGCAAGCAGAGAGTTTCATGATGACCAACACATGATTGAGGTTCAGCAGTCGTAGCATTTCGGTCTCGTCACATTGTCCAGGAATGACCACAAGACGCTCTTGCTGACTGATGAGGGACAGTTTGGCGAGGCTGGCTGCTGCCGAAATGGAACTGATGCCTGGCACTTGCTCGGTGGCGATGCCTTGTGACTCCAGTTGCTCCAGCACATAGTGGATAGAGCCATATACGGCAATGTCGCCTTCCACTCCAATCACCACTCGCTGTCCCTCGCTTTGCAGTTGGATGGCCTCAGCACCTATCTGGTCGTACACCCTGAAGGTCTCTTCTCTTTGTCGAGACATGGGAAGACGATAGAGGTGGGTGTGTGCTTTGAGGTCATGAGCCTTCACAATGTCAAGAGAGCGTGATTTCTCCTCGCCCTCCTTGCTTTGGGTGAAGGGTAGAAAGATGGCATCAGCCTCTTGCAGACGACTCAAGGCTTTGATGGTTAGCAATTCGGGGTCGCCTGGACCTAATGATACGAATGAGATGGGATACATGCCTTTTATCTTTGGTATAATAAATGTGTCTTTGTATAAATGTTCTTTTATATTTGATGACAAAGGTATGACTTATATATATAATGTGCAAGAAAAAAAAGACATATCGTTTTTGTAAGAATAAAAAGATTCAAAAATAGACCAATGTGAGAAGGGTGAATTGTGAAAAGCAACGGTGAAGGACTGAAAGGTTGTGAGTTGTCCATGTGCATATTTAGGCTTGGAGATTAAAGAGTTGGGAACTGAATGTGGCTGCCTCACGAAATAGTCCTCGTGAGTGCCAAATTCTTTCCTCGCGATGTAAAAAGAGAGTTGTTGAGGTGGTTCCCGTTTATGTGATAGAAATTTGTTCCTTACGATTGTAGGACTTCTTTTCTTGTACCCTCACTTCCACACCCTTACGATCACGTTCTCAATGTTTTGCTCTTGTTCGTCATGGTGCGCATGTTTTTGTGTGAATGATTGTGTTATATGTGGTTGTCAAATCCTTTCTGGTTTTATGTGTTTTTATCTATATAACCTCCTTTTCTGTTGAACTGCTCCCTTTCTGTGCAGTTTTTTGGTGAGAAATTTGGTGATGTCTGCTTTTTTGCCTACCTTTGTAGCGCAAATGAATGGGAGGGGACTGAATGGTTCCCTTTTTCTATTGTAAATGTATCATAGCAAAAAAGCACAAAAATGATTGACAAAAACAAGGTGAAGGAACTGGCTCTGGAATGGCTGGCGGATAAGGAGTATTTCTTGGTGGATGTATCGGTGGATGAGGAAAACCGCATCACTGTGGAGATTGACCACAAGGAAGGGGTTTGGATTGAAGACTGCTGCGAACTGAGCCGTTTCATTGAAGAGCATTTCGATCGTGATGTGGAAGACTTTGAACTTGAGGTGGGGTCAGCGGGTATCGGTCAGCCTTTCAAGGTTTTTCAGCAATATGTCAATTCTGTGGGCTATGATGTGGAACTGCTCACTGCTGATGGCAAGAAGATGGAGGGCTGTATGAAGAGTGCGGATGAGAATGGTTTTGTGGTGACTGTGACAGAGAAGCAGAAGGTGGAAGGCAAGAAGCGTCCCCAGATGGTGGAGGTTGATAAGGCTTTCGGCTATGCTGATGTGAAGTGGGTGAAGAATATCATCGACTTTAAGTAAGAGAATACAATAAAAAACATAAACAATGGCTACAGTAAAGAAAAATGCAGAACGTGTCAATTTGATAGACACCTTTAAGGACTTCAAAGATACTAAAAACATCGACAGAACAACGCTCGTGAGTGTGATAGAGGACAGTTTCCGCAGTGTGTTGCAGAAGACCTATGGTTCTGACGAGAACTTCGACGTGATTGTGAACCCTGATAAGGGTGACTTTGAGATTTATCGCAATCGTGTTGTGGTGGAAGATGGAAATGTGCAGAACGAAAATGCCGAGATCAGCCTTTCTGAGGCTCAGAAGATTGATGAGGATTATGAGTTGGGCGAGGAAGTGAGTGAGAAGATTGAGTTTGCCAAGTTTGGTCGTCGTGCCATCTTGACTCTCCGTCAGACCATGGCGAGCAAGATATTGGATCTTGAGCACGATAACCTCTACAACAAATATGCTGACAAGGTTGGACAGATTGTAAGCGGTGAGGTTTACCAGATTTGGAAACGTGAGATGTTGCTCCTTGATGATGAAGGCAATGAGTTGCTCTTGCCAAAGAATGAGCAGATTCCTGGTGATTTCTTCCGTAAGGGTGAGACTGTGCGTGCTGTTGTGCTTCGTGTGGACAACCTCAACAACAATCCTAAGATTATTCTCTCTCGCACTTCTCCAGAGTTCTTGCGTCGTCTGCTTGAGCAGGAAGTGCCTGAAATCAATGATGGTCTCATCACTGTGCAGAAGATTGCTCGTGTGCCAGGTGAGAGAGCCAAGATTGCGGTGGAGAGTTACAATGAGCGCATTGACCCTGTGGGAGCCTGTGTGGGTGTGAAGGGTAGCCGTATTCATGGTATTGTGCGTGAACTCCACAATGAGAATATTGACGTGATTAACTACACATCAAACATTCGCCTCTTCATCCAGCGTTCGCTCAGTCCTGCTACAATCTCTTCTATCACTCTTGATGAAGAGAAGAAGAAGGCGGAGGTATATATGCAACCAGATCAGGTGAGCCTCGCCATTGGTAAGAATGGTGACAACATCAAGTTGGCAAGTATGCTGACGGGCTACACGATAGACGTGTTCCGTGAGTTGGATGGTCAGAATCCAGATGAGGAAGACATTTACTTGGACGAGTTCAAGGATGAAATTGATCCATGGATTATTGATGCAATCAAGGGACTCGGATTGGAGACAGCCAAGAGCGTGCTTGATGCTCCACGTGCTATGCTGGTGGAGAAGGCGGATCTTGAGGAAGACACTGTCGATGAGGTTCTCAATATTCTCAAGGAAGAATTTGAAGACTAAAGAAGGGTTCTTTCAGATTCATAGAACGTCCTTAAATAAAATGATTCATTATTAAAAAATATATGGCAGTAAGACTAAATAAAGCACTTAAAGAACTGAATGTGGGAATCAACACCGTGGCTGAATTCCTGCAGAAAAAGGGACAGGCATTGCAAGATGCCACGCCCAATGCGAAACTCTCCGATGAACAGTATGCTCTGCTGAAGAAGGAGTTTGGCGAAGACATGAAACAAAACGCCGAGACAAAGCAGAAGATACAGAACCAGAAGGAAAAGGAACTTCAGGAAAAGAAGGAGAGACAGCAAGCTGCCCGCGAAGAGAAGGAACGTCTGGAACGGGAAAAGGAGGCGAGAAAGCCTAAACTTAAGATTGTTGGAAAAATCAACACTCTCCAAAAGGATGAGCCTAAGTCTGAGCCTAAGGAAGAAACTCCTGCTCAGCCTAAGGAGAAAGTAGCTCCAGCCGAAGAGAAGAAGCCTGTTAAGGTGGAAACTCCTAAGTCGGAGAAGGCAAGCGAGAAGCTTGCAGAGAAGCTTGTGGAGAAGAAGGTGGCAGAGAAACAGGAAGAAAAGCCTGTGGAGAAAGTATCTGAGAAGTCGGACGAGAAGACAACTCAGACAGCGGTGCCTGCATCAGAATCATCAGACAAGGAGTCTGCTGCAAAGAAAAACAAGCAGTCTTCTGCTGACAGACTGGAGAAGGATGAGAATGGTGTGTATCGTCTTTCTGCACCTGCGGAGTCAGGCGTGCAGTTTAAGCAGGTGGGATTCATAGATCTCTCCAGCCTTAACAGCAAGACTCGCCCAGACCGCAAGAGCAAGGCTGAGCGCAAGAAAGAGCGTCAGAATGCCCAAGGCGGTACGGATGCTAATGGTCAGAAGAAAAAGCGTAACCGTATCAGTGGCAACAAAGTTGATATCAATGAGGCGGCTAAGAACAGCAACGGTCAGCAGGGTCAGGGCAAGAAGCAGGGTGGAAAGCCAGGTCAGGGTAATAATGTCCAAGGCCAGCATAAGAATCAGCAAAACCAGCAGAATCAGCAGGGTCAGGGCAAAAAGAAGAATAAGAAGAAGCTTCCTCCAAAGCCACAGGATTTGAGTGAAGAAGAAGTAGCAAAGCAGGTGAAAGAGACGCTTGCACGTCTCACTGCCAAGTCGGAGAAGAGAGGCGTGAAGTATCGTAAGGACAAACGCCAGGCTATTCACGACCGTATGGCTGAGGAAGAGAGAGAAGAGAATGCAGAGAGCAAGGTGCTGAAGATCACGGAGTTCGTAACTGCCAACGAACTTGCCACGATGATGGATGTGCCTGTGACCAAGGTCATTGGAACCTGTATGTCTATTGGTATGATGGTGAGCATCAACCAGCGTTTGGATGCAGAGACTATCAATATCGTAGCAGAAGAGTTTGGATATTCCACTCAATATGTGTCGGAAGAAGTGTCTAACGCTATTGAAGAGGTGGAAGATAAGGAGGAAGAACTGGAGAGACGTGCGCCTATTATCACGGTCATGGGTCACGTGGACCACGGTAAGACATCGCTGCTTGACTATATCCGCAAAACAAACGTGATTGCTGGTGAGGCGGGTGGTATCACTCAGCACATTGGTGCCTATAAGGTGAAACTCAAGGATGGTCGTAAGATTACCTTCTTGGATACTCCTGGTCATGAGGCCTTTACCGCCATGCGTGCACGTGGTGCTCAGGTGACGGACATTGCAATCATTATCATTGCTGCCGATGACGATGTGATGCCTCAGACGAAGGAGGCTATTGCTCACGCTCAGGCAGCGGGAGTGCCAATGATCTTTGCTATCAATAAGGTGGATAAGCCTGCTGCTAATCCAGATAAGATTAAGGAACAACTGGCGTCTATGAACCTTCTTGTTGAAGAGTGGGGCGGTAAGTATCAGAGCCAAGACATTAGTGCAAAGAAGGGTCTGGGTGTGGAAGAGTTGATGGATAAGGTGCTCCTTGAGGCAGAAATGCTTGATCTCAAGGCTAACCCTAACCGAAAGGCTACTGGTTCTATCATTGAATCTACACTTGACAAGGGTCGTGGCTATGTTGCTACAGTACTTGTGCAGAACGGTACACTCCGTCAGGGTGATATAGTGTTGGCTGGTACAAATTACGGTCGTATCAAGGCTATGTTCAACGAGCGTGGCCAGCGCATAGAGCAGGCACTCCCTGCTGAACCAGCAGTTATCCTCGGTCTTAATGGTGCTCCTACTGCAGGTGACACCTTCCACGTGATGGATTCTGATCAGGAGGCTCGTGAAATCTGTAATAAGCGTGAACAGTTGAAGCGTGAACAAGGCTTGCGCACTCAGACTCGTCTGACTCTTGACGAGTTGGGTCGTCGTATTGCTCTTGGCGACTTCAAGGAACTCAATCTTGTGGTGAAGGGCGATGTGGATGGTTCTATCGAGGCACTCTCCGACTCTCTCATCAAGCTTTCTACAGAGAAGATTCAGGTGAATGTGATTCACAAGGCTGTGGGTCAGATTAGCGAGAACGATGTTGAGTTGGCTCATGCTTCAGAGAATGTCATTATCATTGGTTTCCAAGTTAGACCTTCAGCTGCTGCACGTCGTTTGGCAGAGCAGTATGGCGTGGATATTCGTCTCTACTCTATCATCTATGATGCTATAGAGGAGGTGAAAGATGCGATGGAGGGCATGTTGGCTCCAACACTCAAGGAGGAAATCACAGCGCAGGTGGATGTGCGCCAGGTTTACAGGATTACCAAGGTCGGTACTGTGGCTGGTTGCTGGGTTACCGAAGGAAAGGTGCACCGTTCAGACAAGGTGCGTGTCGTTCGCGATGGCATTGTTGTCCACACAGGTGAGATCCTTGCCCTCAAGCGTTATAAGGATGACGTGAAAGAGGTGGGTCGTGACTTTGAGTGCGGTATCTCTATCGTTAATTTCAATGATATTCACGAGGGTGATGTGCTTGAGACCTATACAGAGATAGAGGTGAAGACCAAACTGTAATAGGTTCTGTAAGATAAAAAGAGAAAGACTCCTTGCTCCTTTTTTAGGAGTGGGGACTCTTTTCAATTTAGAGAGATTTCTTTCTGATGGAAATTTGATTAAAGTGGGCTGCAGGGGCTTTCTCCCACAATGCTTTATTATACATGGATATTCTTATTTATATTGTACTGGGATTAGGGGCTGTTGTTGGTTTCAAACAAGGGGCTTTCAAGCAGGTGGCTAACTTTTTGGGCGTGGCTGTTGGTTTGCTCCTTGCTGCCACACTCTATCATCAGTTTGGTGATTTCTTGGCAGATAAGACAGGGGCGAGCATGGGGTTTGGACGTCTCATTGCTTTTGTGCTTGTTGTCATTGTAGTGCCGATCGCTCTGGGATGGGTGGCTGCTTTCTTGACAGAATTTTTTAAGAAACTCAAACTCAATTTCCTCAATAGATTGATAGGATCTCTTGTGGGTGTATTCAGTTATGCACTCATTCTCAGTGTGGCGCTCAATCTCTTTGACTTTATGATCAGTAATGCTGGGTTTAAGCCACAGAAGTTGAGCGAGCGTTCCAAACTCTTCTATCAGATGAAGCATTCCACTCAGATTGTCATTCCTGATATTCTGATTGTCACAGACAGTACTGAAGTGGTGAATGGCTACGAGCCCAAGTTTGGACTTAAGCCTGTGGTGAATAAGACTGCTGATAAACTCAACCCATTTAAGAATAAGGAGGAAGAGACGGATGAAGAATAACAACGAGCAACAAAACAATAATAAAGAACGTAATAACGAACGACCTCAAGAGAAGAATGAGTTTGTGCGCAGTGTGGCGGAGAAGATGTATGAATTTGGCTTCACCACTGATGTGCATACGGAGATTATTGACAAGGGACTAAACGAGGATGTCGTGCGTCTGATTTCTCAAAAGAAAGGTGAGCCCGAGTGGCTTTTGCAGTTCCGCTTGGATGCTTATCGTTATTGGCTCACTCAACAGCAACCGGAATGGGGACATGTGCATCTTCCCGAGATAGACTATCAGGCTATCTCCTACTATGCAGACCCTACAGCCAAGAGTAAGAAAGGACCAGAGACGGTAGATGAGATAGATCCTGAACTGATGAAGACCTTTGACAAACTGGGTATTCCTCTTGAGGAGCGTCTTGCTCTTTCGGGTACGGCAGTTGATGCAGTCATGGATTCTGTATCTGTCAAGACCACCTTCAAAGAGAAACTCTCGGAGAAAGGTATTATCTTCTGCTCTATCAGCGAGGCGGTTAAGCAATATCCTGATCTCGTCAGGCAATATCTTGGCACAGTAGTTCCTCCGCGTGACAATTATTTTGCTGCACTCAATAGTGCTGTGTTCTCAGATGGTTCTTTTGTCTATATCCCAAAGAACACGCGTTGTCCAATGGAACTCTCCACTTACTTCCGTATCAACGCTCGCAATACTGGTCAGTTTGAACGTACTCTCATTGTGTGTGATGAAGGGTCTTATGTCTCTTATCTTGAGGGATGTACTGCTCCTATGCGTGATGAGAACCAGTTGCATGCGGCTATTGTGGAGATTGTGATTAATGATCATGCTGAGGTGAAATACTCCACTGTGCAGAACTGGTATCCTGGTGATGCGGAAGGTAAGGGTGGTGTGCTCAACCTCGTCACCAAGCGTGGAGATCTCCGTGGCGTGAACAGCAAACTCTCTTGGACTCAAGTGGAGACAGGCTCTGCCATCACATGGAAGTATCCATCATGTGTGCTGAGGGGTGACAACAGTCAGGCAGAGTTCTACTCCGTGGCAGTCACCAACAATCATCAAGAGGCTGATACAGGCACTAAGATGATTCATCTGGGTAAGAACACTCGTTCAACCATCATCTCTAAAGGTATCTCTGCTGGTTATTCTGAAAACTCCTACCGAGGTCTTGTGCGAGTGGGTAAACAGGCAGATGGCGCACGCAACTATTCATCGTGCGACTCTCTCCTCTTGGGCAGTAATTGTGGTGCGCACACATTCCCATATATGGATATCCACAATAATACTGCTACAGTGGAGCACGAGGCCACAACCTCTAAGATTAACGAAGACCAACTCTTCTATTGCAATCAGCGAGGCATCTCTACAGAGGAGGCTGTTGGTCTGATTGTCAATGGCTATGCCAAAGATGTCATCAACAAGTTGCCTATGGAGTTTGCTGTTGAGGCTCAGAAACTCCTCAACGTGTCGCTTGAGGGTTCAGTAGGATAGGCAGGAGCGGGCAATCAAGAAAATATGTATTCACATTTGAAGGGATTATAAACAGGTATGTTACAGATAAAGAATCTACACGCCAAGGTTGGCGACAAGGAAATATTGAAAGGCATTAACCTTACTATCAACGATGGTGAGATTCATGCCGTAATGGGTACAAATGGTGCGGGTAAGTCCACTCTTTCCAATGTCATTGTGGGCAATCCAAACTACGAAGTAACAGAGGGCTCAATCCTTTTTAATGGACAAGACCTCTTGCAGATGAGCCCAGAGGAGCGTGCCCAAGCGGGTGTGTTCTTGTCTTTTCAAGCCCCTGTTGAGATTCCAGGCGTGAGCATGACCAATTTCATGCGTGCGGCTGTCAATGCCCGTCGTCAGGCTTTGGGTAAAGAACCACTCAAATCCACCGACTTCCTCAAACTGATGAGAGAGAAGCGCAAACTGGTGGAGATTGACCAGAAGTTGATGAACCGTTCTGTCAATGAAGGTTTCTCGGGTGGAGAACGCAAGCGAAATGAAATCTTCCAAATGGCTATGCTTGACCCCACCTTCTGTATCCTGGATGAGACAGACTCAGGTCTGGATGTCGATGCTCTCCGCATTGTGGCAGATGGATTTAATAAGTTGCGTACAGCCGAAACGTCAGCCATTGTCATCACTCACTATCAGCGACTTCTCGATTATATTCGACCAGATTTTGTGCATGTGCTCATCGACGGGCGTATCGTGAAGGAAGGCACAGCCGATTTGGCTCGTCAGATTGAAGAAACAGGATTTGACTGGATAAAGGAAGAATTGGTATGAAGAGCGAACAGCAATACATAGAACTCTACCAGGAAGCAGCATCCATCATCAAGGCAAAAAGTTGTCCGGTGATGAATGCTGTGAGAAACGAGGCATTCAGCACTTTTCAGTGCTTGGGCTTCCCCTCCAAGAAAGTGGAACGGTATAAATATACCGATGTGGATGCAGCTTTTGCGCCCAACTACGGTATCTCGCTCTCACCTCTCACTGTCAAGCCTTCCTCATACATATTTAATATAAAGGATGCGCCTATTGACGTGACTCCTTACTATCATCGTGTGGCAGACGTCACAGATGCCATCACTGCTCTCAACACTGCTCTGGTGCATGAGACCTTATTGGTGTATGTGCCTAAAAACACGGTGGTGGAGGATCCAGTCGTGGTGGACAACTATTTGCGTGGAACTGCAGCCACCATGATGAATCGGCGTGTGCTGATTGTGATGGAGCAAGGCGCAAAAGCCACCATTGTCATGAACGATAAGGCGACAGATAAGCAACAATACCTCACAACTCAGGTGGTAGAGGTGTACTGTCACGACAATGCAACCCTTGACCTCTATGAGATTGAAGAGACCACGCCTCTTTGCGCGCGTTTCTCCAATGTGTACATCCGTGAGGGTCGTGACTGTTCTGTCAAGCACAATGTCTTCACTCTCTTCAACGGACTTACCCGCAATCTCTGCGATGTGTATCTTCAGGGAGAGCATGGCGAGGTCACCCTCAATGGTTGCGCCATAGGTTCGGGCAGCAGGCATATAGACAACAATACCCTCATTCATCATCAAGTGCCTCAGTGTGTCTCTCGTGAATGCTACAAATATGTAGTGGATGATAAGTCTGTAGGTGCTTTTGCAGGTAAGATCTTGGTGGACAAGGATGCGCAGAAGACTTCTTCCCACGAGACCAATGCCAATCTTTGTGCTTCGTCCGATGCACGTATGTACACCCAGCCCATGTTGGAAATCTATGCCGATGATGTGAAGTGTGCGCACGGTTCTACCGTAGGTGTGATGGACGAGGCTGCGCTTTTCTACATGCGCCAGCGTGGCATTCCTGAAGATGAGGCACGGGCATTGCTCAAGAATGCCTTTATGGGAGAAGTCGTTGATCAGGTCAAGAATGAGGCACTTCGTCAGAAACTCTATGTCAAGGTAGAGAAGCGTTTCCGTGGCGATTTTGAGAAATGTGAGGATTGTCAGCTTTGCAAAAAATAAAGCCAGTGGACAGTTTCTCAATAGGTGTGGAGAAAAGGTATGTTGAAGGTGATAGGAACAGATACAGAAGTCAGACCTTGTGTGGCCACGATTGGCACTTTTGATGGTGTGCATCGGGGTCACCTCTTTGTGGTCAGTCAGATGATTCGTCTGGCTCGTGAGCGAGATCTTGACGCTGTGGTTGTCACTTTTCCCAATCATCCCCTTCAGGTCATCCGTAAGGACTTCCAACCTCAATTGCTTACACTCGCAGATGAGAAGATTCAACTCTTGCAGCAAGCCCAGGTGGAGAAGATAGCCCTCTTGGAGTTTTCCAGAGAACTGGCAGAAATGAGTGCCTACGATTTTATGCGTATTGTTCTCAAGAATCAGTTGCAGGTCAAAGTGCTCATGATAGGCTACGACAACCATTTTGGTCATGATTGCAAGTCTTTCAGCGACTATCAGCAGTATGGTTCTGAATTAGGAATAGAGGTGATCCAGGCTCCTGTTCTCCCTGTTCCTGTCCTTCCTTCGCTTGTTGCTGAGGGAAAAACCTCATTCTCCTCCAATAAAAAAGACATTTTATCTCCCTACGTCAAAAAACACATCTCTTCTACAACTATTCGTCAGGCCTTATTGTCAGGTGATGTTCTGACGGCTAACAGTCAGTTGGGCTATCACTATTTTATGCAGGGAACAGTTGTTGAAGGGTTTCAGAATGGAAGAAAAATAGGTTATCCTACAGCCAATCTGCAAGTGGATGCCTGCAAGTTAGTACCCGAAAACGGAGTGTATCTCGTCAAGTCCTCCCAAGGTTATGGCATGCTCAACATAGGCACACGCCCCACCTTGCATAATGGGCATAAGCGAAGTGTGGAGGTGCATCTATTTGATTTTGAGGGAGATCTCTACCGTCAATCCATGCAGGTGGAGTTTCTTGCCCATCTTCGCAAGGAGCAAGAGTTCTCATCCCTCCAAATGCTTCGACATCAATTGCAGGAAGATGAGCGCACTTGCAGGGAAATCATCAATCAACTAAAGAGTGAAGAATTAACATGATAGAAATACTTGGCACACTCGTGTCGCTCGACCTCTTCAAGGTCTTTTTCTGTTGCGACCTCAATCAGTGTCACGGTGCCTGTTGCATAGAAGGAGATGCTGGCGCGCCAGTCACCACCGATGAAGTAGCCCTGCTTGAACAGGCTTATGAGGCAATACACGATGATCTCACCCCTCAGGCAGTCAAGCAGATTGAGCGTGAAGGCGTGGTCTATCCCGACCGTGATGGCGAACTTGTCACCCAAATTGTCAATCAAAAAGATTGTGTGTTTGTCAAGCACGAGGGGGCATGTGCTTTCTGCGCCATTGATTCTGCCTATCGCAATGGAAGCTTTCATTGGCAGAAACCCATTTCGTGTGCGCTCTATCCTGTGCGCCTGTCCACAGTGGGAGGAGTCACAGCCGTCAATGTCCACAAATGGGATATTTGTAAGCCAGCACGTGAACTGGGCAAGAAACTGCAACTCCCCGTCTATCAGTTTCTCAAAGAGCCTCTCATTCGTCGTTTTGGAGAAGCATGGTGGAATGAGTGTCATTTGGCTTCACAAGAATTGGAAAAAGCGGGTTACTTAAAATGAGTTCAGCTAATTCAGAAGATAAGATTTGTTGAACTCACGTTGTTTTAGGAAGACCTAAGAAAGAATTCATTTTGTGATGGTGGTGTTTTCCTCTTTTTCGCATTTCCGAAAATTCACGAAATGAACATTTCTGATAGGAGAAAAGTCTCTTCCTTGCCCTCGCTCCTCTTCATGAATCCCCTGAGAAAAGAAAGAAAAAGGTGATGGAATTATCTAAGACTCATCTCGAAGGCATCTCGAAGGCTCGCAGAAGTATGGGGAGAGGATACTTCCTGAATGTCGCATGTTCCCCAGCCATCCCTTCGCCAATGTGTGCGCTTCTTTGGAATGTTATGATACAATAGCCCCAAAGAAGCCACATGCTGAAAGTCGGAGAGTGGAGAGATTTTTCACATGCCCGTTTGCCCGATTGCGCTTTTTTAGCCAAAGACTCTACGTTTTGACCAAAAAAAATGAGGAAAAAGGTATTATAATCATGTTTTTTCAAAAAAAAAGTGTTTATCATGTTTTTTTCAAAAAAAATATCCTAAATTTGCAAAGAAACACGTGAGGTGTATATTTGTAAGAGTAAAAACCTTATGGATTCACCTGAATTTGAATAACCGTAAAACCGTTTGTAGGTGTATGATTACAATCCAAAACAATGACGGAGGCAGACGAGTATTGTTGCTCGACAGCCCTTTCGCCCTCGATGAAAGCCCTGACTTTCCCGAGTTCCTTTTTGATGTCGTGCTCATTGCCAACGGTTCTGTTGAAGAAACAAAGACCATTCTCAATCATATTAACCCCGTCACCTCCAGCAAATGTTGCTACAAGCCACTCTTCGTGTCTGCCACACTCAAAGGAAAGATGGGGGGATATGATGAAATCATTGATGGCTACGCTGATGACATGAACAATATCGACGTGCTCACCACCATTGAGAACATCATTAATTATAATACACTGATTGGTCTGTCTGCAACGGAAGACCCTGTCATGTCTTCCAACCAGTTCTTCATCCGACTGACCCGTTATCTCATTTCCAGAAAGAAAACTGTGCTTGAGCCACAACTCGATGTCACCGCTTCAACAGGTTATGTCATCCCAATCTTTGACCTCTTCTATCGTCTTGGGCAGTACGAACTCTCCGACTACTTTGTGTTCTTCCAGTCCATGACAGAAAAAGGCATGTTCCGTGCCACGAAGTTTGTCAATAAGGTCTATCTTTGTCCCACTTGCCTCCACTCGCATCTGCTCTACATTCAGACATGTCCAAAGTGTGGTATGTCGTCCGTCCGCACAGAAGAGGTGATCCACCACTTCCGTTGCGCCAATGTGACACCAGAACACACCTATAACTTTGGCGGTCAGCTTCGGTGTCCCAAGTGCCACAAGATACTCCGCCATATCGGCATGGACTACGATCGTCCCGCCCTCATCCACACCTGCAACACTTGTGGCAACACGTTCATCGAGCCTAAGACACAAGCTCTTTGCACCTGCTGCAAGCAGAAGCACGAGGTGGAAGAACTCGCTCCACAAGACTTCAATGTCTATGAAGTGACAGCAGAGGGAAAACAGTCCATCATCTCGCCAAACATAGGATTCACTATCTACACCGAGTTCTACGACAACTACATTGACTACAACCGACTTGTCAGTCGTGTGCGCCTCTTGGCAGAACAGAAGTTTGCAGGCAATATAGAGGGTGATGTCCTTGTAGGTAAAATATGGATACTCAACAGCAAGGGTGAGACCATGCCTATCCGTCCAGAAGAGATAGAACTTGTGTGCCGCTACTTCCCCAACAATAAGGTTTCTGCTGCCAACAACATTACTTATGTTGGCTCAGTCATTCGTGACATCAGAGGTCAGAACACCGAAGAAGAAATCATTAACTTCCAGTTGATGATGTCAGAAACACTCCGCGCGGCAGCAGCCCTCCTCCGCCCAGGAGAAACCATCTGCTACAGTTACATGAAACTGCAGGGCAATCAGTCCACCATTGATGATTTCATCAAGGAGATGGACTATATCTCACCTACACCAGACGACTCTGCCACCTTCGAGCATGCCAATGCTACTCCCGGCGCAGACGAGGCATAGTGCGGTCTGTTGCAACAAGCAAAGAAACAGAATAAAAAAAGAAATCAATAATAATCAAAATCAGAATATAATATGAATAATTACATCACACCAGGAATTGACGTTGATAGTTTGTCCGTCCTCGTTGTCGATGATGTCCCATTGAACATCCTTCTCATCAAGAAGATGCTTTCGCAGTACACATTCGAGATCCGTACCGCCACAGGTGGCCAGCAGGCTCTTGATGCCATTGCCCAGAAGAAACCCAACCTTGTCCTTCTTGACCTCATGATGCCAGGTATTGATGGATTTGAAGTAATCAGAAGAGTCCGTGCCGATGAGAAAACCAAAGACCTTCCCATCATCATCCTCTCTGCGCTCAACTCTGAGCAGGACATCTCCAAAGGCTTCCAGCTTGGTGCTAACGACTTCATCAATAAGCCCATTATCATGGAGAAACTTCTCAGTAGCGTCAGCACACAGATCAATCTCCAGGCTGCTCAGCAAAACAAAGGCTAATCCATCTTAAGGGATGGAAAACAATAGCGCTGCAGAAGGTGCTCAGTAGGGACAGACTTCGTGTCAAAAAGACTTGTCGGCCGACTTCATGTGAGTGAAGGCGTTCTTCATCTTTTTGTATTTGATATAGCCCTCTACAGCGTTTCATACAGGTAGAAACAATGAAGGGAGGAACAATATCGTTCCTTCCTTCATTTTATGTCCATGCGAGGGCAACGTCCAAAAATGAGGATCAACCATGTATAGAACTGAATTTGCTCTTCTTCATGAGCATGCGGGCATTTGTAAGCCATTCTCCTCCCGAGCAGTTACGACATCATAGACGCTTTAACAACACAAACATGACAAGACAAACAAACATTGGTCCAACCACAGAAAAACAGCGATACATCATCCTTGATGCACTTCGTGGCATGGCTCTTCTCGCCATCATACTTGCCAACTTTCCAGAGTTTGGCCTGTGGAGTTTCCTCAGTGGCGAGGAGCGTCAGATGATGCCAACAGCATCAACCGACAACGTTGTCCGATACATGCAGTATTTCCTTATAGACGGAAAAGGCTACACACTTTTCAGTCTTCTTTTCGGTTGTGGCTTCTCCATTATTCTCGAACATGCTTTGCAGCGGGGAACAGGCGGAATACTTCTTTTTTATCGTAGAATGACGATACTGCTCTTGATGGCATTCTGCCATTTGATGTTCATCTGGAGTGGAGACATCCTCTGTCTCTATGCCACTCTGGGCATGATTCTTCCGTTGTTTCATCAGTTATCCAACAAGGGATTATTATGGTCGGCAGGCATATTGCTCTTTCTGCCAGTAGCGATGGACTTCTTGCAGCAAGCGACGGGCATAAGCATTGC
>Ga0123334_1000080_pt1 | contig 111472 bp, 85 predicted proteins | sample BiotimSIPDNA_FD_89706 | JGI IMG/M metagenome (GOLD analysis project Ga0123334, IMG submission 89706) | Anaerobic biogas reactor microbial communites from Washington, USA - Biogas_R1 time_0 SIP DNA | ecosystem: Engineered > Bioreactor > Anaerobic > Unclassified | place: Washington, USA...
ATAGACAACCCGCATAGGTTACAAAATGTTGACCTGTTGACACATGAACAGATGCTTGCATTAAATACTGGGGTGATTATATGATAGGAAATTTCGATGATACTGGACATGTATTTAGTTTGTTTAAGCAGCCTGACGGGACACCATCACAGAATAGTGGGTCGATCGTACTCGCTAAAGGACCTGATTATCCGTCCAACGGGATGACTGGGTTACTCGTAAATATGGAGTCGCCATATGGATGGGACGCTGTTTCACAATCATACAAATTTGACAGTGTTAACGATTTTGTGCAAACTGACCCAAAAGTAAATTCAAACACATTAACGTTGTCAATGTTTGCTAAATTAAACGGTAATAATAGTTATGGGACATTCTATTTTTACGGAGCTACAACAAATATTCGGGCTTATATTCGATATGGTAATCAGTTGAATGTCGACACTTTCTTGAATTCGTCAACTCGCCTAACTGCAAGTTTATACATACCGACCGAAATGAGTGATGGTACTTGGTTTAACTTGACAGTTGTGTATGATATGGATCAATCAACCCCAGAATTAAAATTAAAAATTTACATAAACGGGATACAACGCAGTGCAACCTTTATTAATACTGCGCTTACTGCAATGCCTGATTTATCTGAATTTAACTTATCAATAGGCGGCAGAGACGGCTTAACTCAGACACTAAATGGTGAAATAAAGTTATTTTCATTGTTTAAAACTGCTAAATCAGATACCGAAATTTTAGAGCTTTATAATCTCGGTCCTGATCTTGGAGGACTTGAACTAAAAGCGGATGGGACTTTGTATTTTCCACTGCACACACACAGCATTATTGTAAGTCCACCAAGTGCAAAAGTTGCATTTAATAAAACAAAACAGTTTAGTGCAACTGCCTTAGATTTAAATAGTGATCCAGTAAACCCACAACCCACATTCGAATGGTCAACAGATATCGGATCAATCAACGGTTCAGGGTTGTTCACAGCTCCAGATACTGAGGGTATTGGTACTGTTACAGCTACTGCTGATGGCGTGAGCGGTGAGGCGAGTGTGGCTGTTGTTGAAAATAATGCTAATGCAGCAATTATACAAAAATTAAAAAAGAATAAAATATATTCATTAGATAATTGGAGGTGAAAATATGAATACATTAATTATAAGTGGTTCTGGAGCAATAGGAACAATTACAGCTCCGTCAGGTTTAGCAGTTATGTTAAAATCAATTCAAATAGATATGCCAATGAGCGATATCGGAACAGTAGACCCTGTTGTTACATTTAGTGGAATCTATAATGGAACGTATAATGTTAATTCTACTGTTGTTAACATAGACAAACGTTATGGAAATGAAGAAGAAGTAAGTATATCAACCAGTGCATTTGGTGATAATTATTCAGCAATTATATCTTATATTTATGTTGGCGATTCACCTACTTTCTTGAATAATAAATTTAGAATGCCGTTACCACAATCATTCAGGAGCTAATAATGCAGATACTCAAAGATATTTTGCTATTCATATCTGGACTGAGTATTTGGCAAAATCCAGTTCTTACATTTCTTTTGATAGCAGTAGTATTGGTTACTGTTGCTATTATAATATTAAAAGGTAAATATTTTATTTTTATGATTTCAAATAAGTTTTTTGGAACATCATTTAAGATAACTGAAGAAAAAACACGAACTTGTTCTGATTGTATTTTATATATGAATTCATTAAGAGAAGACTATGAGGTTGAAAAAAATAGTATTCGTGATTCAATATTAAAAAATCAAATGAATTATTCTGAACAGAAACTAATTGAAGTAGAAACTCTTATTTATTCTAAGTATCTAGAACAAGTATCTAAATTAAATTTATCATATGAAGATGAAAGTAAACAAACAACAATATTTTATGGATTAATGAAGGATTCTATACGAGTTACAAAAGATGAAATACGTAGATCATTTAAAGAAAATGGATTTCATCAAATAGGTGGAACTGACTTTAGTAACTATGTAAAATCCAGAATGTCTACTATTAAAGCACTTATAATTCAAATCTATTTAAATCGTTATCCCTCACATTCAATGATAGTTTCCAAAGATACTATAATACCAATAATTACTTATTCGATGCATGATATAGAAGATATCTTATTTGAGATATATACTAGAGCTAAGGAAGTTAGGCTGTCTTGTGAAAAAAAGATAGAAGATATTAAAAATATTTTTGCTAAGAATATGGATACTTTTTTAGGAGAAAGAAATGGAACAGGGAACTGCACTACAGCAACGGGAACTAAATAGCTTATTAGCATTTTATCCAGAAGAACAAATTAATAAGTTATTAGAACATAAAGATAAACTTGATAAAATAATTAAAGCATTTGATAAAATGTCAGCTGTAGCATTTTCCAGTACTGTTGTTATGACTTGTAGTAGTTATTCGTGTCCATATAAAGATGTTTGTATTTTATTAAAAAATGACTTAGCTCCATCTGGAAGTGCCTGTCCAGTTGAAAAAAAGATTGTATCAGAACTTGAATGCGATATAGTTAACAGTTTAAAGATAGATAGAAATGATCCTATAGAGATGGAATTATTATGGGATCTTATTGATTTAAAACTAATAGACATGAGATCATCTGGTTATATGAAGGATGGTTCAGTTACTCAAAAAATTGAGACTAAGATGGGTCCTTCTGTGTCTATTAGAGAAGAAATATCTCCAGCATTAGAAATCAAACTTGATCTTAAAAGAGTTAAACATTCTATCATTGACTCATTCGTAGCTACTAGAAGAGCTAAGAAGAAATATGGTATGAATAATGATGCTAATACACTGGAAGATATGATCATGTCTGCTATAAATAATAAGAGGGATAATGATAGCGAAGATAGCATCTCTTAGAAATTTCTTAACAAAGAATTATGGTACTGCTAAGATATGGTTTAAAAATAAAGCAGGAAGTATTACTAAAGATGAAATAATTAAGAAATTTAAAAATTCTAAGTCATATATAAAACATTGGGGTAAGACTGCAGTTGTTGAAAAAGCTAGCTCTACTCCTCAAAATGTTAATCCAGATATGTTTAAAATCATTAAATCTAAGTGGGGTAAAAGAACTATGGTTGCTGGTGTAAGTCTACTAGCTTATTCGACTGCTAATTCAATAATAAGTAGATCTGTATCAAAACCTGAATTACCAAGATCATATAGTGAAGGTTATGATGTTCTAGATTCAACATTAACAGATTATGGTTCTCCATTACATTTAGCTAAAACTGCATCTAAAGTTATTAATAATTATAAATCAACTGTTCGTAAATGCATTAAAACAACCACTGGAACTATAATAGCTTCTAATCCAGCTCTTAGTTTGAGTAAAAATGCAATAGGTCATCATAGGTATTAAATATGGGATTATTAAAAACAGCACCTAAAATATTTAACTGGTTTGCAAAGAATGCTACTAAAACCACCACTCATAGTACTAATTTTGGAAAAACTATTGTTAATAATGTTATTAATGATCTTAAGAATCCTAATATTGTTAGAATGGCAAAAAGTCCAATTGGATCAAAAATTAGTTCTACTAGTAGGGCTTTTGGTCATAAGCTTGGCTCTAGAATACAATCGTATAGATTAGGCAGAACAAGTGCGAAATTAAAAAAAGTTCAGGCTAATGCAAATAGTTCCTTATCAAAAAGAGTTAAATGGGGAAGAAGAATTGGAACTATGGGTGGACTAGCGTTAGGAACTACTGCAATGATTGGTGTTGGTATGATGAATCAAGCCAGGGAATATACCTTTGATAGGTATACACAAGATTTTACATACTCAAGAAATATGCTTTCTAATTCAAGATTATACAAAACTATGGGTAACAGAATGGTGAATTATAATTCAACTATGGGTCTGAGCAATGCCCTCAGTCGTACAAGACATGGGATTTAAATATGAACTATCATAAAATGGATCCTTATCAAGATATTAGTTCTGTTCCAACAGCTGGATCAGTAGTTGGTTCATTTGCTAAAGAAGCTTTAAATCCAGTTAACTTACCAGTTATGTTTCCTAATATGCTTGATATAAATAAAGGAATAGCAGTTCCAATCTGGTCTAAATATAATATAAGTCCTTCCAGTATTAAGTCAGCCTGGCAGAAACCAAAAAATGCTTTCTTTAAGAATATAAAAAGAAAAACAGAAAAGCGATTATTTGCAGGTAGATTAGGTACATATCATGATGCTAAATATATGTATCATGATAGAAAGATTGCATTATCAAAAGCAACAGAAGCATATAGAACTAGAATTAAGAATACAAAATTTTTAACAGGAATAGATGAAATACAAACTATTCAGGGTAAAACTATTGTAAATATTAAAAATCAGCTAAAGGATCCGATTAAACTAAAAGAAATCAGTAAATTTGCAAATAATAAAGGAACAATGAATGCTATTAATCATCTTTCATCAACTGGTAAAAGTTTAACTCGTGGATATTTATTGAAAACTAAACTACTTCGTATGGGAATGAGAGTTGCTAAATTTGGTGCATGGGCATCTACAATTGGAGCTTTTGCCAGTATCGGTTATATGATAGGTGAACCCATCGGTAGATCTATTGTATCTAATGCGACTGATGCTATTAATAAATTTAGTTCAAGATTTATGCCAGAAATGTCTGGTTCAAGATTACAAGATGGGTTTTTAACTCAAGGTGCTGCTACTGAAAGGCAAAGAGCGATTGAAGCTTTATCAAAATCAAGTCTTAATGGTAGAAGTGCTTTCGGGCAGGAAAGTTTATATTTTCACCAATGAATATAAGAAGAGATAATCAAGTAAGTTCGGATGAATTATTAGAGGTTTTTTCAAATCCAGTTAGATGGGCTGAAACATTTTTACGTAATCCACGTGATAAAGACAAACCATTAATATTACGCTCGTATCAAAAAAGTGTACTTGAAAATACACGAAAATATAAGAATATTATTTTACAGCAAGGCAGGCGGTGCTTACCTGGATATTCACCGATATTAATGTATAATGGAGAAATTAAAACAATTTCTGAGGTACAAGTAGATGATTATGTTGTATCGCGTGATTCTAATGCACAACCAAAAAGAAGGAAGGTTATAAATAAATTTAATAATGGTATTAAATCTGTTTATAAAATAAGATTACATGATGGAAGAGAAATTGACTGTACAAGTAATCATCCAATATTATGCTGGGTTCCTGTTTTTCCTGGTTCTAAGTCTTATCACTATGAATGGAAAACTATTGATGATGGTTTAGAAATAGGTGATAAAGTTACATGCTTAAAGGACTGGAAAGTATTTGGTTCTTTATCTAATAATGATCAAAAACATAGTTATTATGAAATACCAATTAAATCAATTGAATATATTGGTGAGATGGAAACATTTGATATAACTGTTGATATTGATCATAATTTTACTGTCAATGGAATAGTAACTCATAATTCAGGAAAGTCTGTTACTATGTGTGCTTTAACCTTATGGTGGGCAGTTGTATCACCTATGGTTGAAGTGTTAGAACGCAAGAGAGATAAACAAAAAGCGGTACGTGTTATACTCGCTACCCCTTATGAAACACAAATTAAAGAGCTTTGGAATATTTATACAAGCTTAATTGCTGATTCGCCTCTGCTTAACTCACAAGTAGTTAGGATGAGAACTAGTGATATTCACTCAATTGAATTTAGTAATGGCTCTAAAATCGAAGGTTATACGATTGGTATTTCATCCAGCAATAAAGGAACTTCACTTAGATCTTTATCAGCAGATATATTATTTATAGATGAAATGGACTTTATTCCACGTGAAATTATGGAAGAAGTTATAATTCCTATAGCAACTACACATACTGATTGTAGAATGTTTGTGTGTTCTACTCCATCTGGTAAACGTGAACTTTACTATGAGTGGTGTTCAAAAGCTTCTGAATTAGGTTGGTATCATCAACATATTCCAGCATGGCATCCTGATAATGATAACTGGATGTCTATTGAACAAGCAAAAGAAAAAGGAATACCTGCCAATGAATCTACAGAATTTCAGGTAAGAGCTGTAACTAGTTCTGAAAGATTTGCAAGAGAATACGGAGCTGAGTTTGGCGAAGAACTTGGTGGTGTGTATAAACATTCCTTTATAAATAGATCACTTGTTAAATATGGAAGAGATATAAATCTCGAAAATACTGATGAATTTAATCCTGAATTTCCAGTTAATAGAGATCATTTGTATGTAATGGGTGTTGATTGGAATAGTTATCAGAATGGTGGTCAAATAGTTGTTGTAGAATACTGTAGAACTCCTACAATTGTTACATTCTTTGACGATGAGAAAAATGAAGATATATCAGTTGATTTTACTAATAAGTTTAGACTTTTTTATAGACGTGGAATTAAGGTACAAGGTGCAACTCAAAGAGCCACAAGAGAAGAAATTATAAGAATTACATCTCATATGAAGATTGATTTTATTTATGTAGACTATGGTTATGGGGATACTAATATTGAAGAATTAACTTTTTATGGTAAAAGTCATCCTGAATTACAATTTGATAGGAAATTAAGAGCAATAGATGCTGGTGCAACCACAGAACACTGGGATCCAGTACTTAGAGAAAAGGTTAGTAAAAGAAATAAATCTCTTATGGTTAACTTTTCATCTTTATATGTTGAAGAAGGAAGAATTCTTTTACCAAAAGAAGAAGATCAGAAGACTAGACTAATCGGGCAAATGAGAGGATATGTTGTTAAAAATGTTACAACCAGAGGTGATTTTGCATATGAAGGTGAAGACCATATTTTAGATGCCTTTAATTTAGCATTGTATGGTTTTTCCAGAGAATTTGACCCAGGATTATTCACTAATAAACAATTATATACTATGGTTATATTGCCTGATCCAAGAGGTGAATTATACCCAAGGAGAGAGACTGAAATAGTTAATAAGAGAGCAAATATAAATTTGAGAAATATTAAAGATCCAGAACTTGCACCTGTATATCAAAAACCTATGAGAGCATCAATGCCTAGAATTGGTATGAGATCAAATATTTCATCTACTAGGAGATCGTATGTCTGAAATTAACATAAATGATTTAATAGGTAAATCACTTCCTCCTGAAATATTAGATCAATTAAAAGTTTTTAATAGAATACAATTTCCATTAAAAGATACAGTTACATCTACTGTTTCCGCTACTGACAGTACTGAACAAGTTGCTGAAGATGGAATAAATGAATTATTAAATCATGTTAAAGATATGGAAGACACATGTAAACAGATAGAAGACTCTATTGATCTTCTTACTAAGGATATGGATATTCCACCAATTGATGATATTGTATCTGATGCTGCTAAAAGACTTGGTAGTCCTACTGGGAATATTACACAAGAAGTTTTTAAAAATGCACTTTCTATAATGGATTATACTCCAGCTCTTACAGGTTTGGGAGATCCAATACTTGGTGCATTAACTGGTGACTCTAGTATTAATGGTGACATTTGGTTAAGTTGTGATCAAATAACATCAGGAATAGCATCTACATTTAAAACTACTAAAAAACTTAATCCATCTATAGTTGAACCAATTAAAGAAAAAACATTAAAAATAATGAATGACTTTGAAAAAAAACAACAGAATATGTTAATAGAAATGTTACAAATGTTGTTTTGGAACATGCTATGGTGTAAGTACATAGTTGATGCTAATCTTAATATTTTAAGATCTATAATTGCTAATCCTATTGATTCTATTATATTATTTTTTAAAAAATTTCCATTTAGAAAACCAAGTAAAGAAGAAGTTGAAAAGAATGGACCAATTAATAAATTAATTAATAAAATCAGAATAACATTAATATGTAAAGTTCCTCCTAAAGCTTACCCAAGATATAAACCAATGGTTGATATAGATTGTTCAAGAATGAATAAATGTGTTAAACCACCAATACATACTAATTCTAGTGGATCAGAAAAACTTGAAGATATTGGTGATATTACATCATCTGTTTTATCTGATGATCCATGTGTAACAGCTGATGAATTTTTTAGAGATAATCTTGAACTTAAAAATCAAAATCCTACATCTTTAGGAGCATCTCCTGAATGTATAAAAGCAGCAAAAACTGTATTAGATGCAGTTATGTCAGATGCTCTAAGTCCTGGTGACTCAGGAGTAGGTACTTTTATTAATAATACTTTATTACAGAATATAGGGAGTTTATAATGCATTTAAAAAAGAATGGATATGTAGCTGGGGCTGTTTTACTTGTTCCTTTTGCTAAACAATTACGTGAACATATTGAATATGAGAAATTTCTTTGCAGAACAATAGTTGATAATGAAATTACCAGAGAATTCAAAAAAACAACAGATGAACTTAGTGATCAAAGATATGCATTAAGATATAATAATCCTATTTCTGATAAATTAACTGAATTTGGAAAGAAAAATGGCGACTAAATTAGAAGATATTATACATGAATTACAAACTGGATCATTTCAGGATATTTATCAAAATAAGTCAATGATCCTAAATGAAGTTATTAATAAGATTGATAAACCAATTTTAAAAGGTTTAGCTAAGGATGTTTCTACAGTTCTTTCTAACTGGTTTGAAAATCCCAAAATAATATGCTGTTTAATCCAAGGTTTATGGTCTATATATGCAACTAGTGAGATGAAAAAGAATATTAAATCATCTAATGAATACTCTTTATCAAATACTGAATTTTCTGGATTCCTTGATGTTTTAATAGCATTTATAGATGTTATAATTGTTATATTAACTGATGGAATTAAAAAAATAGTATTTATGATTCCAGATATTTTAAAAGAATTAATGTATGGGGTTATGGGTGCTGTAATAATTATGTTGCAACAAACATTATTTTCTCTAAGAGATTCTGTTATTAGTGCACTTATTAAATGGATAGATAAATCACAGGCAGGTACCAGTACTAGTTCAGTATGGGCTAAATGTTTACCATTATCTCAATTTTTTGATGTTATTAAAAAATATATACATGACTATGGATTGCTTACTGAACTCGAAGAAAAAATTAAAGGATATATATCCAGCATGTATAATAGATTTGCTCCACAATGGAAAAATGAATTTAATATTGCTGAGATAAATAAAGATCTTGAATTTTTATATTGGTTTAGAGATCTTCTTGTTAAGATGAAGACTGCTGCAATTAACTATGACTTATGTATACCATTTGATTATTCTGTTCCAGATAGTAATACTAACAATATTAATATTGATGATTCTATTAATAATAGTATTTCATCTAATACAGACTACCCTCTTACATCTTCTAATCTAGGCATTAAAGTTACATCAAATGGAACTATACTAGTTGATAAACAGTCTATTAATACAATACCTTTACTATCAAATAGTTCAATAAGAGGTTTTCTGAATAAATATTATGGTTATCCATTAGATATTGTGGATAGTTTACTTGTCGGTGCAACATCTAAAGACAGTATAATTGGTACAAATATTAATTCACAAAATATATCTGATCTTAATGCTGACTGCCCTAATACACCTTCAGCAGAAGATATAATGAAGTGGGCACTAGATATAAGGAATCAAGTTAAATGAGTATATTTGATATATTTAAAACAAAAAAGACTAATGATACAGAATTACTTGCAAATGGCACAGTTAATGACTATAAGGATGTAGAAGATCCAACTGCTAAGTTTTCTTCTACTCGTTTTACAAAAACAATATATGAAAGTAATCTTAAAAGGAATGTTACTTTTCAAAAACCCGAATATGATCTGTTAACTATTGCTAATGCAATTGAAATGGATGGATTATTACAAAGATCTGTATCTATTTTTGTAGAACAGATATTAAAAAGTGGTTATGAATTTGTATCAAAGGATGATTCAATTCAAGAACATATTGATATAAGAATACGTGAAATTGAAAGTCTAACTGGTATTAAATTTTATGAAACAGTATGTAAAATAGCAAGACAACTTGTTTCATATGGTAATGCTTATTTAATCAAAGTTCGCTCTCCATCAAAATCAAAATACGGTAGTCCTTATAGACTATATGGTAAAAATATGAATCCAATAGTTGGATTATTTGTTGCTGATGCGTCAACTATTGAGGTAGGATTAAATAATAGTGGTAATGTTGTAAATTATAAACAGCGTATTCGTGGAGAAGAGATTATATGGGATGAACGTGATGTCGTTCATTTTGCTTATAATAAGATTCCAGGAACTCTAATAGGTATGTCTAGTATTGTTCCTATTCTTGATGATCTTAGAGCTCTTAGAAAACTTGAAGAAGAAATAGAGATATTAGGGTTTCAATATTCTATTCCATTATATTTATATAAAGTCGGTAATAAAGATATGCCACCTGCTCCAGGTGAGATAGAATCTGTATCCAGTACAGTTAATAATATGCCTGCTTATGGTATGCTTGTTGTTCCAGGTCATCATACAATTGAAGTTCCTACTAATAATAACACCCCTGTTGATATAATTGCTTTTTGTAATCATTTTAAAAATAGAATGTATGCTGGTTTAGGTGTATCTCCAATAGCAATGGGGGAGACAAACTGTTATGATGAGAGTACACTTACCTTAACAAGTACAGGATGGAAATCATATAAAGATATAGATATAGCAACTGATAAAATAGCTACGTATAATATAAACAATAAGTCATTAGAATACCATACACCTAATTATGAATATAAAAAATATTATAAAGGGGATATGATTCACTTTTTGGGTAAACATGTAGATATTAAAGTTACACCTAATCACGAAATGTGGATAATGATTCGTCATTCTGGCGAAAGAAAGAAAGTTTTTGCTTATGAACTTCTAAATGGAAAATATCCAGAATTTTGTTTTATAGATAGTATAACAAATACATATGGTATAAATTATTTACCAGATACTTTTATACTTGATAAAAAAACCATCTCTCGGGATAATATATTAAAATTATTAGGTTGGTATTTATCTGAAGGAAGTCTTGATAAATTTAATGCTTCGATTGGTAGATATCGAACAATTATTTCTCAGAAAAAAGAGCCATTTGTTTCTGAAATTAGAACATTATTAAAATTATCTAATCTTTCTTTTTCCGAACAAATCCATAAACAAAGTGGAGTAACTAACTTTAAAATATATGGTAAAGAATTTTATCATTTTATGTTAGAAAATGGTGGAAGACATAGTAATAAAAAATTCATTTCAAATAGATTTAAATCATCTAATTCATATAATGCAAAATTAATTGTAGATACAATGATGAAAGGTGATGGATGGTGGGAAAATGATAATACAGGAATATATTATACTACATCTGAAAATCTTAGAGATGATTTTTCCCAATTAGCATTTGAAGCTGGTTATGAGGTTAAAATAATACAAAAAACATATACTTCAAAAAGTGATATTAAAAGTAACTATCCAATTTTTAGAATACATATTACTCAATCTAAAAAAGATTATAGAATTCTTACCGTTAAACATGTTAAAAAAGTTGATTATAATGGTATTGTATATTGTTATAATGTTCCTAATCACTTATTTATAACAATGAGAAATGGTAAAATTGCTATTCAAGGCAATACCAGTAACAGAAACACTTCTGAAACACAAGATCTGGCAATGCAAACAATTACTATGTCTTATCAACAAATAATTAAACACCGTATTGAAATAGATTTAATTCAAGAATTGTTAATGGATGGCGGTTTTAATTATATGGATCATAAGATGGAGTTTAATTTTGAACAAATTGATATTGAAAATCAAATCAAAACAGAAACTCATATCATGCAGAAATTTATGAATAATATTATATCTCATGAGGAAGCAAGACATGAAATGAATTATGATCAACAGTTTGATGAGACTGGTCTTTATATGAATAAAATTGCTATTCCTTCTGCAAAAGCTCAGGCTGATGCTAAATTACAGGCTAGGGCAAAAGAAGTCGATAATAAAAACAGGCCAGCTAATCAACATGGTAAAAAAGCTTCAAGACCCAAGATTGTTAAGAATTTTATGGAAAATTCTAAATATTATAATATTAACTTATCTGATAATCTATGTTATGATTTTAATGTAGTTAATAGAACTAAGTATAGTAAAAAGCTTTTGTCATCATTAGTTGACTCTATTACACAGCAACTTAATTACAATATTAAACAATATAGTGTATACTACAATATAGATAACATTACATATAATTATGAGTATGTTGACTCATATATCAAAAGTTTAAATGATGTAATATCTGATAAAATTGAAAGATTTTCTAAAAATATTAATGATAATACTACTGAGTATTTTATAAATGGAATTAATACTTTGATAGATGAACAGTTTAATAGAGTTGATTCATTAGCAAAAATATTAATTTATAAAAGTTTAGGATATAAGACTATACTACTGGATACAAAAGAGTGTGAACTACACTCAAATTTAATTATAAATCTTGATGATATTACATATAATAATATTCCGCCATTTAAATATGGATGTAATTGTAAGATAGATGAAAAGGGTACAAATGAGTTCAAAAAGGAAAATACCTCAGAAGATAACTGTTAAAATAAAATCTACGCATATTGATTTTATTAATGATAATTATCTCTTATATACTGAAAGTGCTGTTAAAAAAGGTGCTAAGTCATGGGTTGAACCATATAATAAACCAGTCTTAAAAAATCATGATAAAAATACTGATCCTCTTGGAAGAGTTATTGGCTATAAAATAGTTACTACAGATGCAAAAAATGAACCTCCTAAATATTTAGAACTTACATGTACAATTAATGATGATAGTGCAATTGAAAAAATACTTGATGGAAGATATTTTACTGTTTCTGTTGGATCACGTGCATCACGAATCAGATGTAGTGAATGTGATCAAGTTATAAATGAAGATGGATTATGTGAACATAAACGAGGAACCTATAATGAAGATGGAAAACCAGTACATTGGATTATAGATAATATTGAATATGTTGAAAAATCTTTTGTAAATGAACCAGCTGATAAATATACTGGTATTACATATGTTGATGTTGGTAAAGGCTTTATACCATATAAAAATTTCCTGGATAATCGGGAAAAGATATTATCTGAAATAAATTTGGAGGATTGTTTAATGACTATTAAAAATACTAAACTGAGTCCTGCCCAAAGAAGTAAACTTGCAGAAAGTTCATTTTGTGGGCCAGACAGGTCATTTCCAGCACATGATAAAGCGCATGTAGAAGCTGGTTTAAAACTTCTGGATACAATTACTTTAGACGACAGTACTAAGTCTAAAATCAAAGCATCATTGTATCGTAGAGGTAAAAAATTTGGAGTTGTTCCTACTGAAGATGCACTTCAGTCAAATCCAGATCTTGTAACGTTTAGAATGGATGATAATTTTAAAGAAGAAGAAATTACAGCAATCAAAGATTGGTTCACTAGTAAACCTGATTCTGATTTACCTTCTGATGAAATTGTTAAACCAGATGAAAATACAGATTCTAAGAAAACCGATGATGTTTCTAAATTAACTTCTGATGAGTTAATTAAAGAAATTTCTAAACTAAAAGATGAGAAAACTAAGTCTGAACAAGAGTTACAAACTAAAATTAGTTCTCTTGAAGATCAGATTTCAAAAAAAGATACTATACTAACTCAGAGAGAAGATGAGATTAATAAACTTATCGATGATGTTACTGTTCTCGAAAAAAAGTTTAAAGATGCACTCATTTCTAATATAATCGATCTTAAAAAAGTTAAGGGTGATGTTGCTGCAGAGATTACAAAGAAAATGTCAGCAAGAAAAGTAGATAGTTTAATTGATTCACTTACTGATTTAAGATCAGAAATAACCTTCGAGGATTCTGATAAGATAACAGATCCTACAAAAGTTATAACAAATTCTGATAATAAACAGAATAATGATGAGAAAAATTTTGATATTTTCTCACAAGATAATTCAATAATGTTGGAGGTTGAATAATGGCTATACCTAATTCTACATTCGCATTCGACCAACATACAACACAGAAGTATGATATTCGTAACCGTCCTAGCAAACTTGCTGAATCACCGCTGAGAAGTTGGAGATTTGAACAGGGCGAAGGTATCAGACCTCCAGAATACTATGGTGTTTATAAATATCTACCAGTAGGATTTCAGGATGTAAATACTCAAGATTATGTTGTTATTCCTAAAGGTCGAATTGTTTCTGCACTCTCATGTGAAGATACTACAGTATCTGGTATAATTGGTTACCCAAGTTCTAGTGGTTCTATTTATACTGGCTTTGCTGCACCAGAAGCTGGTGGAGCTGCGATAACTAGTAAAGTGGATAATGCTTTCTTTGGATATGAACAGCATATAACTGGTCTGCTTGTTCCTGCAAATGGTGGGACAACATGTAGTGGTTTCTATACTGCAGATGATGTTGCTGCAAAAACTATTACTAACCAGGGCGAATATGCTGCTGCAAGTGGTGCTTTCGTTCTTCCTGCTAATGCTCCAATTGGAGTTGCTTTCCATGACTGGTACCAGGATATAAGAGGGAAATACCTCAATTATAGAATGCATCCAGATGGTGGTCATGTTCTTACTGACTGGTGTGTCGAAGTTCCTTATATTAAAGTTGCTTCAACTGGAGAAATGAGTGGTGTTACACCGAAGTTTGTAAATAACAGCTATGCCAGTGCAGTTACTTATAGAGAAATTAATAAAATATTTACATATCTGTCTGTTGCATCAACTGATGTATTTAAAAATGGTGTTTTCGTAACATCTGATTTAATTGGAAACTATGCTATTCAGGGTGAAGCAGATGCTTTATCTCAGAATAAAACAGTTCAGACAGTTGGAAAAGTAATAGCTATCGATAATAGATGGCCAAAGGATATGTTGCATGAAGTTGCTACTTATCCACGTTCTGGAATGCCAGGTACACAAACTGCTGGTTTACCTAAGATGCTGTTTGATTTCATATATTACACAGTATTAGCAGGTGTTGGTACAGCTCCTACCGTAGAAGAAATTTACAACTATGCAAGAAGCGGCACTTTTGGACTCGTTAGAATTCAACTATTGGTATCATAAGGGAGGAGAGCAATATGGCTTATTTATCAATTAAAGACGAAGTTGCTTTTGAAAAGTCTTATGACCAAGAGCAGAAGATCAAATTTACCAATGTTTATGATGCTTTCCAGACACGTGGAAGAATTATAGATAAAGATGGCAAATGCCATAAATTTGAACTTAAAGATCTTGTTACTAGAGAAGATTTGATGAGATTTGTTCCTACTACAGTGGAAACTGTTGTTAGAGAAGCTATCGAACCGAATCTGTTCATAGTTGATCGTCTGTTTCAGAAGATTACTATTGAGAGAGGTACTAGAGTACAGATTGGTGCACTTGGTGCATTAGAAGCTGGTCGAGTTGGGCAAGCTGGAGAATATCCAGAAAGAACTCTTGACCTTGATGGTGGAGATATGGTTGCGATCACTACTGATAAATATGGTTTGAAAATTTCTCTTACAGAGGAAGTTCTCCAGGAAAATCAGTGGGATGTTGTTAATATATGGTTACGTGCAGCTGGTAAAGCACTTGCACGTTGTAAAGAACAGGTAGCAGCTAATCTTCTGGCACAGATGGGTTATGATATTTTTGATAATATTACTCCATCAAATTCATATGCTGGTACCACAACTGGTAGAGATATCACTGGTGCTGCTAATGGATCTGTAACTGCTAATGATATATTTGAAATGTATGCATACGGTATTAACCGTGGTTTTACACCAGATGTATTATTAATGAATCCAATTGCATGGAAAACATTTATGACTGATACTGAAATGAGAGAAGTTGTTCTTAGTGGTTCAACTGTATCAAGTGTAAGATCACCAAATGGTTCATATGCTGCTGGATATGGAACTTCACATCACGGTTATGGATTTAGAACTACCGCTACTGGTAATGCTTCTACTTCTGGTAATGTTGTGAAAGGTGCAAGTCCATGGGTTCAAACACTCAACCCAATCGGTGCTTCATTTAATATCGCTCCGAGATACTTACCATCTCCGATCGAAGTAATTGTTACACCACTGGTTCCGTTTGTATACGGTGCAGCTAATTATGAAAGAATTGATTCTGGTTGCAGAACAAATCTTATAATGGTTGATTCTGGTGCATGTGGAGTTATTGGACAGTCTGAACAGCCTATGACTGATCGTTGGTCAGATCCAGAAAGAGATATAACCAATATCAAAATGCGTGAGCAGTATGGTATGGCTATTCTTGAACAGGGTAAAGGTGTGATGGTTGCACGTAATATTAATATTGCACGTAACTACAACTTTGAGAATTCTAATAGCGTTACTCTTACTAACATCAACACAGCTAGTGGAGTCTTAACTGGAACCTCATTATAATTAGCACATTATAATAGTTAATATATAGGCAGGCAGAAAAAAAGATCTGTCTGCCTTTTTTTATAAAAAAGAAAAGAGAGAAGAAAAATGGCAGATAAAGAAGTTAAGAAAGAAACGTTTAAATTACCTAAATATTTAAAATTAGCAAAAGGATCAATGTGGTTTGATACTGAAGGCGATAATGCATCTGGTGTTAAACTATATCTTGGTAGCCAAGTATTTGTTGGTAGAGGATTGAATGCAAAAGAATCAGCTATACCAAAGGATAAATATAATAATCAAAATATTCATGATTTTGGTTATGTTGAAAAAGAATTACCTTGGTATTTTGATACAACAACTATTGATCCAGAAAAACAATCTAGAATAATTCTTGCTTACAAGATGGGAATTCTTGAAAAAGCAGATCCTAAAAAACCTCCTGTAATGGAAGAAAAAGAACCACAAAAGGATTTTACTGTTAATAAACATGGTAATAGAATATTTGTTGGTAAAAATCAGGAAATGTATCGTAAGTTACAAAATATGATGATGTCAGAACTTATTAGTTTTATATCAACTTTTCCAAAAAATTCTATTGCAAAAGATAATCTTTTAGATTTATATCACTATGAAGTAAAAGGTTATAATAAGTTTGGAAGAGCTAGACAGGAAGTTCTTGATAAAATTCAAGAAAAACTAAAAGAGTATGGCCCTTCTATTTCATCTATTCGTAAAAATGAGGATGATGAATAATGAGAATAATAAGTCATGAACCCAGTATTAATGAAATTGATGTTCCTAGAAACTCAAAGATTAAAATAAAATTTGATACTGAAATAGTAGGTAGCTCTGTTACCTACATGACTTTTTCTGTCAATGATGCTAAATATTATACTGCTGTGCCAGGACAATATGGGATTGAATATACAAGCGGAGTTGCTGATACTGTAGTTTTTACACCTGATCTTGATTTTTCATCTATTAATAAATATAGAGTATTTATTTATGGAAAACCAAACGGGATATTTAATATTGAAAATGAACAATTAGATACTACTTATATGTATGAATTTACTACTGGAAGTGGATTTATATCTGATGATAATTCAAATGGAATTCCTTCTGGTATTCCAGAAGTAATAGATGAAAGTTTAAAATTAGAGATAACAAATATTTATCCTAAACATCAAGATACAAACATTTCTGGTGTAAATAGAATAGACATTAGTTTTAATATGCCAATAACAAGTTCTATTACTGAATTAAATAATTTAATATCTTTAAATATACAAGATGTTTTATATTAATTTTATATATTAACACTATACTAGGTATAGCTAAAGGAGATTTTAGATGGCTAATTTAATTTATAATTTTGGTTTGGAGAGCTTTGGTAATGGAGACATTAGCTGGAGAGATGATAATATAAAAGCAGCAATAGTTGATACAGATACTTATACAGTAAGTGCTGAACATCAGTATATATCACAGGTATCTGGTATTATTGCAAGATCAGCTAATTTCACAAATAAAACCAATGTAGGTGGAATATTGGATGCTGATGACGCGGTATTTAGTAGTGTTACAGGTACAACTGGTGAAGCAGTAATTATTTTTAAAGATACGGGTAATGATGCTACATCAATACTGATATGTTATATCGATAGTGGAACAGGGTTGCCTGTTACTCCTAATGGAAATAATATAATAGTTTGTTGGAGTAATACAACTAATAAAATTCTAAAGATATAATGATTACAAATTATAATGTAAGTATTAGTAGTTTGAGTATTACTTTACCAGCTTAATTTTAAGGATTTAAAATGATGAAGAAAATAATAATATTTTTGGTTCTGGCGTTGGTGTTTTGGGACTAATCATTATGTTGATACTATTACAACAGGAGCAAATAACGGGACATCTTGGACTGATGCATGGAATGGATTTAGATCTATACAGTGGACAGCTATTAATGCAGGGGACACAGTATTTATTAGTGGCGGAACCGATACCGCACACTATTATGATTCTCTAATATTACAAGATAAAGGTGCTTTAAACAACCCCGTAGTCTACACTGTTGGTAGGGAATCAGGACATAATGGGTTTGTCCTTTTGCATGATTCTATTTCGGCTCGTTACTTTGTTGACCACTTGGTAATATCTGGAAAGAATGGCAGCGGTGATGGTAAAAGACATTTAATACTTTACAAGGTGTAGCAGGAAAATACCATAGAGGAAGATGTGTTACTTTACCATAAAAAGGAAATAACAAATGTATATAATACCTAACACTACGTTTCAGATAAGATGGTCTGATTTTGTAGCGTCTACAATTGATTTGTTTTATTCAATTGATGGCGGAAGTAATTGGATTGAAATTGGTAATGTCCCAAATAATAATGGTCCTTTAGCAGGTCAAGGTTATTATGATTGGTCTGTGCCAGTAAATTTACCTTATGGTGACGTAATAATAAGAATTCAAGATCATGATTCACCAGATATATATGTGGATACTCCTATTTTTGTTGTTTCTGAAGAAAAGTATATTGGACAGATTTGGAGATTAGAGTGGTCTGATTTGGTTTCTGATACAGTAAGTATCGAATATCAAATAAATGGAACTGGTAATTGGATAGGAATTAACAGTACAGCACCAAATCATAATGGTGACTTATACAACCAGGGATATTATTTATGGACCATAGATTCAAATATATGCGATTCTTTAAGAATTAGAATAACTGATATTGATAATAATGTTTCAGTATATTCTCCATATGTATCTATTCTCGATACTCCTGACATCTACTTATATACAGAGAGTATTGTTAACTCTTCTATAGTTAATGATATAAATGTATTACCAACATTAATCATAGGAATTGATAATATATCCAGTATTAATATTATTAATAATATAGATGTAAGTTTAAATGATAATGTTGTTTTATTAATGGAAAGCATCAGTAATTTATCTGGAATAAATAATATAGATTTAACTACTGAGCCAGATATTAATATTGAAACAGATAGTATTGTTAATCAACACACTATATCAGATATCATATTAATAAATGGTGTTAATCCTTTTTCTATAGAGCGAAATGAAAATACAATATCTATATTATTACAATCCTCTCCAGAAAATAATAAGCAATATACATTTAATATTTCATCTGGAATAACTGGTGAACTTTTATCTAATGAGTATGTACTGGATAATAATTTTAGTTTTTGGTTTACAACTACTTTCTGTCCTTTATTTACATCGCTTACGCAAGTTAAACTACAAACTGGACCTATAGCTGATTATTTTATTGATGATACAATTTATAGAATGATTCATAAGAATTCTATAGATGCTATGGATTTATTTAATCTATCGAATAGTTCATCATTATCGTATGATTATTTTGGATGTACTTGGCATAATGTTCCTTATATTTTGAGAAAATATGTAGAATGCAAAACTGCATATGATATACTTGCACTTTATCAAAGTTTAATTCAAAATGGATTAAATGGTGGGCGTCAATTAAAAACATTGGGTGATATGACTATATCATATAAAGATGGTGCTGGTGCTACAAATAATGCAAATGATCCAAATAGAAAACAACAATTGTATGAGTGTTGGACAGAAACATTACGTTCTATTAAAACTGTTAAAGCAGCTGTTAAAGGTATATATGATTTTAGTAAACAATATCCACATCCTGTAATAGATACTGGTCATAATAGAATATCAAAACCTATATATATTAATAATACACCTGGTACTAGATTTGTAAGGAGTATATAATGAATTGGACTGCTGATAAATCAGTTGCTTCAGTAAATAGAAGTATAAATCGATCTGTATATAATAATACTATTACACAGGGCGATGGTATTGATTTAAGAATTGAAATGCATAATATTCTCTATGGTACAACTGTTGTTCCTCCTAGAGGACATTGGATTTGTTTAAGAGTATATGATATGAATAAACCAACCGAGTTTTATAATAATATTACACATGAAGCCGTTGGTGGACCACCTTTTGAATATATTGATAAAATTATACGTACGAGAAGAATACCAGCTCACTCATTATCTGATGACCTAGTTGGAACTAAGGCTGGCGTACTTAAAGCTGATGAATATTTATATTATATAGAATGGTCTGAAAGATTTAAAGTTGGTGATGATATATATGAACTTACACTTGATGATCATACTAATAGACCAACTAATATAATGCTCTATGAGAAATATAAAATAAATAGAATAATTCCAAACAGGATGGAAAATGGAAATATTCAGTACTATACTGTAATAGTTAAACTTGATGAAATTGGTTATTAATGGAAAATATATTAATTAAAAAGGATGCACCAGACTTTAGATTTTCATTATTCTACAAAGAAAATGATAAGATATTATCTGATATTATTAAATGGGATTCTAAATCTGGACATTTAAGATCAGTTGGTTCTATAAATACTGTATTTGAAATGAATGAACTGATGTCTAAATCTATGAAAATTATTGATCCTACAATGTGTTTTGAACCAGATTTTCCAGAATTTCTTGTATCAAAATCACATATTGATGGTAAACTTAATCCAAAAGTTATTACGTGGGGAACAGTTAGAAAAGAACCTGGTACTGTTAGTGGCACACCATTTCGTGGAACACAGGAAATTAAACCACGTATCAGAGAATCTATAGCTATCTTTACACCAAGTACAAGTAATTATCTTAATATCATATCAACTGAATTAGCTAAATATGTCAGGATTAAAGCACAAGTATTTGATAATTTAATACAATACAATTGTTGGTCTAGATCAAATTATCAAGTTGAAGAATTACTTGACTGGTTTGAATTGTATATGGAAAGATATCGTGGTATGTTTAGAGAAGCTGGAGTTAATGACATAGTATTCAATAGACAGGTTAGAGATGATTCTCTTACCCAACTAAACAAGCATTACCATGTTAGATCCGTCCTATACTACGTTAGAACGGAGAGAATATTTATAGATACAATCTCTCCAATAACTCGTATTGATTTAAATATAGACGTTAATGATCTCCAGAAAAAAATTATTAATTTGGAAGATCATAGTATTGATACTAACTTATATTCAAATATTATAAATAAGTGGGTCAATAAGTAAGAAATTTGGAGGAATATAAATGGCTAGAGAAATAAATATTCCATCAACTTCTACCTTTGTACAAGATTTCGGATTAAATGTTACTCCAGCTCCTGCAGTACGAAATAAGAAAGTTCTTATTATAGGTACAGCTTCTGATGGTCCGATGTATGAACCAATTTTGATTAATAAACCAGAAGAGGCTGAATACATATGGGGAGATCAGGCAGGTGGTGATCTTGTAAGAGGTATATATGAATGTTGGAATGTACAAACTGGCTTTCCCACAGTTGTAGGTGTTCGTATTGGTAATGGAAAAAAAGCAGTACTCGAACTCCTTGAAGCTTCTGGGACTGGTGCAAATGCTCCTCAAACAGCTTCAACTGTATCTTTAAAGTTAGAATCTTTATATCCAGGACAAGGATATAATCAAATAACTATTGGTTATAATGAAAATAGACAAATTGCTATATATAATCCTAAAACTGGTTATATTTCTACTTTTACAGTTGATACAGAGCATCCTAATAATCCTAATGCACAGGTACATAATGTTGCAGAACTCGTTGATGCAATTAATGCTGATAGGAATCTATCAAGTGTTTTAACAGCATCATATGAAGCTTTAACAGCTGACTATGAATTTAGTATTAACTCTTCCAGTTCTGGAATTGTTTCTAATTCTGATGTTAAAGTTGAGCTTAATCTAAATGAAATTTTGTCTAATAATTATGTTACGACAAGTGGATTTATGATTGAAAGTCCAGTAGGTAGTGGAGTTACATCAAGTAATAATATTACTGAATTGGAGACTGTAGAAGTTGTATCTGTATCTGAATGGGAATTAATTAAGACTAATGGTTCGAATATAGTAGAACTTAGTTTGTCTCCGCTTGATGGTAAAGGTAGTGTAAGATGGGATACTATTCAGTGTCTTAAAGATTATAACAATGATAATCAATGGATGACATCTCCATCTGGTGTTATTAAATCAGAATTCATTTATCAGCTTTCTAATAAGTTTATGGATGGTGGTTCTGGTGAGGGTTTTGCTACTGCATCTGGTGGGTATAATGGCACTAATACATTTAATATCGCAGTACCTTTATGTTTAGATGATTCAGAAGAAGTAAATGGTAACTATATATCATCTGGTATAATAGTTGGAAATTCAGTTTATAATGACTATCAGAGTGACTGGACTTTAGCTACTTCTCAAGGTATTCAAACTAAGCTTGATGATGCTGGAATAAGTATCAGACCATCTGGTCAGATTAAAGTGTATGTTTCCACAGATTCTGATCCAAATGGATATTGGCAGGAACTTCCATATAGTAAAACATCTGGAGTTTACTTGAGTGCATATTCTAATGGAATTGCAACATTCTCAATCGGATCTAGTTTAACAGCTGATGTATCTGGTGTTATGAGAAAACTAGTTGATGTAGATGGAACTATACTGGCAAATAGATATCTGCGTATTTATGCTAATACAATTAAAGGTTTTCTTGGAGAAGTAGAAACTCTTCCTGAACTTGAAGATGCTGGTACAACTAATTTCACATCATACTTTGTACGTGATAATGAAGTTGTATTTAATAAAGTTCCAGATTTTGACATAGTTATTAACTATGGTACAAGAGTAAATTATGAAGTTGGTTCAAATGTAAGTTTATCTGATGCATATAGAGGATTCTTATCTTTTACTAATCCAGAAATGTTACCTGGTCCAGGTGGACATAAACTTGATAGTAAAAATGTATTTATAAGACTACGATATAAATATATGCCTAATTTTCCAAATATAACATCTAAACAAAAATCTTTATCAGGTGGAACAAATGGAAACTATTTATCTAATGCAGAAAGATATAAAACATTTAATATAGCCTATGATAAGCTTAAAAACTATAATGCTGATATTTATGTTCCAATGGGTGCATATATTGATGCTACTGCAATAAAAGCTAATCCTGTTACTGGACTGAAAGAAGAAATTCCTGTTGGGTTTCATATTCAACTTGAAGATTTTCTTGAAGATTTATCAATTAACTCAGTACAACCACATGCAGTTTTAGGAGTAAGTCCTTCTCTGAAGAATACTCAGGAATCTAAAGATTTATGGGTTGATAGACTTACTATTCCAGATTTAAGTGATCCTAATAGAGCTGCTAATATTATGACACAGATTCAAAATAAATTCATGAGTATTGTAGCTTTCGAACCTTTATTTTTGAATATCGGTAGAGGAAGACCATATATTGCAAACGGTCAGGCTGCATATGCTGGATTCCTTGCATCGATACCATATAATATTTCACCTACTAATAAAGAGATTCCTGGAATTTCTTCTATTAGATTTGATTTGTCTGTTAATCAGTTTGAACGTCTTAATGCAATGCGTTATGTTACAATGATGGCATATCAGGGTAGAAATCCAACTGTTGTTGAAGATGTAACTGCGGCACCATATGGATCTGATTTTGTTAACTGGTCTACATTCAGTATAATGGCTGAAGCTTCTAATCGAGTAAGATCAATAGCAAGAGAATTTCTTGGCAGACCAAATAGTGTTGAAGTTAGAGCATCACTAGAACAATTAATATCTAATGCACTTAGGAGCATGGATGGTTTAAGAGGTTTTGATTTTTCAATAACTTCTTCAGCATCACAGCAAGTTCTTGGTACAATAGAAATAGACTTGGTTCTTGTTCCAGTATTTACAATCAAGAGAATAAGAAATACAGTCAAATTAAGAAAGAATCTTACAACAAATACTTAAATGAGTTGGGCGTAATGCCCTTCTCATTATATCCTTAAGGAGGAAATTATGGCATTTGATAGCATAGAGGGAGCAGTAAGTGGATTACAAAGATCCTATAATGCATCTTCTGGTTGTGATATCGTTGCTACGTTGGATGGGATTGTGATAGCTAATTTAAATGGTATATCATATTCTACAACTAGAGAAAAGGCTCCGATATATGTCATGGGTTCTACTGATGCTGTATCATTTGGACGTGGAAAAAGGGGACATGCTGGCTCATTAGTTTTTACTAATTTTGATAGACATGCTCTTTATGATTTCATGGAAGGAACATATGGTGGTGGAACAAGTGATAAAAAACGATATTATTACTGGGCAAAAAAGACAGACATTCCAGCTGGAGGACGTAGTAATCTAATAGGTACTACATTCAATGATCTTAGTGCTTTAGGTGTTGAACGTAAAAAGCCAAACTATTCTGATCAGTTACCTCCATTTACAATTACTCTTACTTCTTTAAATGAATATGGTAATGTATCTGTAATGCATATTCTTGGTGTTGAACTTATAAATGAAGGATCTGGTGTATCTATAGATGACATAGTTACTGAAACTCAGATGACTTTCACAGCTCGTGGTATAATTGGTTGGAGACCTTTAATGGAAGCAGCTAATATAACAGGTGATTCATATAATATTACCAACACTGATATATTAGATAGAATTAATCAATTAACAGCTGTTCAGCAAGCTGAATTATTTGGTAATATATCTAATAACACTTAATATTTAGCCATAGTCATATATGGCTAAATTTTACTTTATATGATTAATACAAATATAACAGATATACTTGGAACTTCACTTAATAACTTAGATGGAATAATTACTGGTTTAGATAAAAATACTGGTGATAATGATCCACTTAGGGATTCTTTTGTCAAATCTAATTCTTCATTTAGTGGAAGTGATTGTACTGTTATAGCTCAAATTAATCAGACTTTAATTTCTCTTGGAAATGTAGAAACATTTTCCTATTCTATATTTAGAGAAAAATCTCCTGTACGTACACTTGGAAGATCTAATGCTAAAGGATATACATCTGGAGGTAGAACTATAAGTGGAAGCATAGTATTTATAGTATTCGATAGACATCCTCTATATGATATTATTAAAGCTATGAAATATAATCCTAGAAAACTAGATACCAGGTCAACCAATCCAGTTGCAGATCAGATATCTCCAATTGATTTATTTCTTGTCTTTCGTAATGAATATGGACATGAATCATTATTAAAGTTATATGGTGTTGAGTTTTTACAAGAAGGTCAAACTCATTCTATTAATGATTTATATTCTGAAAATGTAATTCAATATGTTGCAAAAGATATGGATGTCATGATAAATTCTAAAGATAATGATGAATTCCATGATCTTGTTTTTCAGAGAAGATTAGCAGGACAATTTGTCGATAATTACTTATCATCTCTGCTGACATTTAAACAAAATATATTATATCAGATAACAATGGCTAATAAGAATATTATGGAAAGTGAATTACTTAAACAAAAAGATCCTACACAATCTAGAGCTCTTGATACTGATATTCGTTATTATAATATGAAATTAACTAAACTAAATAATGATTTGAATTCTATTAATAAACAAATAACTGTTTATGAATCTAATCTAAATGGTTGGAATGCTCAACATGATGACAGTATGACATTATATGATAATCTTCGTCAATCATCAGTAACTACACCTTCATATAAAGGATAATTATGGCAGAAAGAGTTAATATATTATCTAATAGTGATTATTCTGCTAATAATCCTTACACAGAACCAACAAGAGATAATTACCAGAGATATCCATATGACTATTACTCTGGTACAGATTGCAAAATATTCTTTGGTGATATATGGGTAGATGACATAGTTACTATTCAGTATTCTATTAACCAGACAAAAACTCCAATTTATGGTTATGCTTCACAAAATTATGATGCTGTATGTAAAGGTCAAGTATTGGTACAAGGTACACTTAGTATTGCATTTAAAGAAGTTGGATATTTAAATACAATACAATATGTTATGGATGGACAAAAAGAAAGAGTACATACAGCTTTAGCTGATAAAATTGTTGAATATTCTGATGGTGCAAAAAAAGGAACTGTTAAATATATTCCACAGTTAGATGGATTAACAGGTGTTACTATTTCTGCTAATGGAACTCCGCAAATAATAAGACAAGAGCAAACTATAGAACAAATACTTTCGGCTAGGAATGGTAATAATACTGCTTCTGGATTATGGAAAGATTTATATGGTGGAAATACAACAAATAGAGATTTTGAAGATTTTGCTGAAGCACTTGAAGATACAATTTGGGGTGATGCTAATGGTAAACCATATGAATTGAAAAAATATTTAAGACGTGTTGATGAATTCGATTATAATAGAATTGGTGGAATAACTGTAGGTTCAGATAATGATTACTCAGAGTGTTTAAATATATTACTTGCATTCGGAGATATAAATGACTATAGAGCTGAACATACACTTGTTTCTCTTAATGATGTTCATTTTACAAGTTCTTCAATGGTTGTTTCTCCTGATGGAAATCCAATAGCTGAAGTTTATCAATTTTTTGCAAGAGATATTAATAGAAGTATTCAACAATCATCCAGTACTTTTAAAATAAATCCTATTAAATTAAATATGGGAATAGATGCTTCTGTATCTAAGTTATCTGATATTGCAGAGATTGAAAAAGAATTAAATCAATCATCTCAAAAAGTTATTATAACAACCTTATCAAGATTAACTTCAAATGGTTGGTCGCCTGTAAGTATGATTATTGGTGAAGGTACTTTAAATATTAATAAATCTGAACCATATGTTGATCAGTTAATTAGAGTAGTTAGCTCAATATTTAATGAAACTATTACTACAACCGATGCATCTCAATATCTTATATCAGCAAATGTTGGTGATGGAAATAATATCAATATGATATTAGAACAAACATTTCCTAATACAAGATCTTACAAAGTAATTTCTCCTACAAGAGATAATTATTTAGCATCTAATATACTTTCAAGAGATGATTTATGGAAAAATACTAAAGTTATAACAAATGAAGATATACGTGAAAATAACTCTAATCCAAAAAATGATTTTGAAAATACAAAAGAATTAGGAGATATTTTGGCTAATGTTGGTAAACTTAATAAAGTTGAAGATAAAATTCCAACTACTGCACAGATTGTAGATTCTTCTAATCCAGTCGAAGAACAACAGAATAAACCAAATCCTATAAAATCTAATGCAATATATACACAAAAAGCACAAGATTTTATTAATCAATATACAGATAGCTTTGTTAAAACTGGTTTAGAATATGGAATTGAACCAGGAGTACTAGTTGCTAATATGGCGATGGAATCAGGTTTTAATACATCAGCTATTTCATCTACAGGTGCTGTTGGTTTATCTCAATTTACAGCAGAAGGCATAAAGGCAATTAATAACCGATACCCCAGTTATATTAAAGATACATTTGGTATAACCAAAAATCCAAAAGATCTAACTTCATCTGATTATGAATATATTAAGAAACAAATTGCATCAGATCCTGATACTTCTATTGATGCGATGGGTAGATTATTATCTATTAATAAGACTGATTATGTTAAAAAAAATAATGTAAATCCAACTGCAGCAGAACAAAGAGCTATGTATGTCGGTGGCTTAAATTATAATAAATCAAATAATTCAGCTGAAGCAAATAATGAATTAAATAGATTTAATCAACAATATTCTAATATTGGACAAATATCGAATATTAGTATTAAGAATGAAGAAAAAGAAAAAGAAATTTATATAAATGGAGTAAAGATTACGATAAAAAAGTAATTATACTATTATAGATTCTTGGGAAGGAGAATAAAATGGAAGTTACAAAAGAACAAATTGAGGCATGGAAAAAAGAACATACATATGTCTATAGAACAAAATTTGACAATGATTTTTATTATTTTAGAACTCTAACACGTTCTGACTATGATAGGATTACTAGTGAGCAGGCTGCAGATCCAATTGGGTATAATTATGAAAAGTCTGTAGTAGAAACATGTATTTTATCTGAACATCCTGCAGATATTTTTGATAAAAAATCTGGTATTGTAATTGTTTTATCAGAGGCTATATTTATTAGATCTGGTTTCCAACAAGTTGATATAGAAGAACTTTAATCTAAAAATTATACCAGTTCAATGATAGCCATGGTAGAATTTACTATCATGGCTTATTTTATTTTAAAGGAATGATATGACAAGAAATACTCAGTTATTTAAAGTTAAGAACGGTGACAATGAATTAATATGTAGAGATCTAACTGCAATAGAAATATCATTTTTAAGTAATATTAAAAGTGTATCAATGCAGAGAGAAATGGCTGGTAGAATGTGTGTCATGAATGTTGATCCAGATACATTAAAATGGCAACTAGTTGTTCAGCTTGGACAGACAATACTTGAGCGCAGTAATGAAATTATAAATAATGAAAAGCTCGAAGAGATAGTTATTAATGAGCTTAGAGAGTCAGTTGATTATGATTATGCATTTTATTTAATATCAAAAATAAAAAAAGTATTTCCTACTGAATCTATTCTTGAATTATTAAATTTAAATTATAAAGACTTACTAGAACTAGTAGTATTTGCAGAAAAAGTAAGTGGACAACAAATACTTTTATCCAAAGAAGAGCAAACTAAACATATTAAAAAGGGTAGAAAATTAATCAATCCTCATGATCTTCCCGATGGTGGAGCAAGTATTCAGGAAGCCATCAATAAATTAAATACAAGAGTAGGTTACTAGTTTATGGCCTATTATAATCCTTTTCAAGATAATAAATCATATTATAATCCATATGAACAGGCAAAAGCAACACCATCAGTAATATCAACTGTTTCTGATGTTGCTAAGAATATGATTGTATTTGGTGGTTTATTTGCATTAGGGACAGCTGCTACTAAATTTGCATCTGGCAAAATTGGTTCTATTGTTAAAAGTGGAAACTTTGGTAGAGCTACTGAAATAGCCAAAGGATTAGAGAAACCAACAATTGGAAGTATATTACGCAATTCCAGTGTTGGTAAAAATTATACTGCATTTAAGGAATCAACTGGTTTATATAAAGCTGCACAAGAAAGATCTTCTTTACTCTCAAATATTGCAAAAACAGATCCTTCAAAATATAATTTAACCAAGATAACATCTGCTTTTAAAAATCCCACTACTTTTGCTGCAACACTTGGTGGTGTATGGAAAAGAAATGTAATAACGGGCTTAGGTGTATCATTTGCCATCGATAAATTATCTGGTTATTATAATGAGATGAATCCAGAAAAGAAAGCATGGTATGACATTCCAGGTAAAGTTGGTCAGGTAGGTAAATGGTTTGTTAATAACAGTGTATACTCCACTGCATTTGGTTTACTTGGTCCTGCAGCAAAAGGTGTTGCAAGTATTGGTATGGCTGGAGCCAGGAAAGCATTCGGTGGATCTTTTGGTAAATATATAGAAAAAAGTCTAAGTCAAGTTTCACCAACACTACAGCATGTTAATGGAGAAAGCAATTTATTTAGAGATAAAGTAATTGCTAATGCCGTTTCAAGACATGAACAAACTTTTGCTACTAAAGCTATTAAATGGGGTCAAAACTTTTCAACATCTGTAAGTGAAAATTTTAGGAACTTAAATAGTTCAGTTAGAGCAGTTACAACTGGTGGTGCTGTAGATGCATTTAGAAAACAAGGATCATTTTTAAGTAAAGCTAAATCAGCTTTTGATCCAATTAAAAAAGCATTAGGTCAAATAAGAGAAATAAATGCCAGGGCAGAAACAATTAGAAGTGAGAGACTAGTTGATACAAGAACCAGTTATAGTGGTATTAGGGGTTTACAATTTTTACAGGCACTAGCTACTGATGCTGCACAGAATACTACTATAGAGAAACATTCACTTGATGCACAGATAATGTCTGTTCGTGAATCTATGAAATCTAAACAGACATTTCTTGAGAAACTTCTTCCTACTGCTAAACGTGTTAAGAATAAAGATATAACATCTAAAGAATGGTTAAGAGATCAAATAAAAGATCTTAGAAAAAGATATGATAATAAAAGTGTTGGTAAATTTGTAAGAGAATTTATGAATATGGATGTAGGTGATAATGTTTTTAAAATTAATAATAGAATTGTTAATCTTGATAATTATTCGCCATTTGGAATGATAAGAAACATATCTGCTCCTCTATTAAATAAAAAGTTTAATGATCCATTAACAAATTTTAAGTTTACATTAGGTGATATTACAATGTTAAATACTTTTATAACACCTAAACCTAAGCTTGATTTTTTTATTGATAAAAACTTAAAACAACTCGCTGAGAAACAAAGTTTAAATATACATGGTATAACTGAACGACCAGTATTTTCAACAAATAGAGAACTACAAAAACAAGGTCTGAATAGTATTGATGATATTATGCGTAATTCTCAATCAACAGTAGCATTGTATACAAAAGGTGGCAAATGGTCATTTTTTGGTCAAAATGAACCAATGTCTATCAGTACTGGAAAAGATTTAAATTATTCATCCAGATCAAGTAGATTTAGATATAATGAGACCAGGGATATTACTATTAAAAGTCTTCTCCATAAAGGTGTAAGTAAAAAAGAAATATCATCTCTATTAGGTGGTGTATATTCTGGTAATAATAAATTTGTTAAATTTATGGATAAGATGGGATTCCAGTTACCAACAGCTATGGATGGAATGCTTGGTTCGTTGAATGATTTAATTGCTGGTAGAAATAGGGAATATTTAACTGCAGTTAAAAATATATTTACACCAGGTAGTGTCACTAATATTCAGTCGTCTCTAAATGTATTAGATGATATAAGATCACATACATCTCAAGTAATGTCTGATATACTTGGAAATCCAGAAGTAGTTGATATAATACAAAAACATGGCAGATTTGGTAATTTCAAGGATGATCTAAAGGATATATTATTTAGTGAAAAAAAATTAATTGAAAAATTCAGTGAAGATGATTTGATAGCTGATGGCTGGAAGTATAGTTCTGATATTAGGAGAAATTTAGAAACAATAAAAGCATATCCATCTGTTGCTAGACAACATGAACAGGTCAAAACTCTTGGTGGTTTAGGATCAATGACTTCATTTGATAAACTCAAGGTTGCATATGTTGATCACATAACTGGGAATAATTTTTTGAATTACGTTTCTAAAGGAAATGGTTATAAGCATGATTTAATTGATGCTGTTCCAGATTTATTAAATGCAGGTTTGATAACTGAAAAACAGGCTGGAATTGTTAAACTTCATGCCAAATTATCTTCTTTGCAAAACTATTCTAAGGAACAACTAAAGACTTCATTACAAACTACTGATTTCACAGGAAGTCATTTATGGGATGAAATGATTTCTAATGAAAAGAAATTTGGTCTTGATCTTGAAAAAGATCTAATTCAATTTATTAATAATAATAAATTAAGAAGGACCAATATTAATAAATATGAGCAAAGAATTTTACAAAGGTTTAATGATAATAGACCTGTGAATAATAATACTCCTTATTATTCAATGGGTAGGGGTATCGAAGGTATTGGACAGTATTTAGGTACTTCTATGGATCGTTTAACAGAAATCATGGGAGAAATAACTCCATTTAAAAAAGATCCTGTTAATCACTTCGGACTATTAGGTGGCGCAAAATATTTATCAGGAACAGTATTTAAAATAGCAGCTGCTACTACCGCTTATAGAATTGCAGATACAGCTATTGCGGCAAATCCTTTATTCGATAATTCTTCATTTGATGATGGTATTACTGGTATGACGGCTGATCAACTTGCTAAAGCCCGATTATTCAGTGCAAAAGTTGGCGATACAATCGGATTAACTGGTGCAATGAAATATCTCGAGGGTTTGATGCCTGGATCAACATCAACTATTCCTGGTTTAATAGCTGGTGCTGCTATGGGAACTTTTACTAAGACTAGTCCATTCGGAATGATTAAGGCTATGGCTGCAGGAGCTTTAATAAATAGGGTGGCAGATCCATATATTCCAGACTTTAGTAAAGATTATCAACAAGTAAGAAGAGAATATTCTGGTGAAGAAAAAGTTCCAATGATGAAATCTCCTACTTGGTTACTCGGTTCTACTCCATGGGAAGGTAGTAAAGTAGCAGGATATAGACCTAACTGGTATGTTAGAGCCAAATCTAGGTGGGAAGCCTCTGATACGATGTATGGAAGTGAATTTAGAGCACTTATACATAAACCAATATTTCCACTTGGATTTAATATCGGTGATATAATTGATCCTTACTACATGGAACGCCGCCACTACTTCGATCGTCCCTATCCAAAGTGTCTTTTTGGAAGTGCTAAAGTAGTTACTGTTAATGGTATTAAGAAAATTAAGGATATCGATATTGGTGATTATGTATATGATATAAACGGTTCTGTTACAAAAGTTATCAATGTACTTAAACGTAAGGTAAATTATAATGATACAATTTTTTCTATGAGGGTTATTGGTCAGGAAGAAGATTTGATACTTACTTCTGATCATAAAATTCCTATTATAAGGGATAAAAAATGTATTTTTAAATCACAACATAATAAGAGTTGCACAGGTAATGATAAAGGAATTTGTAGATATTGTACTAAAAAACGTAAAGATTTTGATATTAGTTGGGTAGAAGCTAAGGATATAAATATTGGTGATTTTTTGGTGAAAAAACCAATAAATCCTGAATATTTAGGATCCACTATAGATATTTCATTATATGTACAAAGACCATTTGATATTAAAGAAAATAAAATTTTCATTAAAGATAAACTAGGTAGATATACTGGAGATAGTTTTAATAGATACTGGGATATTGATAACGATTTAGCTTATTATTTTGGTTTATATTTATCAGAAGGATGGCTTGGTAAACAAAGGGGAAAATATATATCTGTTAATACCGTTCATAATAAAAAAGAATTTGATCATATTAATAGAATAATTAATAATATATCAAAAAAATATAATTTAAAGTTTTCATATAAAGATTTTGGAACACATGTAAACTTTTATATATTTGATTATATTTTTTCTGATATAATATATGGTTTATTTAATTGTGGTTCTGCTACTAAGAGTGTAAAATTTTTTACTAAAGAATTAGATAGAAAAATATTAGCTGGTTTATTTTATGGAGATGGTCATTATGATAAAACACATGTTGTTTTAACCAGTATTAATATGAATTTGATTAATTTCGCAACCATAGTTCTAGAAAATGATTTTATTTCTACATGTTTGAAGAAACACTGTGATAATGGTCATCAGTCGTACAGGTTATCATTTTCATATTCATACTTAGATGATTATAGATTGTTATTCGATATTAATCATAAAAATGAGAACATATTAACTTCTAATAAGAAGTTACATTTAATTTATTTTAGGAATGGTTATCTTCTTAAAAGAATTATTAAAAAAGAGGAGATAGAGTATAATGATTTTCTATATGACCTTACTGTAGAATCACCAACACATAGTTTTTCTCTTTATGAATTTATTGTCCATAATTCAGGTAGATTATTTTCCGAGGTTCCTATTATAGGTGATCTTTTAACTCCTATTGGTAGAATTTTAAAACCCGAGAAAACAATGCATCAGGAGTTCTTACAAGGAGAATGGGCTGGAACAACTGATGGTGATAATCCTTCTATGGCTTCTTTACCACCTCCAACATATCAACAAAATATGTTTATGATGAACCAGGGAAGTGGTGCTAGAAGTCTTGGAAGAATTACTGCAAATGGTGGCAATTATACAACTGGGGGAATAACTCCTTGGTCTAAAGTTATTCAAGGTAAAGTTTTCGGAGATGTAACTGAAGCAATGGGTTTACCTGGATTTTTAGCAAGAACAACTGCAGAAAAAGTATTTGGTGAACCAGAAGTAATTCCTACACTTGAATCAGCTGGAAGAATGGCTTCTATGACAAGATCTTTTTATGATAAGAATCTTGGTGGTATGGGATCACTATGTTTACCAGCTTATGAAAAGATTTTAACACCAAGTGGTTTTATTATGTCTGAAGATATTAATATAGGTGACATAGTCTATGATAATTTTTATACTGAGCAAAAAGTTGTTAACAAATTTTCGAGATTATGTAGTGAAAATGAAAATTTATACACAATTACTATGGGAGCTGGTAAGACTACGATTTCTATGACTGATGAACATCCTGTTGCCATATATAAAAGAATTTCATGTAATGATAATAAAAAAAGACCATGTATACCAAATTACTCAAAAAAATGTTTGACTTGTTCTAAACGTAATAGTCCTATTCATTGGAATTGGACAGCAGCAAAAAATATAAGTGTGGGTGATTTTGGTGTTGTTCCTTTACCAAAAATTAAATCATTTAACTATATAGATTTAGCTAAGTATAGTGGTTATGTGTACACTGATAAATATATATATTTTCGTGCAACTTTAGAATACGCCAAAGGACTTGAGTTACTTGAAAATAATATTTGTAAAACAAGAAAAGATTTAAGAAATTATATATCTGATAACATAGCTAAAGAAGTTATCAGATGCTATCGATACCATAATTTTTCTAGAGTACGTATCCCTAGATTTATTAGTATTGATGAAGATTTTTGTTATTTTATGGGATGGTGGTTAGCTGAAGGTTCATCTGATATTAAAACTGGAAATATATGTTTTACATTAAATATTAATGAAATAAATATTGCACAAAAACTTGGAGAAATTTATAAAAGATTTTCAAATTGTTCATATAATATTAAAATTATTAAAGAAAAAAATACTTGTATTTTATCACTTAAAAATAAAGCACTTTCATTATACTTAAAAACCTATGGTAATGTATATACAAAACAACTAAATGATTTAATTTATTTACCAGATAAATTAGCTATTTCATTATTAGATGGTTTGATAAATGGTGATGGGTGGATCAATTATGATTTACAAAGAGGTGGATTTACATCTGTGTCTGAACGACTTGTTAGAGATATATGGTTATTATTATATAGATTAGGTGTACAATCTACTATTATTTTAAATTATAAAGAGCATCCAAATGGTTATTATCCTCAAGGAACACTAAGACACATAACTACGCGATCTTGTCTTAAATTTAATAAGGATGGTTTTATTAATTTATCGAAATGTTTTTCCACTGGAGTTTCGAATGGAGTTATATCAAATGGAAGAGTTTTTACAACAACAGAATATCTGTTTATACAGATAACTGATATAAATTTTGTTAATTATTCTGGAAAACCTGTATATGACATAGAAGTTGAAAACTCACATTGTTTTATTGGTAATTATATATTATTACATAATTCTGAACCAATAAGAAGACTTTTATCTAAAGAAGAATATAATGAATATCAGGTTAATCCAATACCTAATATGATGCCAAACTTTCTACCTAGTCAATTTCTTACAGGAGATCCTTATTCTTCCATTCAAAATGGAGAATTAAGATTACCAGGTAAAGCGTATATGCTAACTAATCCAGATTTAAAACAGAGTATGCCAGGTAGAGCAAGTAGTTTAGGTGCACCATTGGAAAATATAGTTCAATATTTTACTGGTTTATTACCCCCTAATTTAAAAGAAGAATATGATATATTAGAAACTGGTACATTATGGCATAGTAAAATACAGGATACTTTAGCTGCAGAAGGATTGCTTATTAAAGCAGAGGCACTGGTATATGATGTTAAAAATGACATATCAGGACACGTGGATGCTATTATTAGAGATGGACAAGGTGGTAAAGGAAGAAGAGCGTTAGAAATAAAAACTATCAGCAATAAAGGATTTGAAAAGCTTGATGCTCCGAAGGATCAACATATAGGACAACTTAATTTCTATTTACATCAACTTAGATTTAATAATGGAACTATTTTATATATTAATAGAGATAACCCATCTCAAGTTAAAACATTCGAGTTAACTTATAATAAAAACAGATGGGAAAGGGATGTTCAAAAACTACAGCGGGCAAGACAGATAGCTAGAGATATGATGAAAGATGATGTCAGTGATACTTTAGGTTATTCCTATTCGTGGCTTGATAGATTAAATATCTTATCTGATGTTGCTCCGATGTCTAATGAATTTAAAGAAGCCAAACAGATTGTTATGGCTCAAATTAAGGCTGGTCAATTTACACAAAAAGATATCGATAAATATCATAGAATATTAAAACAACAAAAAGCAAGAGCTAGATCATATGAATTATATCCATTAAGATTTAAAGGTAAAGTAATGTCTCCTGACAGTGAGTCTAATATACAATCCATTAATGAGAACATAAAAGCATCTTCAGAATATACTTTACCAGAAAGATTAATTGGAAGTGCATGGGAAACATTCACAAATTCCAGTAACCCCGCAGTTAATAAATTTTGGGCATTTAAGGATCCACTTGAACATTATAAAGAAAAGAAATTATATGGTCGTGAGTATACACCGTGGGATGAACCGTATAGAAGCTGGATTGACCCATATATTAGAACTTCTCTTAGTAAAACAAGTACTGTAGGTGGCGGAGTTTCATGGGGAACTACTGGTTATGTATTTGGAGGTGAGTTTGGAGCTTTTGCTGGAAGTATATTAGGAGCAATGTATGGTACTGTAAATGGGCTATTTAGATCTGCTTCTAATAGTGCTTATATTCCATCAGAGGTAAAAAATCAAAGAAGAATAAATGAATATTTTGATAAGCTTAAATATGAACGTTCTAATATGATGTCATCTTTAACTATGGGTAACGTTCGTAATGAATTTTTAGCTCAAAGATCTGCTACTATGTATGCATTTAATAATGAGTCTGATCCATCTGTTGGTAATTTATTTAGAGCAGCAAGTCCATCAGAAAAACCATATCTACAATCATGGATAAATACAACTGATTCTGGTGAAAGAAATGAAATTTTAAAACTTGTTCCAAATGATTTAGGGAGTGCACTTAAGAAGGTATGGGGTAAAAATGATGGTAAAACATTTACTAGAAACAGAATTGATAATATAAGTTCTGATATGTCTGGAAATCAACAGAATTTTAATTTTGATGCATCTTTGATGGACCCAAGAATTAACGTGGATGATATAAAATTAAAAGCAATAGAGGATTATGGATATAATTGTCATGATTTTGGTTTAGGCTGGAATGAACAAATGTTGAGAATAAAAGAATCAGAACTCAACATACCAAAATCTAATTTAAATGATGATATACCATATACTCCAAATTTATCATCAACGCAAATACGAGGTCAGATATATGAATTACTTCATCAGAGTGGTATTAAATGTAACGTAAATGTCTATATTAATAATATGGATGGTCCCAATGTTGTTAATTTAACAGTAAGAAGAGATAGATCACTTGTAGCAATTAATGCATTAAGAAATAGAAGAAAGTATGGAGTTTAAATTGGCTTTATTCAAAAATGATGATAAAAAAGAAAAAGATAAATTCTGGTTTGTTAAAGTTGCTACTAATGCAGCTATTGCTGGTGGAGCTTTTTATGGATTTAAAAAGGTAAAAGGACCAGCTGGATCAATCATTAAAAAAATTACAGATACAAATATAAATACAACTGTTGAAAAAGAAGCAGCTAAATACATTAAAACTTCAGAAGAATTTTCTAATGGTTACAATCCTTTTGATGAAGATGATTTAATTAATCCAAATATTCCAGATCAAATGATGACAATGACTGAATCTCTTATAAGTTCTAGTGAGGATAGTCTTATATCTGAAATAAATACTCTCAGTAATACTGATAAAGAATTTGGTGAAAAGTTTTCTATTTTCTACTCTAGATTTAATAGTCTTGAAAAATATGCAATTTCATATGGTCTTGATGGTGAAGATGCACATATAATTTTAGCACTTAGATCTGTTGTTCAAAAAGCACTTGCAAATGGCGTAGTTGATGATAGTATTATTTCTAAGGTTAATTCATTACATGAAAAGTATTTAAAGCAAAACGCTTATGGTGTTTTATATCAAAGCCAATTACATCATCTTAAAAATAATGCCAGGAAAGTTGTATTTGATAATATGTCATCGAAAGATGTATTAAAAAAATCAATTCTTGGTGATGTTACAACTGACTTAAGTTCTAAAGTAGAATCACATCTTCTTGCTGATTTATTTAAAAGGAATAAATCTATCGAGGAATTTGTTCCTGGACAGATTAACAGTGCTCTTACACATGAGCTTGGTTCAACTATATCTTCTTTCAAAAAAACAGTTGACTATAATCCACTACTTACAAGGATAGATGACAAACTTAGTTTAATCGAAGCAAAACCAAATTCCAGTATTACTTCACATGCTATTCAAATAGCTAGAGATACAAATGGAAAACAGTGGGCTCATATAAATATAACTTTAAATAGCGGGAAGACACACACATTGGAAGTTCCACTTGCAAAAAATATGATTGTTCCAGGTTCAAATTCAACTGTAAGTTCATATGTTGATATGTTATTCACATTTGGTGGATCTCCAGCAAGTCCATATCAAAATGTGAAAAGTGCATTAAATTCAAGTGAATATATATTACATACAATATCAAAAAGACTTGATACTAATTCTTCTTTTATGAGTGAGTTTATTAGTGATACTAGTAATGCTATTCATAGATTAAATAATGAAATTAATGGAATACTTGATAACCTTACAATATATCAAGGTAAACCTGGTCAGTTGATATTACAATTATATAATCCAGAATATGATAAACTTTTACATCAAAATGGTGAAGCTGGTCAAAGACAATATGACAAAATGAATCGTGCATTAAATAATATGTCTATGATGAATAGAATGGTTCAATATAAAAAAGAAATAAAAAGTGGTAGAATTGGACGTGTATTTATAGTATCATTGGATACAGAAACGATAATGGCATCACAAACACATATACCTGGTTTAGAACACACTGCTAGAAATCCACAAACTCACTTAGTACAAATTGGTATTGACATAGCAGAGGTTAACAATTCTATGACTCCTAAAGTAGTGGAATCTAAAAGATTTTATAGTGATCATGCTACTAATGCTTTGAAAAAAGATAATCTTTTTGATACAAAACAAATGGAATTCATACGTAAGGTTACACCTGGAGTTGATGCAAGTACAAGTATTGATGAAGTTATAAGCAAATATACTGAACATATTAAATTAAAAACTGATCAAACTGGAACGCGTGCTGCTAATGATACACAATTTGCAGACAGTCTTTTAGATTATCTTGATCAATTCTTTGAACACAGTAAAACTGGTAAACTTGGTATTAATGATAAAGTTGTTATAGTTACAAAAAATGGTCAACAATATGATTTACCATTGATTAAATTACATGCTACTAAAATGAAATGGAATAAATTTGAACGTAAATATAAAAATATGATTGATACTGGTTCTCTTGGGGTAATAGAATCAAAATATAATTTCGATGATAGTCCCCTTGGATTGGATTCCGTTATGAAAGGTATTCTTAATAGAACAGGTTTTGGAGATCCGAATGTCGATTTTAATAATCCTAAAGTCATAGGAAGTGTATTAGATCATTTTGAAAGAAAAGGTTATCTTACAATTGATAATAATGTTAAAAAACAATTACAGGGTGCACTAACTCAAACGCATGGTGAAGCAGTAGTGGATGCATTATTTAACATAGTCATATATCAGGATATGTTTCTAAAGGCATCTACTAAAAGAGGGATTTGGGATACATCTACACAATTAAAATTAAGAAAAGTAAATGATATGTTTCATGGATCTGCTTCTATTTATGAAAATGTTTTAACTAGAATGGAAAATGACTCAGCTTATTTTAATGGGAAATTATTTACTGGATTTTTATCATCTGCTAATAGAGCTACAAAGGGTGCCTTGTATGAAGAATCAGCTGGAGCATTGTATGCTTTTGGAGGTGGGTCTAACTTATCTAAACAGATATATCAAAATTTATCTGGACATACATTATCACGAAATATAAACATATCACCAAAAAAAGGTAGAAACATTTTTAGAAAAACACTAACTACATTACCCGCTGTTGAATTACATCTAAAAAGAGAAAAAGCAAATAAACAAGCTGGTCTATATAGAGGTAAAGGAGTAACTCATAACAGTATAACTGTTAAATCAGCTCAAGTTATTTACTCTGCTGCAGAAACTGAAGGTTTGGCAATTTTATCTACTGACATAGCTAAGCAGGTTAATGTATTACATGATATGAATGTAAATATTAGTTCTATTAATTTTAGCGGAAATAGTACAGATGTAGGACCTCGTATTGATAAGTTTAAAAATATATTATTAGATGCAATGTTAAATGAAAAGAGTAGTAAGCCAGGAAGTATAATTGATATTAATAGATTAGCAAAAAGAATTGCTTCGAGACCCGATATTAATCTTGCTAGACTACCGCGAGGTACTACTATTGGATCAGGTGATCTTGGACAGATTATATTGAAACATACAGCTAATATTGAGGATTTTGAAATTACACCAATAGATGTTAATGGTAGAATTGATTTGGATATACGTGTAAAAATATCAAGAAAGGCTAGGGTTGATGGAAGTGAAGCATGGAAGGCTCGTGATATAAGTGGAAATAAATCTGTTCTTACATACTCTGATCCAAGTCAAAAAATAAATGGATTATATGGACATGATTTTAGAACTGAAGCAAAATGGATAAAAGATGGTAATGTTTCAGCTTTTAAAGATTCAGCTGTAAATAAAATTATAGGCACATTACAAGAACAAATTTATTCTGGTGATAGAAAACAATCTATACAAGCTAAATGGCAATTAAGAAAATTTGCAAGGGAAATTGGCGCTGACATAGTTAAAGATGAATTAATACTTAATCCTTATAAAATGAAAAAAACTAAGTATAAGCATTTGGGTAAAAAGGAAGAACAGCTTGCACACGCTATTTATGGGGCTCTAGACATCAGTTTAGATACAATCAATAGGTATATGAAGCCTGTTGGCAGTACGTGGTCTAGTGAGCGTTTAAAGGAGTTTTATGCTAATTTTGGAGGCGGGGATTATAATAAAGGTAGAAGTATTGCTAAAAGATTAGCTGATTCAATGTATGATAAAGCTGTTTCTAAATTAAAAAATGCAAGTCAGGAAGCATTATATTCAGTTAGTAAAGGTGATGTTTTAAAGGTAGAAGAAGAATATAGAAGAATAGCTGATTCTATATATCAACCAAAAGAAGGCGATACAATTTTTGCTGAATGGGCTAACTCTGATCCTAATGTCAAAAGTTCACATAAATCACTTATATTCTCCTCATTCAGTGAAATAAGTTTACATTCAGGTAGTATCACTGGAGAAGGTTTCGGATATCATACATTAAAAATGAGTAATAATGTAGTAGATCATATTCTTAGGTCAGATTATATTTCAAAAACTACTAAGGATATGGTTTCCAGTAATAGAGTCTATTATAGAGATGATATAAAGGCGAAAGCTAAAAAATCATTGGATAAATTTAAAAGAGAAGTATTTGCTGAAGCTTCTATGGCAACACATCTTGATCTTAATGAAATTAATAAATTATTATCTAGACCTGGGACTGAAATGCTTTCTTCTAATAATTTGGCAAAAAGTATTGATGAAGAGTTGAAAAAAAATATAGCTGGTTATAATATAGAAGCAGATGATATTCTTATTGATGTTAAAGATTCTATGATGACAACGATTGAAAAATATAAAGATCATCTAGTTATGATTGATAATGAACTTGATGATCCAGAAAAATTTAGAGAGTATAAAGAAAAACTTGTTTCAAATATTATTTCACATCATAGAATGGAAACTGCTTTAAAAAAACAAAGTAAATTCGTTACCTATGAAGAAACAAGTGTATGGGCAAAAATGGCTAAAGAGCATAATAATATTTTTAGGATTAGTAATAGTGTATCTGGTTTACCAGCAGTATTTGATATTGATATGAATAAAACCTTTAATTCTATTTATGGATCTACAAATTATTCTAAGCAACAGAAAAATTTATTTGTTAAAATGCTTAATGATATGTTAAAATATCAGCAAAAAAATAAAGTCGATGGACCAATTATATCTATTGATGGAGATAATGTTAAACTTAGAGAATTATTTATACCAGCACATGATGTAGCAGCAAACATAGCTGACAAAGTTGCTGGACCAATTGCTAGGGAAACTCCAGAAACATATAGTTCTAAAAGATTCTTACAATCAGTTGTATCTTATGCTAATGGTTTAACTATGCAGGGATGGACAGATGTTAATGCTAAAAGTTCCTATGAAACTATGATTAAGTTCTGGACTATGCATATTCTTGATACAACTATTGGTAATAAATCTGTATATGGTCAATGGCAGTCATCTAATTTAAAAGTTCAACAGTTTAAATCAAAAGGTGCTGAAAATTTATATATACAGGCACTTGAAATAAAAAATGCAGGAGGTATGAAAGCTATAGCCAAAGATAAAAATGTATCAGCTGATTATATACGTAGAGGTAATGAGATTCTTGAACAAATTTTAAATTCAAAATTTAATACTACATTCATATCAGAGACTGCATTTAAAAAAATGAAAGTTGACATAGGTGCGGGATTATCTACATCGTCAGAATCATATCTCAAGTCATTATCTACTAAGCAGGATAATCTATATAAAAGAATAGTTTCTGGTGAACAGAAAATGATTGGTTTTTCTACTCGTTATCCAAATGAACCACAGGGACAACACGCAATGATGGATACCATGATTCAGGTTATACCTGATGAATATAAAAAATATTTCCTAATGGATGACTGGAGTGCATATACATATGATATATTTACTCAAATGATTAAGATGGACCATGATGGTGATGTTAATAACATCGGTTTAACCAATGTTAATACTATTGAAAAATTTAGGACTCACCGTAAAGAAATAAAGAATAAATCAAAATTATTATTTCAAAAAATTACTAATGTTATAGAAAAGCAAAAATATGATTATCATACATGGATGAGACCTATAGGACTTGATGAAAATGGTGTTATGGATATACTTACATTTGATAAAGTAACCTATAGTCCCAGGGTTATAAAAAAAGAACTAACTCAAGCATCTACTGATGAATTAGCTGAATTATTTGCTGGAGACAATATGTCAGCTTTTATTGCTGGATATGGTACTCAACTTCCTGAATTCATGACTGGTAGAGGATTAAATGCTATTAGGGTTCAAGCTGCATCGGCTGCTGCCACTAAAGATACTATGGGTATTGCAACCAATAGTGTAATGCGTGCAAACATAGCTATGAAAGCTGGACTAGTTAAAGATCAGCATATTATTAATGATTTTTTTGGTGACATGAAAACTGGTTTAGGACGATTTTTACAAGATGTTACTGGTATTACAAAAAATCCTACATTAGAAAAAATTATATCATTATCTAGGCAACTTGAAGTTTTACATGGAAAAACATCTGATCTTGAAGCAGTTGAACAATTTAAAGATAGTTATATTAAAACATTTGAAAATGAGGCTAAATCTCTTGGTGATGAATATGATTTATTTCTTAATAAAAAAGGTTCTTTTTATGAGAATAAGAAAAATCAAATAGATACATATATCATGGTTAATAAAATTATTAATACGGCTAATAGAAATAGTGTTACGTTTAGAGATGCATATAAACAAGTTGTTCAATCTGAAATGAATTCACCATCCAGAGGTTTGACTAGTATTTTTAATCAACCAGAAGATATTGGGCGTGATGATATATTTGCTGGAGTTCTAGAAAATGCAAGGCAAAATCATTTTTATGAAACAAGTTCTATATTTGATGAGTTTTCTGAAAACTTTAAAAATAAAATAAAACTTAGTCATCCTATTATTAATAATAGTAAAAAATTTGCTAAATATGGTGCTATTGGTGCATCGGTGTTCTTAGCTGCTAATTTCTTTAGGTCAAATCAATTAAGTTCATCAGCCAATCCTTTAGATATGTTTGTTGACTTAGATAATAATATAAATTCTGACAATAATATTTTTTCTTCTGATTTACAACTTGATAGAGGATCTTCACTTGAAATGGTAGATGCGTCATTCTCTAAAAAAGCTTTTGTTAGAATGAATAAAATACAACAAGGTAAAATGAATCAATATAAGTCAAAACAAATTAATAGTATTTTAGGCAGTATGTCTGAAAATTACTCAAATACAGGCTTTAATGTTTCAAATAGAGATATAGTAACCAATGCGAACTATACTAGTCATATTGGTAAATTCGGTAATAATAATATAGTAAGAAAGAGAAAATATGGTGGTTATTAATCTAACTATTGATCTACAGGATGGAATACAACCTGATAATATTATTTCATCTATTCAAGCAATCTTATCTCAAATTACAAATAATCAAACTATGGTTAATGTTAATGAAGTAAATGATCCCATATCATTAAGTCCTATATCTTTTAATAAAATTGGAGATTCTGAATGACTAGTAATCTGCTGTCTATCTGTACATATCTTAAATCTGTTTTTGTTTTAGAACATGATAAATATTATTCTTTTGATTATTCATCAAATATGTCTAAAACTGTATCAATTAAAAATATAATTAATGATGAATTAAATAAAATAGATGCCAAAATTAATTTTAATAAACAGATTAGATCAGTTGATTTTCAACTTGGAGACATAGTATATAAAGATTCTATTAATGAATTATATATTATACTTGGTGTTGATGGTGATAAAGTATTTACTTTTCCAGACAGTAAAAATGCAAAATGGATTAATACATCTACTAAGTCATATACAGTTATAAGACCTGATTACAGTTCTGTTAAAATGGATAATATAAATACTAGAATTAATGATAATATTACTAAAGATATAACTAATAAACTTAAATCTAATGAAGGTACGTTTATAACTAATTATAATCAGTTACCTGATTCATCATTACAAATTGGAGACATAGTTGTTGCTGTCGATCCAATACAAATATCTTTTAGTACTCAGAATGGATATCAATATTATCCTACAGTTAGAACTAATGGTAATCCTATTCTTCCATCCCCGCAGCAAATTAAGAATATATCAGTAGTTCTTATATTTCCAAATGAAGATTCTATTAATAATCAGCTATTGAATATATATGCAATGTACAGAAGAACCCCTTTTGTTAATATTCGTAATAAACATATATGTGATTTTTTTAAAGATATTAAATCTGAAAAATCAGATTATATACCTGTAGCATTAGAAAGTATAAATATTGAATCTGTATCTGGATTTCCAAATACATTACAGGCAACTCTTACTTTACTTCCATTTGATCCTAGGGTTATATCAAACGGATTATTAGCATTAAGATCATTATCTGATGTACAAAATCAAACTATTGATAATGATTATCTTTTAAAAGAATATAATAAAGCTATTGAAAGAATGGATAGTAGTTTATATAATTCAAATACTTTCAAAAATGAAGATATTATAACTAAACCTGTCAGATATTCTGATGATTTTAGAGAAAGTCTTCCATTTAGAGCATTCTATCAATCAATGATATCTGAAAAAAAATATGTAGAAGATGAATATGGAAATGTTGTTCCAATTAAAGATATATCTGGTATCGAAATAGCAGATGGATATGATATAAGTGCATATAGACCAACTAATAGTTATAATATGTTACATAGATATACTTCAATTGATAATATTAAACCTATTTCTTTCAAATATTCATATCTTAAAGATGATTATAGATCACTTATAAAAGATATATCCAAAAATAGAGTTATAAATCAAGAAGAACTTGTTAATAAATTAAAGGATACTCTTATTCAATTAAATTCTAAAGATACAATGATAAGTTCTATATTTACAAGTTGTTTGTCTTTTAAGGATTATGTTGCTGAAACTGAATTTACATGGAATAAAGTTGATAATGCACTTAGAAATCTTTTTATTGAAAGTGGAATAGATGTACCTAATCAGAGAGTAAATTACAATCTTTCTGAAAAAGATATTGGAAATAATGTTACTTCTTTATTTAAGTTTCTTATAGAAAATATAATGAGGAGTGGTTCGAATGCAGTTGGATATAATGCACTAAAAAATATACGATCTATAGTTGATGGAAGAAACATAGTAGTAGATGATTATATTGGTTTACTTAATCAATTATATGTTCAAACAGATAATGAATTTAACTCTGGAACCAAACTTGTAGGTCTACCAACTTTAATAGATAATATATGGAAATGGTTAAATATAAATGATAATAATAAAATTGCATTTGCACAATTTTTAAAGAATTGGACTGAAGCACTTGCTAATGATCTTAATACTGGAATAATGACTACTGATATATCATCTCCATCATCTGATATTCAAGGAAAAAAAATATATAGATTACCTATAGAAAATGATACTATATCTATTGATTCTAAAAATAATATTATTCAGAACTGGAACATAGTGTTTAGCAATAAATTTGTACCTATCAATATACAATCTTTTAAATATCCATTTTATCAACACCTTGGTAGTGAAAATGCATCAATTAATCTAAACATAGTTTCTGTTAATAATTCTGATTTTATTTCAAAAATTTCACAGTTATCTGATAGATTATTAGATTCTTCAAAAGTTTTATCAATGTGTTGTCCTGAATTATTAACATGGCTTGACTCTAGAATAACAGTCGAATCTGATACAAATAATATATTTAATGTATTTGGATTTAATAAAGTATCTTATAATTCTTCTAATATTACAAATATACAGGGTCAGCCTGGATGTTGGAACATTGTATTGAATTTAACACAATCAAATATAAGTGTAGCTGATTATACAAACATACAACAAGAAAATGATAATTATGCTTATATAGAAGAACTTGCTAAATTTATATGTAGGTTACAGATTGAAAATGATAATATAATTGTAGTTGATTATTATAATGAAGATAATACTCTTATAACTGATTTAGAAGATATGATAAAATGTTCTTTTATGTTTTCTAAGTATATGGTTATGCTTAATGATGAAACTGGATATTTATCCACTGTAAAAGATAATAGTGTTACTTTGGGTAAAAAAAAGCTTTTAGCTGATCTTAAAAAGAATGGTGTATATAGTATCATTAATGGTTCTTTAAGTAGTGTACTTAATAACTTTTTTTCTAAAAATGATATATTCTATAAAGAATTAAAGACAGTTTTATTTAATGTTGATAAATTACATAAAAAAGAATATCTATTATTTAATAATTTATTAGCAGACAAAAAAAAAATATTTGAAAGTAATAATGTTAAATTTACCGATGTTTTGTTTGCAGTAATTGGTCCAAATAGATTATTTACTATTTCCAGTATTGTTAATAAAAGTGTTGGTACTGTAAGTAAAAATATATTACATAATCAGTTAAACAAAATCCTTATTAGTACTACAAATAGATTTAAAGGATTAATTGATTCATATAAAAAAGAAGTAACTATTTCACTTGCACATTCTATTATAAAAGATCCTGCTATGATTAATAACTTAGTTAAGTATAAATTCTTACCAGAATCTGTAAAAAAAACAAATACTTATTCTAACTGTTATCCAGATTTTGATATTCCTAATTTTTCAATAGATAATAAATTTACAGTATTATCACCTGATTTTTATTTATATAAACCTTCCGTATATAGTAAAGATATATATGAATATTTAAATACATCACTCGATACAATTTCAAGAGTAGATAATCTTTCTCAAATGATAAATTTTAGTGACTATGAAAGTTATATTAATAAATATGAAGATATACGCTCTAAGATTGATTTTGATTCTACTAAGTTAGATAAGATTGATAAAATATTACAATATAAAACAAATATAACAGATTCACTTGATTATGTTAGAAAACAATATTTTAATTTAATTCTAGAAGATAAGACAGAGATATCTAAAGATGATAGTGATAAGATAGTCGCAATTTTGGATACACTTGATAATGATGTAAGATTTAAAAATAATCCTGATCAAGTAGCTGCTATAAAGTCTTATTATGGTATGGTTTTAAGAATAAGAGGAACATCGCAACATATTAATACTGATGAATTTAAAATTGATATGATAAAAGCCGCAAGAATGGGTCTGATAGTTGAAATACTAGAAATATATGTAGCAATTAATGAATTCTTAGGTGCTATTGTTAAAAACAGATCAGATGATTATATTAATAGTGTTGTTAAAACAGCAGCAACAAATGTTTCATTAAAATCAATTTTTGATAAATTTTTTTCAAGTTCAAATAACATTGCTGATACAAATAAAATTCTTGTTACATCCTTAACTGATATTCAATTTAAAGTTAAGAAGATATTAGAAAATCCAGAAACCAATGTTTTACCTGATAAAATTAATATTAATTTTCAAAAAGGTTTACCATATAATCCAGATGATAAAAAATATACAGTTCTTCCAGAATTACAAGTATTAGAAACTAATTTATATAATAAAATAGGTTCATTGATAAGAATGAATTTATTTATTGATGATGTTAAATCTAATGTTGCTAAGAAAGTTAATGTATCAGATTATGTACCAGAATATGCTGCACTTGATTATTGGAATGTTCAACAAAAAGAATCTAATAAAGAAAGAGTTGATTTACTACAACAACTACAGAATGCAACATCACATCATAATAATGGATTTCTTAAAATGTATCCAACCTTTAAAATATATTTTGTTGAAGAAAATAAAGGGCTTACATTTGAATTTAGTAACTATTTTTCTTACAATGCTGTACAATCTATAGAAATAATTAAACAGAAATCATCTGCAAGTAATACAGCAGTAATAAGACTGAGTAACATTGCTGGAAATTTAAGTGATAGATTTAGTTTTATGAGAGAACAAGTTGATACATTTGCTGCAGTAAATCCTAATGTTAATAATATTAAATTTCTCGGTACTCTTAATATCAAACCAGGTACCCAGATGATAGTTAAACAAGGTTATGCTTCAGATGAAAAAAATCTTAAAACTGTATTTATTGGGAAAATAATTGAAATGAATCCTGGTCCTGATATTGAAATTATATGTCAAAGTTATGGTGCACAGTTATCATATGAAATTCCAAGAATGAAATTTAATATGTTTTCCAGAGAAAAAGCATATGGTGAGATAGTTAGTGCTATTTTGGATAAAATTCCAGACTTGAATAAAATGGGTAAATTTGATTTATTTAATCAAGGATTACAAACTTTTTCTGGAATAAATCTTAGAAATTATAAAAGTAATTTTTATGAAAGATTTATGTTATCGAATTTATTTGGTAAAGTGAGTGCATTGGAATTTGCTAAGGATAATCCACGAGATGAGAATATATATCTTCCATATAATTTATTAATCAATTCATTATATCATCCTACATTTGACTGGATAATATATAATCAGTCTATTTGGGAAGCTATACAAGAAATATGTTTATATAATGATAACGCTACCCCAATGGTAAAAATATTTAATGATGATTTTATGAGTAATAAGAATCAGATAAGAGAAACACTGGTAATAGGCGATAAATCAGGATATTATAAATATACAGATTCATTTGCATTAAGTTCACTGGATTATAAAAAAATTGATGAAGTGATTAAAGAATCTAGTACCATTATAAGTACAATTTTATCTTTTAAAATAGATGCATTCAATAAAGAAGAGACACAAAGACGTGGTTTTTTTATATCAAATACAGGTAATAGATATAAACTTAATAGTAATCTTATTAATGTGTATTCATTTTTCCAAAATGAATTGAATGTAAAAGTTATGATAAAATATTTAATGAGTAAAATTGAATTTACTACTAAAGTTGACATAAGTGATATAATGGAAGTTATTACTGGTTCATCTTCTCTTTTTACCAAAAAAGATTCTAATACAGAATTACTTAGTAGTATTTGTAAGTTTTATTCACTCGGACCAATCACTGATGATATCAGAGAATATTATTTTGATTCAGCTAGGGCAAATGATATGAATCGAATTGAATATTTTAATGATATTATAAAGTATATACAAAAAAGTAATCTTGATTTTAATCTAAATAAAGAAATGTTATATGATGTAAATACTGTATTATCTAATAAGGATGATAACCTAGCTTCTAACTTACAGTATAAAAAGATACAACAACATCATCTTATTACTGATACTAGGGATATTATTTCGAATAATATTATCTTAAATTCTTCTTTTGCAAATTCAGTTAACTTATATTATTTTGATGAACCAAAATTTCAACATGCTAGTATGGAATTGATAACTGAAAAAGATATTAATAATTTAAAGATTTTTCCTATTAAAGCATTCGGTGATATACAGGATAGTGGACTTAGACCATTAAATTCTTTTCAAAAAAATATAGATACAAACTGGTTTGATGTAAAAAATAAATCAGATCTTTTCTATAATAAATATAAACGTATATATAATAATCATGATGATTTAAAGAAATATTTATCTAAAAATGATACTGATTCTCCATCATGGGATTTTTTCCCATCTTTTGTAATTACTGCTGTTAATTTATTAAAGCAAGAAGTTTCTAAGATGTATCAAGGAACTATTGATATAATAGGTAATCCAGAGATAGAACCATATGACATAGTACATATTTCTGATTATACCAATGATATACATGGAGCTGTAGAAGTTGAAGAAGTAATACATACATTTACTCCAGATAGAGGATTTATCACAACTATTACTCCTAATTTAATAACATATGATAGAGATCCAATACAATTACAAGATATTGAAGTTATTAATAATGTATTAAATGTTGCTAATGATAGAGCAAGAGCTGAAACTTTAATAAGTTTTGGAACAAATATGGTTGGTGCTTCAACAGGATTTTTGCTTAGTGGTATTGGTGGAATTGTAACAAGTACACTTGCTACTGGTAATTTCTTATATAATGGAATATATAATGTTATTATGAAAAAACAAAAATTTCTATATGATCAAATGGCTCAAATACTTGGACGAGATTGTATTAATTTTACAACACTTATATATCATGGACTTCCATATATTACTGGTTTTGATGGAGTTGATTATGAAAATCTAAAAACTATTATTAGGCATAATGTAGCTGGTATTAAAAATCCAGTAACAAGACTGGCTGCATTTTGGGACCCATATGAAGCTGGTTTAATAAGAGGTGTTGATGATTTTAAAGCTATCAATGCATTAACTCCATCATTTTTACGATTTTTACCAAATAGGAAATAATATGAATAATATGATTTTAGAACAAAATTCACTACAGTTTTATTTAGGAGAATTAGCTGAGACTAATTACTATAATGAGCAACAACACTTGGTTAGAGTTAAATTTAAAAATAGCTATTATGATATGCATTTATTTGGGTATACAGTAGAAGTTCCAGATCCTAAGTATCATCTTGTTATGTTTTTAGCTCCAGAAAGAAGTATTTCTACTTCATCCATAGATGGCGATGCTTTAAATAATCCTCCAGGAATAGTTAATAATAAGGTTGTTGATGTACAATTTTGTGTTGCTTTTCTGATTAATAGAACACAAAAACTGTCTACCACAAATGCTCAAACTGGTACAGCTAGTTTTGCTATTTCAAATACTAACTTTTATGATTCTAATAATGTCCGTGTGGCTATTACTGCTCCAACTTCTAATGACTATACTAGGGTTAATGATGATTCTGGAGTAGATTCTAATAGAAATCAAAGTATAGGATTATTTTTAAATGATGACAGTGTATTAATTAAATCACGAGGTTCATCGATTACACTTGGTGATGATGGTATACATATTGGTGGTAATGTTTCTTGGGAACAAACTTCACATGGTAAAGGCGTAATGGCTAGGAACCAATTTGCAGAAATAATTCCATCAAGCATTCCTACTGCTATTATATCTACACCCAATATACCAAATGTAACTCAATTTCTTATGTTTGCTGAAGCTGGTCAAAGAGTTATGTCTGTAATAAATAAAGCTGGAAAAGTACTGGAGATATTAAAATAATGGAACCTTTTAGTGAAATGTTTGATATAACTCTATCGTATGATACGGATATTTTATTTAGTTCTGGAGATTTGGATATTACAAATGGAGTTGATTATATTGAACGTGAGATATATAAAATATTAGTTACATTTGTTGGTGAATGGAAATTAAATCCAACAATTGGTTGTGGTTTGAAAGAATTTGTTGGACAAGAAAATTCTAGGAATACAGCACAGAAAATTGAAAAAAGAATTCAAGATAGTCTTATATTAACAGTTTATCCAGCACAAGTTAATGTCAGAGTAGTACCAAGTAATTATAATACTATTTTTTGTTTTATAGATGTCATTGGACCAAATATAAACATTACCAGTATTCCATTTGAATTTACTTTTACAACTGGTACTATTAAAATACATAGAGCAGATAAAAATGTACAAAACATATCTGATACTAATTTGGATATTAATGATATCACAAATATGAGAAAACCTAATAAATATCAAAATAGTTTTAGGAAAGTTTAGGAGTTAATATGCCAATCAGTAGAACATATCTGGAAGTATATCGAGATGGTCAACGTAGACTTAGAAATAATACACCAGTAACTAATTTTAATCAACAAAGTTTATCAAAAGCATTCTTAGATATCATGTCTGTTGAAGTTGAAAAGATATATAGTGACATAGATTTTATATACAGTTCATTAGATCCAACTAGAGCATCTGGTTCTGATTTGGATAAACTTGGACTTCTTGTTGGAGTTAAACGTAATGAAGCTACAGTCGCTGTCGATGAGACTGATACAAACTTCTACTTTTACATAGATCTGAAAGTTGATTGGAATATACAAAAACTAATTTATAGTTTATACTCTGAACAAGAAATAGATCTTCTCGAATCAAATGGTTATGTTGTTAAAACTAATGGGTATGTCAGTAGACTTATCCTACCTAGAGGAATAGTTATTAGTAATTATGATAATACAATTACATATACGACTATTGATGAGATTACCTTTGATGCAGATGATACAAGCAAATATGTAGGAATTATAGCAACAGGTACTGGACCCGAGTATAATGTCATTAGTAATATTTTAATTAATCATAATATTTCTACTATACCAGAATTAATTAAACTTGCATCTATGATTAAATGTACAAATACTTTTCCTATACAAAATGGTTCATATTCTATGACTGATGATGAATATAGATATAATATAAGCATAGCAAAATCAGCACTTAATTCTAATGAGCTTTCTATTAGAAAATCAGCATTAGAAATTCCAGGAATTAGAGATATATTATTTGAAAAAAATAAATTTGGTAATGGTACTATTAATATAATAGTTGATGGTGTATCTCCACTCATTTCAGATGGATTGTTGCTTGCTGTTAAAGAAAATGTACAAAAAAATATGGCATTCGGTGATGTATTATTTGTTTCATCACCTGAATATATTGGAATAGAATTGAATTTCAATATAGAATTAGAACTCGGTATAACAGATTCATTATCAATTAGAAATCAAGCTAGAAATACAGTTATACAATATATTAATAATTTAACTATTGGTGGTGAAATAATTTGGAATCAATTGGTTGCTAATGTATTAGAAATTGATGGAATTAAAGATTTTATTCCAGTTTATTTTAAATGTGGAAAATATGATCCTGTTAATAAAATTAATAAAGAACAAATTATACTTCGATTTGTTAATCAAACAGCTAAATATAATGAAAAATTTTATTGTGATGCTGGCATGATAACTACCTGCATAGCATAATGAGGATTAATGAAAACACAACGTGCAATACAGTCTAAGAATACATCAAGAATATTAAAAGCTGTCTTACCTGAATCCTTCAGAATAGTTAATGATAAATCATCTAATGGATATAAATTTATTAATTTATTATATGGAGTAGAAGTTGATGAAGTAAGAGAAAGACTTAAAGATTTATATAATAATACATCACTTGAATTTATGGAGTATGATGATAATATTATATATGAATCATATTTATCTGGTATTCCTCACAGTGGAGTTCTTAATGCAGGTATATCAGGTATTCCAATATATATTGTAGACTATGATGAATTTCATAATGGAGATCCTACACGACTAAAACATATTGAAAATATTTCTATATCGGGAATCAGTTTTGTTAATGGACTTGAATATTTTAGAGATAATAATAGGTTATCTGGATATTATTTAATAAATTCAGATATAGATCAACTATCTGGATATATTGATAATATTTTTCCTAATAATAAAGTAATTCTTACGAGTACTGGTATAATTGCCAGTGGATTTTATGATGGCATTAAAGACCATAATTTTAATACAAAAGGATATTATGAATTACTAGAACCAATGGATTATAATTCTTTATTATCTAAATATCCATTATATAGAAAAATATTAGATGATAATGAAAATGAAGTATTTATAGATCACTATGAGCCTTATTATGGATGGATATATGATCATAATAATAACATAGTGGCTGATACATCTAGTTATAATGGAGATTATTATTTTGATGAGAATGGTAATAAAATCTATTATAGAACAGCGTATAATAATCCTTATGGTTATAATAATTATAGTTCTGTATATATTGATCTAGAATACATTCCTATTTCTGGAACATTACATGTATTTGATGTTGATTTACTTGATGCAGATGGCAATGCAATTGAAATACCAATGTCTGGAATTGATCTATATTATAAAAAATCTGATAATACATTTAATCCAATTTATACTGGGTATGATGAATATGTTCCAGATGATATACAGTTTGGAAGTATTGCTGGTTTAAAAGCTGATAAAATATCTACAATTACATGGGACTATGTAACAGAAGGTAGTGGAAAAGATGATGTTACATTATCCTGGATTAATTCTTCAGGTAATATTACTAATAAAATAAGAATCAATAACCCATCGAGTAGATATATAGTTGAATATAAATATAAAACATATGATAAATCTAGTTATATATCATCATTAAGTACCTCCAAATTTATTAGACTTGATTCATCAAATTCTATTTTTTCTATTAATAATAATGAATATAAAGAAATAGATTTTAAATTTACAAATGATCCAAATCTTAATGAATCCATTTCTGGATTGTATAGATCTACCATATTGACAATGGATGGGTTTAATGTTAGACCTAATTCAAGAATTAGTAAAATTGATTTTAATATTCCTGTTGAAATTAAAACCGATATTCTAACATCATATAATCTTATACAACCAGAGTATTTACATATTGGATATTCTAATGAGTTTATTCCGAGTATGTTATCTAAGAGAGAATATTTATATAAGACTTACTTTGATTCTATAATTGATATTAATAATGATACTGAAAATGATTTATATAACAAATATACAATGAAATTTATTTCTGATGATATATCAATAATAAATAGAATTCCTTATAATGGTAGGTTTTGTAAAAATATTCTTAATTTTAATATGAATTCCGAATATAGTATATCTCAATGTGATTTTATTAAAAATAACATATTTTTTAGAATATCTCTTAAGAAAGATTTTATTGAAGATTTTACACTATTAGAAGTATCGGATGCTACTAATGATATGTATTTTAAAGTTGATGTATTGAGCAATGGTGATATTAAACTTCATTCAAATATTGAATCTGATATAATGTGTACTAATTATATTTTTAAAAATGCATTTGTATATAACAAAGATAATGATATCATTATTAGATATAATAATGGATCGTATGATATATATTCTAAAAATCATTTTACATACTTTAAACAAAATGAATATTATAGTGAGTATGTTACATTATTTACTGTAGATGATAGTTTTGTTAAATTAGCTAAAAATTGTTCACTTGAACTCTTTAATTTTGAAATTTATTATGAGGATCTGTAATGAAAATTATTAAATATGTTGATCCAACTGGATCTGGAGATTATCTTGATCTTATTACTGGTATATCTGGAGTTATAAATTTAGCTAATGATGCAAATGAATACTCTGATATATATTTATATGTATCAAGAGGAATATATAGTGGATCATTTAATATTAATATACCTTATTCAGGATCACTTAGTATCATTGGTAATGATTCTGTATTTTATCCAACTACAACATGTTATATATACGGCAACTATTCTAATAAAGAAAATTTTATTATTAATGGATTTAATATATATGGAAAATATAATTCAAATACATGTTTTTCTTTATCTTCTGGATTATATTCTACTATTAATAATGCTAAAGTAGTTCATAATAATTTTATTAATAATTCAGGTGTACTAAGTATATATGATTCAAAAATCACAGGTAGTGGTTATGGTGTAATAAGTGATGGGAGTGTATATTTTATTAGGTCTAGTATATCAAATTATAACATAGGAATTACATCAAATGATATCAGTATATATGATTCATTTATAAGTTATTGTGATTCAGGTGTATTTAATATTGGAAATATAAATATATTTAATACTGTTATTAATAAATGTCATACAGGTATATATAATATTGGAACTGTAGAATTACATAATACTACATTATATAATACATATGATATTTATTCTGTAAGTGGAATTGTAAGTTCAGAATCGTCTATTGCTAATATATTTGGTATATCTAATTCTGGATTTTTTAACAATCATAATTTTTATTCAGGCTATCAAGCTTCAGTATTTAGTTTTACTGATTCTAATAATATTTCTGAACATACTCCTATATATAATTCAATACAGAATGATGACTACAGACTTGTCTTTAATAGTACTTCTGGATCTTATCTTGTTAATTTCTCTAATAAAATAGATTCTGATATTAATGTTATAAATGATATTGAAAATATTAAATTAATAGAATACTTTGACACAGTAAATTATAATATTCCTATAGAGCAGTATTCAAATTTTATATATAAAAATGATAGTACTATGATCTTATCTGATTATGGTAAAGAAATTCAGTTCTCAAATTTTATACAAAGTAAAGAAATATTATTAAATACTATCTCTATTTTTAAATTTAGCAATTATAATGTTTATACTGATAGTTCTTTTCCAATAGAATTAGATAAAATAGCATATACATGGGATTGGGATTTTAAAAATATAGCAACTTATAAAATAGGTAATGATTATAATTTTATAATTCCTCGATCAATAGTTAATGTAAAAAATATAATTGATGAAAAAATTCCTAATTATAAAATAAGATATGATCTTTTAAATAAAAATTCATATAATGTATACAATCAAATATTTTATACTGGGATTTCGTATGATGATAACCTGTCTACTCTTCAAGATAAAATTATCTGGCTAGTTGATGGTAATAATCAAACATTATTAAAGAAGAATATTTATAATGACGAAATATATGATTCATATCCTCTTATGATACCAAGTGGTACATATTATGTTAATCCATCAGGATTAATATATGTTGGTAGAGAAAATGAAAAATATAAATATGTATATGAAGCTGATCCATCGAAATACATATATACAGATAATTATAATGGTAGATTTCAACTACTTCCTACTAATATAAATAATAATATTGATATTAGAGGAATTAGAAATTATTATGATAAATTACTTATTACTGGTTCAGAATACTCAATGAATATCAATAATAGACTGATTCCTTCATCTGGTAATTGTGTAGGAAAAATGTATATGTTAAATAATAATGATGATTTTTTACATTATATATATGAGCCAAATAATAGTTTTATTTTAGAAAATAATATTCCAACTGATTTAACAGTTGATGAATTTAATAATATTGTTATATCAGATTATTATGATTCTAATTTATATAAATATAAATTTCTTTATGATTATGCTGTAATTGAATCTAATTATGATCAAGATATAAAAGTTCTATTAAGAGAATACTATCCTAATATTGAATTGTAAATGGAGGTAATATGTCGTATCCTGTAGGTAACCCAGTTAGTGGTTTATATAATATTTGGAGTGAAGGTGCATTCACTCCTGAACAAGTAGTATCTTTTATTAGAGATAATCAAACGCCAATTAATAAAGCATCATTAATTAATTCAGTTGGTCACCATGTATCATTGATTGAAAATTTTATTAATACAAGTTATTTAGCCAGAGCTGATTATCCAATTAACAGCGGATGGATTAATAATATATACAATAATTTTATACAGACAGACAATATTAATATGTCTGGTTCTATAACAATGAATGTAAAAAATAGTGATCAAGGAATAATTGCTTATTATGATGAAGCAGATAAGTATACCTTTACTTCATCTCTTAAACCCAATAGTATTTCACTTACACAAAATCCTTGGAATAATTCAGATTATTGGGGAAAAACTACTATTACTCCTGGCGTTATTACTGTATGTGGTGCTAATAATTCTGGAATCACTGCATCGGGTTCTGTAATGCATTTTAATAGTGATACATTTGCTACATTAAATTTTAATTCACATGCACATGTTATTTCCGATAATAAAATTTTTTCTTATATTGATACAACCTTTAGAGTAAGTTCAGCTGGAATTCATACTGAGGTTAAACCAGATTCGATAACATCAACCTCTGCATGTGGATTTTTTATAACAAATACTAATAAAATAAAACTTAAATCGAAATTATTAGATATGTCAGCTGGTACTGTTTTAACTAATTATCTTGGCAACTATGATTATCCAATTGTTAACTCATACATGTCCAAAGTTATAATTACTGATTCTCTTCAGATGGGAACTAATCCTAATAGTAAATTTAAAATTGGTGTATATAAGAAAAATTTATCTGGTAGTACAACATCACCAATTGTTTTAAGTGGAACTGTTGAAAATAATTATGGAGACTTTGATTCTGTAGTTGCTACTGCAATCTTTAATAATCAACTTATAACTGCTGGTTTTGAAATTACTGGTGGAGATTTAGATGATTGGACAGTATATCCTTGTACTGGTTATACTATATCCACTGATTCATCAACTGGAGTAGTTAACATATCTGTAACTGGTTCCTTTGCTGGAATGGCTAGTACTACAAACACATATGTATCTATGTTTTTTATATATTTTTCAGAATAATTAGGAGTATTAATGGCTAAAGTTACCAAGAAACAAGTATGGTCGAATATAGATGCATTCGGTTTATTGAATGGAATATCTGTATGGGATGAACAATATAAAAATCTGAAATATGTAAGAAAACCATTTGATACTACTCATGATATCAGAAAAAAGATTTATAATTTACATGATAATAAAGTTGATACTACATATCAAGGTATTGTTAATGGACTTTCAATTGAATTTGATTATGAACCATATAATGTATATGATAAACATATTTTTTTACTTTCATACGAACCCAATGTGTATAACAGTATAAATGAACAGGATGTATTTGTATATTATAAACTACAAAATTCAGATGATTGGAATGAATTAACTCCACAGACTTGGAATGTATCAGCTAGTGGTTTTATGGTTTGGCAAAAATCACATTATAATAATTTGTCTACAAAGAATTTTATATATTCTAATATTCTTCAAATTTTTTCTGATTTACCTGATTTGACTGAAATTAAAGTTAAATATAAAATTTATATTGATACTGAGGATGGAAAAAAACTTGTTGATTTTACAGACGTAAATAGTATAAATGAAGACAGACTTACATATAGAAAAAAAACATTTAATAATATTAATGATTCAATACAAGTATATAATTTAACTAATATTCCTAGCGGAATATACAGTCAATATTATAAAAATGGAATTCCTACTGATTTTACATATAAATTAAAAAATTATATATCATCGAAGTTTAAACATAAATGGGGTGAATTTAATGATTCTTCATGTATATGGGATATTAATAAATATTATGGAAGTGGTCATTTACCATCATATTATGATGCATATGATCCAATAGATAGTGGTTATTTGGGTGGTATCGAGAGCTCAAGTACATGTTTATATCCATATGAAATCATAGAAACAGATAATCAAGTATTTAATCTTAAAATGTATCCTGGTAAATTTTATATAAGTGGTATTCCATTTTATATGTTTGAAAATCCACGAGTATCTAATCTTGTATTTTTTAATGGTTCATGTAATATTCCATCTGGTTTATCACGTACTATGCATACAATATTAAGTCCATCTGATTTCTATAATTCTACTCAGGATGAGTATTTAAATGGTCATGTATATGAAGATTACATATATCCAACTGGAATAAATCAGATTAAAATTAATGATATTTTAAGGCGTAGACCATATCTTAATAATAATAACTCAGAACTTGATATAAGTTTAGCTAGTGGCGAATATAGTATTGATTTTAGTGCTGGTAAAATTTATGCATCAGGTATTAATAATGGCGTTTTAATATGGGATAATAGTTTAATAAATAGTGGATTTATAGTTCCATTTAATGTAAATCCAAGTTTATATTCAAATATAAACAGTAGTTTTTTTATTTACCTAAATATATAAGATTTGAATACATATGGATGAAATATATAAATTATATGAAGGTTCTGATGAACAATGTGATATAGTTCAACACAATCGTGAGTTACTTTGGGTTAAAGATGTTGGAGCAAGTGGTGCATTACGTTATATGGATAATGATGGTGTAGTAACATATATCTATCCATACATTAATGATCTCGATCTAACACATATTTTCGATGGACTAAATACTGGAATTATTACAGAGAGTGGAAATTTATATTACACAGATGAACGTGTTGATTTAAGAATATCTAATATGATGGGTGTTCCATATGGAATTGTTCCACTTAATGATTCTGGTTTGATTCCATATCAATATATACCACCTATATCTGGAAGTGTCAGCTTAGTTAACTATTATACAAAGAAAAATTTACAAACTCCTGGTCAATCATATGTTCATTGGGATAATATTATAAATGCTCCTGTAACTGATTTACCATCTAATGAAGGTGCAGAAGGATATTTATATACTGATATATCTGGAATTCTTTCATGGAAAGATATATCCACATCTGATAATTCAGAACCATATCTTGGGTTACCAGCTGTAAGTGGTTATATATTATCTTCATCAAATACTGGAGTTAGATCATGGGTGCCAGCTTATACACATCCTGTATATCAAACTATAAATTTATCATTATCTGGTAATATGGTGTTATCTAGCATAGTGGTTGATTCATTAGGACATATAACTACATTATCTGGTAGAACAATTTCATATAATGATATATCAGCACAAAAACATAATTCTAAACTGGATTCTTTATCTAATCTAAATAGTACTAGTGGTTTTATTTATCAAAATGGAACTAATACATTTACAAAATATCAGTTTGGTGGAACAGGTACAAGTAATTTTATATCTCGAAGTGATCATACACATACTGGAGATTATGAACCAATCCTAACATCTGGCACTATTGCTCAGTATTTTCGTGGTGATAAAACATGGCAAACCTTAAATACAAGTAATGTACCCGAGGGTAGTAATTTATATTTTACAAGTTCTAGAGTTATTAGTACTTTAAGTGGTGCTATTTCTACTGCACTTACATCAAATCTAACATCAAGTAGAGTAATAGTATCCAATAGTTCTGGTAAATTAACAACATCCAGCATTACATCAACACAGTTGTCATATTTATCGGGTGTATTATCTCCAATTCAAGCACAACTTGATTTAAAACAAGATCATTCAAATATTCTCGATGGCATCGTTAACCTGAATACTAGTACTGGTTTTGTATATAAATCTGATGCTAATTCTTTTATTACTTATAATTTCGGAGGAAATGGTGTATCTAGTGATATAAGCAGAAGCGATCACAATCATAGTGGCACGTATGAACCTGTAATAACAGGAACAGCTAACAGAATATTAAAAATACAATCTGATGGAACAGGGGTTACTGAATCAATTATCCGTGATAACGGAACAACTGCAACTATTAACGGGGCAATGAGTATTAGTGGTAATATTATCGGTACAGGTAGTGCAAATCTTACAGTAAGCATGAATGCTACAAATAAGCAACTATTACTTACAGGTGGAACATCAGCAGTGCAATCAAGTGGAGCAATAATTAAACTATATGGGATAACAGAGTCTACTAACGCAGGCAGATTGTATTTAGGTGCAGGTACAGGTAAGGAAATAGTTTTAAATGCTGATGCAGTATCGTTGAGTAAATCGTATTTCGGGACAAGACCTGTAAAAGATTATTATGATTTAGCAATAGGCAATCATACTTTTTGGGATAATAGCAACTATTTAAACATAATTGACAATGCTTATTATGATGGAGGGTGGAAATATCGCACAACACGAGGGGCCGCTCGTATAGCGATAGGCAGTAACGGCAATATTAATTTAATGGTTGCCTCAGAAGGAACTGCTGATAGTGCTTTAACATGGAAGACTGCTATATACTCTGCCAATACTGGTAATGTTGCAATTGGTCATACTTCCCCTACAGAGAATCTTGACGTATCAGGTAATATAAAATTATCAGGAACATTAAATGTTGGTTCGATTCCAGCATACAGTTCATCAGCAACAACGTATTTAACAAGTAATTCTGGTATAATAAGCAGTAGAACGGCAGCACAAGTTAGGTCCGATATCGGAGCACAAACAGCAATTGCAGGAACAGCAAATAGAATATTAAAAGTGCAATCAGATGGAACTGGTGTAACAGAATCGAGTATTAGTGATAATGGAACTATTGTAGATTTCACTAATACAGGTTCTACTCTATTTAAAAGTTATTTATATATAGGGGGTTTACCTACATCTGTAAACTCGCTTTTTACTGGTAATAATTATGCGTTAATCTATAGTACTGGTACAAATACAGGTTCTTACCCATTTAATAATTACGGCCATTTGATTATACAGGCACAGTCTACGCAACCACGAAGTATATTATTTGTAGCTGGTACAACTCCTGAAGTTAAAATGAGGATAAATCCTAATAATGTAGTTGTAAATAATCCGCTTTCAGTCGATGGCAATATAAATGTTGGTGGTTTAACGGCGTCACGTATTGTTGAAACAGATGCAACAAAAACACTGGTGTCGGTAGCTAAAAACACAGCTTACAATAAAAATTTTGGAACTACGTCAGGTACAGTGTGTCAAGGAAACGATTCAAGGTTGAGTGATGCAAGAACACCAACATCTCATGCAAGTACTCACTTATCGGGAGGTAGCGATCAGTTGTTTGATCAAAACTTAAATACTACAAACGCACCACTATTTACTGGAGGTTCATATAGAACCAATTCAGGTTCCAATCCATTGTATATTACACGAATAGGTACTAATACTGAATCTATGGCCATGTGGGTTGATGATGTAATCGGGCATGTCTATAGAACAAATGATGAATTTTCGGGAAAGTTTAGAATTACTATAGAAAATACAGATACTGAAGATTCAGACGGATCAAGAGCAAATACAGCGTATTGGGATTTTACATCAGATAATACAAGCAGTAATTTAACGCTTACAAGAGGTGCCAATACGTATACGTATTGGCATAGTGGTAATTTTGATCCATCTACTAAAGCAGATAGTAATCATAATCATGATTCAAGATATGCAAGATTAAACCTTGGTACAGCTACAACTATTGAACAAAACAGAGATGTATTAGCTACAGGCATTTATTCGTATATAGTTAAATCAACCACAATTAACAGACCTTCAGGCTTATCTTACGGTTCTTCTATTACTTGGGGTACTGGTGCAACAGGTAGTGCACAATTATTAATCGGGTGGACTTCATCAGATCAAAATTATATTGCGTTCAGAAGTCTTAGAAATACAACAGATAACTGGTGGAACTTCAAAAGAATTTATCATGAAGGATATAAACCATCTCCTGCAGACATTGGGGCAGCAGCATCAACACATTCTCATACATCAACAGAATTACCATCCAATGTTGTCTATACAGATACTACTCAAACGATAAGTGGAGCAAAAACATTTTCAAATAATGTAATAGTGGGTTCTACTTCTACTGCGTCAAATAGAGTTGTAAGGGTTTTAACCAATGATTCATATAATGCAGGGTTTGAAGCTTACGGGTCAAACCAAGGAACAGGTTATCTTTTTGTAGGGCAAGGATCTACTTACGGGGGTGGAATATTTTATAATGGAGATGGTAGCCCGTCTTTCGCTTCAGGGGAAATAGCAGACAGAATATGTTTTTATAGGATGAACTCAAGTTCTAAGAGTGTAGTTTTTTATTATCCACATAATTCAAACGATGTTTACTTTAATGGAAATCTTATTTTAAATAGTGATTCAAATGGGTTTAAATTATCTCAAGGGCAGTTAATAACAAATGGTGCACATTATAGTTCAGTAAATTTTGCATTTACTGGTAGTACTACAGGCGAAAATATACAATTGCAGACAGATAATGGTTATCAAAGAGTGTTAGCAAATGCAGGATTGGGTTACGGTGCATTAGCACTTGGAGTTGGTAATTACGGTAATCAATTAGTAGTATATTCATCCGAAATACAGTCTAATATTCCTTTAATTGCAAATAGTACTTTTACTTGCTCAGGTTCTGCGGTTTTTAGTTCTAATTTGGCAGTTTCAGGTTCTGCTGTTTTTAGTTCTAATGTCACAGTTTATGGTACTCTGGATGTGGAGGACATCTATTGTGTTGGTATACAGACCATGCACACAGTGGGTAATACTAATATCAGGGCAACAGGTGCAGTAAATTTACAGTGGTACGATACAACAGGGATTGCTAATGCTCGAGTATCCGCACATAGTGGTGGAACTACCCTATATGGTAATACTAAAGTGGATATAAGTAATTGGAAAGAGTTCAGGATCTCGAATGCATCTACTCAGATGCTGGTAAATGCTGATGGGGCCAACTTCTATAAGAAATGTACTATTGACTCATCTGATGCTGAAGTGTTCAAAATTTGCAATGGTGCTAACACTTACCTTTCAGTAACAAGCAGTGCAATAAATGTTGAACACCCTTTAGTTTTTAAAGATGCAGTAATATCTGGATTTGCCGAAATTGCAGCTTTTACAGGGACTTTTAACAGTGTAAAGTATTATTCTTCTATCCTTATTACAAGTGGTCCGAATGGTGCACATATAACATTACCAACTACTGGAATTTCAGATGGTCAGATAGTTACATTTGCAAGGATTCCCCTGCAGCACACTGAATGGTATGTGAATGGAATAGCTTTAGTAGTTGGAAAATTATATGTGTTTCAGTTTTGCGCAAACCTAGGACAATGGCTAGTTAATCAGTAATATTTACTGTGTAAAATAGAATAATATTTTTTATATATACTATCTTTAAAGGAGGGAAATTTATGGAAATTAAAGCATCTAATTTTTTGAATCAAAGATTTATCGATGCATATCGTTCGTTGGCAGAAAAAGACAATCTTGGCATATCAACTATGTCGGTAATTAAAGTTATTAAAAAACTTTCAGAAGAACATGAGGTTTTCGAAAAGACAAGGTTAAGTATTTTTAAAAAATACGGTACACTTGAAGGTGAACAATATGTGGTCAAAGCATCTAATTTAGATGAAAAACAATTTGAAGATTTTACCAAAGAAATCAATGATTTACATGAATCAAATATTAATATTCCTATTGATTCAAAAATAAAAATTTCATATAAATGTGGATTAAAACCTGTTGAATTTATTCTATTAGATGAATTTATTGAAGCCAGTGAATAATGAAATATTATATACAATATCCAATATCTGTAGATTGTAATTTATCTTGCCCATATTGTTTTTTCACAGAAGAGAAGAACAGGAGTGATTTAAATGCTCCTGATTTTTCTGTTCATGAATATAATATTTGGAGAGATACACATCTAAAGGATGCTGATGAAATTTTATTACATTTTCAAGGTGGAGAACCAACTACTGATAAAAATATCAGTGATATAGTAGAATTTTTAAGTAATACATCAATTGAGAAAATTGATTTACTTACTAATGGACTAGGTTCAATTGATAGTTATGAAAAACTCTTACCTTATAGACATAGGTTTCATAGGATAGGATTTACTTTTCATAGAAAAGTTATTGGTCATGATTCCAATTTATGTCAGACATTTCATGATAATGTTTTATTAATGAAATCATTAGGATTTCCAGTTTATGTTAAAGAATTACTTTTTTCAGAAGAAACAGATAGAATTATATCTAGTAAGTTATCCTGGGAAAAATATGATATTCCTTTTAAGATTCAAGATTTTAAAGGATGGGATGCAGGAACTGATTTTACAGAATACATGAATTATACAGATGAAGAACTTGCTTTAATAGATCAAGAATATCTTAAATCTGGAAATGAATGTTATTGTGTAAAAGGATATAAAAATATAATTATTCGTAGTGGCTGGATGAGTGGTGATATATTAGCATGTTGGAAAGATCTAACTGTAATTGGTAATATAAAAGATAATACATATAATCCTAATTATAAAATAATGGTGGATACCAGTTATCCAGATGGAATAGATGTTATTGTTGATAAGAAATTATATAGAGGTACCTATCCTAGGGATTCACGTAAATTAGAAAAACTTAGATTAGAAGGGTCCTATACTAGTGGAGAGAAAAGGTGTATGAAACTTAAAAATTTTCTTATATTTGATAGTACTTTTAATGAATCATTTAATAAATTATTATCTATGGAATTTGATTCTGAAATATCAATGCAACTAGTGAAAACACTTAATGTAATTGAAAAACAGAAAATGGATATTATAACTACACGTGATATTATAATTAAACGTTATGCTGTCTTAAATGATGACGGTGGTTATAAAATGGAAAATGATAAACTAGTGTTTGTTGATGATTCTAAAAAACAAAAACTTAATGATGAAATAAATTTATTATTAAATGGTGAATTTGAAATTCCATTAAATAAAAAATTAAGTATAGTAAGTGGTAAAATAACTCCATTGTCTATTAAATCTTTAATTGATGCTGGTATAATATCAATATAAAAATATTATGAGGTACGGTGGATTAATAAATGAGAACAAGTGGTTATTTTCCAAAATTAAATATAGGATCTACATTTTCTGACATAGATTGCCCTATTGCTGCTATCGAATTTAAAGATATTGTACCTGATAAAAATATAGATGTTATTAATAGCATTGACAGTATATATGATATTTATAAAAATTATTATATTCCTACTAAACTTCAAAATATAAGCGGTTTATATACATATCATCCATATTTTATAAATACAAATTCACCTATTATAATTACAGATATGGTTTCCGATAACGGCTTACCTTTATTCTATCAGTATGAGTTATTATATAATTGTTATGGAAATATTAATGATGGTAATATCGTTACTATCTATAAAAATAATAATGAACTAGTTGACCCTAGCACATACAAACTACAATTTTCATATGATTTACTTGATTCTAATCTTAGATACAGTAATACTATTTGGGATAAACAAGGAAACACATCAACTTATACACATAGAATTAGAATTTTATTTTCTAATACAATTCAATCCAATGATTTTTATGTTATAAAATATAAGAAAATTTATAATAATATAATTAATTATACAGAAGAACTTCTTTCATATAAGATATTATATTCAGATAGTTATTATACAATTACATCATCTGGTATTCAAACTGGTTCTGATATTAATAATGAATATATATATTATATGTATGATCCTAAAAGTCAGATCAATATATCTAGTGTTCAAACATTTTGTTCAGGTAATTTATGGAAATTATGTATAAATAGTGGCATTATATATGATGATAATAATTTATATAATATTTCTAATTTATATAATTCAAATTACACGTTATCAGGAATAATTCCTGAATACATATATGGTAATATTATAAAGGTAAATCCTTCATATATTAATATTCCTTCAGGATATATATATCCAAACTATGACTCTAATATTAAAGTTAGAGTTAATAATACAGATATGAATATAAAATCAGTTGATTATAATAATGGATATATATATTTAGATAATACATGTAATAATATTGATAATATAACTGTCGACTTTGACATAGATACAAATAAAGTATTAATATTAGATAAAGTTGAATTAAATCCATATATATCAGGATCTGTATTTAATATAAGTAGTTATAATAATGGAATTGGAATATCAGCTTTAAAAGTTAATTCTAATGAAATATCAAAATTATTTATATATGATATCGACAGTAATATATCTACCAGAGAGTGTTATGAAATATCACCATCAGGATCATATGAAACACTTTCATGGGATAATATGATTACTATTAGTGAGATATATAAAAAAAATATTTCTAAAGATAATATTAATATATATGATGCTAGAAGAATTGGTGGTGGATATAAAGATAATATCATACATGATAATTTAAAAAATACTGAAAATAGTATTGAATATAATTGGTACTCTGATATTGGTTTTTATGATGGCGAACCATTTGCTAATAATGGACTTATTATTATTAATATTCCTGAATATAAATTAAACAATTTGAAACAAAAATGGATTGATGAATATATTACATATTCTGAAGATCCAATAAAAGCATATAATGACGCAATTAGAGAATATAACTATTATCTTGATTTTACAATACGTAAATATATATCTGCAGGCAGCAGTTATGTATTAGTTCCAGTTACGTCATCTGGTACTTTTGGAGACATAGTTGATTTACAAAATTATTAAGGAATATAATGAAAGATTTTAATTATAGTAATAATTTAATAGATATACAAAATCAGCTAATTGCTCAGTCAATACGAGATTCATCTAATCTACAATTAGCTAAAACAGAAGAAGCTATTAAATCTGTCATGCAATCATATATAGATAGATTTAATAAAGTTGGAGGAATGCTCACTGATATATCTAAATATATTGTACAAAGTAAAACTTTAATTAAAGTAGATACTTTTAATAAGTTATTTGAAAGTATATATATAGATTTTTTATCATTATATAAAAACTTAGAAACAGTGGATAATATACTCAGTTTAAATCTTAATAGAAATAAACTGTTTTATTTTTCAATTAAAAAGAAAATTCGTGATCTATGGAATCAACTTGAACTAGTTGAAAACTCAATACTTACTGATACTAATTCTAGTTCTATTATATATGAATCATTTCAAAATGATATTAACATTAGTAAGAGTAAAGATATATTTATAGATAAAAAAAATGGAATAATACATTTAAATACTGTAAAAAAACAAGTTATAAATAAATCATTTAATATAAAATCAGTAGTCTGTAATACATATCCATCTGATAACATAGATGGTGGTGTTTATTATTCATCTAATACATTAAATTCTTTTAATGAAAATTATTCTAGTGGATCGCATGATTTGTTAGAAAATGGTTTATGGAAAGAAGAAGTTATATGTAATGATATTCCATCATTATTATTAAATATAGGTTCTTCAGTTCAAAAACTATATAAATCATTCGATGGTATAGTCTCAGTTATTGATATTGAATTTGCAAGTAATATATCTTTTAATAGATTTGACATAGATGTATTTTGTGATAGTTATCTAAATTTAGATTCTATATTATATAAAAGTTATAATGAAGATACATGGAAATATGTTAAATCAAATAATCAATCTGTTTCTATGAAAAATTTTGATATTATTTCTCAAATGAATATAGATATATGTACATGTAGATTTTTAAGAATTGTATTAAATCAAAAAAATTATACCATTCTAACACAATTAAGTGAACCTAGTTTAAATATAGATGAACAAGTTAAAAAAGATTTATCTGAACGAAGATATGAACTTGTTAAATTTGATAAAAATATATATAATTTAGCAGTTCCTAATAATTCAAATAATATTTCATTATATAACAAAATTATTAATGTTATTGAAACTACCAGAGATATTAATAAAATTTTGAATAAGATAGAAAAAATACTTATTCCAGATATTAATGTCTTAAAATATGATTATCATAATACTTATAAATATGAAATAGGAGCATGGTCTATTGAACCTATTTTAGAAAAATATACATCAAATACTGGTTTTTTTAAATCATCTGATTATTTAATAGATAAAGGTACTCCAATATCGATTACTATAGATACAATTCAGAGTACTCCAGATTTAAGTACATGTAATTGGTATATTACTTATAATAATAAAAATATTCCAATCTTAGAAAATAAAAATACATTTAGACGAGAAAAAATAAAAAACTTTGATATAAGCAAATATTTAGATTTTTCATTATGGAATGGTACATTTATGTTACTTGATTTTCCTGTTGACCCCAGTAAATTAAGTTATATATCAATATATGAAAATGGAATAAAAATGTCTATTAATTATACTGATATTATTTTTCTCAATTCAAAATTAATATATATAGATAGTATTAGTAAATTTTCTAAACTTGATTATGTAATTGAATATTATACCCCTATTAATAGTTGCGTTAATCTATGGGCTCTGAGACCTAATGACACTAACATTTCTAATATTAATGATATTCCATTAGGGGTTGTATCATCCAGAAGAGATTTTTTAGAATTATTCATTAATAATGCTAAAATAAATATAACTGGAGAAGAAAGTTATCTATCATCTTTTTTTATTATTGAAAATTTTATAGCATTAAAAGATGAAGCTATGATGTGGTTTGGTTCTACTTTTAATACTTGTTTATTTATTTCATCTGAATTATTAGAAAAAAATATTATATCATTTGATATAAATTCATATATTACTATTTCATCATCTAAGATATCTGGAAATATAAATATAGCAAATGACTATTTAAATAGTAATATAATTTCTTCATGTGACTATAGTTTAATAGGTAGCACATGTAATCTAATTTCTTCTTTTAATAAGGATATGCTATGATATTTGTGCCAGATTCATATATTCCATCAACAATATATTTACCATTTTATACATCTCCAAGAAAAAACATTATTAAATTAAATGATATTTCTCAGGAGATCGATAGTAATGGAATTAAATCAATAATTCATTTCGACAAACATACTCCATATATTGATTTTTCTAAGTTTAATTATGAAACGAAGAATTGGTATTGGTATGATATTAATAAATTTATGTATAAAATGAATTATAAATACATAGATAATAAAAAGAAATTTGTATTTGTAAATATTATGAATGATGATTCAATTGTAATGGATAATATAAATTTATTATGGGATGATATAAAGTATGAATCATATATACTTACTGAAAATAAAACCAGGTTAACAAGCTATTCACCTATAGTAATATTATATAATAAAATACCTTTGATTGATTTGACAGATTATAATTTTTTTAAATTAAGAAATCCTGAAGTATTTAATAAATCTAATAAATATGAATTCTATTATGATTTTTCATCTAGATGCTATACTAATATAGACTTTGATAATATAGATATTAATAATATAGAAATATGTTATTATGATATTCATAATATTTTTAATGTTAAATGTGACATGGCGGCTAATAATGGAATGAATGGATATATTACTCCATACATTGATAATTATATGATAAAAATACATACACAAAATTCGAGAATATAATGAAAAACTTTTTTAAAATTAATGGAAAATATATCAATATTTTTAGAAGCAATGTATACAGTAGATTCGTTTCTTCTGATAAAAAAACAGATACTTCATTTTTAAAGTCATTATTTGATGAAATATATTCTTTATTTTTAAAAATAGGTGGAAGAGTATCAAATAAAAATAATATTCAAAAAGATGGTGATTACCCTGATTCAAATAAATATAATAGATTAATTACAGATATCAGTATAGATATGGATAAACTATACACCAGTCATAAAATTATAGAAGATGATATTAATAATTTAATTAAGTTTAATTCATATCAAAGAGAACAAATAGAGAATAAAATATTAAATATACAACAATCTTTATTTGATTTACAGATTATTAATAAGATAAGTTCCTCGTTAAATGAATATACTGATACATTCGAACATGGCAGTCTAATTGGTTCTGATTCTAAAAATGTTTTTGTAGATGAAAGTAGAAAAATATTAACTCTTGATAGCTCTACTACTGCAGATCATTCTATTGATATTGATAATGTTGAAATATTTTTTATAGATAAACCTTTAAATAATAATATATATCCTGATAATATTGCATTATCTGTAGGTTCTTTTTGGAAAAAGGAATCAAATGATCCACATTTTGTTGATAATAGAAATTTAAATGTAATTAAATCATACAAATCAATGTTAATCGATGATCCAAATAATTCCAATGGTATTGGTATATGTGAGTTTGAAGCTGTAGATACATATGATTCTACAGGTGGATTTTCGATGTATGAATCAATTAAAACATATATTCGTAAAAATTATAATAAACCTAAAATATACATTGATATGTTAAATTCACTGCATAGTAAATATATAAGAAAAGTATATGATCCCTATTTTGATAATGAACAAAAATTTAAGGTTGTTATTCCTTTTAATTCTCAACTAAAAACTAATGAAGTTGTAATTGAGTTTACAAATACATATGATGGCTACGCTCCCCCGATAATTATATGGGATGAATCAAAATTATATTCAGGAAATACATCTCATAATTTAATACCGTGTAAAAGTTCATCAAATGGAAAATATTCATGTATGATTAATACATTTGTTATACCTGATAGATTGGAACTTGTTATTAAGTATAAATCATCTAGTATTATGTGGAATACCTTCGATTATTATATGAGTCAATATACATATAAATCATCATATCTATATTCAAGTATTGAATTAAATGGAATTAGACTTATTATAAATGATGAATGTAATATTTTTGTAGATAGCGAATATGATGAAATAAAAGAAAAAACACGAGCAGTAAATATTTTAAAAGGAATAAGTAGATGAATAGTAAGTTATTATTTGGATATAAAACATCTGTTGGAACATACAGAGATTCTAGGTCTCTAATATATTCATTACGACATGAAACAGACTACAGTGGTACAAAGGTAGTTATAGATGTATATGAAGATAATGGTAGAACATTTAATAAAGTAAGTACAATTGAACCAGTTATTCCATATAGAGTTATGTTAGCAGATTATAATTTATTACATAATGATCCAAGTTTTTTGATAAATCAACCTATTGATTCAAGTAATAATTTAATATTCAATAGTGGATGTGCTGTAGTAGATGGAAAAATATATTCTACAATATGTTCTAGTAATTCACAGCCTTACTTTGAATTCAGTTTTACTAGATCTGGACTACAGAACTTATTAAATAAACAAATTATTATTGAAAAAAAATCTAATGGTTCTGAAAATAAAAAACAATTTACGTCTATAAAAGCATATGATTTAAATCCAAGGTTAGGTATCAGAAAATCAGATACACTTGATATACTCGTGCTTTCCTGTGTCACAAGAATTAATATAAGAAATGATAATGGTATAGATTATGATTATTGTATACCAGTATGTCTAGTGTTTAAAATTGATATATCTTCAATTCCTTCAGGTATTCTTAAGCCCAATGTTTTTTTTCCAGGTGTATCTAATTATAGGCTTATTAATAATAATTCTGGAAACTATTATATTAATTATAATATTATACCTAAATACACTAATGGTTATTGGTATAGTGTAGATAAGTATAATAGTTGCGATTGTGATATATATGTTGATGAAAATATTGCACTTTTTACTAGTTACTACTTATTTAAATTTACAACAATAATGGCAATAGCTACACAAAAAACAAGAAAAATTCAAACTAATTTATTTAATATAAATCTTACATATTCTGATCAATATTCTGTTGGTACAAAAAATGATGTAATATCTGTATCATATAAAGATGAAAATGATTCATATATACCAACTAAAATTTCTGTTGTAAATTATAATAATATCACGTATTTAGCATCCACTATTTTATCAAAGAATAAATATTTATCATATATTTATTCTATTAGCAATAATAATATATCATCAAGTATACAAAATGATACTCTAAACATAGAGCTTAATAGAGTCGATAATAATATATATGCATCATATTTTTCACATATTGATGGATTTTATGTTGGAAATTTTGTTGATATAATAGCAAAAAAAAATTACTGTAGATTTTATTTAAAAGAAGAAACAACTCAATATAAATATAATAATATACAAATAAAAAATGTAGCTATAGATAAATCTAGAATGGATATATCTACTTTAGAAAAATACTTATTGCCAGTAATAAATAATGCTATATATGAACAATCTGCTTATATGTATGTAAAAGATTATATGATGTTTCATTCTCAGAATTACGGATATATATCTTCAAGAAAGTATTTAATAACTGAAAATACATTTCCCATAAAACTTGTTGATCTGCCAGATGACTATGTATGTACTGCAAATATTAGAAATAATCAATTATATTTTGTATATGATAATATACCGTTATCTATTAACTCAGATATGTCTATTAAATGGTCTTTATCTGGACTATATAACATAGATAATAAAGATATATCATATATAAATTTTTATATACCTAATAATAGTGGAATATTTAAAGGTGATATTAATAAAGATAAAACAGTTTATTTTGATTATTCTAAAACTAATATTAATTTAACACAGTTTATATATGGAGCTAATGATTTATCATATTGGGCAAAATTTAGCAGTCTGCAAAAATCCAATAGACCCACTGCAAGATTTTATCTTACATATAATGATGGAATAGAGAGAAGTATATTAGCTAGTGGTATAGAAACAAATGTAATCGCCAGTAATTATGATACTAATGGTATATTTGATTTGGATATATTTACATCTATTGATACATCAAATTTATATGATGGTAATGGATACTCTTTTAATGATATTGGCTTCAGTTTAGATAATGTTAATTGGAAATTAGAAATATATGACTGTTTTGAAAATCTTTTAACATCAAATAGTGGCGTTATATCACTATCTTTACCTACTTTTAGTGGAAGTATATTATCTTCTGTTACTAAAACAGTATCCGATGAGCTATTATATAATTGGAATAGAACTGAATATGCACAACTGAAAAATGTAATTGTAACAGTAGATGGTGATAATTCAACAAAATTTAGTTTATCACCAATATTAAATGTAAATGATGGTTATTCTGGAGTATATAACATTCCCATTATATCTTATAGTAAAGGTTCTACTGTGGAAATATCATCTAATATATATCTACATGGAACAAATATGTTTTATAAATATATATCTAATAAAGTTACATATTGTAAAAATCATAAGTATATTATTCAATCAGTAAGTATATATAATGATCTTGTCGATATAACTAATAAATTGGGATCATATAATAGATTAAAGATTTATAAACCAGGTGAATCCAATACTGCATTAAGTTGTACATTTTCTATAATTCCAGAATCATGGTCATCCAACTCATATCCATATATAAAGAATATATTTTTATGTGCAGTTGATTCAGATTCTATAGATTTAAATGATAAGGAAATAATTAATCAATATTATGATCCGAATATTTCTTATGTTAACACGACCTATCCTAACTGTAACTCATCATTTGGAAGTTTGATAATAAATAATTCTATTGTTAATACATCTATTGATGTTCTTAACCAAAATAAATATGAACTCAATAATCAAACTTTGGAAGTAGAACTTACAGCAAATGGTGAATATACCTTATATTTAATTATACAAGATGAATTTGATCAATACTCATCTTACTGTCTTAATAATATTAATGACTATTTTCATATTCCATTTGGTGGTTAAAATTGAACGACATAATAATATCATTTGATAGTCCTTCTAATAATAATTTTTCATTACAACCATATAATATTAATGATGATAATATATATTTTAAAATTATTCCAACATCTACTCCAAGTCTACTTGCAGGTGAGAGACTGAGATTTGCTGCCATACCTAAAGACACAACTTTAACTAGTGGTGATATCTTTTCATATCTTAGTGAATCTAAAATAAATGATATATCCAGTAGTGGAATATTTATATATGAATATACATCTAATGATACATCTAATTTGTTTCCAGAATGTTTAATTAAAATATATGATAATACTTTTGAAAATACACAGTATGATTTATATTGGACCAGTTTATATAATGGTTTAGAATCAACATATATTAATAACAATAGTGTATATTCAAATATCAGAAATATAAGATCAGATGATGTTATAATAACTAGTACTATAAATACAGATTATATAGATTATAATATTAAATACAATGAAATTAATAATGATGATTTGGATTACGGAGAATATGGACCTTATGTATTAAAAGTAACATATCATCCATACAATATAACAAGTCCTAATATAAGTGGTTATCTGGACTCTTCTGAATTTATTTTTGAAAAAATAGAATATTATTATGATGATATTGCTACTGTAAGTGGAATAAATATAGCATTGCCATATTATTTTGATGATAGTAATATACCAGCTGTATATAGATTTGAAATGGCATATAGAAGTTTAAATGGAAATAACTCAAATATAATATCTAGTACTATGGATCATAGAATATATGATTCTATTCCATCTCAACAATTATCTTCTATTAAAAATATAAATACTGATTATGTTATAAAAAGTGGAGATATAAAAATACCAAAAGAAGTTAATCCATATAGAAAAAGATTATCTATTGGCATACAGGACATAGCTATTAACAAAAACATATATAATAAAACTGGAACTTATATCTCTAAACAAAAAATACTACCATATTATATGTATACATTTTCTCTTGAAGTAAATGAATATATACCAGATTATAAAGACATTAACAAATATGACACAGTTAAATATTACATCTCATTTAATGATAATAAATGGATTCGTATTTCACCAATTAATAGAGTAAATGAATATGAAAACGAACAGTTAATTCCAAAATTAATAGTATTTGATAAAGAGATAGATAATAATAATAAATCAGTTTTATATATACCAGAATCAATTAATAACTCATATATATATAAAGTGGTGTTTGATTTATCATCTATGGATGATATTTTTGTACCACCTGAAATAAGAGAAATTAAGTGTAATGTATCAGATAGAAATATAATTTTAAATAGTGGAGTATAAATGAATTATAAATTTAATAATATTGTTAAAAAAATATTTGATAATTTCATTCATGGGGAATATGGTAAACCAGTTATTCCTACCAAAAATGATATAATGAAAAAAATAAAAGAATATACATCTAATGAATATACTCCAATTTTAAACAATAATAAATTAACTGATTTATCATATAAAAATATATCAACAAAATTTGAAGATATTATTGATGATATTGATGTTTTATATTCATCAATACAAGATGAATCAAATGATATTTTAGATCAACTTACTAACTCATTAAAAGAATATAATGGGGTTAACAGAGAGATCAATAGAATAAAATCAAATATAAATGATATTAATAATAACAACTACAGAAAATCACTCCATAGTATATCATTCACTGAATCATTTAATTCATTAGAAAATATAGATACATCAAGAAGTAATATAGTTGATATTAATGCAGGTATATTTACCATTCAATCAAATAAAAATAACATTGTACCTTTAAATCATTATATTGGAAAGAGACTTGATTTTAATATATATGATAATTATTCAGAAGTATTATCCAATGGTTTTGTTGGTGATCCAGATGTATCAAATATATTGGATAATAATGATTCTAATCAAATATTATATAAAATCAAAACTAAACAACCATCTAGTTTAAAAGCAGCTACTACTATACAACTACATCCTAATGGTGATATGATTAATATTAATAAAGTGTCTATAGAAACCGATTCTACAGTTGGTAACGGATCAATATGTTTATATTATATGGATAAGTATACATGGAAAATTATTCCAAATTTTGCTATCAAAAATATAGATAAAAATGTTATAATCTATAATTTTTCTGAAATATCTTGTACACATATTAAAATAGAATTTATTAAATATATTCCTGATAATTCTGAAACTAATGAATATTATATATTATTAAAAAATATATCAATAGGCAAAGTCAATAATGAAAGCAGTGCTGTAGTTGTATCTAAACCTATAAATATTAATACTACATCTATTGATAATCTTTCATATAATATAGATAGCGATGTACCAAATGGTTGTAACATAAAAGTATACGTTACTAGTGATATTAAAATTAATGGTTCATTTAGAGATAATCTAGGTTCACTTACAAGTTCTAACTCTAATAACATATCATCATTTGATTTTAATGCACCAGGATATGTATATCTTAGTGACATAAAAAATGCTGCTCAGTATGTATCTGGTTTATATTCATATATTTCATCTGATTATTTGTGGAAAGAAATAACATCAGATAATACATCTAATACTCCTAATAAAATTTATTTTAATAATACCAATAGCAGTGATAAAAATATTAATTCATTACATTGTTTAAAATATGAAACATATTGGGGTGACAACAGTTTTTCTGGGGTGTACAGTGATTGGATTATAAGTGGATGGTGTAATGAAAGTAATCCATATTGGTATTATTTAGAACCTATGGTTAGTAGTGGAATATTTATTTATGGTGATACAATTACTCATAATATATCTGGTGAGCTTATTACGTGGATAGAAGATAGTGAAGGTAATATTAATCCAGAAGTAACAACACATCCTTCATATTCTGGTCAATGGTTGGGCAATGGCAAAGGATATCCATATAACTATGCAAGTGGTTCATTATTATATGGAACATCAATAACTGGTGTTTATGGATGGTGGAGACCATATTCTTATGCAGTTACTCCATCTGGAATAGATGAATATCATGATCTTGATAGAGATGGATATCTTGATCAAGGATTTTGTAATACAATGCCTGATTTTGTTTTTAATAATAATAATTATTATAAAATTTATTGTTTTGGACATGATACATCAATAATTTCATCGAGTGTTAAATTATATAATTATCAATCTATATCAGAAATCAAATCAAAATATGATAATATTAATAATAAATTTGTATGGGAATATAATAATAATTGGACAATTTTAAATAAAACAACAACTATTACCTATAGTTCAGATAATACTGTATGGTCGGGATATAAATTTAAATTTAATATTGGAATGAAAGATTGTGAATTTGTTGATGATCCAATAGTAGAAATAAGAAAATCTGGTACTAATGTTATATTGCAAAAATCAGAATATACTGTTAGTTTTGGAAAAACTGAATTAGAAATTAATTTCTTAAGACTTTCTAACAGACTGGAAGCAAATACCGCCAGTTTTGATATTACCTATAGATATAAATTATTTAACACATATAGTTCATCATGGACTGGATTCTTAATAGTATCACCTAATATTGATAAACCATCTATTACAATTAATAATTTTAAAATTTACAATACTGATATAAATGGTATTGGAAAAATTGAATTAATTAATGTAGACACAAATGAAAAAATAATATATAATGAACAAAATAAATTTGATATATTACTTCAAAATATATCAAAAAATTCTAATACTCATTTTAAAATTAAAATTTTTTGTGCATCAAATACAACAACTGGATTTACAGCATTAAAAAATTCATACGAACCATGGATACCAATAGTAGCAAATGATAATATCAGTATTTCAGATGGTATTAAAATTGTACCTAAACTATCATCAATAGATATAGTTGATTTTGCTACATTACTATATGATACAACAACTGGAGAAAATGCATCTATTGTTACAGAAGAAGATGGATATAAATATCTTGTAGTTAAAGAACCTTCTAAAGACTATTTTCCTGGATACTATTATGATAGTGATTTACAAGAATATAAAAGGTATATAGAATATAATGTAAATAATGGTCATTTTATTAGAATGGCATATGATTCATCTGGTAACTTACATAGATATACAACAGGATCATCAGGAAATTATGTTTATAACATAGATAACACGATAGATAGTAATTGGAATAATGGAAGTATTTTAAAAGGATATGAAAATTCTAATAATGATTTATACTATAGACATCATTCTACTATCGGTTATCCTTTAAATTTAGAAAAAGATAGTATAATACAAATACAGAAAACATTATTTAAAGGTGATATAGATCCATGTCCATCTGGTGAATATTGGGATGCAAAGATAGTAGGATCTAGTAGATGGTTAGAATGGACATTACTTGAAAATGAACAAAAGTTAGAACGAAATATGTCATGGCAAAGAACTAACAGTGTTTATATAAATGAAGTAGTTCCTAATAGAGGATTTTTGTTTTATAATACAGCAGAAAATCTTCCTTTATATTACAGTATTTCCTATCTAACATCAATTGAAAGTAATGAATCTAATAACTCATTTCTTTATAAGATTGAATTAAATGGGAACCCGTCTGATAATAATGTACCTGTTATTAGATCTATTAATTTTATAATAAATGGAGAATAAATGAGAAGTATATATCCTGTATCATCACAAGAAATAAACGATATATTATTATCACACTACGAGAATTTAATATATATACTTGGGTATAAAAATAATAATGTATTATATTCAGGAGTATACACTATATTAGATAATGTTGTTAATAATACTACTATTGAAGATAAACAACAGTTAATTAATATTTTAAAATATGATTATATATATAAAAAGAATAGTAAAAGTATATAGATTTGGAGAAAATAATGTCTGATTTAGTTGCATATCCAATAATAGAACAATTAGAATATCGACAAAATATTGATTCAAAACAATTGAATAGAATGTTTAAATCATTAGAAGAATCAGTACTACGTTGTATACTAAGAAGTTCTGAGTTAAATGAAAAATTTGACTCATTAAGCCTTGGGGTAAATTCATCATATCAAGCATTATCACAATATATGGTACAGATGGGTTATAAAAATATTACAGATTTATATGCTACGTCATTTGATAATATAAATATTATAAGTGGTATTAATCAGAATAAACTTGCTGGAATAATTACACTTGATTGGGATAAGAATAAAAAATATTCAAAAATTCCAAGATATGATGCTGATAATGATGGTATAAGTGAAACTGTATCCCCAAATGTAACAATACTAGTTGATGGTGTTGAGAGAGAAAAAGAAGATAGTGTATATAATATATTATCAAAGAAAAAAAATAGTTTTTGGATTGAACAAATTGCTGATAATCAAACAGATATCACTCATACATTAGAAATACAATTACCGCCATCTATTAATAAAAGTTTAAATTATATTGAAATAGTACCATTTCCAATATTTGGAATACATATAAATAAAGTAGAATATTTTGATATATATTCACAACTACAGACTATATATGATAGTACTGCTAAGAACTATAAATTTTATAATAGCAGCGGTCCAATGATATTTCACTTTAGTCCAAAGGATTATAATAATACAATTAAAATAACATATTCAGTAGATAGTTCTTTAGGTGTAATGGGTTTTTCTAATATTGATATATCGTTAATTGATTATATAGATACACCAAATAAAGTAGATTTAATATATGAAAATATTCCAGAAGGAACAACCTCATTAAATATATCTACGTTCGATTTAGATATATATGTTGATGATGATAATATTAGCAAGTATGTTACTAGTGTCAGACTGGTTGATCTTGATGATAGAGATAGTTCATCTCATTATATATTACTTGATAATAAAACAATATCTCAACAGGTTAATGAAACTATATCGCTAACTAATGGTAGGATGGGTCTAGAAATTACTTTCCAAGAAAACTTTATGACTACTCCAGTTATAAGAGGATCAAAAATTACATATGGAGCTTAAAATGAGTGCAGTTATATTAAATAAAATTAATGTTTTAGAAAAGAATGTATCTGATATAAACGTAGCTATTAATAAAATAATAAGTTTATTAAATAGCTACGTCAAAACATCAGACCTAGTTAAATCAGAAAATAGTTTACTTGATGATATTAAAGATTTAAAAACATCAATATCAAAATTAGAAAATAAACTATCAATGATTGTGTTACCAAATGATACTAAATATTATCTTAAACAAGATGAAATTCAAAATTTTAGAAACACAGTTCAACAGATAACAGCAATGATGACATCGATGGAACAGTTATATACTAATGTGGTAGCATATACAGCAAGTAAATAAAGGTAGTTACTCTACCTTTATTTTTATGTTGCTCTTCTTCTCTTCTACTTTTTTCTTGATTGAAACAATTAAAATTCCATCTTCCATTTTTGCAGAAGTTTTTGTAAAGTCGAAACGATCTTTATTCAATCTTATACATCTATGAATTTTTCTTTCATATTTGTCTACTCCTTCGATATTCAACATATTATCTTCATAGAAAATATTAACATTTTCCTTTTTAACTCCAGGAACTGCAAATTCAAAAATTATCTCTTTTTCATTTGAACTGGTTGCATATTTTTCATCATCATTTAATGATGGTTTAATTTTATTGAATGTTTCTTTAACATTAGGTAAATTGTAGAGTTCATTGAAACCTCTTTGTAATGATACAAAGAAGTCTTCATCAGACAGTGAGTTTAGTAATTGATTAAATAAATTTTTAGACATAAAGTCCTCCTTTTTGTTATGATAGTTTAACCTATACCATTATAGGTTATATAATGTTATATGCAACTACTATGCCAATTTTGTAAGTTGTTGATTTTATTGAGTTTAATTTTTATTACTGTATTTTTGTAATATAAATTGTTTTATTTTGAAGCATGTTAATAAACACTATGATAAGTTTACCTAATATTTCATCATATTTATCTGGTATTATTAATAGTGTTTTGTCTAAGCGGTCTAATTGCATACCTTTAAGTGCAGAATCTACAATCATTAGATCTATTTTATCTAAATTAAAATTAGAAAGAATACGAAAAACATTATCTGAACTGATAAATATTTGCGCAATCTTTCTAATTAATTTTTTTAGTTCATATATATAGATCATTCTTTTTTGTTGAATATACATTGTTTTATATCCACGACAATTCCATATTTTGCAATTGAAGCAAATGTAAGTAATGGTGAACATATTATTGAATTAATACATTCAGCACATTTAGTTGGAATGAATTCATCAACATATTCAATTTCATCATTTGTTTTTGTTACAAGGCTATCTAATATACTTTTTTTGGATGTCATGGTTATATTTTCTATTAATCTTTAATGATCTTCCATTCGATCATTTCATCCCTAGTTAACCAAGCATTTTTAGCTATAAGTGTTTTAACTTTATTGGGTGATATTTTTAAACGTTTTGACACATAATCAATATATGTAGTATATAAAATAGTATTACTTGCTTCTTCTTTTTTAAATTCACTATATGTTTGGCCATCAGTAAAAGTAATATGCTCATGTATAAACATTCTTCCATTAGGTAATACAATTCGAGTATCACCTAATAAGAATAAAAAGAATCCAGCACTTGAAGCTTCACCAAGTACTACTGTTGTTATTTTAAATTTATAAGTTGCTTTTAATAATTCAATACTATCTATCATTGAAAAACAATCACTAAGAAGTCCGCCACAAGTACTAATATATATTACTAGTTCATTGTATTTTTCATCTTTCCAATCTGTATTAAATAGATCTGTTACTATTTCTTTATTTATTTCATGATTAATTTCACCAATTATAAATATTTGTTTAATAATAGCTTTCTTATTTGTACTCATGATTGTTCCTTTGAATGTTTATTTTTGAACTTAGCAATGGACATATTAATATAACAATTACATTTAGAACAAATATCTTTGTCTATACCTCTAGGCCAATCAGTTCTATCCATTAAACTTGAACATGTTATAGATGATATATTAGAATTTAAAATAGGACATTTAATTTTTCCTTTAAGTTCTAACTTTATCTTTTTATCATCTTTTCTAACGTACCATTCATTGTAGTGGATTTCTAGTTTTTTATTATAAATTGAAGCTATGAGTTTATTCATTTTTATATCTTTCGATAAGGTTTATTTGTTTTGTTTGTTTATTATATTTAAATAATCACTGAATGCTTTTTTCCAACTAAAATTAGTGGATATGTATTCACTGATTGATTCATCTCTATTAGTATAAATATCTTTGTTATAAGTATTATTTAACATTAACGGTAATTCGTTTATATCAATGTTTTCCCATTCACCCTGATCACCATTAAACCAAATTCCATCATTTGCTATTTCTTTTTCATTAAAATCTAATAATAAGTTTTTTTGGATCTCTGGTATATCTTTCAAATACTCTCTATGACCTAAAGTATTAGAAGCTATACATGGTATCCCACAAGATAGTTGTTCTATTAAAGGCAAGTTCCACGCTTCACCGTGGCTTAATTGAATACCTACATTAGCTGAATGATATAACATTGGCATTTCATTTATCTGTAGGTTAGGTGCTGTAAAATAAATATCACATTTATCTTTAGTAAACAAGTGTGCTTTTCCAGTATATCCTTTATATTCAAAACCATATTTTATAGGATTGATATCTGTCCAACACATTAGATTGACAAGAGGATTATCTTTAAATTTATTTACAAATGGATTAAAGGTATGTGCTATTAATGCAACGTCTTTATCCATCATTGTTAATATAAAGTTTGATATAATTTCATTTGTATATTTTCTTTTTTCTTTCTTTCCAACAGTTATATAGGTAAATTTTCCAGTATCAATCCACTTACTAGTCGGAATAGTATTATATATCGTATCATCTACTCCTTCATGTAATACTTCAATTGGCTTTGTAATTCCATTATTTATTAATATATTTTTATGATCTTCACTTGTAGTTAAAACTATATTAGTAGGTCCATTATTTAACATATTTATAGACATCTGTTTTAATTTATATGTTTCAAATATTGAAAATGTTGTTAATGGATTACCGCAAGCCTGATAACTGTGGTTATCATGAAATATATATAATGATGGATTCTTAGCATTAAAATTTATTAAATTATCACTTCCTTTTTTCCAATAAGATTCAAAATATGGATCTAATTGTGGTTGAGATATATTAACTATAGATATGTCTTCACCTGCATCAATGGCTGCTTTTACCATATTTAGTGAATGAATTCCATATCCAAGATTACTTCCTGTTCCAAATATATTAATCATTGTGTATCTTTCTATTTAATTATATACAATATGCAATTAGGATATCATTTACAGCATAACCATCTTCATAGCATAATTTATAATTAGAATTTATCTGTAGTAGCTTACTGGTAATAGTATTTAGTGTTATGTCTTTTCCCCAATGTTTACCTATTATCCTCATATCATCTATCATTATAGTATGATTTTTAATATTACTACTAGCTATTGCATCTAGTTCTTCATATAAAGGACAAGTTTTAATACCACATATACCATCATCTACATGTGCATCAAGCCAAAATGTAGTCGGTTTATCTAATAAAGGAATTAACTTTTTTAATTCAATTAATGAATCACCTGTAATTAAACATAATTGTTTTGATATAATATATTTATTATATTTTATTATATTATCTTCTTGTCTTAAAGGATCAATTTCGATACTAAATACTTTCTCAAATCCTTCATCTAGTGCTAAATGTACACAATCTCCATTTGCAGTACCAGTTTCTAAAAAATACGGATTTTTATATTTAGATAATACTTTATGTGTTAATGTTGTTTGTATCATATATATCTATGTTTCTATAAATAAGTGAAAAATGTAAAAATGAACTATTTGATGTAATTAATGGAGTAGATCTTGATAAAATTAACATATCTATAAATCCTTCAATTATTGATTGTTTAGATCTGAAAACATTAAATGGCATACACCTACCTTCATTATCAGTATACATTGAATTCCATGAACCATCTATTGCTTTTTGAACATAAGATGTTTTACTATATACATATACATTATTCATTTTATTAAAATAATCTTCTGTTTCTTTATCATCTGAACAAACAAAATATCTTTTATCTGATGATATAAAATTTGATAGTTGATTATTTGGTATACCCACATTAGCATCAGTTCTTCGTATATGAATACCAATTGTATCAGAATTTATATTATTATATAAACAAAAATTTTTAACTTCATTAAGAATATAGTTATTAATTTTTATTGAATCCAGTACTTTAATTGATTCATATATAGGTATAAATTTTGGAATTGAATTGTTATAATATATAATGTTAGTTTGAGTATTTTTTAACATTATAATATTTTCTTCAATAATAGGTATCATCTTTAGATCTAAATTAGTTTGATTTTCATGTATTAAAAATATATTATCTTTATTTTTAAGAAATAAATCATTTATATTATCAGTTATAACATTATATTTTATATTAAATAAATCTTCATAATTACAATTACACCAACTATTACACGGCCAACATATTACTGGATTTAAATTTAATTTACTAGCTATTACTAATCCCCCAACAAGTGAACCCAGTCTATTTCCTAAACCACCATCACATAATATAATAATATCAGACATTATTTCTCCTAAATACTACATTACCAGCTCCATTATTTTCATCAAATGTATCTACAATAGTAAAATTTTTGGATATCATATATTCATTTAATTCATGTAAACCTTGATTGCCTTCATATAATTCAACATTAATATATTCTGCAATGACTAGGTCCATGTTATTAATATAATTATCAAATTCTTTAATAACATTAAGATCATATCCTTGTGTATCTATTACTAGAACGTTATAGTTCGAATAATTATATTGAGGATTATTTTTCATAAAAGTTGTAAATCTATTAACTGTAACATGTGTTTTATCATTAAATAAAATATCAGGATAAATATTTATATGTTTTTTGGGCCTCAGTAGTGAAGATGATTCATCCATATTAGATGACTTATATATTTTTTTTATTCCGTCTTCATTTCCTAAAGCTATATTAAAAATATCAATATCGTTAAATTTATTTTTAAATAAAAAGCTGGCTGTTAGTGAAGGTTCAAATGCTAATATATTATTTGTATAAGTTTTAAATAATGAAATTTCCTGACCTATATTTGCACCTACTTGAATTATTCCTTTTATATCTATTGTATCTAAGTATTTTTTAAACATTAAAATCCTCTCTTTATTCCTTTTTCATATGGTATATTAAACTTATTAAAATAATAATCTATTGGAGCTTTATATTCTTTGTTTTTTAATTCTTGTTTTAACCATAAAAATTCTTGTACAACTTCTCTATCAAGGAATGGATATCTCATTTCTATACCAAAACTTCCACCGACATATTCTTCCTTTGCAATATATGATTCCATTGTACTTTCATAAAAACTTGGCCAGGGAAATATAGATTTTAAATCTTCTGGAAAATATCCACCGAAAGTACTGTGATTATATATTTTAACATTATTAAATCCATAATCTGAAATAATTTCATCTGCTCCTGTACCAGATAGACATATGACACATTTATCTTGTATAGCCATTTTACAGATAGTAGCAAAATTATTAGAACCATAATCATTAATAAGCAGAGTGTTAAATTCATTATAATTACTTGAACCAGATCTTATTGTATATAAAAATGGTTCAGTTGTTTTTTTAATCCAATTGTGTGAATTAATATATAAATCATCATTTTTTGATTGTATTTTACTTTTTATATTATCTGAATTGGATAAAATTCTTTGATTAATAATATAATCATTTTCTGAACCAATCAAAGTATATGTAAAACATTTTGTATTTGTTTTTATTAATTCAGAATGTATTAATCCACTATCATACCCACTACTTAAACCAATAAATATATTTTTATTAGTATTTGAAACTCTTTTTATTATTGATTTTCTGAATGAATTAATCCAATCGTCATAATTATCTTTAAATTGTTTTAGATCAAAATCGTAAATATTATATGAATTATAAAATCCATTATCTAAATTAAAAACATAATATGTGTTTGGTTTAGCTTTAAATATTTGTTTATAATCTAATAATTGTAGTGGTTGTTTATATGTTGAACATGATATATTATTGTTATCTATTCCTATAAATAATGGTTTTGTTTTAAATGTATCAGTACTTATTAATACTATTTTTTTTCTATAATCTACTAAGCATATGGCAAATTCACCATCTAATTTTTTAATAAAATTTGTACCAAATTCTTTATATAGCGGAATTATACATTCACCGTCTGTATTATAATTTCCAAAATCTCTATAGTTATAAATCTCACCATTATATATTAATGCTATGTCATCATCATAAAAAGGTTGTGTTTTAAATTCACCAGTAATCGATAATAAATTATGTATATATAAATGTTCATTTATTTCAACCATGGATGTATAATCTGGTCCTCTAAACTTTAAGTAATAATTAAGTTCATTATAATTTTTATAATTATTTTTTGTTGAAAATAAAATACTACACATTATATCTCCTAGCTTCCATGTGGTCTCCATCTAAAAATTTCTTCTTTAACTTTTTGTTCCAAAAGAATAAAATTATTATAATTAGTTTTCCACATAGAATATAATAATGATGGTTGATCACGTTTCATACCTTGTTGATATTCATTATACCAAATATCTTGACAATATTGAAGATCCAAGTCATGTGTTTTTCTTATTAGAACATTATTTTCCATTAATTGAATTTTATCATCAAATCCTTCTTTTTTCCATTTATCATATCGATTAAGTACATCATGTGATAATAATCCTCTCTTAATACATTCTTCTATTTCTTCTTTAGCAGTTGTTCTATCAGGATGTTTAAAAAATATAGCAGATTTATTACTATTTGATAACATATTACATAATGATATAAGTTTATCTGGATATAATAATGTCATATTAGCATCACAATATACTGTAATTATAGAATGAAATAGGTATTGTGGATTCATTTTATAAAATCTATCTGATTTATTTCCAGTAATTAATATACTGGAAATATCATCATTAAGATTATGATTACTAATTCTTTTTTCATAATTATTAGTATTTACAGAATATAATAAAATCATTATTATTTCTTCCAATCCACTAATGGACAGATCCAAGGATCATGACAGTGAGTTGCATATCCAGGTATAGGTACTATCAAATCACGAAATTGTAACAATTCCCGCCACATATTGTAATCATCAGGCGTAGTATTTTTTACATAGTTTCTCATTATATTACCTGTATTTTTAATATCAGATATACGTGCAGCAAAAGTCATAGTAGTACTGTTGGTTGTTTTCCAATGAGTAGAATTAGTAAGATAAACTTTGGATGTTTCAGCTCCTATACTTCTTACAATTGGATTAGGACTATCTAAAAGATATTTATCAGGATGATCATATAGTGTAACAAATGTTGCAATTTCTAATCCTTCTAATATAATGTCTTTTGATTTCGGTTTATGTAGATAATCATCTTCTACAAAATAAACTATGTCGTCATCTTTATATGAATTTGCAATTTCAAGTGCTTTAATAAAGCTACCTGAATTTCCAGCATTAGTTTCCACTATAGTAAATTTATTTGACTTAGTAAAATCATTAACTACTACTTTACTTGTATTATCAAATATTATTGTGAATCCTTCCCCAAATACATCTATAAAATTATATAGACAATCAAATTTTGTAATATTATCATAGTGCGTTAATATTCTATTATCACAGAATCTGTATATTATTTTGAAATCACTTATTAAAACTAGTAAATCCTTTCCAATTACTTATATCTGTTTGTTTGAAATCATGAAAACCAAATTGATCCGTCCAGATTCTTCCCTGTTTCATATTACCTTCTAATGAAAATCTTTTAGCCAAACTCTCTGGTGCATATGTGATTCCTTCTTTTTCCATAAGATTTCTATACGTACGACAAAGAATTAAATCTTCTGGATTAAAATTTTTAATTGGTAATCTAGAACTAACATCTAGAAATTTTTTAGATCTAAGGCTAAATCCACCATTACCGACATTCATATTATCATCATACCACCAAGGTGCTCCGATATAATCATAATTAAGAAATTCATCTGTCCAAGCATCTGGATTTAATATGTATCCATCCCATTGAATACATAATGCAAAATCTGTGTCAACATAGCTAGTGAGATCTTTAATCATAAATCTACTATAATCTTGGATAGTATTTATATCATATATTTTAACAATCTTATCTCCTGCAAAATCATTTTTATTATACAATAAAGATGTAAGCAGTTTTATTTCTTTAAATTTTATTTTGCTTTTACTAATCTTTATGGCATGATTTGCTCTATGTACGTTAACACAATCAACACACACTAATGTTACATTATTTAATTCTATCATTTTCTATACCATCCCATTTTGTTCATTTCAATTTCTGGTATTTGTTGCAGTGAAAATCCATCAGGTAATACAAGAATTGGTCGTTCCATATTTAATTGTTTCAAACCATCGAATAAAGATTTAACTATTTCTTCCATCTCTGAAACTTTGATATTTTTTGTATCAACTGTACAAACTAATATACTTGAATCATTTAGATTTAATGAATTTAATTTATCCATTAATAAATCACTATACACTATTTTTCTTAGATTCATAATCTATCCATACTGTATTGTGTATATCTTCTAGATCTGTTTTTTTAAAATAAATAAATTTATCTTTTCTTCCAAATCTTCTATATAATGTATAAAGTTTCTTATTTTCACGAGGAGATAATAATGGCTCCGATAAAATATCTACGGTGTTTTCAACGTAATCAACTAGTTTTACTCTGTTGATTAACATAAATCCGTTTTCTGTTTCAAACGCAATATAATCAGCTTTACCATAAATCCATCCAGGATATCCAGTAATTCCTTTAATTTCAATACATATCCATTCAGATTGTTGATTATTATCATTTCTGTTAACTCTTTTCAATCCTTTTACTTCTATTTTATAAGAATTTCCATTAGGATATGTTATTAGCACATCCCAATGTTCAATTCTATCTTGTTTACTTGATGCAAAGGAATAATTAATATCTCTATCTTTACACATTCTAGTAAATTTTTCAATGCCTTTTATTCCTATTTGTTCTGAATTATTTGTTTTGAAGTTCATGGTAAATATTTTAAATTCATATGTTTATTATTTAAATCTCTTAAGTCTCTTTTAACTAGTTCTGGATCTAAATTTTTAAATCTATCCTGTTCAAAGTTTAATGGAATTGAATCAAGTAAATCTACCCAATCTTCTGTAACAGTATCCCATTGTAATTTCTTTCCAAGATCTATTCCTTTTCTACTATATTCTCTACACATTTTTTCACTATTATAAAGAAGCTCTAACTGTTTAGCTGTATGATTTACATCAACTAGGGCCTTTATAAAGCCAGTTCGTGTTTCATGTTCGTATGCTGATACTTTACTTAATAAAAAAGTATCTTTTCCCCAATCAGCCGCAGCGGAATAGTTAGTAGTTATATTTGGAATACCTGCGGCAGCAGTTTCTAACAAAGGAAGACAGTTATGTACAGCAAAACCATCTGTTAAATATGATTCGTCATTTTCTACAGATATATTGTACACTTTTCCAGAATATTCTTTTTTGAATATTTTCTTAATTGGTATATAAAAATAATCATTATCTTCTAACACATAATCTATTTTTTTTCTTTTTATTGAAAAATCTATATTATTACATTTATTTATAAATTCTTTACACTTTTTTAAATCTTTAAATAATTGTATTTGTACTACAATAGAATTTCTATTTATTTTTCTTTTTGTAATATATATTTTACTATATATTCCTAAAGTTAGAAATAAATATTTAATTTGATAAGATAATACTTCACTTGTAGTAGTGTAAACAATACCATTTTTGTTACTTACATGTCCGTCTCCTTCTATTACACCATTTAAGAATTTTTTACATAAAACCTCATTAGTTTTAAGTATATCATAAATTTCAGTTGGTATTTTTTTATTGTATGCTTTAGATCCAAATGATTTAAATAAATTTGATAAGGTTCTAGAAGTGATACATATATTTTCTCTATTTCTTTTCATTATATAGCTCTTATAGTTTAATTTTAATTTATTTGCTAATTCTATTGTATTATTTCTAATAATATCATCTGAAGAAGCATTTATTGATATTTTTATATCATCGTGACCGCACGAACCTTCTGCTATATAATTTCCTATAAATTCAGCAGTATTCTCATCTATTGTTAGTTTTAAACTTACAGGTTTTGATTTTAAATTAGGTTTATTATTTTTTAATCCATAAATAAAATTATTTTTTTCTACTACTTTATACTCTGTATATTTTTCAATCATGTATTTTGTATCAATTACATTTTCTATACTATCTAACTTTTTGTATTTTGGTAAACATAAATAATGACCTTTATTTACAAATCCAGCTGGTACCCATTCTTTTAACAATTCTTTGTTTGCTACAAATAATCTATGATTAGGAGTAAACCATACAGTTAAACTTGAGCCAAGATATTTAAATCCATACATAGTTCCTGTATAATTTCTAGATAATGGTTCTATTACTTTATTAATATTACCATTATGTGTTATTACTAAATCATCTTTGTTAAAATCTTGTAATTGTTTAATGCCATCAGGTGTAATTATACGGGTATCACCAAAACTACACCAACCCTCACTATTTGATAATAAAATATGTGCATCAAAACAATTAGCTATCTCATTTAATTGTGTAGTAGTTGGTCCTTTACCAGGTACTAAATCTTTATTAAAAATACAATATTCATCTACTCCGTAATATTTAGCTAGCCATGGTAAGTTCCATCCTAATTCATCATTTGGTGAACAATGAAAGTATACTCTCAAGTCTCTATTTGGTTTTTGATACTTCTCTTTGAATATTTTAACAACTTGTAAAACTGCATCAAATCGCTTGCGCGGTTGGTTACGTGAGATACTATTATGTACACCAACATTTCCTATAACATAACTATTTTTATTTTTAACTTCAAAATTATAAACTGTACCATTGAAGTATTTTTTATTAATAGAATTAATCCTTCTATATATAAAATTATTATGTATTTTAATGTGTAATTCTTTTAAATTAGTAGTTACTCTATATTTAATTGAATGTTTGGAATTAAGTCTATTGCAATAATTATCAACTGTTATTGAACAAGCTATTTTATTTCTCGCATACAAGATCTCTGCTTGCCTAGCCATTTCTTTACAGGTTGTTATTACAATTTGTCTACCATCACGAGTATTACAACCATTTCCTTCTTCCCATCCTTTTAAAAATGCAAGTTGTTTATAAGGGGGTAATAATAAAAATTCTTTCGAAAGTGACTTAGTTTGGCATTTATCTCCATTCAAAAGTTTTTTAAATAATCTAAACAGTTGTACTGAATTAACTTCAATAGTTACATGACCAATATCCATAGAATTTCTATATGATACTCTAGTATTCGTATTTACATTTAGTTTTCTAGAATAATCTTCTACAAATTTAATTAACTCTGGTTCTTTTGAATTAAAATTAAAATACAAGCTCGCTTCATATTTTTTTCCTCTTGCCCATGAATATTGAAAGCTTCCTTCAGCAACAAATAAACCAAGATATCTCATAAAATCCTCATCCAGTTTTATTTTGTTTGGTAATTTTTTTGCATTTTTCATTTTAACTTCAATTTCATCTGTCGATATTTCATCAATATCTATTATATCTGTAATAATTGGTTCTACGAGCCATGATCCTTCTTTTAAATTTTTTATTTCTATCCATTCTGGATCTTGCCTATTAAAACATGTATTAATAGATGGATAACCATGTTTTTGATTAGGATGTATAGCATAAAATGGATGTTCTTGTGTTGCTGTGATTGGATCCAATATACCAGCTATGTTGAGTGTATATATATCACCATTATATTCTTTTGGATCTGGTGATATGACATAATCTTTTTCACCAAGGTGATTTATTATTTCATCACCTGATTTTATATCCTGAATGGGTTTGGTAGTTAGATCAGACATTAAAACAGGAGTATCTTTTAAAAAACATCCCACTAGGAAGGTATTATCATTAATATTAAAATATTTTCTTCTTAATTCTTTTTTATTATCTAAAGGTTTCCATATACTAGTATCTACTCCATGAGGAATTACATTAATCTTTGCAACTTCTTTATTAATTACTATCCTACATGTTTTATTTATTTCATTTTTTGCCCATTCAGTAAATACAACTATTCTATCAGATAATCCAAGTGTATTGATAAGGTTTATCTTTGGAAGATATGGATTAATTGGATTGATTTCTGGAAATATACATTCACTGTCTATAGCTAAATATGGTACAAGTTTAAAACTATTTCTATTTCTTACCAGACCTAGATTATATAAACCCCAAATATCATTAATAGGAACAACTATGTCTGGTTTAAAATGGTTAATTACATAATAAACAGAATCATATCCATAACTCTCATTTCTACTTGGTATTCCACTAACACATACTTTTTGATCTTGATTATATGAAACTAGGGGATGAACATTAATATATGAAATCTTCTTTTCTAAATTACAATATTCAATTACGTTACCTTTAGAACAACAGTTTTTATGTTCTTTTATAACAGTATAATTATGTATTGGTAGATCAACTATGGGTACGCTATTGTTTAAACCAAGTTGAGCTATTTCGAATTTATTACTTTTAAGAAGTTTTGTTATTATATTTCTACTAACTACTCCATACCCAGTATTTTTCATTACAGAATCACTTACAAATAAAACTTTTTTCATTCTTGTTCCTGTATTGTTTCCTTTTTAGATTTTCTCTTTTTGTTTTTTATTGGTTGTTTTTCTTCGACTACGGTATCAACTTTTTCATTATCTACTGTAGTTATCATGTTATTGATTGGTGGCATTTTTACTTTTCTTAGTAACATTTAATTCATCCCTTAATGATGCTATGAAAGTACTATATATTTTACTAATCTGTTTTCTATTAAGATTAAATAAATCATTTGATTGTACTTTAAATGAACTACCATGTACTAGTTTAACGTACACAACAAGTTTACTTTCCAGTGGTAGTTCTAAAAATTTTTGATATACTACTTCTTCAACTTCTTCAGAAATATTAATCTTTTCGTGTGTCATTGCGGAATTCTTTCAGTTTATCATTGAAAGATTTCCGTGTGTCATCAGAGGTATAAGCTTGTTCGAGAGGTAATTCTTTATCATCTAAAAGAATCGTATCTATACCACCAGCGTCATCAGAAATTCTTCCAATCTTTTTTCCACTGGTAGTTACAATTTCTATACTCATATTACTAACTCCATTCTTTTTATTCCATTAGTTATAGTTGGTTTACAACTATTTAAACAGTTCAAACAATATTCTCCGCACTTTTTTATTCTGCTGCTTTGAATTATTGATATGAATCCCCGAGGAATAGTATAGTTACTGGAATTGTAATCAATGGAAAAAAACATATTTGTAGGTATACTTACAACTATCATGTTGTTAGTAGTACCTTTGCTTTCATTATAAAAATAATTATTTAATTCATAAAAATCAAGTAGTTTTTGTGTATCAATTGCATTTTTATAACAAAAGTATAAATTAGTTTTCTTTCCATGATTATCAATAATAGCTGAAACTTTTCCTTTTAACTTGTATTTATAAACATATTTTTCATTGTATTCTACTATGTTGAATTTTTTTATAATACTATTTAAATTTGTAGCACATTTTATATAAAAGTTTTTTATATACTGAACATCATCAACTGGTATAAATCTACTTCCAGTAAATGCTTTTCTATTAATTTCATCAGAAAATATTTTTAAAAAGTTTGTCTTATCAATTTTCTTTGTGATTAATTTTTCAAAGAATAGAGATATTTGCTTTAAATAAAGATCTTTTTCTTTATAAAAAGCACATCTACACATTCTATTATAAAAAGTTTCACATGCTATTCCTGTACTTAACATATTTCCTATTAAAACATACGATCATTATCGACTCGTATAACTTTCTTTTTCTTATCAATTAACTTAGCAATAGTAGACCATTGATCTTCTGTTACTTGTAAGTTCAATGAATTTAATTTATATGCAAGTTTATCACATTGTCCAGTTAATTTGTTTTTTTCAATAGCTACTTCTATAAACGGATTTACAGTTCCACTATCTTTATCTAACCATACAATATTACTTTCTTGTTTTTTAGCTTGATGATCATTATGTACTAAAAATATTACATCAGCATCATATTCTAATTGTACAGAATCTTTAAGATCTGATAAAGTTGGTCTAGCATCAGTTCCATCTAATTTTCTTAATTCCACTGTGGCAATAATATGTAAATCATTGAGCTGTGTAATCTCTTTTACTTTTTCTGATGTATCAGATACAGCTTCTGTCTTCTTACCATTAGCCCCATGAGCAACACCAGATCTTAATTTATGAAAATTGTCTAAAAGAAATACTTTCTTTTTAAATTTACAGTTTCGTGTAAACCAATCAACATGTGATTCTAATGCATCAATTGAGTTACCTTTGTTAGCATCAACTATAATAAATCTATTAGAAACAGAGTTTAACCAATTCCATGCTTCATCTACTTTTTTACGTTCATCTTCAGATAAACTGCTATATTTTTTAATCTTAGTTGATGATAAACCAGATTTCATTGCTAATATTTTTAATGTCATTAATTCAGTTGTATCATCGATAGACATGTAACATATGCTGGCTTCTTCATCTGAATCAATCATATCAATTGCTAGTGCTGTTAACCAACTTGTATTATGTGTCACTGTTCCATCAGATAATAAAAATAAATGATCACCATCTAATACAACTCCATAGTATTTACCTTTTCCTACTGGTTTAATATCAAAACCAGTATTAAGATGATTATTTCTATGACTGATAATCTTGCATTTTTTTCTTTCAATTTTTACTGGAATACAGTCTATGTTACCACCTATCAAAATTCTATGATAGTCTCTAATATCTCCTTCTTTTATCTTTACTTTTTTAATAGTGTATGTAACTGAAAATCCCAGTGAATTTCCTAAGTAAATAATATCTTCACATAATCCTTTATACTTAGTAGTAATCTCATAGTAATATTTATTTAAATGCCCATCAGTATCAATCAATCCAGCTAAAAGCTCAAGTCTTTTTTCTCGTGAATTATACAGGTATTCTTTTGGAATACGTTTTTCATTATTCAATTTTACATTATTATTAATATATTGCCGTAATGGATTTCTATGATTCAATTTGTTTTTAAATAAATATCTATAAGTATTATTTTCTTGATGTGTTTTGGATATTTCTAAATTATTTTTATTTGCAAAATTATGAAAATACTCTTCTACATATTTGCCATCAGCAGATGTAATTATTATAGTACCATAGTCTCCATCACCTAACCACATGCCTATAAAATATGGATCATATGGAACTTCTTTATTTGGTAGTTCCCATCCAGTTCTCCATTGTTTTGCGTGGTGTTTAAATTTATTATTTTTTCCAAGATATTCCTTGATAGATAGATTTATTATCTGATCTTTTTTATATACTTTTCCATTTGTAGAACTCATTCTTAACGATAGGATGTGTGGTTCATTGCAACCCCATTTCATTCCTGTTTTAGGAATAATTTCATACATTTCTTCTTCTCCAGATCCAAGTGCAAGCACTTTTCTTGGTTTGGAATCTGGTCCCATTAAAAGATCTCCTACTACTACGTCTTCTATTTTTTTGATATATCCATTATACATAAGTACTGGCGTTCCAGGCATAAGTGATTTTCCTGATTGTGGACGACCTCCAACTAATGTTAAATTAGTCCAATACGGAATACCATCAAGTCTATCACATAGTTTTCTAAACTTAACAGGCATAATTCCTTGTACGTAATTACCTTCTTCGATTCTCTGTCTTATTTCTCCAATTTTTTCAACAAAGTCAGTTTGATTATCAATCTTTTTATTATGAATTTGTTCAACTCTTTTAATCCTAAGCAGAGCATCTTCAAGTATAGACTTAGTGTCACCAATTTTTCTTCTTGTTAATTGAATCTGAAGCATTTTATTAATATCTTTTATTTCTTCTAAATATGCTCCAATACTTATATCGAGTTTAAGCTCTACTTCTTTTTTAATATCTTCTTCTGATACGCTAGTAATAGATGAAAGATCTTTAATCATCCTAGTTCTAACTATAGGGCTCTCTTCTGCTGCAATGATAGGAATAGCTTTCTGAGCTATAGTTAGTTGATCATCCTGAAATGTAGCTTTCTTTAATGTCCATGCAAATGGTGTAATAGATTCATTTCTACATTTTTTAATAAATTCATCTGCTCCAATTTCTTTTACTATGTCATCTGGATCTTTGCCAGATTCCAGTTCAAATATCATTGTACGCATACGACCTTTATTATTACTACAATAAGGAGCTAAACGTTCTATTGCAAGTTCAGTACCTTTTTTACCACCATCGTCACCATCAAATATAAGATAAATTGTTCTAACATTTGTTCTTAATAATAAGTTAATATGTTCCTCAGTAAGAGTGGTTGATCCTAATGCTACTACGTTTGGAACTCCCATTTGAGTTAAATAAATAGCATCTAAATATCCTTCGACAATATATAATGGTCCTTTATCAATCTCGAAATTATTAAAATTAAATAATATTTCTGACTTATGATATATATCTGAGTTGACAGAGTTAACAAATTTAGGCTGATGTTCTTTAACTTCTTTTGTTGTTCTTGTTACAAAACCTACTGGACGATTTCTATCATCATAGATAGGAATTATAATTCCATCTTTAGTAAATATTTGTTTATTTGCTAAGTCACTACTATATAACCATTCTTTATTGTCCCATCCTAATGTTTCCATTTCTTTCATATAAGATGAGTGGCTATCTATACAACCTATCTTAAACTTTCTTATTGCTTCAAGTGAAATACCCCGTTTAGATAGATTTTCAATTGCAGGATGATCGGTACGAAGTTCGCCTTTTCTGAATATATTAGAATGGCAGATATCGACAGCATCCTGATAAGCTCTTCTACGTTCATATTCTCTCTTCTGATCCTCGCTAATTTCTATTGGTTCGAATGGAATATCATATAATTTGCATAAATATGGTAATGTATCCTGGAAAAATCCAATACCTGACAATGGTTTTTTTTCGAATATATTTGCGGCATGTAGTATCCCGAAGCTGCGCTGGCAACTGAAACAATGTGTAACTTTACCAGCATACTCAGAATTACCACCTAGTGAACTTGAAGGCGTATGGTCAGGATGACTTGGAGATATACAACTATGAAATCCATCATCTCGTATAACTACACCCTGTTTTCTTAAGTAATCTTCCAAATGTATTGATAATTTATCAAATAAATCACCAAGATTATTTTCATTTATTGACATATATTTCTTTCTTTATAAGTTACTCTTGTATATGCAAGAGGAATAACTGTAAGATTTATTCTAATGTATGGAAATGTCATTAAGTTACAACCATAATAATTATATCTATATAAATTATATTTGGATCTATATATTGTTTTTGATGTTATTAAATCTATGTAATTATAATTAATTTTAGTACATTTCATCTTAAATATACTCCAGATACTGTTAAAGGTGGACTTATATGTAACTCATAACTTGTTGGTATTTGAGATATATAACTTCCTGAGACACTAATTGAGTCTGTAGTATATCCCATTGAATATGTATTATTAGTTGTTATTATAGACCAGGGTATTGTTAATTCTTCATATAAACTTGATCTATTCCAAAGATTATAACCACTTAGATAAATTAAGTTATATTTATATATTTCATTTATATTTATTTTTGTATATACATTTAATAATGATTGATATTTGGTAGTTTTTAAGTGTATAGTGTTAACTATTTTATTATTATATTTGCTTATATATAACATTTACATATCCATTAAGGGGAGTTTCCTCCCCATACTAATTAAAGTCCTTTTGGAACTTTATTTTCAATAAAGGTAATCAATTCAAGTAAAAGGGTTTCACTTAATTCTGATATAGCTTTATATGAAGTTTGTTTGTCTGTATTAAATTCAGGTAAGAAAGCTTTTAAACATTCTTTACCTTTCATGCCATCCTTTTCAAGCTTTTCAACTTTTTTAATAGTTGCTTCGCTATAAGTTGTTTTTGTATAGGTTGGTTCATTTTTCTTAACAGTAGGAGCAATTGATATTGTAGGTGCTTTTTTAGTTTGTGGTTTTCGATCCATGGATTCTTCCGCATCAGAATCTTCTGCTGCTATATTTAAAATAGCACATAATGAATATCGTCGTGCATAACTAATAGTGGCTCCGACCGATTGAGGATCATTTTTCATAGGATTAATGATGTATTCACCACCTACAAATTGACCAGACTCATGCATTAATAAAGTTTCTAAAATCATCTCATTATTAACCACTTTAGTAGTTTGAATTACTGATAACTTATTATCAGCAAGCGGTTGTCTTACAGCATCTATACATGCTGCTAAATCACTATACTTGCTTTTAAAAAATGGATTTTCTGAATCCTTTATAAGTTTATTATAACTAGCTTGAGCTACAGATAGTGCTTTTGCTAGTTCATTAATATTATCTGATTTAATCATAATCTATTTCCTTTCTTTATATTTTCTATACTTGTTAGAATTTGTAAATTAGAGTAATGAAAACATAATTTTTGATGATAAGAACATGGTAAATTAAAAGAATCACATGGTACTATATGATCTATATGGTATTCTTTAGTAGAATAACTATTGATATCAAAATCTAAATATCCATTATTAATAGCTGTTTGTTGAAGGTGTTGTTTAAGTTGTTCAATAGAACATCCTAACAAATTTAAAGTACTATTACTTTTTGTACTAGTTTTTAATGCAACTAATATTCTGCTTCTTAACAATCTTGTTAATTTATAATTAATATTTGTTTTAGTTTTATTCTTTTCATATAATAATTTTTTTGATTTATTTTTCTGATAATATAATTTATGCTTTTCATGTATTTTAAATTTATTTTCATTAAAATATTTTCTATGTTTTTCATTAATTATACTTTTATTTTCTAAATAATATATTTTTCTTCTTTGTGAGCGTTTATCTTTATATTTAGAATAACTTTCTCTTGCCTTTTTATTAGTGCAAGAACGACATGTTGATATTAAACCATCCTTGTGTCTTTTATCAATTCCAAATTCTGATTCTATTTTTAATTCATTGCAAATACAACATTTTTTCATATCTTATAATATAATAAATTAAAAATAAATGTCAATTGATATCCTCTATATCTATTTCACCCTGATCAGCGAGCTTACTTTGGTTTGCGCAGAAAGCATCACTCTTTAATTTAAATGATTTAATTTCTTTTGATTCAATTCTAATAACTATTCCTTCATTTGGAACTTTATTTTTACAGATATCACATTCTTTATTAAGATATGTAACTTTCAATCTTTCAATAAAGTTTTTAGTCCAATTTTCATCTACTGGAATATCAGGAAATAGATCTTTAGCTTTACCAAAATAAAACTCTCTAACTGGTTCGATACCAATTTCAGCACATCGTTCTTTCATAGCTGCCCATGAATACTCAAATACTTTTCCTTCAGTTGAAGTATGTGTTATTCTATATATAACTATTTTATGTTTGTTTGGTTCACACCCATAATCATAGTTTTTCTGTATACATTTGTTATTATCAGTATATCCAACTATTTCGAAGTATGCTGTTTCACCCTGATTTAACTTACCACGTAATTCATCACATGCTTGTTTATATATGCTTGCATCAATCTGATACTTAGTAAACTTACCATTTCTTACAACCTCACGAGACGAATATATATAATCATATTCTGTTTCAATTATTGGTATTTTAAAATATTTTGCTATTTTATCTTTCCAGTTTAATTTTCTTTTAACTAAGCAATTTGATACGATCCCACTTGTACCATGCCATTTATCAGATATTGATATAACTGAATTTGGATCAAGTACATGAACATTTCTAAGCAACTGATTAGTTTTAATATGAAGATTAAACTGACCAGGAATCATTCTTGAAACTGATTTTTCTTTTGGTTTATTTTTATTTTGATTGCTAGAATTATCGGCTAATTTAATTACAGGTATATACTTTTTGCATATTTCTATATCATTTATTTTTGTAAATGAATATCCATGTACTAATACTTTCTTTGCTTCTTCTTCGCTATCAAAATATTTATATAGCTTTTCAAGTTCAATACATAATCCATTTGAATATGTATCTTTAAATTTAATAGCTTTTACACGGTTACCCTTACCAAGATACTTACCTAATTCAGGATAATCAGTAACTAGTTTATCAGATAGAGCTAAATTAGAATCACAATATCCAATGAGTGTATCTTCTTTTGTATCTATACTTACTATTACTTGAGTTAATACTATTCCGTTAAGATAGACATTTGCTGTTACTATCTTATCTTTTTCTGGTATAGGTTTTATGTCTTTTAGTGACACTACTATCATTTCATTATTTTCCATTTATTGTCTCCGTAAGTTTGCTTTTTGTTTCGTAAAACAGTCTTTTCCATCCATCGGATACATCTTTTAAGCTTTGAATATAACTTTTTAAATATGGATCTGCCTGTTCTATTAATTCTTCTATTCTTTTTTCATCATAAGTTGATACATTTATATTTTGTGCTTTATTCATTTATAGACTCCAAAATTTTATAATATATTGGTTTCTTTTGTTTTATATTACATTGTTTTCTAATTTTATATCCAACAAGGAAAGCATTTCTACATGAGTTTATTTTTTCAATAAAATTTAATCGTATATAAAATTCATTAGAAAACATTTTATGTATTTCTTTATCTGATAATCCTAAAGCTTTTTTCAATTGTATAACTGTCTTCTCTATTTCTCTTAGTTGATATATTTTCATAGTAACTTTCTATACTATTTATATTGACATATTAATTTTCTTTTATTATATTTAATTATTAACTCGAAAGGACCTATTATGGTAAAGAAAAATTTTATTGAACGTATTTGGAAAACTGACTTAGCTAAATTAAATGACGAAGCATCTGAAAAGACTGGTAAAACAAGAACTGAAAAAACTATATGGCCAAGTGAGGCTATGGTTGATGTTGGTCCATTTTCAGTTGGCGAATGTAAAAGAGCCTTGTTTTATAAACTTATTGGTTCTACCCCAAGTGATCCTCAAACAATAAGAAGTAAACATATATGTGATGCTGGCTTAATGTATGAAAAGTATTATATTGATAAATATAAAAATCTTGGAATGTTTGTAGATGAGCAAATTAAAATAGTATTTTCACCAAATACTCCAAATGGTATTATATTTTCTGGTAAACTTGATCTGATAATTAATGATGAAAATATAAATAAAGGTATTGAAATTAAAACTGTAAGTAGCTATAAAGCTGATGAAATATTCGGTAATGATAAAAAACCTTTACCAGCACCAGCTAATTTAATTCAGGCTATGTTATATAAATATTATTTTACTCATACCGAAGAAGGTAAAAAGAGTAATGTACAAACAGTATATCTTCAATACATAAATCGTAGTGATAACTCAACTTGCTATTATAAAGTAGATTTAGATAATGAAGGTTACGCAGTTATTACTTTTATTGATCAATCTGGTAATGAAACTGAAACTATTAAGTTACAAGATATGCCTTCATATGATGATTTTATAACTGGAACTGCTATAGCTAAAACAAGTGAAGATTCAAGATTAGCAGATATTAGATTTTCAATACATGATGTATTTAAGAAATGCGACAGTATTTATACATATGTTAATAACAAAATGTTACCTGCACCTGATTATAAAATTGTATATGATCTTAACGATATTGAACTAGAATATAGATGTGCTAGAATATCAAAAATTAAATATAATAAAGCTACAAAACAAGGTGAGATGGGTGGATCATCAAGATGTTCATTTTGTTCATATAAAAGAAAATGTTTATCAGATTCTCATTGTGAATTAAAATGATTTTTTATATTTAGAGCATCGTTTATTTGTATAAGATAATACAAGTCTTGATCTACATATAGATCCATTAACTGTATTATTTAATACTTTTAATGATGTTCTATATATGCTTGTTATATTTCTTAATTTCCTAGGAACGAGTTTAGTTCTATAAACATAAAAAGATCTATGTATTACCATGTTGAATCCCTATAACTGGTAAATGATGTAAAATTGTATTTAGAAAATACTATACTTCTTATGTCATCAGTTGAATAACTGGTTACTATTTTATATTGATACTTAGAAATAGTAACTATTGGCTTAGATCTATATATACTTTTTCTAACATTATATATTCTTGTAATCATATATACTACACCTATAATGTCTATATGTTGAAACACATTTTCCTTTAGTCCTACTAAGAGAAGCAAACCTTATTAATGAATGTTTTTTACTATGATATGTTTGATTCAAAACTCTATATTTAATATATAATGTTTTATAAATTGTAAATAACCTAGTTAGCATATTTTGATACCCTTTTACTGTTGTATACAGACATACATCACAACATATTATTTTTAAAGCGGTAAAATGTATACAATCATTTTATTGGAAGTTCAATAGTTACATAAAAAGTACTTTTAAATGGATGATGTGTATTATATTTTACAATGTATAATATAATTTGTTCTTGATTTTAAATTATAAGCTGTTCTAAAAAATGTTTTTGTTGGAATAATTTGCCCAGTATATCTACTAAAGTAGCTACTACTTTGAAAAATATATCTTGTTCTATAAAATCTTTTATATCTTGACATCTTAGTATAAATTCTCGATTTATTATACATCATTAATTTCATTTTTTATACCCAACATATAATCTATTTCTTCTAAACAATGTGGTTGGTCTTTATCTATTCCAAATCTAAGTATTATCTTTTTCTGTTCTTCTTCAGAAAGATGCTTTATGCTATTTATAATATTATTAGCCATTTTTGAAAAAAGTTTATTATTATCTTCTACGATCATTTGGTCATTATATTCGACTATAAACGATTCTTCGTTCTCTGCCGAATTTAAACTAAGTAGATTTTTAATATCATCTACAATTGTTAATGTAACATCTATGTTTTTATTTAATTTAAGCCATTCTAATATCTCTAATGAACTCGGTTCTTTTTCGTTCCTGGTAAATAAATCATTCATTGCTTCGCTTATATTTTTTATATTTCTAGCAATTTCTCGTGGAGCTTTTATTAGTTTATGATTCTTTATAAAATCAATAAGTCTTTTTTTTACATGAAAATAAGCATATGTAGTAAATGAGATATTCTTACTTACATCAAATGCATCTATAGATTCTGTAATACCAATCATAGCTTCTTGAAATAGATCTGCTATGACCGAATCATCCCGTAATGTTGCATAGTATATCTTAACATATTTCATTGCAAAACCACCATTAGATAATACAATTTTATCTCTTATTCTTTTTGCTTCTAATTCTTTACATGGATCATTTTTAATATCATTTAATTTTTTTAATAATATATCATTATCATGTTTATTAGGTGTAGATATTTTATTTATATACCATCCTATTGCTTTTTTGAGTCCTGTAAATTCCTGTATATTTCTACTCATATTATTTTTTCTATGTAAATGGCATTTCTACCACCTGTCGTAAATCTTCTTACTCTATTGCTGTCTGGATCTAATATTATATCCGCTTTATCATAAAAGCATGGATCTTTTTCATAATAATCGATTATCCACTCATCTAATGAATTAGATTCTACTACTGGTGTATTAACATAATAACCAATTATACTTGGTTCTATATTTAATTCTTTTGCTATTGTTTCATATGTTTTCTTTTTAGATCTTAATTCTTTAACTTTTTTATGCACTTCTATCTCTTCTTTTTTAACTGGAATTTTGATAGAAGTACAATATTTTCTCATTTCTAGAGGGGTTTTTTCTTTACTCCACACAAATATTTTTTTGTTTGCTCGGAGTAATACATCTAATTCTCCCGCTAGTTTGAGTTTGTCGCTCTGTTCTATAATCTTGAAATCTATGAAAACATTTTGACCTGTTTTTATATCTTGCATATTTACCTGCCCTATATCCTTTTATTAAACCAGAAATAATTATATTCAATATATTATTCATAACATCTCCTTTATTAATAATATAATAAAGAATAAATGCTATGTCAATGTCTATGTATTGTTACATATGAATAGTTATACCATGAAAAACTATTATAGCTATGTGTAATAAAACAGCTATGAATATATTTTGAATTTTTTGTTCTATATAGAGTTTTACTATGTCTAATACTAACTAAATTATACATTTCTTTTTATATATTGAAAAACATTGATTTTGATACCATGAATTACTACATACTAATCCTGCTCTATAATATGTTAGTACTCTTGGAGTTCTATGTGTTGTTATAAATTTGGATCTTTTTGGTGTTAATAAACTTATATTTTTATTATTAATATTTATTAAAAAATAATATAACATATTAATCTACATTTCTAATGTTTAATAAATGCAATATTAGTCTTGGTTTCTGTTTTACACAAATCACATGATGCACATGAATTCTTTTCACCTGGACATAATATATAATTCTCAGGTAATTCTGATTTATTATTTATTACTACTGTTGATCCAGTCAATCCAGGACCATACCATCCAGAACCTTTAACTAAAAACTTACAATCTTTAAAATTTAAATCTGATCGAGCTGTATATCCATATGTGGTTATATTAAATTCATGTTTAATGGATTCAGATATAGTTGATAATTTTGATATATCTTTCTGCTCTTCAAAATCACCTGATTCATTAAATCTAAAATATTTAACTGGTGATTTCTTTTTGCTTATTATATTTTTAATATCAGCTATTATTTCTTCAGCAGTTTTTTCTTTCCAGTATTTACTTTGATTTTCTCTATAATTTAATACATTATCTTTATATTGTTGTTCAGCTTTAAATGCATAGCACCTAGTTTTATTATTAACTACTTTACATAGACCTAATCTTTTTGAAGGACAGGCAGTAGCGGTACTCATATTGAAAATCATAGTATCTTTTCCAATCTTATGATTTCCAAATTTAATAAGGTAATTTAGTTTCATATATTAATTACTTCTGTATAACTATTATCAGAATGTATAACTTCTGATTGTATATGTGACATTTTTTCTTTACACATATTAATAATATTACTTAATGTATGATTATTATATCTTACTATCCACTTATGACCATAACTATATTCGATTGATAAATCTTGATTAATCTCACCATCTAAATCAGTTCTTAATCTTAACATTTCACTATTATTCATGTATGCTTTACACTTAGAATTATCTTTTAAAGTTAATTCTGCTATACCATATGATGCAGCTAAACTATTATGAATAATTATCTTTTCTGAATTTGTACATTCTTTAAATACTTGAATGAATTTTTTAATATCCTTATCTTCAACTATTAAACATCTATTAAATGAATAAATTTCAAGTGATTTTACATATATAGTTTTTTTACTTTGTGATTTAATATCTTTAGTACTTACTCCACAAAATACACATATATGATCTTTATATTCATATTCTCTTTTAGCAGAATTCCAATAATGCTCATATGATGGTTTGGAAGGAAGTATTCCTTTACAATTTTGACATTGATACATTTTATATTTTCTCCATTGGTACTTTATCTAGTTCTTTTTTTGATTTTTTTGGTATATTTAATTCTGAAAACATATCAGTTTGTTCTACTCTATGAATGTCAAATCTATCAAATACCTTATCTATCATTTTTTCATAATATGTAAGATTGAGTTCTTTTATAGAATTAACATACTTAGAAAAAGTATAGTTCCAATTTGATGTTTTCTTATAATAATCTCTAAGTTCTACAAATGGTAACTGTTCTTTTGTAACAAAATAATTAATTTGAGTGTCTTTCTCACATATTTGACCAGTTTTCATTTCCATTTGTTTAGCCAATAATAACTTCATATCAGTTTGATCATCATAATCAATTTGTTCTTTAGAAAGTTTTACTCTTTCTTCAAACCAACTAAGATCTAGATTATTAAAGTTATATGCTTCTCTTATGACTTCTTCTATAGGTTTATTATTAAACCAATGTGCAATAGCAAGATCGATTGATCTATCAACTACTTTAGCAACTTTGGATGATTTCATTGAAACACCATGTTTAATAAATTTACCTTTATCTTCAACAACATAGTTTTTCATTGCATAAAAATATGCTCGTCCAAAATGTTCTAATTCCATTTGCATGAAATTTTCATTTATACCAAATCTTGTTTTTATTAAATCTGTTAATTTTTTATTAATATCTATGTCATTTACAGTCTTATCTAGTATTAATCCATCTGTATTATGAAGTACAATATTTCCTAATGCAGTTACAAAAGTTCCATCATCAGTTGAAACATCATATACTGTTTCGGATTTTGATATAATATTATTTTGTAGAACTATGTTGGTATTTATATTTCTTAATTTACCTGATTTATATTCTACTCTTTTTCTATAAGTAGTTATGTTTAATTTATCTGATCTTACTACACAAATTGTTTTATGTCCTAATGAATTCCAAAGATACCTTATTCCAGCACTTAAACTTTTAAATTTAGAATCAAGCGACTCTATTTTTCTATTATCCTTAGTTATTACATTATATCCATCACCAATCATTATTCCATCTAGAAAAGAAGATTTCATATTATTTGTACCATTAAGTATAAATATTGGTATTTTCTTATCTTTTCTATTTAATGTATAACAATTTTCTTTTAGCCAGTCACATATAATTTTATTATAACCACCTTGTACTTTATAAACAGCTGAACTAGACATGGTATTGTGTAGTCTGAATTTAGAATTTCCAAATTCTGGCTTATTAAAATATTTATTTGATAAGTATTCAACTCTTCGCATGAGTTCTATGTTATTGCCATTAAAACTAACTTGTCTTTTTTCTTTTCCAGTTTTTGTGTATCCTTCATATACAGAACCTTTAGCTATTAAAAATCCAAGTAACCAACAGAATTCATTATCAAACTTAGGTAGAATACTACTTGTAATTGGATTATATATCGTTTCGATGTTAGTTGTATTTACAATTATATTTTTTGGAGCTACCTCTTTCTTATTAGTTGTAAATAAAGAATGGTCGGATGTAACATCTACATATCCATCAGATATTTTTACTCGGTGTATATCTTTTTTAACACTATGTTTTTTAGTGTATTTTATATTTTTCCAACCATTTCTGGTTAAAATCTCATAATTTCCTGAGTATTTTTTTCTTTTTAAATTTGACCTATGTAGATCTTCAATCGGAATGATATTAATATCTCCACTATGTTTATCTCTTACATATATAGGTGTATCTCCTACTACGCTGTCAGTTTCAACTAAGTCATCAGCTAGCCATTGCATTACATTTGTAGTGGTCCATCTACATAAACCAGTAACTAATAGTCCGCATATTGTATCTCCATAAGATGTGGTTTTTAATCCAAAAAAACCATATATAGAATTAAGAATAACTTTAATAGCATTCTGCTGAGAATTTAGTATTTCCCATTCCTCAGGTGGACATGTTTTTTGTTCTTTCTTAATCTTTTTTCTTTCAGCTTTTAATATACCAATTTTAGTTTTTAAAAAGCTGTTAAAATTGTTTTTAACTTTAATTACGATATCACAATTAAAATTAGCATCTGGTATAACATACCAATTATATGAACTATCTTGTGTAAAACTATATTTACCTGTATATGGTCTTACTTCAACTAGCGATACTGTATCGGGTCCAATATTCCATGTCTGAATTGCTGATGGATATTGACTTGAGAAGTCCAGTTTATTTACATTGTCAAAGAAACCAGCTTTATATAAACCTACAATAGCACCTTGATATTTTAATTCTTTACCCTCAAATTTTCTAAACTTAGCTAGTGATCCATTAACACTATTATATTTTTGAAAGTTTGTTTCAGTGCTAATAAGTCTAAGTTTTTCCATTTCTCTAGCAATTATAATTTTAGGAATAAAACTAGAAAACATATTTATAATACTACTTAATGGGCAACCTACCATTTCAGCTAGAGTAATACAGTTACGAAGATATACATTTCCAACATGCTCAGTTCTTATAACATCATCATATTGATATGCATATAGTCTATCTGGATTTTCATTAAATAACTTTAATAAATTTGCTATTTCATCTGGTAATTCTACGTCATCTATGGGTGCTTTATAAAATCTTGCTAAATCTTTTAATGACTTAGACTTAATACCACTATTTCCACACCATAATGAATAACCATTC